>Ga0315545_1005208_pt1 | contig 10501 bp, 6 predicted proteins | sample SalMarSW160210MG_FD_203096 | JGI IMG/M metagenome (GOLD analysis project Ga0315545, IMG submission 203096) | Salt marsh sediment microbial communities from the Plum Island Ecosystem LTER, Massachusetts, United States - Salt Marsh Sediment SW1602-10 ...
CTACCGGCGGGAACGGACACGCATTTGTTTCAAAATCGCCCCAGAGCTTCGGTGTCGGCGAATCCAAATCACATGGTTCCTTTGGCACAGAACTGAAAAGAGCTGGATACGACGCTGTAATTTTTGAGGGCAAAGCTGAAAAACTAGTTTACGTGTGGATTGACGATGATTCAGTTCAGATTTTAGATGCCTCTCATTTGACGGGTAAATCACCAGCTGAAACAGAAGATATCATAAGGGAAGAGCTGGGCGACTATTACATTCGTGTTGCAGCCATAGGTCTAGCTGGAGAGAAGCTTGTTCGGTTAGCTTGCATAATTAATGACAAAACGCGGGCTGCTGGAAGAACTGGCATGGGCGCTGTTATGGGTTCAAAGAATCTTAAGGCAATTGCTGTGCGTGGAACACGGGACATTATCGTGGCGAAGCCAGATGAGTTCATGGAGTTCGTTAAGGAATTTCATGAAAGAATGAAAGGGCCAGCCACGCAAAAATATAGAACATTGGGTACGGCAGCGAACGTGTTGGTGCATAATTCTGTATCTTGTATGCCCACAAGAAACTACAACAACTCCTGTTTTGAAGGAGCAGAAAAAGTGAGCGGCGAAACCCTAAACGAAAGATTTGTGGCGAAAATTATAGGATGCAGCTCCTGTGCAATGCGATGCGAACACATTTGTGTTGTTCCAGAAGGCCCATACAAAGGAACTATGACCAGAATGGAATACGAGCCGTTATGGGCTATGGGACCATATTGCGGCGTAGACCGTTTAGACGCCATCATAAAGGGAATGGACCTCTCCAACTATTACGGAGTAGACTCAATCAGCGTAGGAGTCATCGTCGGCTTCGCCATGGACTGCTACGAAAAAGGAATACTGACAGAGAAAGATCTCGACGGGATAGATGCACGATTTGGCAATCAGGAGGCTCTGGTTCAACTTATTGAGAAAATTGGCAAGCGTGAAGGCATAGGTGACACGCTGGCTGAAGGTGTGAAAATTGCTGGAGAGAAAGTAGGAAAAGGCGCGGAAAAACTGGCTCAGCACATTAAGGGAGTTGAGGTTACAGGTTATGATCTTAGATGTCTCAAGACGGCTGCATTAGGTTTTGCCGTTTCCTTCCGTGGGGCAGACCACAACAGACATGGAGCCTACAGCTTCGACGTAAAAGGGAAGGTCAACCGCCTGATCGTAGAGAAAGGAAGAGGAAAAATGGTTAAAGACATGGAAGATCAATATACCCTAATTGATTCATTAATTGTATGCAAGTTCTCAAGGGGCACATACTACAAAGAATTAGAAGACATGGCTAAGCTCTACAGCTTAGTTACAGGACTTGAAGTTACGCCGGAAGAGATGAGACTTGCTGGTGAGAGAATAAACAACGTTGCCAGATTATTCAATGTTAGAGAAGGCTTAGGCAGAAAGGATGACACGTTACCGTACAAGGTTATGCACCTTCCAGTACCAGACGAGGGCTCATCAAAAGGAGCCTATGTAAGCCAAAAAGAACTGGACTTCCTACTGGACGACTATTATGAAGCTCGCGGATGGAACAAAGAGGGTGTACCAACAAAAGAGAAGCTCAGGGAACTGGAAATGGACGATTTAATCCACATAGTCAAGAGAAAAGCTGAGAAAGCAGAGGAGAGGTAATAATGGTCAAAATCCACGAAAGAAAATTTGTTGCGGCAGACCCCGAAAAATGCGTAGGATGTCAAGTCTGCGAGTACGTATGTTCATGGACGAAAGAAGGAGCTTTCAACCCATTAAAATCCAGAATAAGAGTTGTTCGAATAAACCAGCTCATAAACTTAGCAGTCACGTGTAGGCTCTGTGAGAATCCACCGTGCGTTGCTGCGTGTCCAAGAGATGCTTTGACACAGTCTGAAGAAACAGGGTTGATAATGGTAGATGAGGACAAGTGCAATGGATGTGGATGGTGCATTGAAGCATGCGACTATGGCGCAATAATGCTACATCCAGAGAACAAAGTAGTGTTTGTATGCGATCTGTGCCAAGAACAAGGCGAGCCTCAATGTGTCAAGTGGTGTCCAGAAGAAGCATTAGATCTTGTCACAGCTGATGTTTTAGCTCAGAAAGCAAGAATTACAGCAGTGAAGAAACTGTTCAAAGAAGCAATGACAGTTACACCGAAAACCGTCTAATCTTCCATTTTCCAAATGTACAGTTGCAGAAGGAAGACGAGGCATCAATCTCTTGTTTGATTAGTTTTAAATATTATTGTTTACAAAGTTGCCTGTGCCTAGAGTTCTAGTATCATTTCAGCTTCAGTAGTAAAAAAAAGAGGTTATGGCTCTACGTATCCGTAGTGGCCTGTGCACATTACCACGTCGTAGATTTGGATCTTGCCGTTGCAGTCTAGGTCGCTGTTAGGTTTGAATTGTGGATCTCCGTACTTGGATGCGTATATACCAGTGATTTTCACAACGTCGTAGATGTCAATGTCTTTGTCTGCGTCTACGTCGCCTGGATATACAATTGTTACAGTATCACCTACGAACGTGTTGTCAGCAATGTCAATTTCACCTGGAACTGGCGTAGCATAAGCGCTTAAAGTGTAGTTCATGTATCTGGGCTGGTTGGGGTTCCATGTGAAAGTGACGATTTTTGTTTCACCGACTAGTAGCGAGACGCTGGTGGACGCTATTACATTTGTTGTGTTCCAATGAACTGTCAACGTGAACGTTTCATCTGTTGGGCCTTCATTTGTAACAGTGACGTTAATGTAGCGTGTTTTGTTCTGAGGAATAACTGTCTGACCATGGCAAATTGTAAGATTTGTTACGGCAATGTCAGGCTGCTCGATGGGTTCGAGTGGCGATGTTACTACAGCGGCTCTTATGAAGGCATGCCATGAAGGATCGTAGCCCAATGTCTCTAAGTATCCTACAAGCTCCCAAACTGGAAATCCAGGATATGGTGATGGTGGTGGCTCTGTCCAAAACAGAACTGGATAAGCATCATGAGAAACGTATTGTGTATCATTATGGACGTCAGGTGTATGCGGATATGGATGTGGTACTGGTGAACGCCCAGGTGTTGCTCCTTTTTCGTATGCGTCTTGATAGGGATCGCTGATAAGCAGTTCGAAGGTTGTGGAGTTTACTCCTGCAGAAGTTACGTAGTGGCCTGCTTCTAGGCTAGGATTATCGTAGAGTGGCATCCACTCGCCAGGACCCTGGTTTTGCCAGAACTCAAGGAAGAGCACTACATCTTCAGACCGCATGATTTCATCTTCTATCCACAGGAAATCTGGGAACTCTTCAGTGTGTTCGTAGAACATGCCGACCGCGCCATGGTTCGCTGCAGCCGCTGCCCAATCGTTCATGTCTATGACATTATCTATGACCACGTCTGCAGCCATGTTCCAGTTCGGGTCTCCTGGCACGGAGCCAAGGGCTGGCTCTATTATTATCATGTCATCATCGTCTACGTCTCCGTCTCCATCACAGTCTCCGACAGGGTTGATGCCTTGCTGCTGTAGATACTGTGAGATTCCTACTTGCATGTCGATGAAGCCTGTTCCGATGTGCCACAGACCTGTTCTTTGTCCATCTGTATCCATTAACCAAGCTAAATTGTGAACTAATGGGTCAACGTTTCTGACGTCGTGGTCGTCCCAAGGGCCGTAGGCTGTAACCATAGGGAAGCTGTCGCTTATGGCTGGTGGAGGCGGTGAAGCAGGGTTATAAAGGTACTCGTACTCAGAATCGAACCACCATAAGGAGTTTGCAACTGCAACTGGACCGCACCAAGTGTATAGGCCTAGACCTGGACCCCACATGTCTTGTTTCTGGTCGAAGTCTGGCATTCCGCTGGGTGCATAGTCGGGAAACGGACTTTTGATGTACCATGGGTCTTCGGGTTCTGGTGATTCGGATGGTGTTGCGGTTACGTTCCATGACGGTGGTGGTGGTGGTGGCGGAGGTGGTGGACCGCCTCCATTAACATCGTCTATGTGAAACATGTCAACGTCGTCGTTCGCGTCTACGTGGAAATGTATTCCCGCCCACACTGGCGGCCAGACTATTACCCACCATGAGCATGGTTCGGGAACAAAGTCCGGTGGATCAAGAACTTTGAACCAGTCGCATTCTTTGATATCATCAATTTTCTTTTCTGCTGTCAACGTGTATAACGGTGATGGGTCAACTGGTCCAGGCCACACTTCGTCTACGTGGAATAGTCCATCTGCAGGAATAGTTTCATCTACGTGGAATTCCCAGCCCGTCGGTTCATCAGTGACAGGGTCTAAGATTTCCCAGTATGAACAAATCTCAGGGGTAAGTGATGGGTCATCTACTCTAAACCAGTCGCAAGGTTGTATGATGTCTATTTTCTTTCTAACTGTAACGGTGTATGATGGCGGTATTGTGATTACTTCGCCGGGCATTGTAATGTCTACATGGAACATCGTAATTCCATCAGTTACGTCTACGTGGAACTCTAAGTCTGTTGGGGCACCAGTATCGTCCAGCACTTCCCACCATGAACAAGGGTCAGGAAGGTACTCTATCGGATCAACAATGATAAACCAGTCGCAAGGCTTAATCTCTTCGATCTTCTTTTCAGCAATCACGTAGGGCACTGGAGTTGGGTAACCCGCAGGATCCGTAAAAATGTACGGTCCAGGGTCCATCAGGTCTATGTGGAATTCGCAGCTTTCATTAGTCCAATCAACGTGAAAGTCATAGCCAGTCGGCTCGCCAGTGTAAAAGTCTATTATTTCCCACCAAGTGCAAGGTTCAGGCCACCAATGCTCTGGTTCTTCAACAACAAAATGATCGCAGGTCTTAATGTCAGGTATCTTCCGTCGCGCCCATACTTCGTACCACGGAAAATCTAGGATGTAAGGTCCAGGTATCATTTCGTCTATGTGGAATTCGCAGCTTTCATTAGTCCAATCAACGTGGAATTCGTAGCCAGTCAACTCGCCAGTTTCAGGATGTATTATTTCCCACCAGGTGCAGGGCACAGGCCACCAATGTTCAGGCCAGTGAACAACGTAGATTTCACATGGTTGAATGATGTCTATCTTCTTTTTAGCCGTAATCACTCCACCAACCGGAACTGGAATAGGCCCAGGCCACACGATGTCTATGTGGAACCAGTTTGGAGGTTCAACCCAGTCAACGTGAAATTCGCCCAAGGGTTCGCCAGTGACGGGATCTATCACTTCCCACCATTCGCACGCATCAGGCACGTAGCCTGGTGGCCATGACCATATTATCTCAAGCCAGTCACATTGAACAAGCACGCCGTCAGGCATAGTTTCAATGAATTGTATTGTGATGTTTGTTCCAAATTTCATTTTGTCGCCGGACCAAAACTGCATCGATTCGTAGCCTTTAAACGTCATTTCAGTATCGCTGGTGAAGTTGATCTTTTCGCCGGAAGTGAAAGTCATGGATTCTTGAGCATAAGCTATGTTAGGTGACAGAATTGTTAAGGAGCTAATGAACATTAATGAAACCAAAAGAAAGGCAATAGCGTTAGAACTTAGATTCTTTTTCAATCTCTCCATTCTCCTCAATTTTAAGGTACACAAAATATATAGAATATGATTTTATTAAAGTTTGCGTCATTAAGTTCTATATTTCGGTCACATTATCATTTCTATTTACATTAACAGAAGGTTCCAAGGTTTTAACTTTACGTTTCCAGAAGAATTACTTTACAGATGTTCACTTTTCAATTTTTTGAGCGAAGAGCACCAAAGTGCTACAAGCAATAAGGCTAACAAGAAAAATACTGGCGAAAACTCGGGAATTACAAGTATCTCATGCTCTGAATGTTGATACGCAAAGTATATCCATCTGCAAAAACCATCATCGCGAATAGTAAAATTTGGATAAAGTACTTCTGCCAATCCATCATCAATTATCACCGCAATTTCCGGCTCTATCAAAACATGTGGAATACACATTCTGCAAAATCCATAGGTTCCATCCGTTCCATTCACTGTCAACCTAATAGTATTATCGGTGGCTTCAAAAATAAAGCTCAGTACTGTTGAGTTACTGATCACTGGAACTCCATGAAAGTTTTCCTCATAGTAGATACTGACATTGCAAAAAGAGCCTAAAAGGGGATAGCGATCATGGTTACCGTCATCAATGATTCGAGGAGTGTCGCCTAAACCATCTCTGTCAGTGTCAGGGCCAACATAGTCACTCCAGAAGTTTCCTTCAAAACCATTGTCCCAAACGTTCGGGTACGAAGTGATCAGATCTGCTTGATTAGTGTTTCCAATTATATTGTTGTGGAAGAATTCATTAAAATGTGAGGAATATAGCCGAATTCCATAAAGATTGTTCAGGACAGTGTTACCCGTAAGATTGTTGTTGTCAGCTTTATAAAGAGAAATTCCTTTTTCGCCGTTCCCAGCAGTGTTGCTTTCAACAACATTGTAGTTCGAATCTTCAAGACAAATTCCAACCCAGTTTTCTAAGCAGCAATTATTGTCTATGACATTGCCACCGGAATCTTGAAGATATATACCATAGTTGTTTTCAAAAGTAGTCACATTCTCTATCGTAGAGTCTGTTACGTTATGACAGAACACGCCGTGTCCATTCTTTGTCAGATTTAGGTTCCGCACAGTCACGTTAAAGCAGTTGATAAGATAGAGAACCCCTGTGTTTGTTTGGTTGTCAAAGATCTCATCTTCTACACCAATCATATATTGAATTGTTTTCCCATCGACTGTATTGCTTGCATCTACGGTATTATTGAAATTCAAAAAGCTGCCGCCAAAAACACCGAAATTGTATGAATTATTAGAAATCTCATTTCCGTTGAGAACGTTATTGTCTGAATACCATAACCAGATTCCATTTTCGTAATTGGAAGAAACAACGGTATGCTCTATGACATTAGCTTTGGAAAAGAAAAGATGAATCCCGACCCGGTTATTCGTTATTAAACAGTGACTTATGTTGCTTCCAATGCTGTGATTTAAAAAAACACCGCAATCATCCCCAAAAGGTGTAAAGCTCAACCTACTATTACGCACAGTGAAATTGACAACACTAACATTGTCTGCATTCACAGACAAAACCGTAGCTACATTATCACCGTCCATAATTGTTGTTAATCGGTTTTCTCCTATGAGCGTCAACGACTTATGGACGTTAACATTTTCATGATACACCCCTGACTCGACCCACAATGCATGCCTGTTCAAAGTTTCAGAAGCATCTATCGCAGATTGTATAGTTAAATAAGTCAAATTTGTGTCGAGATTGCAGATAGAGCCGTAAGGATGTATTAAAGGATACCTATCTACGTCAAAGCTATTAATAGCATAGAGTGTATCTCCGATTCCGTCGCTGCCGGTTTCATCTTGATAAGTGCCACTGAATAAATCTGTGCCATTGTAACGGCTCCAATAGTTTCCTCCAGAAGGGAAACCATCATCCCAAACATTGCCAGACACTTTGTAAATGAATGGATGAGTATTGTTAATGAAATTGTTATGAAAAAAAACATTGCCAAAAAAAGTTGCGTTTGGAGGCATTTTTTCTATCATGCCATCATACGTATTGTTGTAAACAGTGTTCGCCATTATCTTGTTGTATAGGCACGGTGAATACAAGCGAACGCCTTGGCTGTTTTGAGTAAAACAATTTCTTTTAACTGTACAGCTTGTTGCATTTTGCAAATGGACGCCACCAATACAATTGGAAACATTGTTGCCAATTGCCGTGCAATTAAAAGAATTGATTAATCTAATTCCGTAGCCATCACCATCTATCGTGTTGTCTAAAACTCGAGAATTCTGTGAACAATTTAATCTGATATTCTGGCAATTATGAAGCAAAAAGTTATTTTTTATTTCGCAGTTATCTGCACGGTAAACATAGATGCCGTTTCTATACCATCCCCAACCACTGTTTTGTATGGTGAAACCCGCGATGGTTACGTTATCAGCTGTTATGGTCACAATGGTTCCAGCAGGATAACCATCGATGATCGTTGTCGAAACGTTTTCTCCAATAAGCGAAATCGTTTTGTTGACAACCACATGTTCATAATAAATGTTCGGAGAGATATAGACACATGAGCCATTTTCTGCCTGATTTATCGCCTCTTGTATTGAACTGAACAATCCTTGAAAGCGTTTCCCATCAGGACCGACGATGAGAAAAGCACTAAGAGAAGAAGCGTTGCTAAATGCAACAGTTTGGAAGGAACTGAAGATGGAAAGAGCCAGTCCAATACTTATTAGGGAGATCGCGACAAGTTTTAGCATCCCCACTGGCTTTCTACGCATTACCTCTCCCCACCCTAAATGTTTAAACTCCAACTCAGATAAATCTATTTCCCAACATGGAATGCGTTCCCTCTTCTTCTCTTCGCCTTTAGGGCAGAATCCTGAGTAAGGTGCTAACAATCTTTCGCGCTGAAGCCTCAACCTCAGATGTCAGTCCTTCCCCAAAATCAGCCTTCTTGGGTTCCACCAGTAACAGGGTAATATTCGCCTTTGTCATCTTCCCAAGATACTCACAAAACATCCTCAGCGGAAGTGCATGTGTAGAATACGCTGGAAACACTATTAACCGTTCTGGTCTAATGAACCTTGAGTTTCCAGGTTTCAAGCCTAAAATTGCCGCGTCTATCAGAAGAATATGTGTCGGATTGAAATCTATGATTTGCTGCATGAAATTTTCCGGGACAGTTTCACACTCGATCAAGTAAATTTTTTCAGAAACTTTTCCCCACAAATCTTGAACTATTTTAGTTCCGACAAAATCATCCATGCGAATGGGATTTCCAATGCCAGCTACGACCACTTTTTCAGCGTTTGAAAGCCATGCTTTTAACTCCTTCTCAACATCGTATTCTTCGCTAACCATTAAAGTCGCCGCAGAACTAACAAAAAACGGAAATAAAATAAAACTGTTATCTTTGCACTGTTCTGAGCAGCTTCTTTTTATGGTTGTAGATTTCTACGGTGAAGGGCATTTGTCCAATGGCAAAGTGTGAGGCGCATGCGAAGCATGGGTCGTAGGATCTAAAAGCCATTTCAACTTTGTTGAGTAAGCCTTGGTTTACGTTGCCGCCGTGGATTAAGCCTTTGGCTGCGTCACGAATTGACATGCAAATTGCTGGGTAATTGTTGGTTGTTGCAACAATCAAGTTCACATTTTTGACGAGTGCATTTTCGTCAAGCACATAATGATGAATTAAAGTGCCTCTAGCCGCCTCCACTATTCCCACACCTTCTCCAGGTTTACCGGGTAAGTTGCGAACATCTGTGCTTGTTATTTCCGTGTCTCTGCTTAACTCTACGGCTCTTTCAGTAGCATAAAGCGCCTCAATAAGCCTAGCCCAGTGGAAAGCCAATGTAGAATGAACAGGTTTTCCACCTAAAGTCTTGTACATGACCTCATACTCTTCTTGCGCAAGCGGTGTAGCCATACCATCTGCAACATTAAGTCTTCCAAGAGGACCAACACGGTACGCTCCACTGTCTGCTCCGTCAACGAACCCCTTCCATCCAACCTTCTTCAAGTAAGGCATTTTCACGTACGTCCATTCTTCTACACGCTCAACAATATGGTTAAGATAGTCTTTAGGTTCAAACTTCAGGAACTCGTTGCCATAGGGGTCAGCAACTCTTACCTTGCCATCGTAAAAGTTAACTTTGTTGTTCTCGTCAACCAGCCCCATATTGTAGGTTTTTAGCGTATAGGCATTGCTTTTGATCATGTCAACGTATTTTTCATTTCCCAGAACGATGTCGTGAAACAGCTTCAACGATAGCTTTGCAAATTCCACACATGAACTGGCCATTTTTTCGATTTCTTGTCTCTCTTCTTCACTTAATGATTTAGATATTCCGCCAGGTAACCCGCAAACAGGGTGGGTGGCTTTTCCACCGATGATTTCTGTGATTTTCTGTCCATACGCCCTGTGTTTGATGACTTCTTTGCCGATTTCCAAGCCTGCTTTTTCAATTACGCCTAAAATGTTTCTTTTCTCTGGTGGAGCGTCTGGTCCAACTATGAAGTCTGGTCCGCCCAAATAGAAGAAATGTAGTATGTGATCATAGATTATGTAGGCGCAATACATGAGTTCTCTAAGCTTTTTTGCAGCAGACGGTGGTTCAACATTGAAGGCAGCATCCAAAGCTTTTGTCCCAGCGTAATGATGGGCGACAGGACAGACTCCGCATATCCTGCTCGTTAATTGCGGCATGTCTTCAGCTTTTCTTCCAACACAAAACCTTTCGAAACCCCTAAGTTCTGGAACTTGAAGATAAGCATTTTCAACGTTTCCTTGTTCGTTCAGGAAAATCGTGATTTTCCCATGACCCTCCAATCTTGTAATCGGGTTTATAGTGACCGCTTTCATTTTTTCATAACTCTCCTCTTAAGAATTGAAGACGGTAGCGAGTACATGTAAAAAGTTCCCAGCGGGTCTTTTATTTGAGCAACAAGCTTTTCAATGTCAGCTTCTGAGTATTTCTC
>Ga0315545_1005212_pt1 | contig 10498 bp, 11 predicted proteins | sample SalMarSW160210MG_FD_203096 | JGI IMG/M metagenome (GOLD analysis project Ga0315545, IMG submission 203096) | Salt marsh sediment microbial communities from the Plum Island Ecosystem LTER, Massachusetts, United States - Salt Marsh Sediment SW1602-10 ...
TCCTCGTCTTGCCTCCTGTTATAATAGATGATATATTGTTTAAGAAACAAAAAATAAAAGCATACTCTAAATTAAGAAAATCTTACTCGGAAAATAATCTGTACCACCATGTGCCTGATTACCCCGGTTTTTAATCTCTTGACTTTTTAATTTTTTCCTCTATACTAATTATACTTAAAAGAGGAGGTAGTATGAATAAATTAGTTTCAGTCGCTTTAATTGTCGTTATTTTGATTATTGGTTGTGCTTCATCTGGTGTAACAAAAGTAGGCGAGATAGAAATTCCCGATTGGTATTTAAATCCACCGACTGATCAGAATTATATATACGGTAAAGCTACTGCTACGTCAATGGATTTACAATTAGCGATAGATAAAGCAAAACAGGGAGCGAGACTCGACATAGCCGAAAACCTCGAATCTCATATTATGGGATTAATAAAGAAATTCGACGAGGAAGTGGGAGGTTTAGAAGAGGGAGAGCTTTTGACACAGTTCACACAAGTTTCTAAAAATGTAGTGGATCAAACCCTCGTGGGTTCAAGAGAAAATAAAACTAAGGTAAAACCGGAAGGAAAGGGATTTCGCTCTTTCGTACTTATGGAACTTCCGATTGGGAAAGCCAGAGAAGAGCTTTTAAAACAATTAACTTCCAGCGAGAACGAAAACCTATATACTCGTTTTCGTGCATCGCAATCTTTTCAGGAACTAAAAGAGGAAATTGAAAGTTTGAGAGAATATAAAAACGAAGACGCAAAAGGTTTTAGCGAGTTTAAATAGAACAAGTTTTTATATATCAACGGTAAATACTTTTACCTCCTTATTATTTTTAATTTTTGAAGTTTTGAGATAAACTCTGCAGTGTCTTAGCACACTGCAGAGTTTTTTAAGAATACAAGAAATAGCCGTTTAGACCTTGCGAAATGCAAAGATTTGAGTAAATTATAATAGGATGATTTTTAATATAAAAAAGAGTAAAAATTATCGTCCTTTATTATCAGTAATAATCTTTATGTTCCTTTTAATACCAATACCTTTTTTTTCTCCGACTTCAGAGGTCAGATGGCATAAAGAATACGGAGAACTACGTCATCAAGCTTTGCTTTATGCTCGTTCAAGTGGAGTAAAAGGTGATAGCGAAACAATTAAAAGAGCTTACGATTATTCTATTCGTTTCTGGATGAGATGGCCTGTTGTTGTGCGTTGGATTCAGGCCGAAAGTAGTTTTATTCCAAGTGCTACAAGTAAAGTTAATGCCAAAGGACTTACTCAAGTAATGGCTGAAACAGCAAGTTATATTGGAGAAGTTCTTTTATATTCAGGCTCAGTCGGTTTAACTGAGGAGGAAGAAGAGAAATTAAGTAATGTGAGTTATAATTTATATGAAATCGAGGATAATCTGCTTCTTGGTTTTTCTTATCTTAAATTCTTGTCAATTTTTTCAGATAATCCTGAAGAAGCTTTGGCGAGATATCTTGCGGGTAAAAAGTGGTTTGATTTTATTGACTCCAGGTACGTTAGAAGTATTTCTGACGGCAAACCTATAATATTAGATTCGGCATTGTAAAGGAAGAAGTTAGTAGTTAGAAGAGAGAAGTCAGTCCCCACACCTACAATTTTAACAACAAAAGGATGACACAAATAGCGAAAATAAAAATTTTGTTCTTTATAGAATTTTAACCATAATTTCCATTGCTGCTCCCGCTATCAAAGGGAGCGTGAAATTATCGTCGATGCCAAAAGGGAAAAATTCAACAAGAGATGCAACAATCGAACCGACAAAAAGAACAAGCAACCCGGGGTGAGGTAAAAGAGAGGAGATGCAAAGGCATATAACTATGCAAGCCAGACTCCCTTCTATAGTTTTATCCGATTTTTCTGACCCAACGCGAGTTTTACCAAATTTTACACCGATTATATGGGCAGCCGTGTCTCCAAAGGAAAGGAAGAGTAATGCAGCAATAGCTATCCATTTATCGAAAAAATATACCGAAAGAAAAGAAGCGACTGCATAATGAGTAGCAGCTGTTAAAGTATCTTCCTCTTTCTCCCAGAGTATTTTCCCAAAAAAACGGTTAAAAGAATCGCCTACCGGTTTGACTTTTAAACGAAGGAAATCGACAACGAGAAAAGCAAACGCCAGAGAGAAAAGACTTATGACCATTGGAAATCTTGATATGAAAATATAAATAATAGGAACTAAGGCGGTAGAAATATGCAGTAGTTTTCTTATAATAACATATCTGCCTAAAGTTTTCATATTTCTTAAAGTTAACACGGCAAAGACTAAAGTCAAGATTTTTGATCAAGATGGGAATAAGTTTTGAGAAATAGAAGAAAAATTTTATTTTTTTGGAAAAATTCTTGCGAAGCCCCTTGACTTATGAGAATGATTTTTTAATATAAAAATATACATAAAAAATGCAGAAAAAAGGTGTTCTTATATTAATAATTTACACTATAGGGTTTTTTCGGTATTCGGGAAAAGTGAAGACTTGGTATCTCTTGTAAAATAAATGGGTTATGGTATGGTTTTAAAGGAGGGTATTTAATGGAATGGCTTATTAGAAAAAGGTCTGGAAAAGTTGTTCCGTATAACAAGAAGAAGATAAGCGTCGCTATTTCTAAAGCACTTAAAGCGATAGGTGCTAAAGAAGATGCTAACGCTATCACCAATCAAGTGGAGACTTCGCTTTATATGAATTTCTTCAGAGTTGGGAATGTTCCGACTGTTGAGGAAATTCAAAACTATGTAGAAGAAACCCTTATGCTAAGGAAATTACCGGATGTGGCAAGAGCTTACATTCTTTATAGAGAGAAGAGAAATGAGGCTCGTAAAGTAGAAGATGTATTTAGAGATGTTGAAGGGATAATGGGAAAGTACTTGAAAAAAGAAGACTGGCGAGTTCAAGAGAATTCAAACATGAATTTCTCTCTACAGGGTTTAAACTTTTATGTCTCTTCCTCAGTGACTGCCCGATACTGGCTTGGTAAAATTTACAGCCCCAGAATCAGAGAAGCGCACAGCAGTGGAGATTTTCACATTCATGATTTAGGAATACTCGGGCCTTATTGTGTAGGCTGGGATCTGATGGACCTTTTAAAGGAAGGCTTTAGAGGCATGAGTGGTAAAGTTGAATCTTCGCCTGCAAAGCATTTAAGAAGTGCGCTCGGGCAGGTTGTTAATTTTATATATACACTTCAGGGGGAAGCAGCAGGAGCACAGGCCTTTTCGAATTTTGATACATTGCTGGCTCCGTTTATTCGGTTTGATGATTTGGATTATAAGAGTACTAAACAAGCTTTACAGGAGTTTTTATTTAATATAAATGTTCCTACAAGAGTTGGGTTCCAAACCCCTTTTTCAAATATTACGCTGGATCTTAAAGTTCCAAGTAGCTTCAGAGACAGAAAGGTTATAATAGGAGGGAGAGAAAAAGACGCAACATATGGAGAGTTCCAGGAAGAGATGAATATAATAAATAAGGCTTTTGCGGGATTGATGATGGAGGGAGACGCAAAGGGCAGGATTTTTACTTTTCCTATTCCCACATATAATATAACCAAAGATTTTGATTGGGAGAACGAGGAACTTATTCCTGTATGGGAAATGACAGGCAAATACGGAATTCCCTACTTTAGCAATTTTGTTTCTTCCGATATGGAGCCTGAAGACGCAAGGAGTATGTGTTGTCGGCTCAGATTAGATAAAAGAGAGCTAAGAAAAAGAGGCGGTGGGCTTTTTGGATCTAATCCTCTTACCGGCAGTATAGGTGTGATAACCATAAATATCCCACGTATTGCATATCTTTCAAATGACGAAGAAGAATTTTTTGATAGGCTTTCAAATATTATGGAAACGGCAAAGGAAGCTTTAGAACTGAAAAGAAAAATTATTGAAGGGTTCACAGAAGAAGGGCTATATCCTTATACCAGATATTACTTAAGAGAGATAAAAAAAGCTGTAAATTCTTACTGGGCTAACCATTTTTCCACTATAGGGCTTATAGGTATGAATGAAGCGTGCGTAAATATGTTCGGAAAAGGTTTGCTGTCAGAAAAAGGAAGAGATTGGGCTGTAAAAGTACTTGAATTTATGAATGAAAAGATTTCCGGATTTCAGGAAGAGACAGGGAATCTTTACAATCTTGAAGCTTCACCAGCAGAGAGCGCTTCATACCGTCTGGCAAGAGCTGATAAAGAAAGATTCCCCAATATTTATACAAAAGGCAAGGTTTATCCCTATTATACGAATTCTGTACATCCGCCTGTGGATGAAGTGGATGATGCTTTTGTAGTTCTCGAACATCAGGAGCCACTCCAGATTCTGTTTACGGGAGGGACGGTTGTTCATATTTTCCTTGGGGAAGCCATCACAGATTGGAAAACGGTAAGGAATTTGGCGAAGAAAATAGTCAACAGATTTTCCCTGCCGTATTTCAGCTTTACTCCTACTTTCTCCATCTGCCCGGTTCATGGATATATATCAGGGGAACATTTCTACTGTCCGTATCCGCATACCGAGGAGGAATTGGAAGAATTCGGACAGGTCGTAAAACTTAACCGTATACAATTGGAAAAGATGGAAGAAGGATCCTATAAAGCATTAGGAGAAGAAAAGCCTGAAAAGAAGGAGTTGAAAGTTTTTTTAAATAAAGTAAAATAAAAACAAGGAGATATTTTGTCGGAAAAATTAAGAGAGGGAAAAGAAGAAGAAAAAGTTGTTCAGGCAGTAAAAGCGGAAGTTTATTCTAGAGTAGTTGGCTATTATCGGCCAATTCAAGACTGGAACGAAGGCAAAAGAGAAGAGTTTAGAGAGAGAAGATATTTAAGAATAGAAGAAGATAATAAGTGATCAAGTCTTTTTTAGGCACCAGTGTAATAGAATACCCTGGTAAAATCGCGTGCGTAATTTTTATTGGCGGATGTAATTTAAGATGTCCTTTTTGCCACAATCTGGACCTTGTTTTGCCGGAGCTTTTAGAGAAGATTCCGGATATCCCAGTCGAACAAATAATTGAAGAATTAAAAAAAAGAAAAGGTTTTATAGATGGAGTGTCTTTTACCGGAGGGGAACCTCTCCTTTTTGTAGGGTTACCGGATCTCTTTAAAAAGATTAAAAAAGAAACGGGGCTTGACATAAAACTAGATACAAACGGGACGCTGCCGGATGACTTAAGAAAAATTCTTCCTCTTGTTGACTATATTTCTATGGATATAAAATCTTCGCCGGAAAAGTATTCTGCTGCTACCGGGAACAAAACAACATTCGAAAAAATAGAAGAAAGTATAGAAATAATAAAAGGGACTAAAAGCTATGAATTTAGAACTACAATGGTCCCTGATGTTGTAGATAAAGACGACCTTAAAGAGATATGTACAAAAATAGACAAAGTACAGAAATATGTTCTTCAGAATTTCAGAAACGCAAAAACTCTTTCCCCTGATTTTTCCGAAAAGACTCCTTATCCAAAGGAATATTTGATAGAAGCTTCTCGTCTTTTAGAAAATTGTGCAGAGTTAGTCGAAATTCGAGAATAAAAAGATGGCTATGTTAACGGAGTTTTTCTTTTTTTATACTTATAATTTCCGGCAAGAGACGGCTTTCTTTTAATATCTTTCTATCGATAAATAAAATTGAAGAAAAATATAGAACCATTAGAGACATCCCTAAAATGAAACCTGCAAGATCTGTTTGCCAGATTCTTTTTCCTGTCGTTGCTCCACAAGCGAGCAGAAAAAGAGGCAAAACGAAATTTAAAAAAGTGGCTTTAAAAATATTTTTGCCGCTTGTGTCAAGACAAACTATATCTCCTACCTGTGCGCCTTTGTTGTTTCTACAAATTATTTCTCTTCCTGTTTTATCGATACGACAAAACTTAGCAAATTCGCAGGAGTCACAACTCTGTCCGTTTTCGATAAAGACAGTTGCTAAGGTACCATCTGTTTTGATAACTTTACCTGTTATTTCCATGTTTATATAGCCACAAAGTCACTAAGACACAAAGCCCAACCCACCCCAGAGTTTAATTTGTTTATTTAAAACCCATCCCGTGCCCCCAAAATTTTTACATGTAGGGCATGTAGATGTTGTAGTTTTTTTACTATTTAACCATTTTTCCATTTTTCTATTTAACTGATCCGAAGAATCTTTAATAAAACAGGTCCGTGCTGAGGTAACGTTCGCCTGTATCGGGTAAGATTACAACTATCTTTTTTTCTTCGGATAGACCTTTTGCCAAATTTAAAGCAGCCCACAGGGCAGCTCCTGAGGATACACCGGCGAAAATCCCTTCTTCTCTGGTGAGTCGTCTTGAAGTCGAAAACGCATCTTCATTTTTTACCGTTGTTATCTCATCTATTATTTTTGTGTTTAAAACTTTGGGGATAAAACCCGCCCCTATGCCCTGGATTTTATGCGAGCCAGGTTTTCCGCCCGAAAGCACAGGGGAATCTTCCGGCTCCACAGCCACAATTAGGATTTCTCTATTTTTAATTTTTTCCTTTAGAACTTCGCCAACGCCAGTTAATGTTCCGCCCGTTCCTACACCGGCGACAAAAACATCGATATCCGGGACCTTCTTTAGAATCTCTATCGCCGTAGTTTTTCTATGTGCTTCGGGATTTGCCGGATTTGTGAACTGATCCGGACAAAAGTATCCCTTTTCTTTTTGAATTTCTGCTGCTTTTTCTATTGTTCCTCGCATTCCTTTTACTCCATCGGTTAAAACAATTTCTGCTCCCAGAGCTTTTAATATCTTTATTCTTTCTTTGCTCATCGTATCTGGCATGACCAGTATTAGTTTATATCCTTTAACTGCTGATACATAAGCAAGACCAATGCCCGTGTTGCCACTTGTAGGTTCTATTAGAGTATCCCCGGGACAAAGCTCTTGCTTGTTTTCTGCTTCTTCGATCATGTTAAGCGCAATTCTGTCTTTGACGGACCCAAGAGGATTAAAAAATTCAAGCTTACAATAAATTTTAGCAGAATTCTTATCCGGTATTTTGTTTAATTTTACAATAGGGGTGTTTCCTATTAAGCCTAAAATATTTTCTTTTTCTTTATTCATTTTAGTTCTTTTTTCTTTTATCCAGACGGGGATGTTCGGCTACAAAGACGGAAGTGTAGTCAGGAATGTTTTCGGTTATCCAGGAATTCGCTCCTATGTTGACATGATTTCCGATTTTTACCGGTCCAAGTATTTTAGCTCCTGCTCCTATTACGACATGGTTGCCGATATCAGGATGCCTTTTGTAATCTTTTTTGACCTCTTCTTCTTTTTCTTTTTCGAAATGTAAAACACCGAGAGTTACGTCCTGGTAAATTCTCGCCCAATCGCCAATAACGGATGTTTCTCCGATTACCACGCCAGTACCATGATCAATAAAGAAATATTTACCAATTTTTGCTCCGGGATGAATATCTATGCCTGTTTCCGAATGGACGACTTCGGAAATTTCCCTGGCGTAGCCTTCTGCCCCGTATATATAGAGAAGGTGGGAAACCCTGTGGATTTCGATTGCAAGAAATCCCGGATATGAGCGAATGATTTCGGTGTATGTTTTGGCAGCCGGATCCCCTATGTAAGCCGCTTCTACATCTTTTTTTAATTCTTCCCTTATTTTCCCTAAATTTTCCAAAACCTTAACCGCGACTTTTTCCGCATGCTTTTCATCTTCAACATAAGGACTTATTCCTTCTGTAAATAATTTTCCTAATTCTTCTATTTTTACAAGCAGCTCCTTACTGTTTTCTTTTTTTGTAAGTTGACCACAGTTCCAATATATCGGAAAAAGAACTTGTTTTATTAAATTTATCTCTTCAAAGGGATATTTCCTTGAAGAAAATTTTTTTGTGAGCTCTGCAATAAAAGGTTCTTTATCTCTTCTGTAAGACGAAAGCAAACGCTCTACTGTTTTACTGCTCTTTTTTATTTTCATAAAATAACCTCCAAAAAGAAACGATTAGTAAGATATAAATTAACATTTATAATTGTCAAGCCTCCAAAGACATTAACGCCACAGGGGTATCTTATTGAAAGTCAAGAGCTTAATCTTAAAACGAGAAAAGACTGGATTCTTTTTGTCTTAAAAACATGCTTGACAGAAGGATTGTTTTGTATTACAATAAATAAGTTAGGCGATGTCTTCTGGGAAAAGTTTTTGTGTAGTAGGGTAATATATAATATAAAAACTGGGGAAATAGCGTAAATTATATCTTTAAAATTTAGGAGGTTAGATGGTTGGTAAAAAAATTTTTTTATCGATTACCAAAATTTTATTGGTGCTGGTCTTGTTGGTTGGTAATTTTTATTGTTGTCGTAAAGAGGTAGAGAAAGAGGTAGAAGTGGAAGTGAGAGCGTCAAAAACTGTGGATGAATGCTTCGAGAAACAAGGGGCTCTTAAATTTGATGAAAAAATACCTCAACAGTATAGGTTGACCTCAACAATGTATAATCGAGATATGGAAGGAAATATTGTAAGCAGTATGCAGATAACAGGCAGCTTTGTTCGTTCGGTAGAAGGAGAAGAGGTTATCTGTAGGTGGAATAACGTTAGAATGATTTCGAGTAGAGATACAGAGGCCGAATTTCCGGAGGGGAAACCACTGGATTATATGGAAGGCCTTTCTTATTCTCTTTCTGATGAAATCCTGACAGAAGATTTTTACACAGATTTTCCCGAAGAGGATAAGGCTTATGTGAAAGCTCTTATCTGGGATACCCCATGGATTGATGTGGCCTATGTTGGGATAGATAATATCGAATATAATAGTACCTATTTTTCTTCAGAGTTAGAACGCAAGGAGATAAAAGTACAGAATTTTGCACTTCTAAAAACTAAAAACTTGAAGTTAAAGTGGGTTGGTATAGCTAAGAAAAATGAAGAAATATGTGCTTTATTAGAATTTAAAGCTCTTTCTAATCCTGTAACGTCTAAAAGCGATATTTTGAGTATAAAAGGAAGGTCCTGTTGCTGGGGTAGTTTTTGGGTTTCCCTGGACGACCACGAGGTTGAATATGCGGAGGTTAATGAGGACGTAATAATGGATATGAGTATTTCGGGGAAGCCGCTTGGCGAAGTATTAAATATGCAGAGAGAGGTTGTTTTTGAAAAGAGGGAATGACTCTTTTAGACGTTCTGTGGTTAGAAAAATTTTATTGGCAGTAGCAGACTTACGGTTAATTCAGCTGTACTTTTTGCAAAATTATCGAAAGCGTATTACGAATAGATGCTTTGGTGTTTAACAAAGCCGAGGGATAGTTTACTAGAGAGACTCATATCAGGCAAATCCCCAAATTTTGCCATATAAATATGGGCGCGGTTATATGCCGATATTATAAGCGGGATCCCGCCTATTACAATTTAGGTATTTCTGCTTATTTAATTTATAAAAGAAGGTATATATAGTATTTTATGGCTTTATACGGCGGGATAGAAGCAGGTGGGACAAAATTTGTTTGTGCGTTTGGCACAAATCCAGAAGATTTGCGAGACAAATACCGTTTTGAAACGACGACTCCTTCGAAAACACTCGATAAGTTAATTAGATATTTTAAAGAGCAAAATAAAAAGGAAAAGTTATCGGCGATCGGAATAGGTTCTTTTGGCCCCCTCGACCTGGACAAAAAATCTTCTACCTACGGATACATAACATCCACACCAAAAATTGAATGGCAGAATACAAAAATTTACGGTAGAATAAAAGAAGCATTTGCTGTTCCCGTAGGTTTTGATACAGATGTAAATGCGGCAGCCCTCGGAGAACACGAGTGGGGTGCCGCGAGGGACGTATCAGATTTTATTTATATTACTATCGGCACCGGTATTGGTGGCGGAGGAATGTTTAACGGAGATTTTTTACACGGACTTTTACATCCTGAAATGGGGCATATATTTATTCCCCATGATAAGAAGGTTGATCCTTATGAAGGAATATGTCCATTTCACAAAAATTGCTTTGAGGGTTTAGCTTCGGGTGTGGCCATAAAAGACCGCTGGGGTAAAGCGGGAGAAAAGTTAAGGATCGACCATCCGGCATGGGACTTGGAGGTTAATTATATTTCTTTAGCAGTAATAAATTATATTTGTACTTTATCTCCCGAAAGGATTATTCTTGGCGGAGGGGTTATGAAACAAAAACACATGTTGCCTCGGATCCACAAAAGAGTTAAGAAACTACTTAACGATTATATCCAGGCGCCGGAAATTACAGATAACATAGAGAAATATATAGTTTTGCCGGAATTGGGAGACGACTCGGGCGTGCTTGGCGCTATTGCATTAGCTAAAAGAGAATACGAAAGAAATAATAGGACACAGATGAACGTTTATAATGAGAAAAAGTCTTGAATATTCAGGGGGTGGCGATATTCTTCTGATAACTTGACTAAATGCAGAAGGTGGTTGGTAATCTGCTGGGAAAGTATAAATTTTATACTAAGCCCGTTGGACGTTTAACAACCACCTCCTGAATACATAAACTGGGAGCTGTC
>Ga0315545_1005215_pt1 | contig 10497 bp, 8 predicted proteins | sample SalMarSW160210MG_FD_203096 | JGI IMG/M metagenome (GOLD analysis project Ga0315545, IMG submission 203096) | Salt marsh sediment microbial communities from the Plum Island Ecosystem LTER, Massachusetts, United States - Salt Marsh Sediment SW1602-10 ...
ATCTCGAATTTTTTTGCTCCTCTTTCACCGAATTCCATCGTCTTGTCCTTCGCTTTTTCGAGTACGTCGAGCGAGGTTTTCAATCCCTTGTTGATGGCTTCCTCCATCCGTTGACGGAATGTCATGACTTTCTCCTCTCAATGATAAACTCTACAAAAAAAATAATAGCGGTACACTGAGTGGTCAAGCTGCAGTTTTCGCGCAGTTCCGGGTTGTCAGCCGGGGGTGCACACGACATATTAATGTAAAAGACATATTTGAACGCCGACTTAGCAGGAGGTTATGGGATGACTGTTGCACGCAGGCTCGCCCGATTTGTGGTTCGATTCTCCTATGAGGACCTGTCAGAGGGTGCCAGACAGCAGACGAAAATACGGATACTCGACTCCATCGGGTGCGCTCTCGGCGTGCTTTCAGACAAAAAGCTCGAGGATATTGCCGAATCAGTTGAAAATCTCGAATACACGAGCGCGAAGGACTTCATGAACGCGCTTGCTGCTACTTTCTGATGATGATGCCGTCTTCCTCGAGCTCGCTCACCTCCTCGACCTCGTCCACTTCCTGGAGTATCTTTTCCTTTCTCTTATGTATTTCTTCTTCCCTCTCACGTATTCCGTCGAGGTAGTGTTTTTCTATTGTGTTGTCCTCGCCTCCGCCGTAGAGACTTCTCTGGATCTCCTGACTTTCAGTGAACATTTCGTTCACGTTGTACTCTTTCGGGATGTCGCCCGTCAGCTTTTCGATCTCGAGGTCCATCTCCTCAATGACGTCGGTGGATTCACATTTATCAGTATCCATTGGCTGTGTGCACCTCCATGTTGTACAATATACCACGGAATAAGAATTTCATAGGTTATTCAGATGCAAAATCTCGTATCAGTCTGTGCAGGATTCCACTGTTTCGATAATACTCGTACTCGGCCGGGGTGTCGATTCGCGCCCTGACAGAGAAGGATCTATTATGCCCGGATTCTGCGTGCACGCTGATTTCGACGTCCTGCGCGGGGCCGGTTACATTTCCGATGTCGAAGGATTCCGTTCCTGTGAGCGTGAGGCTTTCTGTGCTGTCTCCGTCTCTGAATTGGAGGGGTAAAACCCCCATCCCGATGAGGTTGCTTCTGTGTATGCGCTCAAAACTTTGAGCGATTACGGCTCTGACTCCCAGAAGCGCGGTTCCCTTTGCCGCCCAGTCACGCGAGCTTCCCGCACCGTACTCCTTTCCAGCCAGAACAATGAGCGGGATTCCCTCATTTCGGTATTTTACCGCGGCATCAAATATGGAGAGTTGTTCTCCACTCGGGAAAAAAATCGTATATCCGCCTTCCGTGTCAGTGAGGAGCCTGTTTCTGATCCTGATGTTCCCGAATGTTCCGCGCATCATCACTTCGTGGTTTCCCCTTCGTGACCCGTAGGTATTGAAATTTTTGGAATTTACACCCTGATCCATGAGCCATTTCCCTGCGGGACTTTCCTCAGGAATCGCTCCTGCAGGAGAAATGTGATCTGTGGTGATCGTGTCTCCCAGCAAAACGAGCACCCGGGCCCCGCTGATCGAATCAATCTCAGGCACATCTCTGGACATGCCTTCGAAAAACGGAGGCTTCCTTATGTACGTTGAGGCGGCGTTCCACTGGAATACCTTTTCACTGTTGACTTTGACCTCGTTCCATGTTTCGTTTCCGGTAAACACGTTGCGGTATTCTTCACTGAACATAGCGGGTGAGATGAATTGCTTGACGAACGTTTCGATTTCCTCATTTGAAGGCCATATCTCTTTCAGGAAGACCGCTCTCCCGTTCGGGTCATACCCTACGGGTTCCGACGTCAGATCGATATCGATCCTGCCTGCAAGGGCAAAGGCAACGACAAGGGGCGGCGAAGCGAGGAAATTCGCTCGCACATCGGGATGAATTCTTCCCTCGAAATTGCGGTTTCCTGATAATACCGAAGCGACAGCCAAGTCGTGCTCGTGTATTGCCCTGCTGACGGCGGGATTCAGTGGTCCGCTGTTTCCTATGCATGTTGTGCATCCGTATCCGACGAGGTGAAATCCGAGGGCTTCGAGATATGGAAGAAGACCCGACTCTTCGAGGTAGCGCGTAACCACGCGGGAACCCGGCGCGAAGCTCGTCTTGACGTGGGGTGAAACGTGGAGGCCAAGTTCCACGGCCTTTTTCGCGAGAAGGCCGGCTCCAATCAAAACAGAAGGATTGGAAGTATTGGTACAGCTCGTAATGGCTGAAATCACCACAGATCCGTTTTTCAGTTCAACCCGTGTTCCATTGATCTCCACCGTCACCGCATTTTCTGATTTCTTTCCCTTGTTTCCCGCTACCGTCGCCTGTACGGAATCCTTAACCTCTCTTAAAGGTATGTGGTCCTGAGGGCGTTTTGGACCCGCAATTGCAGGTTCTATGCTTTCCATGTCAAGCTCGATTACATCGTTGAATAGAGGATCAGGAGTGTTATCTGTGCGGAAGATCCCCTGAATCTTCGTGTACTGCTCGACAAGTGCCGTCTGCTTTTGTTTTCTCCCGGTGAAGCGGAGATAGGAGAGCGTTTCTGAGTCAACGGGAAAGAACGTCACGGTCGCTCCGTACTCCGGAGTCATGTTTGAAATGGTCGCCCTGTCCGGAAGGCTGAGGCTTGAAACGCCGGGACCGAAGAATTCCACGAATTTTCCGACAACCCCGTAATTTCTTAAAATTTTGGTAATTGCCAGCACTAGATCCGTGGCAGTGACGCCCGTTTCGAGCTTTCCCTTCAATTTAAAACCGATCACATCAGGCATGACGAGCGATACTGGCTCTCCAAGAAGCCCCGCTTCCGCCTCTATTCCACCTACACCCCATCCGAGAACACCGAGTCCGTTGATCATCGTCGTGTGTGAATCTGTTCCCACAAGTGTGTCCGGAAACGCGATCCGCCCCTTCTCAGAACCGCGAACCGTCACGACGCTGGCCAGGTATTCGAGGTTGACCTGGTGCACGATACCGGTGGCAGGCGGTACAACACGAAAGCCCTCGAAAGTCTCCGCCCCCCACCGGAGGAACTCATAGCGCTCACGGTTTCTCCTGAACTCGATCCTGGAGTTGTTTTCGAGCGCTCTCACGGTTCCGTAATGGTCGACCTGCACGGAATGGTCTATAACGAGGTCGACAGGAATGCGAGGATTGATCTTTGCGGGATCGCAGCCGAAACCGATAAGTGCGTCTCTCATGGCTGCGAGATCCACAACTGCCGGGACACCGGTGAAATCCTGCATCACGATACGCGAGGGTTTGAAAGGTATTTCTTCACCTTTGTTCGATCTCGGGTTCCATCCTGCGACTCGCCGGACGTCTTCCCCGGTAATGGTCTTTTCGTCTACCTGGCGAAGCACAGCCTCCAGGATGATCTTCACCGTGAAGGGCAGGCGCGAGACACCCCCTGCACCCTTTTTCTCGAGTTCTTCAAGGCTGTAATACGACAGCGAGCCGATATCCGTGTGAAGAGTCTTTTTGGTACCAAATGAGTCGATACCTTCCATTTTTTCCTCCCTTGTATGCATCATTCTCTCCAAAATTTAATATAATAGGCTTGCGGGAGAAATTAACCACAATTTCTTCCTCATGTGCCGGGGCAGTCGAAAACCGATGCATCGACGGCGGTCAATTCGCCTTGACCCGGCAATCCGGTCACAATATCATTATCTATTATGTCAAAAGCACGTGTAAGGGAGTACCAATGAAACGTGTCAGCATCATTGGCAGTGGAAATGTGGGAGCAAATACAGCGTTCTTCTTGGTGGAGAAGGGAATTGCCGAAGTGACTCTCTTTGACACGAAACAGGGAATTCCGAAAGGGAACGCTTTGGATATTATGGAGGCGGCTCCCATCAGAACTTACCGCACCTCGGTAAGCGGTGCGGAAACCTTTGACGAGATCAGAGGGTCGGACGTTGTGGTGCTCGCAGCAGGGAGTGTAAGAAAACCAGGTATGCAGAGGGAGGACCTCTTCGAGGAAAACCTTCAGGTAATCAAACAGTGGGCAAAACCGGTTGGAAATTTAGCGCCGGAGAGCACGGTCGTTGTCCTGACCGAACCCGTAGACCTCCTCACCACCGTATTCGTAAGAGAATCCGGGATGAAGCGTGAGCAGGTGTTGGGTGTCGGAGGAATCCTTGACTCCACGCGGCTCGTTTTCGCACTATCGCGTGACATGGGGGTCTCGCCCGAAAATGTTTCGGCGCTCGTGATCGGCCAGCACGGGAGTGAAATGATCGGCCTCGCCCAGTGTTCCTGCGTTTCTGGAATCCCGGTTCTGAACCTGATGCTTCCCGAACAGTTCGAGTCTTTGGTAAACGAAGTGAGAAATGCGGGAGACTTCATCGTGGAGATGGCCAAACGATCAACCGCATACTATGCTCCCTCGGCAGCTGCCGCAGAAGTCGCGGACGCAGTGTGCAGAAATACACGCAGGATCCTTTCCGTCTCACTGGTCTTAAAGGGTGAGTACGGCATCGAAGGTATCGCCATGAGTGTTCCGGCAGTGGTCGGCGAGCGGGGAGTATCGAGAATTTTTCTGCCTCGTCTCAGCGCAGCGCAGAAGATCCAGTTTTCACGGTCTGCGGAAAAAATGCTGGAAAAAATCGGGAAGGAATTTTCATGAGCACGGTCTCTGTAATCGGAGCAGGCAATGTCGGTGCCACGACGGTATATTACATCGCGGAGAGAAATATTGCGGACATTGTCATGATCGACATTGTGGAGGGAATGCCGCAGAGTAAGGGCCTCGACTTTCTCCACTCCTCACCGCTCAGACAGTACAACGTGAGGATTTTCGGAACAAACAGCTACAAAGAGATCGCGGGATCTGACGTGGTCGTGTTCACAGCGGGAATCGCCCGGAAACCGGGGATGGATAGAATGGATCTTCTCAAGACGAACGCGCGCATCGCACATTCCGCAGCCCTGGAGATTGCCAGGTACGCTCCTGATGCGGTTGTCGTTGCCGTGACCAACCCGCTTGACGTCATCGCGATGGTTCTGCTGCGGGGAACGGGGTTCGATCCGAACAGGGTGCTCGGTATGGCCGGCGTTCTCGATTCGACACGATTTCGCTATTTTATCGCTGAGAAACTGAACGTCTGGCCGGGTGATGTAAGAGCCATGGTACTGGGCGGCCACGGAGACAGTATGGTTCCTCTGAAACGATACACGTCTGTTGGAGGGATTCCGATTACGGAACTGCTCGACGAACACTCGATTGAACAGCTCATTGAGAGAACGAGAGCGGGGGGCGCGGAAATTGTAGGGTATCTGAAGACGGGAAGTGCATATTACGCACCTGCAGCTTCAGTGGCAAAGATGGTCGAATCGATCGTGAAGGACGAGAAACGGTTGATTCCCGCAGCTGCATACCTCCAGGGAGAGTACGGGTACTCAGATATATTCCTGGGTGTTCCCGTTCTACTCGGGAAAAATGGTGTGGAAAAAATCGTCGAGATCGAACTCTCGGAACAGGAGAAGAATGCTCTGGACAGGTCAGCCGAGGCGGTAAAGGCCGGCATCAGATCTCTTGATTCCTTATCGCTATAACGCCCCACACCAAAGCTCTGCCGAGTTACACCGGCTCGAGATTCCGCCTATCATCCATTTACAGTGTAAACGAACACAGGAGCGGGAGATGGCGAAAAAATTTATCATGGGAAACGGCACTGCAGTGCTTTACGACCACATACCGTCTTCTCGTTCCGTTTCGCTCGGATTCTGGTTGAACAACGGGTCGAGGGACGAAGAGGAAAACCAAAGAGGATTCTCTCACTTCACTGAACACATGCTTTTCAAGGGAACAGAAAGCAGAGACTACCGTACCATTGCACAGGAGATAGACAACATAGGTGGCGAAATCAATGGTGTTACCGGCAAGGAAAGCACATACTATTATGTGAATGTCGCCGCGGAGCATTTCGAGCGTGCGTTTGATGTTCTGAGCGACATGTTTTTTTATTCCGCGTTTCCTGCACCGGAGTTTGAAAAAGAGCGGCGCATTATCCTCGAGGAAGGAGATATGATCCGTGACGACCCGGAAGACTGGGTTTTCGAGCTTTTTGAAAAGGCGCTCTGGAGGGCCCATCCTCTTGGGCTGCCGGTTATCGGAGAAAAGGAGAACATCAGAAGTACTCGGCTCGAGGATCTGACCGGCTTCTATCACAGTCTGTACACATCTTCTTCCTTGATCATTTCGGTAGCGGGAAACATTTCAGAAAAGAGGCTTCTGAGGAGTATGGAAAACATACTGCCGAATGAAAAGGGTGCAGGTTGTTTCCGATTGCCGAGACGCAGACCAACGCCCGCGGCACGGTCCTTTTACAGGAACAGAAGGATCAAGCAGGTTTATTTCGTGTGCGGAAGGGAAGGATTCGGATATAACAGCGAAGACCGTTTCAGCATGGAGCTTCTCAACATGATAATCGGAAGCAGCTTCAGTTCCCGTCTTTTCCAGAACATTCGAGAGAAGCGCGGCCTCTGCTATGCCATAGGATCAAGCACAACGAGTTACGGTGATACGGGAGAGTTCACCATCAGTTTCTCGACGAGCAGAAAAAACCTGCACCAGGTTCTCGATGCTGTTGATCATGAACTGAGGCGTATAAAAACGGGAGATGTAAAAAAAGAGGAGCTGCAAGACGCAAAAGGAAGGTTCAGGGGGAATTACATTCTCGCAGAGGAAAACAACGAGTGGAAAATGGTCAGAATGGCGGTCCAGGAGTGTGTGTTCGGCAGAATCGTCCCCCGCGAGGAAACTCTCGACAGAATAGAACGGGTCACGATGACCGATGTAAACAGAGTCGCCTGTGCACTGTTGAACAGCAGCTCATTCAGTTCTGCATGTGTCGGACCGTGCAGAAACGCGCGATGGCTCAAGAACTATCATTTTTCCTTTTAAGCAAAAATTTCATATTACATCGAATCGGGTTTTCTGTTACAATCAAATGGTATTTCACGAGTATCTACGGTCATCCGATATGAAGGTAAAAGTATATCGCTTGAACAAAAAGAATCCGGTTCCCGGTTACATGTCGTCGGGTGCGAGCGGAGTCGACCTCTACGCTTCTCTTCAGCAGGCTGTGGAGATACCGCAGGGAGGGACAGCGTGCATTCCAGCAGGGATCATTGTGTGCATTCCGCAGGGGTACGAAGCACAAGTGAGGCCGCGCAGCGGGCTTGCGGCACGAAACGGCGTGACGGTATTGAACTCACCGGGAACGGTTGATTCCGACTATAGAGGAGAGGTGAAGGTCGTGCTGGTTAATCACGGCTCTGAGAAATTCATCGTGCGAAGCGGCATGCGCATCGCACAAATGGTCTTTGCGAAAGTCGAGAAAGCGGATATCATAGAAACCTCGCACCAGGAATCGTTGGATCAGACTGAGAGGAACGGCGGCGGGTTTGGGCACACAGGAGTTTGAGCTATGGGAAAGGACAACAGCATCCGGCTAATACCAATCGGGGGCCTTGGAGAGATCGGAAAGAACATGATGCTTCTCGAATATTGCGGAAAGATTATCATTATCGACGCAGGCATGATGTTTCCCGACGATCAGCTTCACGGAATCGATTTTATCATCCCTGACATATCCTATGTATTGGAGAACCGTGAAAAGGTGATCGCCGTTATTCTCACGCACGGCCACGAAGATCATATCGGCGCGCTTCCCTACCTCCTGAAAGAGATAAACGTGCCGGTGTACGGCACCAAGCTGACACTCGGGTTCGCTAAGAACAGACTCGAAGAGCACTCCTTTCTGCAGCAGCCGGAATTGAAGGAAATTCATCCCAGGCAGGTTGTTCAGTTTGGTGAGGTGAGCGCTGAGTTCTTCCGCGTGTGTCACAGTATTGCCGACGGTGTCGGGATCGCATTTTACACTCCCCAGGGGATTATCGTGCATTCAGGAGACTTCAAGGTGGACTTTACGCCGATAGACGGCAATTATCTCGATTTCCAAAAGCTTACGGAACTCGGTGAGAAGGGGATTCACGTATTGCTGTCAGACTCAACGAATGCGGAAAAGGAGGGGTACACACCGTCGGAGAGCAAGCTGAGCGGAGCACTGCTTGAAACAATCGCAGGTGCGGAAGGGAGAGTTCTCGTTGCGACATTCGCGTCAAACATACACCGTATCCAGCAGGTGTTCGACATCTGCCAGCGTGAGAATAAAAAGATCGCGATCCTCGGAATGAGCATGGAAAAAAACATCGCTATGGCCAAATCCCTCGGGTACCTTGCATTTGATGAGAGTAGTATTATTTCTCCCGAGAAGGTAAACTCTTACAAGAGGAGCAGGGTGGTGGTACTTACGACAGGCTCCCAGGGAGAGCCTATGTCGGCACTGTCACGCATCGCTCACAATCAGTTCAGATCTTTTGAAATAGAGAGAGGAGACACAGTTATCCTTTCCGCATCGATCATTCCGGGGAATGAGAAAACGGTTTCAAAAATCGTGAACTCGTTTTTCAAACGAGGCGCATCGGTTTTTTATGAAGGATTCGAAGATATGCATGTGTCGGGTCACGCCTCGAGGGAGGAGCTGAAGCTTCTTCTGGCCATGACCAGGCCGAAATATTTTATTCCGATTCACGGAGAGCTCCGGCATCTGATTCATCATTCCAATCTCGCAAAGCTCATGGGAGTCAAGGAGGGGAATATCATAATTGCTGAGGACGGGGACGTGATTGTGGTTGACGAAAGCGGAGTGAATATCACCGAAAATGTGCCTGCCGGCAATATCTATATAGACTGCAGAAACGACGGGGATATCAAAAACAGCGTGCTTCGAGACAGACAACGTCTTGCGAACAACGGAATCGTCATCGTAGTGGTGACTGTGAGCGGTGCGGACAGGGGAATTTTCGAACCGGAGATCGTGGCACGGGGGTTTGTCTTTCCCCATAAGCCGGAGGTTTTTATCTCTCAGGTGAAACTGTTCGTAATGAAAACCGTTCGGGACCTGATGCGAAAATACGGGAATACGCCCATCAACATGAAAATCGGCCTGGCAGAGGCGCTCCGAGCGTATTTCAAAAAGGAAATCGGCGCCGCTCCCGTGGTAGTCCCCGTGATTGTCGAAGTTTGATGGAGGATTGAATGAGTAAAGGAAAATGGAAAGAGGCACTGAGAGCCGATCAGCTCTCAGAGGGAGTGCCTCTTGAGGCAAAGGTCGGAAAAAAAAATGTCCTTCTGATACGGTCCGGTGAAAGGATTTACGCTGTCGGAGCACGATGTCCGCACTATGGAGCATCTCTGGAAAATGGGCATTTTCGAAACAACATACTCACCTGTCCATGCCATCACTCGCGGTTCGATATTACCTCGGGCAAAGCGCTTTCGCCTCCCGCATTCGCAGATCTTCCGCTGTTCGAGACAAAGGAAAAACAGGGTCTTGTCTATGTGAGGGAAGTGAAGCAGGAAAAGGAAAAAGCCGTATCCTCCGCGAAGAAAAAGGTGTTCGTCATCGTCGGTTCCGGTGCCGCAGGATTCTCAGCAGCGGTCACCCTGAGGGATAACGGATTCGACGGGAGGGTTCTCATGCTCACAGAGGAAGCGGATCTCCCTTACGACCGTCCAATCCTCTCCAAAGAATTTCTCTCGGGAACCGCGGATGCGGAGTTGATTCCGCTGAAGACAGAACAGTTCTATAAAGACCTTGAGATCGAGCTTTTACGAAACTACAAGGCTGTCTCTCTCAACACCAGGGAAAAGAAAATCACGCTCGCTCATGAGACTGAGCTGCCCTATGATAAACTCCTCATTGCAACCGGAGGAATCCCTCGAACTCCGCCTATTCCCGGTACGGACTCAGCGCGATTTTTTTTACTCCGCACATGGTCTGATGCACGCATGATAGCTTCGGCTCTCGAAGACGCAAAACGAGTCGTCATTATTGGATCAGGGTTTATCGGGCTCGAAGCCGCGTCTGCCTGCGCACAGCGAGGATGCGAGGTGCACGTGATCTCCTCCTCAAGGACACCCATGATAGACCTGCTCGGAGAGAAGCTCGGCTTCAGGCTGCAGAAACTGCATGAAAAACACGGCGTGCGTTTTTCCCTCGGGGAAATTCCGGAAGAGATCGTCTCAGAAGGCAAAGAACAAAAAGTCGTGCTGTCATCGGAAGAGCATGTCTCAGGAGACATCGTTATTGCGGGCGTGGGAATTATTCCTTCTGTGGGTTTTCTCTCAGGCACCGGGCTGCTTAAGGAAGGTGCGGTTTCGGTCGATCATCTTTTACAGTCCGAAGATGATTGTGTCTATGCTGCGGGGGACGTTGCGCTCGTTTTGGATCCTGTAATGGGGAAACATCGCCGTATCGAGCACTGGGTGGAAGCCTGTCGGCAGGGCAAGTACGCAGCTCTGGCAATGCTCGACAGACGGCATAAGTACGAAGAAGTCCCGTTTTTCTGGACACGGCAGTATGATCTGGAAATTCAGTACACCGGTTGGGTTCGCAGGAAGGGA
>Ga0315545_1005216_pt1 | contig 10496 bp, 9 predicted proteins | sample SalMarSW160210MG_FD_203096 | JGI IMG/M metagenome (GOLD analysis project Ga0315545, IMG submission 203096) | Salt marsh sediment microbial communities from the Plum Island Ecosystem LTER, Massachusetts, United States - Salt Marsh Sediment SW1602-10 ...
TGCATTTTCCGCATTCTTGGCATTCGTAGCCGTATTTGCCTAATTCTGCGGGGCAATCTTTGGCGCGGAGACATTGAGGCAGCAGTAGGATTCTTTCGTTGTAGGGTGTGGATGCGAAACCTTCTATCAGAGAACGGTTCTTGGTTTCAACGTAAAGTCGCAGCAGTTCTGTTTCTTCTACGCCCATCTTGGTTGCGACTTGTTCCAGTTTCTGAAGTGCGAGGCCGCTGAGTTTTGTTTTGGCGATTTTTTTGACAATGCGCATGACAGAACTTTTATCTTCTTGGTTCATGTGTTTCGGTGTCTCCGGTTGTAAGTTTGCGTAGAAACTTCCGGTTAACATGTGAGAGGTTCATAAGTCAATATAAATGTTAAGATTCACTGATGCTGATTAGCCTGACAGGACTTGAATCGGCAACCGTTTTTCTGGGCTATTTTTTGCCTTTTTTCTCTTTTTGAACTTTTTTAGAAGTGTTCTATATGCTCTAGGCAACTGATGTTGGTTGTGCTTTGTTTTTCAGGAAAAAGCTTGTTTTCAACAATGAAGTATTATTAGTCTCCTAATATGATTGCAGAAACGTGTTTTTTGTTGAATGGTGGGCCGAGCAGGATTTGAACCTGCGACCTCAGCCGCGTAAGGGCTGCATCCTAACCAACTAGACAACCGGCCCATTTGTTCAAGATATTGGATGCAGAGGTTTTATTAAAAAGTTGGTTTGTGTGTGCATGTAATTTTTTCTTAGAGGGGTGTTGGTTGGGTACTAGCTCCATATAAGATACACACGCGCACACAAATTTTAGCGCATAATAAGTTCGGAAAGCGCATTTTCTTAATAGTTATTAATGATACGCAAAGTTTATAAGCAGAAATCTATATATGTGGCTATCTACCTATAATATCAAGGGGATGAGTAAAATGGGCAAGCTAAATATAAAAATTCGAGAAGATGTCGACGCCAAGTTCCGGAGAGCAGTTTTCAGAAAAAAAGGGATGAAGAAAGGAAATCTTACAACAGCAGTGGAGGAAGCTATGTTGCTTTGGATTTCGGCGCCAAGTAAACCCAGCGAGGACAAAACTGAGGGCGCGCGCAAAACTTAAAAGATGATAAAACATAATGCCGTTTTACGAGGGATGAGAAATGCCAGCAAAGAATGAATTCCAGTTTTTATTGTCAATGCCTGACTTAGGGAGCTATGTCGGGAAGTGGATCGCCATAGTAGGTGACAAAGTGGTAGCTACGGGTGTCGATGCTAAAGATGTGTTCAAGGAAGCGAAAGAAAAACATCCGAAAAAAGAACCGTTACTCATGAAAGTTCCAAAAGATAGAGTAATGTTGCTGTGATCCACAATGCCCCCTCTTTTGAGACGAAAACGTCGTTCAGCAAAAACTTGTAAGTATCTTTCTTATCAATTACCCAACGGTGGCCACATCCGTCTACCGATGCTTCATGTTAGATTGGCTCATGTTGATCAATCTCTAAGCACTATAGGGTTGATAGATTCAGGCTCCACAACAACTTTTGTGCCTTTAGAACTCGCAGAGATACTTTCCTTGCCTATTGAAAAAGAAGCGAGTGCAGTTGGTGCCGGGGGCAGTTTTTCTAACACAATACGAAAAGTTGATATCACACTCCTAAAGGGAAGAACTTCATTCGCTAAGTTTGGAAAATTTCCAGTATATGTTCCTACAGACGAAGGCAGAGTACCTTATGTTGTATTAGGTCGCGACTCGATTTTCAGAAAATTTGATGTAACCTTTAGGGAACGCCAGCAGAGGTTTATTCTTAGAGGTTCGAAAACATAATGCACCTACATCTGGGCTAATGTTGAATATTTTAGGCGAAATTTCATAGCAAATAAAAAAGAGGCGGTTAGTTGAGGGCTTGCAGGATTTCTTCTGCAGTCTTCAATGTTCTTGTTTTCAAGTCCTTTATCCAGATTGGATTGAAGTGTGTCCGCATGAAGACGCTTGTTGCTAAGCTGTTCTGCAAAAATGAAACTGATTGTTTTGACAGATACTTTTTTTAGGCTACGTTCTGAACAAAATATTCTGAGCGGGGTTCTCCTAGCTTGGTAGGGAGCAGGCCTGCTAAGTCTGTGGTCCATGGGGCCGCGCGGGTTCAAATCCCGCACCCCGCGCCATCTACAATTAAGTCAGAGTTTCTGGATGTTTACTTATTTTTTCATTGCTTCTTTTCTTAGGTTTTCGGGCATTTTTTCGATAGCATACCTTAACGCGGTTCTTGGCATTTTTTCTCTGTTCCTTATAACGTAATTGAACACTTCTTTTTGGTGCGCTTTGCTTGCTTCTTTTAGCATCCACCCGTATCCTTTCTGAACCAAATCATCTTCGTCTAACAATAATTTGTCCGCAATTTCGAAAACAGCCTCTAAAAACATGCCCTTTCTTGCGGGCAAAATCAGTGTTGTTGCTGCTCCTCTTTTAACCCACCTGTTTTTTGATTGTGTCCATTTCTTTAGGTTCTCGATGTGTTCTGGATACTTTTCTACAATAGAACCTATCGTGTGGTTGCATAATGTGTCGCATTCTGCCCAGTTGCTTACGTAATCGTTGAGCCACTTTTCGAAGACTGCAAAATCTTCTGGCTCATATCTTTCCTCTAAATAATGTGACCACTTATAGGCGATAAACGCTTCTTCGATATAACTTGAACTTAACAGTTCTTCGCATAAAGAAAAAATTTCGTCCTTAGACAAGTGCTCGATTTTCAGAAAATATTTTTTGCTAAGCTTCGTTACCGTAGAAACCTTTACACCATGAAACTTTATTTCTTCCTTAAAAAACGAGCTTGAATACTCCCTCGTTTTGGAATCAATATTTTCTTGCAGCTCTTCTCTTACCTGACTTACTACATCCATAATCTTCTTAAAACTTTGAAGCGCATAAAATTTTCTGATGCTCAGAAGCCTCTTTTCTGCCCAGTAATCTATGGTATTTTTGGTTTGATGGCTTTTGTTGTGCAGGCGTCTGCGCATTTGAGGCAGTATATGCATTCTGGGTGCGTGAATTTTTCCCAAGGCAACTCCAGTATGGGAACGTTCATGGGGCATGCCGCAACACAGTCGTTGCATCCCGCCTTTGTGCATTTCAATGGGTCCCTTGTTAAACCCAAGAAGCTGAATCGGTTAAGGAAGGCCAAGATTGCGCCGTGGGGACAAAAATACTTGCACCAGCTTCTGGGAACGTAAGCTGCCAAAACCAGAACTGCCCCCAATATAACGAAGCGTGCCCACATGAGGGGACGTATAGCCAGAGCTCCTGACAGGAAAGTGTCAACACTGTTAACTAGATTAAAGATTCCGTTTGGAATAACCGCAAACAGCGTATCCGCTGGGCTTAAAGCGTTAAAGGGCGCCTGAGCAAAAACTCCCAAAGCCGACCTGTAGCCTTCACCTGACCCCGAAGCCAGCATCGCCGCCATGGACCCGCTGACAAGGAGGACAACCAGCAAAACAAGGTATTTGATGTAAATCATCCACTCATGAGTTCTAGCCGAAACCTCCAGATGCTTTCTCTTGACGATTCCCATCAGGTCCTGAACCAAACCGAAGGGACAAACCCAACCGCATAATGACCTGCCCAGAAAAGCGGCGACAAGGAAAAATGAGGCTAAGGGAATCCATGGAAAAACAAGATCATAGAGCATCACCTGCAGCATCGCAAAAGCGTCCCCTAATGCCTGCTGCTGAAGCCCCAAAGTGAACATAACCGGAAGAACGATGGGGAAAGGTCCCAAACCGAAAACAACGGCAACAAACAGCAGTAAAGAGAGAAACTGAACGATTCTTCTGGCAGTCTGTATTCTCCAAACAGCATTTCTAAAGCGAGACGCTGTCTCTTCTGGGCTGGTCAATTCCTCCTCTCATTCTCCTGCCAAGTTTTTTTACCGTTTTCAATCTTCAGGCAATAGTAAAGACCTGAGTCCCACTTACAATAAAAATGTTTCATCCTCTTCCAACAGCTCTGACATTTTCCACTTTAATCCACGGCGCAACCAGCTGCCCCATCTTCCTAACGTTATTGCCAAGAGCCGAAACGTTCCTCAAAACATCAAAGACCACACCGGTCAACATTACCCCTCGCACAGCATAAGCCACATTTCCATTCTCAATCTTCCAAACTGGAGTAGCTACAACAGAAAATTCTCCACTCTCCGGATTGCTGCTGTGCGCGCCCTGAACACCATAAACTAATAGACCCTCCTCAACTTCGCCTACAAGCTCCTCAGGCGTCCTGTTTCCTCCTGTAAACGTGAAGTTGCTCGCCTCTAATACTGGCGTTGATGCATAAGTGGCAAGTCCTGTTCTCGAAGCGTTTCCAGTGCTCTCAGCTCCAGCCTTGTTTGCCGTGTAATTGTCATACAAGAAATGCTTCAGGACGCCTTTGTCGATGACTAACGTTTTTTGGCATGGAACGCCTTCACCATCAAATTTTCTTGTCAAGAGACCTCCATCAAGAAGCCCATCATCGTATACGGTAACAAGGTCTGAAGCAATTTTTTCTCCAATTTTATCCTTTAATGCAGACCGTTCCCTCTGAACATAATCCGCCTTAACAGCGTTTATCAATGTATAATAGAGGAGGGAACTAAACGCAGCCTGAGTAAAAATCACCGGAAAAACTCCAGACCCAATCTTCCTAGCCTTGAGAGATGAAACACCCTGTCTCGCAGCCTCAGTTCCAACACCCTCAGGGTCAATATCATAAACTCTCTCCGCATTCAATTCAAAACACGCCGGAGTCACATCCGCTCCATCCCTTGCTATCGTCTCCATGGAACATCCAACAGCAGTGCCCCTGTCAAAAGCTTCAACGCCATGAGAGTTAACAACAACTGTATGAAAGACAGATGCTCCAACTCCCCCATCAACCGCCAAAACCCGCTTATCATACGCCTCAACCGCCCCCAACATAACTGCTGCAGTTTCCACCAACTCGTCAGAAGAGACCACAACAATTTTTTTGTCATAGGTGCCTTTAGTTTCACCACATCTTTTGGGGCTGGGAAACTTCAGCCAGTTCTTGTCTGGTCTGCTGGCTCTAGCAGCTTTGAAGGCTCTTGCTGCAGCCTCTTCTATTTTCTTAATCGTTAACGTGTTTGTGTAGGAGAAGCCGACTGCTTTCCTGTAAACTGTTCTCACTCCTAAACCCTGATCCGTTCTCTTGATGCTTCTGACGATTTGCCCCCTCTCAATGTCTATCGACGTGCCACTGTTCATGCTCAGGAATGCCTCAGCCTCTTCAGCGCCTCTCCCTACGGCAAAGTCAACTGCCCTCTTCCCAAAATCGATCAGTTCTGATAGTTTAGGCTCCGCCACCGATAATCACCTCTCCTACCCGAATATGTGGTCCCCCATCACAAATGAACGCTATCTGCCCTTTACCACATCTTCCCGACCACAATTCGAAATCTCTGCCAACAGCATCCACCTTACGCAAAGTTTCAAGTGTGTTCCCGCTTATGGAAGCACTTCTAACCGCAGCTCCCAGTTGACCCTTAACAATTTCGTAAGCCTCCTGTATACCCACCTGAAAAGTTCCATCCAAGTTCGCCTGTCCGCCCCGAAAACTTTTGAGATAATACCCAAAATCGATGTCCTCAATCAGTTCCTCGAAGCTTCTGTCGCCGGCTGCAAGGTATGTGTTCCGCATTCTGATGATGGGTTCAAACCGGAAATCTTCGGCTCGGGCATTCCCTGTAGGTTTCATGTTAAGCTTGTATGCGGTTTCGCGGTTGTGCATGAGCCCAGTTAATGTTCCCTTCTTGATTAAAGCTGTTTTTTGTGTCCGAACTCCCTCATCGTCATACTTGAAGGACCCGAAGGCGCCCTCAATTGTGCCGTCGTCATAGACTGTGACAGCGTCTGATGCGATCTGTTTTCCTAGCTTGTCGTAGAGCACAGAACCGGATAAGGTGAGGTCTGCCTCTGCTAGGTGCCCCATAGCCTCGTGCATAAAGACGCCCACAACGTTTGGGCCTATTACTGCTGGGAAGCTTCCCCCTTTCGGTGTCTTAGCTTTCAGCTGTTCAACTAATCGTTTGGCGACCATGGTTCCCACCTTTTCTGGGGTTTCAGTGTCAAAGACTTCGTAGCCTGATGTGGAGCCTATCTCCTCCCTTGCAGAGGTGTAGATGCTGTTTTCTCGTGCTGAGGCAAGAATCAGTGACCAGACGTAAAGCTTGTCCTGTTCTATGCATGTTCCGTCACTGTTGACGAAGTAATTCGTTCCTGTTACATCCAAGTAGCTGATGGTGCAACTCCTTATCCGACTGTCATAACCGAAAATTATCTTGTCCATCGCCAAAGCCACATCAATCTTTTCCTCCATAGAAACATCCTGCGGATTCTTCCTCGGCTTAGCCACTATCCTGTCCTCCACAGTCTTTACATCAGCAAGCTTTACAGGTTTCTTCACCCGGAGACTAGCCGCCTTCGCTAACCTGACCGCCTCATCAGCAGCCTCTGTTAGCAGTTTCGAATCAAGTTTTCCAAGAGACACGAAGCCCCAAGCCCCATTCACCAAAACTCTGACGCCAGCACCATTTTCGATTCCCTCCTTCGCCCCCTCAACCATGCCATCCTTGGTCGTCAAGAGAGTCTTGAAAAGACTTTGCGCCCGAACCTCAACATACTCGGCGCCGAGACTCCGACCATAATCAACAGATTTCACCAGCGCGTCCTTCAAAATGCTTCTATCCCATCCTTTGTTTGCTGATTAAAGTTTTCTTTGCATCTTAAAACTGTTGGTTATCTAAAAGGACTTCTTACATGAATTCGGATATGCTCTTCTGTCTAGGCTTCTGCTGCGTCATATTTTCTTGTTTTTCCTCGAAGATTATGAGTTGCCCATAGACGCCGTCGTATCCCGGTATTACCCGCGCTTTTTCTTCTCTAACCCGAACTATCGCCTCTGCAATCCTTGAGTCAACGACCTGAGCCATTTCTTCTTTGGGCGCGTCCATGAGCACAGTGTATTCGTCACCAAACTTCGCTATTAATGGGTTGTAGATGCTCCAAACTTTTTTGGCTCCAGGATAGCTGACACCCAAAACCGCTTTGATAATCTCGGATAGCGGCAACAAGCGCTTATAGCCTATTGGGTTTTCTGGCGTGAAGTCGGCGGGTCGGTCAGCTAGTTCCTCAATTCGTTGGTCAACTCCTCTGGTGAGTTTTCTGCCGCAGACTGGGCAATGGTTACCGTACTTTTTTGCTTGTTGGGGTGGAAGGGAGATGTTGCAGTTTCTGTGTCCGGTCCAGTGATATTTGCCGTACGCGGGGTTGGTTTCTATAGTATATTTGAAGCGTTTCGGGTCTTTTTTGCGTATGGTATCAACTACTTCCCTGTATGTTAGCTTTTCCAGTTCGAGGACGTTTGCTTCTCTTCCGATTCTCCATGGCCAGTGGCTGTGGCAGTCGCTGTTGGAAACTAAAGTGAACTTGTCGAGGGCGCTTAATCTCCAGTTCATGGGCGGGTCCGAAGAGAGACCCGTCTCCAATGCGTGAATGTGCTTAGTCATGTCCTGATAGCAATCTTCTATTCTGTCGAAGCCGCTGAAGGCGCCGAAGAGGCTGAACCATGGAGTCCAAACGTGAGCGGGAATAACCTCGTTTTCATCCGAAACCTGCATAACCTCTTCCACAAGCTGCGGGGCTGTCATATCCAAGGTTGGTCTGCCGTCCACGCTTAGGCTGCCGTAACGCTTCAGCCTATCATTGATCTGCATGGCAGTTTCGAGGTTAGGCGTCAAGATGACATGATGGATTTTTTTGGCTTTTCCATCAACATCGAATATGGTGCAGACTTCAACGGTTATAATGTAACGAACTGGCGACTCCGGATGCTTCTTGGATCCATAAAGATTGGTACCAGAAACTTCAGCCAATTCTTGATTCAATTCGTTAAACCATTTTGGGTGAGTGAAGTCCCCTGTGCCCACAAGTTTTAGTCCTTTTATTTTTGCAAAACGGGTAATCTCGGTTATGGTCATTTTCTGGCTCGTAGCACGGCTAAACCTGCTGTGAATATGAAGATCAGCAACAACCCTCAAGTCCTACACCCTACCAAAGTTTTCTAACTACTAGGACTACTCGCATCTAAATTAGATTGCTTGCAGCCTGTAGAAAGAAATGGGGTGCCTTGATTTAAGGCTGTTATTGCCGCATTTACTGTTGTTGGATCCGCGTTGCTGACGGTTTCATTTTTTCTAGTGTCTTCTCGAAGTCTTTCATTGTTATTTTTAGGTCTTTGAGTTTTTCTTTTGCCTTCTCTATTGTCTTGCTTTTGGTTATGTGCTCTTTGATAACCAGCATCGCCGTTGTATTGCATAACGCAGCTAAGTCTGCTCCCGAGTATCCCTCAGTCTTTTCCGCCAATTCGTCTATCTTCACGTCTTCGGCTAACGGCTTCTTCTCCAAATGAATCTTCAGTATATCCTTTCGTGCTTCCAAGTCTGGAACTGGCACATTCAACAGCTTATCGAATCTTCCGGGTCGCAGCAAAGCCGGGTCAACGATGTCAATGCGGTTTGTGGCTCCAATCACCACAACATCCTTCAACTCCTCCAAACCATCAAGCTCAGTTAAGATTTGGCTAATCACACGTTCCGTCACCTGCGAGTCACCGCGTCCTCCCCTAACCGGAGTTATCGAATCCAGCTCATCAAAGAATATTATAGTCGGAGATGCCTGCCTCGCCTTCCTGAATACTTCCCGCACCGCTTTTTCGGATTCTCCAACCCATTTACTCAATAGTTCAGGACCCTTAATGCTGATGAAATTCGCTTCACTCTCGTTAGCCACAGCCTTTGCTAACATAGTTTTTCCTGTTCCCGGCGGACCATACAAGAGAACTCCCTTGGGTGGAGCAGTGTTCATGTGAGCAAAGATTTCAGGATACTTCAGGGGCCACTCTATAGCCTCCTGCAACTCCTCCTTAACTTCTGCTAGACCGCCAATGTCCGTCCATTTGACGTTGGGAACCTCAACTAGCACTTCCCTCATGGCAGACGGCTCAATCTCCCTTAACGACTCCTGAAAATCGTTCATGTCAACTATTATCTTGTTCAGTATCTCCGCTGGCACGCTGTCCGCTTCAAAATCGATTTCAGGCAATATTCTTCGAAGAGCATGAAGAGCAGCCTCCTTACTTAAAGCCTCTAAGTCAGCGCCAACAAAACCGTGAGTAACATTAGCTAAACGCTTCAAGTCCACATCATCCGCTAACGGCATTCCCCTTGTATGAATTTGTAAAACTTGCAGCCGCCCATCCTTGTTGGGTACTCCTATCTCTATCTCCCTGTCAAAGCGTCCGGGTCTCCTCAATGCAGGATCCAAAGCGTTCGGTCTGTTTGTTGCTCCAATAACCACAACTTTGCCCCGGGATTGGAGGCCATCCATGAGCGCCAAAAGCTGCGAGACCACCCTTTTTTCTACCTCGCCTGTCACTTCCTCTCTTTTCGGTGCAATCGAATCTAACTCGTCAATGAAAATGATGCTGGGTGCATTCTCTTGGGCGTTATCAAAAATCTCTCGAAGACGCCCTTCGCTTTCGCCATAAAACTTGCTCATTATTTCAGGTCCACTTATGCTTGAGAAGTTTGCGTTTGTTTCGCTGGCTACAGCCTTAGCCAACAAAGTTTTTCCTGTTCCTGGTGGTCCATGAAGAAGCACACCTTTTGGGGCTTCTACACCCAATCTTTCGAAAAGTTCTGGATACCGCAGAGGAAGCTCAATCATTTCTCTTACCTTCCGGATTTCATCATTTAATCCTCCGATATCCTCATACGATATCCGAGGGATCTCCGTTGCTAAGACTTTAGCTGGCTTTTCGCTTAGAACAACTTGGGTGGACGGAACAACGATAACGGCGGCTGCTGGCGGCTGAAATCCAGTTACAATTAGATTTATTCTGCGACCCATGATTCCGAGGGGTATAAGGTCGCCTCTGGAGATAACGCGGTTCTCCAGGATTTGTTTCAGATATTCTTCCCCTCCCATTATTCGCAGCGGCTCTGTTGGGGCGATAGTGATCTTTTTTGCTTCTTTGGCATCAACCTTTTTCACATCGACTTTTTCGTCTATGCCTGCGCCAGCGTTGTTTCTGATATAACCGTCTATGCGAATGATGCCTTTACCATAGTCTTCCTGATATCCTGGCCAATATATTGCCACAGTCTTTTTCTTTCCATGAATTTCAACAACATCTCCCGCTGAAAACCCAATTTCAGAACTGATTTTCGGGTCTATTCTAGCGATTCCACGGCCCACGTCACGAGATTGAGCCTCAGCAACACGAAGAGAAACTTGAGACATAACATATTCACCTCTTTAACTATAACAAACAAGTCTATATTTTTTCATGTTTTACCCTTCCCTATAAATATTACCAATTTCCCACAAAACAGGCAGAACAAAAAAGGCGTTTTTGCTAATATCCACATTGGCTGTCTAATCGGAGCAGTCGAGTCTTCTC
>Ga0315545_1005217_pt1 | contig 10496 bp, 10 predicted proteins | sample SalMarSW160210MG_FD_203096 | JGI IMG/M metagenome (GOLD analysis project Ga0315545, IMG submission 203096) | Salt marsh sediment microbial communities from the Plum Island Ecosystem LTER, Massachusetts, United States - Salt Marsh Sediment SW1602-10 ...
GATGAAAAACCAATTGCCGGATGTGTTGCCCAAAAGTTCTATAGGCAAAGCGATAACCTACAGTTTAAGCTTATGGAACAGGCTTATCCGTTATACTGAAAACGGACAGTGGGAAATAGATAATAACATGGTGGAAAACAGCATCAGACCGGTTGCCCTGGGCAGGAAGAATTATCTTTTTGCCGGATCACATCAGGCAGCTCGGCATGCGGCAATAATGTATTCTTTCCTGGGAACCTGCAAGATCAATGAAGTGGAACCATATGCATGGTTAAAGGAGGTGCTCAGACGTATTCCCGATCACTCCATTCAAAAGCTGGATGAACTGTTGCCCGGTAATCTGATTATCAAATCAGCTTAAAATCATTTGAAAACCCTAAATTTGTAATAAGCAAGAGGCATCAGACCGAAGGCTTACTAATACTCGCCCCTGACATACTCTTGCATTTCCCAATCAATATTATAGATATAATACCCACCAAAGAACTTCATTATAGCCTCAACAGACCTGAATAGTGGGTCAGCTAGACCACATATTTGAATCTCCTGTTTTATCTCTGTCCCCAAGTATTTCTTGAATTGCTTTTGTTCATACTTAGTGAAACCATATGTTGGTTTTAACTTCCAGTAAAATGAGTGTATTTTCATTGGTCCAAGTGAAGCCAGGTACCTTTCATAATGATACAGTAGCTTCTTTTGAGCAAACGGTAATGGTTCTTTCAACCATATACTTGTACATCCTCCGTCCATAGTTGTAAGGTTTTAATAAATAAAAAAACCACCTGTAAGATTTCAGGTGGCTCATATGCTTGAATAGGTTAGTTGTTATGTTTAATGCTTAAGATTCTGTTCGGCTACAGCCTTTTTTGCTGCTTCAAGATAGCTGTCAATCTCATGTCTAGCTGATGAGTATTTATCCCTCACCTCACTGAGGAGCTGCACTGCTTCTTCATATTTTCCCTGTTTGTATAGACCAATGCCTTTTTGTATTAATGCAAATTCGTTGTCTGGCTCCATTTCCAGGTCTTTATGAATTAATCCCATACCTTCATCAACATTGATTTCATTCATAATTAGAAATTTGGCTAAAAAGTAGTATCGTGCATGACTTTCCGGATATAATTCATAAGATTTCCTGAAATGGATTTCAGCCTGATCCATTATATTTGCTTCCTCATACATCTGACCTAAAAACAATTCTAATGACCACACCGGCGTGCCTAATTCTTTATGCTTGGCAAAGTAGTTTTCCAACACTTCATTTGCTTCTATCGTATCGCCTCGGGATAATGCACATACAGCCTGGTGATAATAGATCCAGTTACTGCTATTGGGGACTGCAACGAGTCCAATTTCGGCTATCTCTTTTTCCCTTTCATGATTTCCGGTTTTATGCAAGGCCTCAAGGAACGCATCCCAGAATCGAACAAATTCCCACTTATCACCTCTTTCCATATTGATGTCAACAACCTTTTCAAATGCTTCAACAGCTTTGTCATAGTTTTGCAGAAAACTAGAATAGGTAATTCCTAAATCGAACCAGAATAAACGGGTATTGATTCCGGATTCTGCCAGCAGGTCACAGTACCGGTTTATATCCTGGAGGTTTTTACTCATATAGCAGGCATACCACATTTCTATCCAGAGCTGATATTTTTGGGGTACCCTTTCTTTGTTCATATATGCTTTATTGGTCCAATATACGGTTTGCTCCATTGATTGTTGAAGATCAAAATTATATGCATATGCCAGGTAGAAGGAGGCAAATGTAAAAGATGAATCAATTTCCACGGCTTTTTTCAATGACCGGGTACCGGATTCGTAATTTTGACTCAAGACTAAATTCATCCCTTCAATAAAATACCTGTATGCTTCTGCAGACATTGGATATGCATCACGGAAATCATAATCTGCAATATCTTCAAGGGCTTTTATTTCCAGGTAATTTTTTATTTCATTGCATAATGAATCTGCCAACACAAGGTAAGCGGAAGATTTAAGGTTACCTTCAATTTTATTTGTCCATAAGATATTTCCTGTTTCTGTATTTACTAAGTTTACCATTACCCAATAGATATCTTCTCTCCCCTGGAAACTACCTGAAATATAAGTCTCGGTCTTAGTTTTTTTTGCAACTTCCCTGGCCAATGATGGTGAAATGCCAGCAGAATAAACCTGGTTAAAACTTTCAAGCATTTCAAACATGGTATTATCATCACATACTGCCAGTTCGGATGAGTTGCCAAGTCCGTTAATAATGAGCGATGAGATACCTCTCTGGAACCAGGTCAGGGTAGTATCACCGGTCAGGTTTTCAAAAGGCATGACAGCAATGGAAATTTTTCCTTCAGAGTTTCTTATATCTTTAAATTTATCTTTATTGAATATTCTTGGATATGCAAGAATCACAACAATAACAAGCAACACTGCAATAATCAAATCACCTACTCGAAGCTTTCGTTTTGCAGGTTTTGAAACATCATTCACCTTTACATCCTTAGAAGATTCAGTTTTCTTGAGTCCTTCAGGTGTGACATCAAATATCCAGCTGAAGATTATTGCAAACGGAAATCCAATTATCAGCAATACAATAATAAAAGTTGTAGTCCATTCAGGAAGCCTCAGAGGCTCTATAATATTATTACTGAGCTCAATGATCACATAGGCTGCTGCAGCATACATCACTATGACGCGAAAGACTTTTCTCCGCTTCAGCTCTTGCCAGAAGTTATGAGGTTTTTCAGGCATTTTAATGTTGGTTTGGATTTATAAAATTAAACTAACTGATTATCAAAGTCAAATAAAAAGTTACACCTGGACTTATTTTCCGGGGGTTTTTATTTGATAATATTATGCCCACCGGCTAACTTTAAACTTTCTTCAAGATAAAAAGCCACCCATCAATTAAGACAGGTGGCATTTAGCATCCCTTTTCAGTGGTTTTTATGATATTATAGTCGAGGGAAACCATCTCAAAAGGGCTAAGAAAATGCAGCATAACTCGACACTCCTATAAGATTATCCTGAAGAAAATAATGAAATAAGCCTTGCCCTTAATGATGTATACTTCCTTAAGCGTGACAGTGATTTTAACAGCTTCTATGGCCACTTTATCACCTCTCTTGATGTCTGGGAACACAGTAATACAGATAGCCTCAAAAGGGCAGTAAATACGCCTGAGAGTACCTTTTTTATCAATAACCAGGATACTGTCTGATGATACCCATTTAAGCAATTCTTTAAGGTGCATGATAAAATCAGTGGACCCTGCACTCCTTCCCAGGAAACTGTCTATATAAGACGATTTAACAGCATCGGTGAAAAGGTTGTATACATTCCATAGACTGATAGCTGAGTTCTCAGACCTGCTATAATTAGGATCATTATAAAATCCTTTAGCAAGCAAGGAAACCTGGCTGTCAGTTAACGGCAGCATAGGTATCTTTTTCTTCTCTGCCGGCTTCAGATAATTATACATCCTCGATCTTCCTATAAGACATGCAAACTGATGTTCCGTAAGCTGGTAATCATTAAGCTTATTCAGGACATTTATCTGGCTTTCGATATTAAAACCTTTAAGCAGTTTCATTATTTCAGACATAAGCTCCGGTACTGTCTTTACCCGTAAATCATCCTGCAAACCGTCGGTGAATATGCTCAGGTTTATACAGATAGTATTCTGAAAACCAATAAATACCTTGAACCTTTCTTCGGTCTTTCTGCTGTATAGGTTTTCAAGGTTGTATGCTCTCACACCGCCGACTGAAAGAGTATGACTGCTACCATTTATCTTGGCTGTTATGCCAGGTAACTCATATATGAATGCCATCCTTTCATAGTATACAGTTTTCTCATTCTCCTGCAGTTCTTTCGCAGGTTTCCCTACAGCATCAGGTATTCTGCCCCTTATGGGATGTGACACTCTTATAGCAGGAGATAATACTTTCTCTCCTATGAAGAAATTATCACACAGCTCACCGAAGGCATCTATAAACTCAGTATGGCTTATGGTTGATTCATTATCCTTGAATGAAGGTATGATACTACCATGCCTGAGCTCATTATAAGGTATTGACCTTGTATTTGACCTTATAAACTGATCTGAAGAGGTATGTACAATCTTAATAGAATTGTCTATGGTTCCATTTTCTGTTATTAACTGGTTCATGACTATTCTGTTTTAGGTTTGACAGTATTTTCCTCAGGAACAGTTTGCAGTTCTTTATTCCTGGCTATACATAAAGGTTCAATCTCTGCCCTCAGAGTTGGATACTTCATAAGAATGTTTCTCAATTCCTGGCTTGTTGTTGTCTTATCTATTTGTGCCTTTATACTGGTAAGCAGTGAATCACCAAGGCACCACGAGAGTATCCTCATTCCTGTACCTGGAGTGATTACAAACTGGGGAGAACCATCAAAAACACTTGTACGGTCTTTTGAAACTGTAGCATAATGTTTTATATCCAGGTCAAAGACAAGTGTAAATTCGTAGTCAAGGCCATCTCTGGTTACTCCTTTCAGTCCAACCTTCTCAGGGACATACTTGCCATTCTTTTCAGATAGTACATAGTCCTGCTTGGTCCTGATAGTGGCTATTATATGACAGGGAGATTGAAGTATTCTTTGTACAAAAGCATTATGACGAGGAGTAAGTTTATTCCAGTTGGTAAAGCTATTGCCTGTCATACTGCTGTGTATTTCGAGTATGCCGCCCTGACCTTCCCATTCATGAGAGATACTATCAATGATTATAACCTTTGCACCAGCCTTCTCACATTCTTCAATTGCCTGTATATAACTCTCAGGGCTAAATGGTGCAGGAAGGTTTAACACATTATAACCACCCAGTTTTGAATATAGGTGGGCTGAATAGTTCTCCGTGTCAATTATTGCTATATCATTCCAGTTATTGATCAGACCGTATGCAAGCAATAACGAGCTGTATGTTTTACCGGAGCCTGATGGTCCTTGCAATGCCATCTTTATTCTGGCCTGCTTTTTTTCAGCTTTTTGTAGTTTCATAGGTGATGATTTAAATGATTAAAAAAGGGGACAACTGTCCCCCGTTTACTACTTTCCAGTAGGTGCTACAACCTCCTCTTCAAGTATCTTCTCCTCTATAGTCTCACCTTCTTTCAGGTAAACCCAGCGGTGGGTAAGAGTGATTACCTCACCTGTTTCTCTGATAGTGTATTCATAAGGCTCACAGTCAATTCTCTTGATAGAGCCAGGAATTTCAGTGCCAATCAGCTTCTCACAGGTATTGTTATCAAATGTGGAAGGGATTGAGGTTCTTTTCGCAGTGGCATAGTAGTTATTGGTTTCTCTGGATTTAACCAGGTCCAGGCCACTTTGAAGGATAAGAGCATTAAACTCTTCACCTTCTTTGTTTGTACGCTTAGCGTAATCAACAATTGTTACCATAAGTAATGTGTTTTAGTTAATGATTAAATTTTGATGAGCAGGGGAGATTTTCCCCGTGCAAGTGGATTGGGGGTGTTTGATTAGGTACCATCCGTGCTTATAGATATACTAAAAAAGTAGGGTATGGGGGGTCTAGAATTATCTGCTGTATAGTCATATGGATATAAGGTGGTCAAAAAAATATTTTGTGAAAAATTTCTGTGAGTGGTGATTAATAACAAAGCTGATAATTGGCATATTTGCCAATTCAGATAATTGTTTGTACCTTGCAAAGAGTTATTAACCTTTTAAAAGTGGCGGCAACACTATAAATGCGGCAACAATGATTATGACAAAAGCTAATTTCGTAGACGACAGCTCCATCCGTATTCTTGCACGTGATGGTGAAACATTCACCCTCAAAGCATTTCTACCAGTACCAAAGGATGAGCAACAGACGATCACTGAATACTTAGCTCACTACTTTGAAAAGAATTTCTCAGATGATAAATCAGATATGATATACTGGGTTTTGATGGAAATGATGACAAACGTAGGCTTTTCTTTTACCTATATAGGTAGCGACCGAAGTGAAGAACGAAAACGCATTGGTGCAAGAATCCGCCAATTACGTGAAGATAAAGGGATGGAAGCAAAAAAGCTTGCCATGCTGGCAAATATAGATGCTGCAAATCTCAGCCGGATAGAGAATGGAAGATATTCAATAGGTCTTGATATTCTTACAAGGATAGCTGATGCACTTGGTGTAAAAGTTGATTTAGTATGATTGATACCTTAAAGACAATGACAAACATTACACCTGATAATGATTTTAGCCGAGAAGAAGACTGCATTTACAAAGATGAGCGATATTCAGTACGTGACAATGGTGCAGTATTGAGACATCCTCGTTTAGTAAATCGTGTGCGTCCGACTGACAACAAATGGACTTTTGGTAGACTCAATGCAAGGACTGGCTATTTGGAAATTGCTTCTGTTCGGATTCATAGAATAGTGGCAACTGCATTCCATGGAGTACCACCAACCAAAGAGCATGTGGCTCACCATATAGATAACAATAAACAGAATAACCGACCTGAAAACTTAATGTGGGTTACAAGGTTGGAACACGTATTGCTTGATCCAATACATGCGAAAAAAGTTGTATTAGTATGTGGCAGTGTTGAAGCGTTTCTCGCTGATCCTTCAAAGTTTCGAGATAAGTTCCAAGAGCCAAACAATAGTTGGATGTGTACAGTAAGTAAACAGGAAGCACAGATATGTCTAGAACGGATGTTAGCATGGGCAAAGAGTGATAAACGCCCATCTGGTGGCTCTTTGGGCAAATGGATTTTCGAACAGGATACATTGCAAAATCAGCAAGTTGAAGCAATACACGAAGTCCCGGAAACAATAATGGCAAAGACATTGAATGCTAAACAACGTAACTGGAGAATACCTTCTGAATTTCCATGTTGTCCTCAGGAATATTTTCAAGAGCCAATTGCAATTTATGCCGAAAATCTTAAACCTGGTTTGGTATTTTGCCGAAATGATGTTTATTCCTCATTGGTATTAAAAAGTGCACTATCAGAAGACGGACAATTGATTTATGTATTGACTGAATCCTCAGAAGGTAAAAACGCTGTCAAACCCTGGGCACTTGCTAAGATTACTTATGAGAATGGTCTGTTTGTCCATACGAACCTTAATAACTTCTTTACGCAAGAAGGTGCGGAGAAGCAATATTGTCTTGCACAAGGTCTTGAATGGACTGGTGGAGATTCAATTGATGACTACTGCTAAAAAAGCGACGTACTTCGCAAAAGCTGTTTAGCCTGTGCTGTTAATATGTAGAATAAATATTACCAACTAATAAGAACGAGTTATGAGAAAAATTAAAGTTTTATTAATCTGTGTTATAGTGCTGACAACTTTCAATATAAAGGCTTATTCAGGTGATTTAGAAGCTACAATTATTGATAGTATTTTAAATGAGAATATTTTACCACAGAACAGAGATGCAGTTACATATAGGCTCTTCCCAACGGAAAACATGTGGACTTTCATAAAACTAAATACACGAAATGGACAAATGTGGCAAGTTCAATTTGATGTAGGAGGGGACAATCGTCATGAAACGTATTTAAGCTTAAAACCTCTTGTCTCAAAAGAAAAGGAAGTGGATGGTAGATTTATGCTATATTCAACTCAAAACATTTATACATTCATTCTGCTTGATCAACTTGATGGTAAAATGTGGCAAGTTCAATGGTCACTAGAATTTGATGAAAGACTTATTATTCCAATAGAATGATATAAAGTGTGTTATTTTGTATAGTTCCATTGTTATTTAAATAGACATTAAATTATGATTTAAAGGTGGAATCACTGATCTTATATATTGCCATTTTTATTGCTATCGTAATAGTGTTTAATCGTTGGGTGTACCAAAGGAAACGTAAGCGTCGACGTGACTATTACCACAATGTATACCTCAAATCGAATGCTTGGAAACGAAAGCGCTATGTAGTGCTCAGGCGAGACAGGTGGCGATGTGTGTACTGTGGTGCAAAGGCAACTCAGGTCCATCATAAGAAATACGCAAAACATAACCTCGGAAAGGAGCCCATAAAATGGCTTGTCTCAGTCTGCGATTCCTGTCATGACTCCATGCATAATAAAAAGAAATACAGGATATAGCCTCCCTTTTTCCCTGGTGGTTATTAGATTAATTACCGCAACTGAGTACAGATCTTGGATAAGCAAAAAATTTTCATGAAAAATTTCTTTGAGTAGCAAGCAAGAAGTAATTACTCTATTCTGTATGAGGAAATTGTAAATCTGTAACTATAAATATAATTCTTTGATAAATGTATCTGATTATCGAAATTGCGTATAATATAAATGCAATAGAAACTCTGTAATTGTTTTATAAAGAATGATTTTTAAACTCAAAGAACTGCCAAATGAATAATTTTATAAGTAGATTCAAGAATAAATTAATATTACTAGGTCAGAATTATCAAAATCGAAAGTATTTCCCTCCAATAATAGTCTACAAATATGTTGATTATGCAGGAGGGATTAGGATATTAAAGGATAGAACTTTGAGACTAAACTCTCCGACAAAGTTCAATGATCCATTTGATTGTCACTTCTATTTTATTGATTTTTCTCATAGCAAAAGGGTGATTAAGAAATATGTAAATTATACATTAAGTCATCGAAGCTGTGAAGAAAAAGAAAAGATATGTAGATTGTTTATATCTAATCCTAATGATACTATAAATAAGACTAAGAGGAAACTTGAAGAAATTCGTGACAAGATAAGTCTAACATGTTTTAGCAGAATTCATAATTGTTTATTGATGTGGTCACATTATGGAGAGAAGCACAAAGGATTCTGTATTGGTTTTAAATTTCATCCAGCAACAGATAATTACTTTATTGGTCGAGTTCAATACAAATATAGATATCCGAGAATCAAGTATTTTAAAATGAGTAAACGATATAGAATAATAAGGAGGTGGGCTTTTACAAAGTCCAAAGATTGGAAATATGAAAAGGAAGTTAGACTATTTACATACGAAGATGCTGATTTAGTTCCAATAGAAAAGAATTCAATAGTAAGTGTATATCTAGGATGCTCAATGAAAGATAAACAAATTGAAGAGGTGAAAGATTTATTAAAAGAGGAAGAATATTCGAATATAAGAGTCCGTCAGATGAAGATTAGTGATGAAAAGTTCTATTTAAATGAAGAGCAAATTATTATGGATTGAGATATCGATAAATAAAATGCGAATAATATTGATCATAAAATAGCTATTTTGGTGAAATATCGCTCCCTTTTCCCCAGGTAGGATTTCATGTTATATTGGGGTTATGTAATAGGTTAACCGGTAGGAACGGTAGGTAGATTCGTATAAAAGTGTGAATTTATTTTTGGAGTTTTGGCCAAAGTTACCTGCCGATCCTGCCGGAATTTCAATTAATTTATAATTTATCAATAAATTTCACTTTTTTCAGTGCATAGACTTTTGTTCCACGATTTATCTTTTTATTATAAAATCCATGCTTGGTAAGTGCTTTACCCATGTTTATATGGTTCATTCTAAACGCCTTCCCAGTGTAGTCATTTATGTACTTCACTATTGAAGATGCATTGAGCTCCATATCAGCTTTATCAAAGTCTACAGGTTCGAACAATTCAAGTAACTGCTCTTCTTCAACTGATTTGATCTCAAACTGTCTGTTATTATCTTCAATTTCAATAATGTCTTTACCATTAAACCAGTGTTTAAATCCACTATTAAATAGGGCTAATGCCTGTGAGTAGACCAAGTCCAGGTTCATATTTTTATCAAGGTCAATACTGTCCACTTCAAAGCATAGATATCGCCTTGAGCCTGTGTAGTCATTCAGAAAGTCCTTACCATTTATGGAACCTATGAAAGAGGCTCTCCTTGGCATATTCTCAGCAAAGACACCATAGGGTCTTCGGATCTTTATATGCATTTTAGTAATGACTTGTTTTAATGACCCTACTTCTCGTCTCTGGAGGTTCTCAAGTTCATCAAGATCTATCAGTACACATTCAGCCAGGTAAACAGCTGTATCTTTATCATTAGGGTTTATAGTACCTGTATAAAAGTAATTGCTCAGTTCCTTTGGTAGTAATCTCCTTGTCCATGTAGTTTTACCAATACCTTGCTTACCCGATAGGACTATCATCTCGTGGTTTATAATATTGTCTTCAACAAGACTACCAACCAATGAGACAAACCATTTCTTAAATGCTTTCTTCCAGAATTGGTCATTTGTTGTATGGACAGTATCTGCTAATTGTTCTATATGATCTGTTTTCCCATCCCACTCTGGTAGATTATTCAAATACTCAATGAAAGGGTTATATATTTTGCTAAAATCTGATATCAGTAAATTCTTAAGCCTATCCCTTGTACTTTTAACACCGCTTACAAACGGTACCACCTATCAAGACATTTTGATACCACCCTTTTGAGTTGTTGATCTGTTGCGGGATTCACAGGGACGTTATTTGCCTTATTCCGGTGAAGATTTTCATGTCC
>Ga0315545_1005223_pt1 | contig 10488 bp, 16 predicted proteins | sample SalMarSW160210MG_FD_203096 | JGI IMG/M metagenome (GOLD analysis project Ga0315545, IMG submission 203096) | Salt marsh sediment microbial communities from the Plum Island Ecosystem LTER, Massachusetts, United States - Salt Marsh Sediment SW1602-10 ...
AACGGTCAGTTTTGTCCAAACCGCTATCATCCCCATCTTGGATAGGATAGAAAAAACCCTAAAGGAAACCAATAGCATTGTTGATAATCATGAAAGAAGAATTGAAAAAAACGAAGATAAACTCTTTTATCACCAACAAAGGATTAAATCTCTGGAAACAGTCGCGGTTATACCTGCTTAAAATCCTCTGATAAGGCTTCTGTGGAAAAATAAGGAAAAATATTATATACTAGCTCTTAATGGAAAATATTAAAACTCATGTTTTTCCCAATGGTCTAGCCTCAGTTTATCTTCAATATCCCGGCGCCAGAGTTTTAACGGCTATTTTACTGGTCGGCGTCGGCTCCAGGTTTGAAACTCAAGAAACTCATGGTCTTTCCCGGTTTTATGCCAATATTTGTCTTCAGGGCAACCAGGACTACCCCAGCAAAAAACAATTGGCTGAAGCTTTAGACAATCTGGGTCTGAGTTTTGTACCGACGGTTAATCCAGAATACAGCCTTTTTTACTTTTCATGCCTTAAAGATTATTTTTCACAGGCAATGAAAATTTTTATGAACATTATTTTCACGCCGGCCTTAACCCAAAAAGGCCTGGAAAATGAAAAAAATTTAACCTTAACAGAAATCGAGCTTTCTTCCAGACAGCCTCAGTTTTTAAGCTTAAATAAACTTACTAATGATATATTTAATTATAATTCTATAGGTTTTGATATATTAGGCTCAGGAGAGGCAGTTAAAAATATCACTCCTGAACTTTTAACCAAGTTTAAAGACCAATATTATGTTTCCAAAAACTGCCTTTTGCTCGTTATTGGACCTGACGAGGATTTGGCTTGGGAAAATTTGCAAAATGAGGTCGAGGTTATTCCTCCGGGAGAAAGACAAAACCCCACTCCCTTTAATTTTTCCCAAACCAAAGTAACTCAGGATAAATTAAGCCAAATGGGTAAAGCTTCGATTTTAACTTTTGGTTTTCCCTGCTATGGCCGCAGCTCGGACAAAAGAGTAGTCCAAAGCCTTTTGATTAATATTTTATCTGGAGGCAGAAATAACCAGAGATTAAAAACCTTGCAGGATAAAAGACTGGTCACCAGCATCAGGCCCTGGGTCAGAATGACGGCTGAGGCCGGTCTGTTTTTACTCCAAGCCAGCTGCCTTTCAACTAAAGAAAATGAGGTTAAGGAAGAAGTCCTAAATCAATTTGGCCAATTGGCCTCAGGAACCATTACCCAAGAAGAATTGGATAAGGCCAAAATTTTTTATCAGAATAGTTTATTGGCAAAATTAGACCAGGCTTTGCAACTGGGTTTGTTTTATATTCTGGGTTACTTTTTTAATTTAAAAGAACAAACTCCGGAAGATGTGATGGAAGCAATAAAAAATATTAGTTTGGAAGAAATTAATGAGCTTTGCCAAAATATCTTTAGGCCGGATATGGCTTCTTGGGTGATTGTAGGGCCAGGATACTAAAAAAGATTAAAGTTCCATCCAGAGGATGGTTGTCCTCTGGACGAAAAAGTGCAAAGTTAAAAGTTATTTAGAAGCCGAATTCTTTTAAAATACCTGATACATACTCCGCTTCCTCGCCTAGCCAATCAGCAGGCCTATCGCCAAATCTCAAACAATCCAATTCCTCTGGGTTTAATTGCCAGGCAATCTCATCACCCTGCAATTCTTCCAAACGCTGGAGCTGTTCCAGTTTTGCCATGGCTTCTGGCTGGGTAATTAATTCTCCTCTGTAAGTAGGCATAATAAGAATTTAGAGCCTAGAATTCTTCGCTTCCTGATTCTTGAAAAACAGCAATAGACCTTTCTCTTCTCTCATAGAATGCTTTCATATCTTTTTTCATCAAACATAAATCTCTTTCCCTAAATAGAATTTATAAAAAAATTAATAAATAGAAAATTCGTCTGGGGCAAAATCTATCAAAACCAGCTCTCCGCCTACTGCAGAAATAGCATTTATGGCTCCAGCTATAGCTCTTTCATTTAAGGCAGCAAAGCTATGACAAGTCTCAGGACTTGTAGGTATGCGGAAAAAGATCGAATCAGGTTTGTGTAATCTTAAAACTTCTTCCATAAATGATAATGTTTCTTTTGGATCTGAACCTGGTTGAATTACAACATGTTTTGTTTTCTCAAGAAAACCTTCTTCTGTTAAGGCTGCTAAAGTTTGATCATGCCCCATAAGAAAAATACCTTTATCATCAGGATCATGATGAGCATCGGCCATTTACTCAATGCGGGCTGACAAAAGTTCGCCTACGCCTCGAGGTGCGTCCGCTCCGGCTATAGTCTGAAGAGTTCGTTCCAAGCAATTTTTAAATCCCATAAAATTTGATTAAAATTAACAAGAATAAAGTGGTATTATATCAGAAGTTTATACTAAAAACAATCCTATAGTTCTTTTAGCCGATCTTTGTTATCACGGCGCCTAGTTTTACTGCTTCAGCGATGACTGGTTCTTGCAAGACTTCTCTTGCTCTTTGGACATCAACGCCTAAAACATAAGAACGATTCTCTACTCTTTCAGGCATTATCCTTATTGGAGGATTTTCTCCCTGAAGACCAGCAACTTCTGCTGGAGTTAAATCTTGAACAATTTCTCTCATGGATTTTGGATTAGCCATATTATTCTTTTATAAACCAGGCAGATGAGGTTTGGCTCTGACTCGTTCAATGGCGGCTGTGACTGCTTCCGGATCGCTATAATCCAAGCCTTCATCTAAAACTTGATGAACTAATTCTACCATTGCTCCTTGGTTTGGCCAATTTACTCTTCGTTGATCCATTAAAACAGGAAATACTCTTGTGTCTGACAATTCTCTTCCTCTCCGGGGATGAAGTGGTGGGCCTTCAACTACAAGCCCTGTAATTTCTGGTTGGATAGTTTTGGGCATCGGAATTTAACCCCTCTGATTACTATTTTCTCTACCCCATTGTAAAATCTGGGCGCTACTACTATTTGAAGCCACAGGACCAATACGGGAAACACCTTTGTTTTCCGGCTCCAAAGTTCCGCCTAACTCTGCAAAAGCAGTAGGGATGTCAGGGCTTGGTTTTTCCTGAAGAGGTAAAACTAAATAAGACTTAGCCGGTCCTTTACCGGTTTCATTTTCTGAGTCATTTCTGAGAAAAGAAATTGGTGATTCTGGTTCTCCTGCCATATTTTGTATATATCATAAAAAAGTAATTTCTGCAAATTTTTATAAGGCTTAAATATGTTAAGATATAAAAGATGGGCTTAAAAAAACTTCAACAAATTATTTTTTATCTTCTGGTTTTTTTAATTCCCTCTAATTTAGCCAAACACTGGCCTCAAGATTGGAGCTATGTGCATGGAATTCTTATAGACTACCTCATTCCTACCATCTACTTGACCGACCTACTTATTTTAACTTTGTTGGGCCTGTGGCTACTGGAAAAATTAGTAAATAGGGAGTATTACGTATTGCATAGCGTAATGCATAGGAAGAAAAAATCCCTACGCCCTACACTCTACTGGCTACTTACTATTACCTGCTTGCTACTAAATATTTTGCTGGCTAAAAATCGGCCAGTAGCAGTTTATAAATGGATAAAGGTTTTGGAATTCGGGCTTTTGATATACTATATTTCGTCCAAAGGACGATCCCGCTCTGCGGGAAAAAATAAAACTTTTATTAAGGTTTTAAGTCTTTCAGTCATTTGGCAATCGGTTTTGGCTATTGGTCAATGGTTAAAGCAAGGCTCGATTTTTGGCTACTGGTTTCTGGGCGAACAACCCTTTAATACCAGCACTTTAGCCATTAAAAAAATCAGTTTATTGGGCCAAATTAAGGTCTTGCCTATGGGAACCTTTCCTCACTCCAATGTTTTGGCCGGTTTTTTAGTCATCAGCCTCCTCTTAATATTACTACAATTCAATGGCGATCGCAGGTCAATTGTAGTAATTTCTGCTTTAATTTTGGGAATGGCAACTCTGGGCTTAACCTTTAGTTTTCCGGCATGGATAGGTTTTATAGGGGGTATGGCGTATTACGTAGGAAGTAGGAAGTATTGCGTATTACGTAGCGTACTGCGTAGAAAAAATAAGTCCCTACGCCCTACTTACTACTGGGTACTTACTACTGGCTACTTACTACTGGCTATTATTCTTTTAGGGGTTATATGGGGTTTAGGAGGAATAGGAAAAATGGAGGCAAGTTCGTTCAGTCGGAGAATGGAACTGAATAAAATTGCCTGGAAAATGTGGCAATCCTCCCCTATTTTTGGGGTAGGATTAAATAATTTTGTTCCCAGAATGGAAGAGTTTGGTCAAGTGGTGGCTAATTATAGATTTTTACAGCCAGTGCATAATATTTTTTTGTTAGTCTTAAGTGAAATGGGAATTGTGGGTTTAATGGGATTTGGCTGGTTAATATTAAAATTAGTGAGTAGGGAGTATTGCGTACTGCGTAGGGCTGAAAAACCCCTACACCCTACTTACTACTGGCTACTTACTATTGTTATTCTCTTGCTTGGAAGTTTCGATCATTATTGGTTAACAATTCAACAAGGGATGTTGGTGCTAAGTACAGTGTTGGCTTTAAGCCTCTTGCCACCAAGGCAAAGGAAACAGGAAACCAAAATTGGCATTTAAAATATCATCCGAAGAAATCAAAGTTTCTTCTGCTGAAAGAGCCATTTGCGCAGAACCTTCAGACATTCCCACAAAAGCTTTTCCATTACCATCTATTTGTAGTTCTTCTGGGATGAATGGCGCTGGTTTGAGATTTTGTTCCATTTTACTTAAATAAATCAGGACAGGCGTGGGTATGAGCTACTTCTGCCAAAACATTGGCTACACCTATCTCTGCCTCTATAAATCCAGGGTGAATTTCAAACAATTCTGATTGGCCACATCTATTACAAAAGACGGCCAAAGTATTTTGACCTGCGCTACCAAAAACACAAAAATCTTTTTCATCTTGATGAATTATTTGTTCTGGTGTAGGTTCTGAAACGGGTAAAATCATAGAACTCTCCTTTTAACTCACTAATTCAGAAACTATTTCCGGATATGCCTGGCCCAACTCTCTTAAATGATCGGCAAGTTGGGGAACTCCGCTTTTTTCTAAAAAAACAAAGGGGTTATCGCCTTCTTGGATAAAAACTAAGGCGGCTTCTAAAGCTCTTTTGCCCGCCGGAGTAAGTGGAGGTTTCTCTAACTTTATTTCCATGTCCTATAATATATCACAGAGATCAATATTTTTCAGTCTAGTTCTATTTCTTTTATTTCTGATTGTCCATCTTTTAATATGTCCGCCTTTAAAAACCGGGGCAATTGCCAGTTGCGGGTTTCATTAACAGAGCCAGCATTAATCATCCTAATCTGGTTACCATTGCTACAACCATAATTATATTCCTGGGCTTTGTGTAAATGGCCGGAAAAAATAGCCAGGGGCGGGTGGGAGCAAAACTCCTGGAGTAAGTCATAAGCCTGATTTTTCATGGCCTGACTATACTCACCCATGGCTTTCTCGCTTTCCGGATGCCAAAAAGGAATATGAGCAAAAACCAAGTATTGATGGTCTAATTTCCCTTTTTGAAAATCTTCTGAGTCAAACAAGAAATGACTTAACCAATTAAGCTGGGTTTGGTCAAAACCTAGCCATTCATCAGCATTGTCCAAAAAAATAAAGGTAAAGTTTTTAATTTCCCGGGCATAATAGCGCTGACCAAAATAGTCTGACCAAATATCTATTTTTTCTTTGTGCTCATACCACAAATCATGGTTACCGGGAATAAGATAATATCTGATCTCTTCCTGATCTAAGGTCTTTTTTATTTTTTCAAATTCTTTGGGCGTACCGGTTTGAGTCAGATCACCCACGATAACCGTAAATTCACAACCTTGTTCTTGGTTTTTGAGCAAAGATTTTCTAAGATTTTCCAAGTCTGATTCCGGATCACCAACAACACAAAAAGACAAAACTGGTTTATCAAGTTCATTAAGTTCATCAAGTTGGCCTTTGGATTGAGGAGAAAGATAAGAAGATCGTAATCCCTGAAAAGGTTTAACTACTTCAATAAATCTAAAAATTGCCAGGCCAACAAAAATTATAAAAATAAATAAAAGTAAATAACGCTTTTTCATTCTTAATTTGATCCTGAAACAAGTTCAGGACGACGTTCCTTCATCCGGCGCCTCCGCCTCCCCCTCCACCTCCGCCTCCGCCTCCCCCTCCCCCGCCGCCGCCGGAAAAACCACCGGAAGAACCAATTCCGGAAGCACCATAAGAAGAAGAAAAAGTACTACTTAGGCTAGAAACTGCTTGAGAAATGCCACTGACTGCCTGAGAAAATGAAGCCATACTGGTACCTAAGTCTGCCCCTGTTCCAGAGCTAATACCGCCATAATAACCTAAGGCCATTTGTTGATCAGCCTGACTAAAGCTCACCGGTAAACTGGCCAAGGCTTTTTCCGAAATACCCAAAACCGTGCCGTAAACTAAATATTTTTCCCATAAAATAAGGGAGTCAACCGGATAATGCTTGGTGACTGAATAATCCTTTAACCAATTTTTAAAAGCCAGCCAGCCAGCCGCTTCTTTTCTGCCTTTAGCTGACCTTTTTTCGCCAAAAGAGGCAAAAATAACTAAAACTATTAACACGAAAGTCGCGAAAAAGAAAAAGAAAATGGCACTAAAAAAACCAATTATCGCCTGAGGAAAAGCAACCATTAAAGGAAAGTTAATAATAAAACTAACCACGATTAAACCAAATCCTAACCAGATGTTTTTGCGTTTTAAAGTGGCCACATTTTCATGACTGTGTTTTTCTAAATAACCTTGGTCCAGGATTTGCTGGAAAACCTTTTTTTGAAAGTCTTGGAAAAAATTGTAGGCACTGGTTTTGTGAGAACGAGCATATTTTTTAATCTCATCAAAACTAATTTCACTTTTTCCCTGGGCTACTTTATTAAATAAAAAGCTGAAAATTCTCCCCTCGAAGTCTAATAATCTGACGCCTTGTTTTTCTTTAACTAAACTATAATCGTAAGAGGTGGTCTGGCCTAAAAGACCAGTATTGACTTTTTTAGTGGATTTAATCTTGATTAATCTTTTTAAAACCAAAGAAAGAATGGTGGCTAAAAAAACCTTAGGAGATAAATTTTTGGACATTTTTAAAAGAGAATCTACCATGGCCGGCGGAAGATCAGAGGGTGGCTCATGCAATTTGTCTGCTAAATTAACTTGGGGCAAAGGTTCATCCCTGCCATACTGCCACCAATCGCGAAAATAGGCGAAAACACCTTTACTAAATAAACCAAAACTAAACAGGGGTATTAAACCAAAAACAATGGTAAGGATGCGGGCCGTAGTTTTTTGTCTCTCGGCTTGTTGAGCAAATGTTTTTTCTTCAGCCAAAATATCATCTAGCGAGTAGTTAGTATTGCGTAGGGAGTAGTTAGTAATTAAATTCTTATCAAATAAAAATCTGATTTCTAAAAACTGGTTTTTGGGTAAGTTGCTGGCGCTGAATTGACAACTCGATTCATTAGGAATTTCTACTTTACCATTTAAAGGTCCGTGGCCAAAACAATAAATTTGATTCTCTTTTACCGAACCGGGCAGATTAATCACTCCGGTCACTTGGCCGACGCCTTTATCCCATTCATCGCCAATTAACTGCCAGTAAAACTCGGCAATATCCTGATGCAAGTCAATCCCGTCTTTAACCAAATAGGTAATGGTGAAAGTTTTTTGTTGGTTATAGGCAGAATAAAACCATTTGGCATAAAGTTGATTATTATCAACAGAAACCTGATAAGTGCCAGGTTCTTCCGTGTCATTTTGGAGGTATAATCCGTGCTCATCTTCTATCTGAAAATTAACAATTTCATCATCTCTTAAGGGGATGGTTCGGTCAGCCCAAGTAAAAGAACCGTCAAAATCATAAGTTCTTTGCTCTTCAACCTCAAAAGAACCATCACTATAAATTTGAACGGAAAAGTTGACTTGGGTAAAAGAGTAATCTTTCGCGAACGCGAAAGAAGTAAACAGTCCCGGCGAGGCAAATGCCTGCACGGGATGCACGGCGTAACGCCGGCATAAACAGTAAACAGTAAACAGGAGAAAACAATGAAACAATGAAACAATGAAACAATTTTTCTTCATTAATTAATGGTAGCATATTTGGAAAGAAGATAAAAATTTTAAGAAGTTTTGGTGGCTGCTTCCAAAATATCAAAAGCATTTAAAGCATCAGTTAACCCTCTATAATCAGACCCCAAACCTGTGATTCCGCTTGTCTCTACATGAATGATAACTTCTGTCGCCTGTGTAAATTTTTCTAGGGTTAATTGGCCTCCACAGGCCACAATTACTCTTTGGGCAAAATCTAAGGCCGGTTTAGGGCTTTCACAATCCCAGTATACTTTTTGTTCTTCCTGTGTTTCTTCCATATTATATTCTGCCATCAGTTTTTTGGTCATAAATAAACCTTATTCCATTTTAATCCCAGCCACCATCCTTGCTTGAGTGTCTAAATCAGGCTCTTCCCCTGCTTGAGCCAATTTATCTCTTGCCCAATCAAATAAGGGCCCAGTCATCGCCTGCACTACATCTTCTGGTTTAATTGCCATTTTTATAACCTCAATCTTACTATATAGTTTTATATATTAAGATATATTTTATCACATTTTCTTTGGGTTTTTCACTCAATAGGGCTACTTCTTGCCAATGCCAGTTTTTATCTTCTCTCTATTTTTGTTACCATATCTACAGAGTCATAGAAAGAGCTTAGTTGGTCAATTGTTTCTTCCCTTGTAACACAAGCAAAGTGATTAGGCCCTCCATCCCGAGCACCAGTAAAGAGCATCACGCAAGGGATTTGATCAGTTAAAACAAGTTTATCAATTGTTTCTGTTCTGGGATCTAGAATTTGAGCAGATCCATCTGAATTTGAAACTAAAAGAGTATCTTTAAGACGAGGAGAGATAACAACTCTACCCACCCTATAATGTGTTTCATCTAATAGCTTATCCCAGAGGGGTAAGATTCTTTCCGTGGACAAACCTATGCCTCCTTCAGCTTTAGTTTTTTCTGATTGAAAAGCTTCAAAACCATCTGGAGGCATTCTAAATCCAGCATCATATTCTGCTCTAATTAAATCTTGAAGGGCATAAAAGGCACAATTCCCTGTAAAACGATCCTTCCAATCTAGCTCAAACATATCCTATAGTTTATCATGTTTTTATTATTTTTCAACCATTTATTCTTTAATTATCATAGAATATTATCTCCGCCATGAAGAACAGGATCAATTTCTTCAGGCCAGAAATCATGAAGAGCCAGGCGAGCGTGACCAGCTATTTCACGAGCAAGCCGGCCATCTGCCTGAGCAAGATTAATGCTGGCATCTAATCCCTCACAAAACTCAACCTTATTAGGTTCATCCCTGTATCTTTGCGCTTTTTGCCATTGACCTTCTATCCATTGTCCCCAATTTCTATCCGGCAGTTGATTGATCGTTCCTATCTCCATCTTAAGTCAATATTATATCACATCTTCTCTGGCTATGCCGCGTTAATGTAATATAATTACATTTTACGCGGAGTTTTAATAGCTAAAAGATAAAGGCCAGAATACAGAACTTTACTGACAGAAAAAGTCAGTAAAATTCTGAACATTGTTACATTGCTACATTGCTTCATTGTTGGATTGAGAATGCGGTGGCGATTATAAAAAACATTATATTTTTGAGCCAGGTCATATAAAAAATTACACAAAAGGTTAGGATTGTAATCCTGGCTCGTCTGCTTAACTATTTCCGGAAATTTATAAAAAGTGCGTAAAACTGCTAATTCTTCAGGGTTTAGGGAGTAGTCAGTATTGCGTAGGGTGTAGGGTTTTTTTGCTTTGCACAAGACACTTTGCGCTCTGGCATAAGTATATTGTAAATAGGGCCCGGAATTACCCTGAAGAGAAATTGATTCGTCAAAATCAAAAGCCACTTCCGTCTGAGGATTAACCTTAAGAAACGAATATTTGACCGCGGCCACGCTAATCATTTCCGCTCTTTTTTCATCTAAATCAGGATAATCCTTTTTAATCCTTTTTTTAGCTTCATCTAAAAGCCAAGAGCCGGTAACCACATTGCCTGACCGAGAACTCATTTTGCCTTTTTTTAACCTTACCCAGCCATAAACTAAATGATATTCTTTATCTTTAGTCTGGGGAAAAAGCAAAGCCAGAGCCTTAAAAACGACTTTAAAATAACCGGCCTGTTCCGGACCCACCACATGGATAATTAAATCAGGATGATGTTCGCTAAACTGCAATCTTCCTAATTCCATATCTTTAGCTTCATAGGTGGGATTACCTTCGGCGGTAATAAAAACCCGGTCATGCAAACCATACTTAGAACCAGGGAAAATAATCGCGCCTTTGCTCTTTTTAAAGATTTTCTTTTTCAGTCCTTCTAAGACAATCTTTTTCCCTGCTTGATAAACCTCACCTTC
>Ga0315545_1005224_pt1 | contig 10487 bp, 10 predicted proteins | sample SalMarSW160210MG_FD_203096 | JGI IMG/M metagenome (GOLD analysis project Ga0315545, IMG submission 203096) | Salt marsh sediment microbial communities from the Plum Island Ecosystem LTER, Massachusetts, United States - Salt Marsh Sediment SW1602-10 ...
CTCCTCCTTTCCCAGCCTGCTGGCTGGGCTACGTATCAGCAAAAACGATATTCCTGAATCTTGATTATATCACTTGCTAAGTCTGTGAAGTCCCAGGATAGCTTGAGGCTTCAGCGTAGGATTGAACATTCCACTAGTCTGTTATCTGCCGTCAGAAAGCTATCAACTTCCCCACCTTGTTACGAAGACTGTAAATGGGATTGCGCTCACGCAATAACATAGAACTTTTGCCGTTCGCCGTGCGTGTTTAACTTGGCATGGTCACAATACAGCATTCCCACTTCGTCTAATGAGGTAACAAAACAAACTAATGTGTAATCTCACCATCAGGTATTCTGTAGCCTTAGCCCAACTGTCTGAGTTCTAGTAAAAACCGGGCACACCTCTTGCCTCAAGTTGTGGTATGTATATGTTGATGGAATCTGAGCTCAGCGGATTGCCGTCCAGCCAAACATACTTCATCAAACATAACACAAGACAGAATACAACAAATCCTTATCAAGGAATACTTAAGAACAACACACCTCTATGAGCTTCTTGCAGAAGATGCTACGAAGTAATTCCTTGCTCTTATGCCTTATTTAGCTCGGGTGGTGGTTTATGATACACTATTGAAAATCAAGCAGCCCTTGTAGCTCAAAGGATAGACCGCTGGCCTCTGGAACCAGGTGCAAGGGTTCGAGTCCCTTCAGAGTTAGTCACTTGCAATGGGTGATGTTTCGTGAGAAACGAAAGCTACGAGAGCGGGGGTGATTTCATATTGCCAGGCCCGATGGACAAGGTAAATCCATGAGCAACGACAAGCATCTGCATATCTCAACGTCTGCTGATATCGGGATTATCCAAAGGATCGAGCGGAAGTTCTTCATATTGCCCAGAAATCTTGGCTTTGCCCGCACAATTATCAATGAGGTGTGCCGACCGGACGGGCAATTTCCGAAGGGTCAGGTCAATAGTCTCTATTACGACACGATTGACTTGGCCCAATATACGAGATCGTTAGATGGTGACTTGCGGAAGCACAAGGTGCGGATACGCTGGTACGATAAGATTGAGGACTATGACGGCGATATCCCTGTTTTCGTAGAGCTCAAAATGAGGGAGGGTCTGAACAGCACCAAGCAACGGAAACGGCTTCTCGTCCCGTCGCGATACTTGGAGAAGGATAGACTAAACAATGGCATCATTGATAACATGACGATGGCTCGCATACTGGCCGCCTTTGGTTACTTCCCTGACCGGCCACTCCGACCGGTAGTCCTTATATCATACCGTCGCCATCGGTTCACTGAAGTAATGACCGGTGCTCGGGTGTCGTTGGACTATGATATTAGGTCAACCCTGGTAGTCAGGGAACTGGGCTATGGAGAGCGTGACCTGAGGTTGCGCGGCGGGGTTCTCGAGATAAAGAGACTCAGTATGGATTTACCACCTACACTCGTGAGGCGTGTCAACCTATTGAACACAGAATGGAGCCGATATTCCAAATACGGCCAGTGCATAGAAACCCACCTGTCACACCCGAGCGCTATAGCTAGGCTGTGGCCTTCAGGAAAGGTTGTCAAAGTATAGATTAGCAAGGAGGATAAATCATGGATGCGATCATAAGGTTTCTTGAAAGCCTACAGACTATGATAACTTGGCGCGAGGCCTTGATTGCAATAGGGTTCTCGCTAGTATGCTCTATTATAGTCTATATCATGTATCAGATATTCTATGGCTCACGAAATGTCGGTGCTGGAGTACACAGAATATTCATTATCGGTGGGCCTGCTATCACAGTGCTTTTCGTTGCCATCCAGGTCTCAATACCGTTGGGACTGGGCTTGCTGGGGGCATTGGCTTTCGTGCGCTTCCGGACACCAGTGAAAGACCCTGCAGAAATCGGTTTTCTGCTTCTGCTGGTCGCATCTTCTATTTGCGCGGCCACTAGTAACTTTCTGTTGGCAGGTATTCTGTTTATAGTCGTATTCGTTGCTCTGGCGGTCCAGTGGTTGGCTCAGAACCGGATCTCTGGATTCGGGCAAGGCCATCTAATGCTGGCAGTGGACCGTTCAGCCTTCCCTAAGCTGGAACGAAGCTTGAACACATTTCTCAAAGAGAACCTGCGCGGGGTCAGGCTGGAGACTGTATCTGCCATGGAGGATCGGATTACTCTCCACTACCGGTATCGTAGCCGGAGAGACTTCGATTGGGCAGCGTTTTCCACTGCTCTGGATAGGCTCGCCGAGCCGTCCAAGGTGGAGCTCTTCATCGGCTAGCTTCAGCAAGAGCTATCCAGAGGCGAATCATAGGAAAGACCACGCGTGCCTTTCTACACTTTGTAAGACAAGGAACGGGGCATACACTGACACGACAGGGTTACGTGTGAGTCGTAGCAGACATGGAACCCTGGCTGGAGACTGGCACCTGACCGCTCGTCGAATCGCAGCGTGTGCAAAATCTCCTCAAATAGCCCTCTCCGGAACGGACCGTACCGATCGATGTTCCAGAGATCGACTGTAATCCACTGCACACGTCTTCTCGCCACTTATGAGTAGCAGTGCTTGTGGGAGCCGGCGATAGTGGTACGGTACTCCACTATAGATGTTACCGTGTCACCTGCCCGGACGGTATTACCCCGGGCCAAGGAATTCGACCGCTCGATCTTGCAGCATAACAGAAAGCACCACGTAGAACCTATCCTCGCAGCCGAAGTCTCAGCCATACACGAACAGATCGAAGGCGTGGTTGGGGGCTATCGACTCACATAGCTGCGTCTTGGTTATGTTGATCCGGTCAACGGGGTGCTTGAGAGTGAATCCATACTCGCCGTGGGTGATCTCTGTGACTTCAAACGATGTCTCCTAAACCGGCTCCCTGCCTGTTAGCTCCTCCACCAGTGATTCTGCCGTAAATAATTACTGTATTGACGGGAGTTCGTAGTCATCTAGGTCCAGACCGAGCTGCTCGATGATAGATTTCGTCCTCTCGTAGAAGTACGTCTTCGCAGTATCCGAGATGAACATGTCCTCGCCCTCATTTATATCGTTATTTAGGTAGGGGGTGTATACAGGCTGCAGCAGGTTGAACATGCGCTCATACTCAGCGAATGTGAAGAGCCTGTTCTCCGGCTTCATGAACTCGGCCAGGTAGTTCTCGTATGTCTGCCGGTACTCGTCGATCTCAAACATCTTCTCGACAAGGGGATACTCCAGGTTGGCGTACTGGTCCAACCACTCCATAGGTATGTCGGGACGTAAGACTTGAACAAGCTCCCGGTTCTTATTCCCCCAGTCGTAGACGCCGATATGGAACGTGTCAAACAGCGCGAAACCCTCGCCCAGCATCATATCGAAGTCTACCGGGAAGTACTCTATCTTGCCGTCGTTATTGAAGTAGAGATAATAGTTGTTGCCTATCGACCAGTAGTCGTCCCATTTACCCAGGAGTACGTTCATCGCCAGGTTTCGCAGGAAGCGGTCCACCTCGAAATTGGCGTCCAGGTAATCCTTGAAGGCTGTACCATTGAGCACATTGATGTTATTTACGAAGTCAAGAAACACCGTGTGGTCGGGGTTGTCGGTATTCGTCTTGAGGTCATAGGTCGGTCGGTAGTGTGATTCCCAGTCCTTCACGCCGACAATTCGTGGGTCCCCTGCAAGCGGGTGCTGATAGTTGTTGGGGTCATCAATCGCACCCAAGTTGGCCGGGCCTGAATTAGCCCACAAGCATTTGTACAGGTTGCCGTCGTTAGCTGCGCGCCCGTATCTCTTGGTGAGGAAGGACTTGTCAACCTGCTCAATAATGGTGAAGATGCCGAAGTAGTGCTTCTCCCCTTCGATGGTTATCCACAGCCTCGCCGAGCCGACTCTCGGACAATTCACCCCAACACGCCGCATCATCTCGTACCCGTAGATCTCTCTCATTTGGGAAGTATCCCATAAAGTATTCCCTAACAAATTGCTCACTGCATTATGGGTGTTCATCCTGAGTTCAAGCTCGCGCAGCTCAGCGAACCGTCTTTGGTTCCGGTCTTCCCACTCCGGTGTGCCTTCTTCCAGCTCAAACTCTTCGTTAAATTTGATCTTGAAATGGGCTTTATGGAACTCACCTGACTCGTCCTGTGGATATGGCCGGTTGAGGTGCCCTTTTGTGCGGAACCCCACTTCCTCAATTATCGCATCACCTGCTGGCCCTTCATAGACGAAGGTAGCCTTCCGGTAGTTGCCCGTCAGCGGCAGATCAGAAGGATCATCCTCGGCATAGTCACGCATATCCTGCAGCAAGCCATCCCATTCGGCTTGGGAAATTACTATTTCGATATCATGCAGGTTGCCCAGCGTGAAGAGTGCCTCGTAACCCTGCGGACTGTATTCGACGGTGTCCTGATCAGATGGTTCACCATCGTCCCTAGCACTACAGCCAGCCAAGCCGACTGCCACTACGACGGTCACCAAAACCACAGTGAGAACCTTTGATAGGTGCACCATGACCCTCACCACACAAGACTATGCCCCTATTATATCATGATCCACTGTGTCTACGCCTTGGTTCCGCAGCAAAGGGCTGATAGCGTTTATTTGGCTTGGCATAGGCCCGGATACTAGGGCCGGTTAACCTACAAACCAGGGAAAGCTGATTTCAAACCTGACGGTGGGTCTCCAATGATGCAGACGTCAAATGAATTCAAGGATACTCTAGGGTGACATTCTGAGAGTAGGGATCGGCAGGGCGTCGAAATCATCGTGGCTGCCGCCATGGCGCACTACTTACCCGGTGGGATGCTTCGGCTGCCGATTATTGGAGCAAGCAGATCAGGCAAGACAGAGCCGCCGAGGGCTATCGCTGAGCATCCTGACTGTGTCGAAATAGAGGCAGTCACGCCAGCATCCCTCAGAGGTGGCTCTAGGAGAGCATCTAAGTTGCTGGATCGCATCAACGACAAGCTGGTAACCGACAGGGACATATCCGCTATCCTTACCGCTCGAAAGAACACGAGGAACATGATTCTTGGTTTGCTGCGGGGTGTGAAGTATGGCATGTCGTCAGAAGCTCCCTTCGCCTATGTTGTAGCTAAGGACATGGTTACCGGAGACAATCCAGGTTCTGCCATCCCATCTCAATATCATCCCACAAAGCTTGTAGCAGACTTTGTGAGAGGTAGAGGGGTGGGAAAAGGACAAGAATAACAGAAATTGTCGGGACAATGCGCTGGATGCTATTGAACGTGATTGGAGATAAGGTCACGGCCGATAAACCAGAAATCGGGATTGACAGCCGACCCCTTTCAACGGAAAGGCCAGAATTCGGACCTCAGAAGGCGACGACGAATTCGCCGACATCCCGTCCCAGCCTGCCACAATGCCTCCAGGTTGGCGCTATCCGAGAGTTTTCTGAAGATGCAATGAAAGTCCCCAAGTGACATCCAGGATGTTCGGCCACTCCTCCCTATGATTCGAACTGCTCAAGGATGCTCGCGACTCGACGTGTTACAAAGGGTTTCAGCCCGAGAATTCGCTCCGGGCTTATATCATCGGGAATATCCTCGACGATGCTCTTGTCGAAATCTGCGCTCGAATATTGCTTGTAAATATCGAGATAGACATCGTTCTTAATGAGATTATATATAGTGTCTATTTCCACATGCATGGAACTCTCGGAAAAATATCCTTCCACCAGTGCCCGCAGTCTCGCAAGATACGCGTCCATGTATTCTGGAACAGCGAGGATCCTCTCTATCAACACGTGTTCGCCGGGCGAAACGGGATTATAGATATCGAGGGTCAGCATTTCATCCGCCGTCAGGCCGTTGTCCCGAGGGAAGGTGTGATTCCCGAACACTTCGTTCAAGTCCCAGGGGATAAACTCGAATTTACCAGTCGCAGGATTATTGTAGAGATAGAAGTTACAGTTACGGCCCGCAACTGAATCCAGATTAGAGAGTGCCGTGTTAGCAGCAAGGTATGAAAGGAAACCGTCCACGTTAAAAACCTTCTCGATTTCAGTTTCGAAAGACGCGCTATCCGTATTGTTCAGTACGTCGATGAAATGGATGAGGTCTGACCAGTCATCCAGCGCTTCATTGGTTTTCTTCTCGTAACACTCCCTGTAGGGCGCGGTTTTCCCTCCGAGCCATTTCAGGTCAGCGCCCCACATCGCGGCCTTATAAAGGTTGCCACCGCTGTTCGAAAACCGGTCGGTGAGGTATACCTTATCCACCTGCTCTATAGCTATGTATACCCCGAAAAGTTCCCGCTCATATATTCCGGGCACCGATACGTACAGTTTGACGTGGCTGGTTCTGCTTGCGGGACATCCGGCTGCAGCGAAAGTGTCATAACCAAGTACCTCACGCATCAGGCTCGGGTCCCACAGGGAATTGGCGAAATTGAGTTTTTTCACGCCATGGAAGTGCTGCTCGCTCACGTAGCGATTGAAGTCCACCTTGAAGGGTTTTTTGGGAGAGGAGACGCCGTGGAACGAGGAATTTCCTTTATACCTGATGCCTACGTTTTCGTAGATCTCGCCGGCGAATGTCAGCGTCCCGGACACGTACTCAAACGGTCTCCGCTGAAGGGACTGCCAGTTCGAGAGCGTGAAGATGAGTTCATACTCATCAACAGCCTGCCGGGTGAATATCAGCGAGTGCTCAGGTTCGGAAGAGGCAGGCACGCCACCTCCACTTCCGCTTCCGCAACAAAGGCCGACCACGGCAAGGCAAAGCACAGCAAGAACAACACCGATTCTTTTCATTTCGGCAATTCTCAAAATCCCCCTTATAGTGAGAGATAGTAGCAAATCATGAGCCGTAATTCTATGCATGCTGGTAAGGATAAACAACCTAAAGGTTCGGCAAGAGGCGTAATGAGTAACATAACCCGATCAATTGCAGCCGTTGCTGGGTTCTTAACAATTTGGAACAACGTACAACCTTTGGTACAGTCATATTTTGGTTAATGTTGAATGTCATACTGAGGCAGGGCTACTTATGACTCAAGGAGATGAATCCCAATCCAGATTATACTGCTTGCTAGTTCAGTGAGGGTTGGGAATAGCTTCAGGCTTTGTCGGAGGCGTAAACAATTCGCTGGTCGGTTGTCTGACGTAAAAAAAGCTATCAAATCGTCCAGCTTGTTACGAAGAGTGCAAATGGGATTGCGGTCTCACAATAACATAAAAGGCTTGCCGTTCAGCGTGCGCGTTTAAGGTGACAAAACGGGCTTATGTTCGATAAGACTGGACTGAGGGTTTCACCAAGTTCCTTTTCAATACACTCCACAGGACCAAGATGACCAAGAGATTAGTGCGGGCGGTCGAATCCCGACACGTCGGTCCAATGGGCTTTCTCCGATGAAATCCGAGCAAAAGCTGGCCGACTTCCTCATTCCAGTAATTCCCGTGGTAAGCTATTACCACTAGACATACCATGAGTGTTACCCATGTATCTCAGCCTCTGCAATACCCAAGGGATTGGTGTGAACGGTCGAAATCATACTCAGTAAGACACACTGCTCAATCTAAAGCTACCTTCATCTTTCTCCGCCATTTCCTATGCCGCTCTCTCCCCGTGAGAGGCTGACGTCAACCTATTCGCAGAATCCAAATAGGCCAGACAACGGGTATCTGAATATCAAGAAAGGGGTACGCCCTTTGGATTGGGAGATGGGCTAGCTGTAGCCGTTGTTTGCGACATAGTCACGCCTCAAGCTACCCTCAGACTTCACTGAGCTAGCAAGTGGTATAATTAAGTACCGAAACACGCACAACTGCGTGTAAGAGGACCCAGCTCGAGCATGTCTTCTATCGCCAGTTAGCTGGTCGTACGATTGGTATGTAATTAGGCAAACAGGAGGTTAAGATGCATGATGTGATTGCTAAGGTAATATCTCAGAAGGGGATTTGCGAGGCTCAATACAAGGTTGGTGATGAGTTTGTCGTGTCGGGAAAGACTCCCCCCAACCATTGTTCAGCGGCTTATTGCTCACTTTTCCCTTCTATCCGAGTCCTGCAATTCGGTGGCTCGTTCCCCTGGGAAAAGGATAAAGACAAGGCTATTGTCGCCTGTCCTGACCCCGAAAATCCCGTGGTGTTTGAACTCAGGCGCACCTCGCCTTAGCACGTAATCGCGAATGGACTTAGACCAAGCTGTGAGTAAGTGAATATAGCCCAACCAACGGGTCTGAAAGAAGGAAAGAATGACAAAAAAGATCCAACGCATTCACTGGCCTGACGCCCCTGATGTCTGGATGCCCTATGCTCCTGCCATAAAAGTTACCGGGGGAACTCAAGTATTTCTCGCCGGGGTCACAGCCGCACCGGTATATCACAGCCATCCTCATATCCCCGAAGAGTTTGAATCCATGCCCACGGATATGGAAGGACAGGCACGGGAGACACTGGAAAATCTGAGGAAGGGGCTTGAATCAGTTGGCGCCACATTCGCCGATCTCGTGGTGGCAAATCGTTTCCATACGGATCTTTCTCAGCAGGATATCCTGAACAAGGTATGGAACGAGGTTATGGGTGAGAATAAGCCAACAACAACTACTGTTCAGGTTATGCAGCTGGCAACTGATCCCTGCTGTCTTCTGGAAATCAACGCAATGGCTGTGATCGACTAATGGAGTGATCCCAGATGATGCTATTGCGACACCACAAATGGGATTGTGCTCACACAATGACATAGAACTTCTACCGTTCAGCGTGCGCGTTTAATCTGGCATGGTCACACAGGGCATATTTTAGCTTTGTCTTGCAGCAAAATTAGGTAGACACCCCCAAAATCTTGTTGTTCGTGAAAGCCCATTATGTCCCGACCCGTCCCAGACATTTTGACGTCAATTGTTTGAAACATTGAGGAAATCGTTGAAAAAGTGAGAGAATGAAAATCCAAGGGGTCTTGACAAGACCTGAGGAGGGTTGTACCATTTTATCATAGTCGATTCGTTCAAAGACGACTGACCCACGATAGCGAGCGGAGGTTCCGCAAATCCGGAGGGGTAGATGAAAATAGCAGTCACGAGCATTCTGATAGCCATCATACTAGCCTCAGCCGTCCCCTTACCGGCTCTAGCCGAGCAAAATAGCACCATCACCATCACTATGACAGGACTCGATGAAATTTCCATCAGTCTGGATAAAACACAATGGCCTCTCGGGACTGTCGCTTCAGACACAGAGTATGAGACAAGTCCGCAGATAGAATGGTGCACTTTGACCGTACAGGGCACTTGTAATGTGAACACCTCTATCGTGGGAGACGATGCCAAATGGGTCAGCGATCCCAACGCTTATAAATGGACGCTGAGCAGTGACGGCACTAGCGGGGAGCACATATATGCGCTATGGTTCCGCATATCTGGCGATACCGCACGAGGCTATATCGCCATCACCAAAACGCAAAGCGAATTCTGGCCTTATTCAGGAGGCTCAGCCTCAAGCTTGGCACCCGGGGATACCAAGCAATTTGGCTTGAGATTACTGACTCCCACATACTTCTTTAGTGGTCGGCAGATGCAAACCCAGATTACCATAAGCGCAGTGGCTGCCTGATGGTAGCGCGTATCAAATCAGCTGGGCTAATCGCCGCCTTTCTCGTGATACTCCTCCCTTTTGTTGCGCTGGCTGAGAACGTTAACTTCAGTGTTATTCCTGCCGAGGTACACATAGACAGCTTGCACCCAGGAGAGGCGACAGAATTCGAACTGACCATTCACAACAAGGACGAAATAACTCATAATTTCACCTTCACTACCTTTCGGCCTCGGGAAGAGGAAAGGAGGGAAGGGAGGGCTGAGTTCCCCGATGATAGCTGGATAAGCTTTCCCTGTCCAAGAATCGAGATTACCGCCAATTCTCAGGCCAATGTAACGGTAACGGTAGCGATACCGCAAGAGCAAAAACGGGCAGGCAGAGACTGGGAGATATGGCTCGGAGTCACTCCTGAATCAAGTGACTTGCTAGCTGTAAAGCTGTATGTTCGCCTACTGGTGTCCACCAGTGGGACAAGGTTCAATGTTGGACTTCTCGCCGGGATTGCTGTCGCCATAGTACTTCTGGGCTATGGCGGCTATCACTACTTCAGGCACAAGGCCAGGCGTGACTGACCGTTGGGCCTCAGCGCGCGAGGCTGGACCTTCCTATATCACTGCGATCTCCTCTCTCTGTCATTGCGAGGAGTGAAGCGACGAAGCAATCCCTGAAGGGAAGATCCTAAATCCCAGCACCAAATCCCAAACAAGATCAAAGCACCAATTGCCATTGCCCAAAACGTTTGGAACTTTGATATTTGGATTTGTTTCGAGATTGGATTCCGGGATTTTGAATTTAGTTAAGGAGATCGCTACGCCTGAATAAGTCCGGGTCACATGACAAAGCGCCAAACTGAGTATGCGGGCATCATCTCTTGAGCGTCCTAGTACTAATTTCCACCCCAAAACAGTACAAACAGGTGATTCCCACAGACCTGGCTGGCTGATATTCTGAAGACACTACGGAAGCATGAC
>Ga0315545_1005228_pt1 | contig 10485 bp, 8 predicted proteins | sample SalMarSW160210MG_FD_203096 | JGI IMG/M metagenome (GOLD analysis project Ga0315545, IMG submission 203096) | Salt marsh sediment microbial communities from the Plum Island Ecosystem LTER, Massachusetts, United States - Salt Marsh Sediment SW1602-10 ...
CAGGGGCTGTGAACTGGCGCGTCAATAGTGAATCCTGTTCGTCAGAACCTTTCCTGACGGCGAAAACTCTATCCCCTCAAGTTCGAGCAAAGCCCGCTTCATGCTTTGTCCACCCTGGAAGCCCCCAAGTTCCCCATTGGCCCGGATGGCTCGATGACAGGGGATGATGATGGGAAAAGGGTTGCGCGCCAGGGCTCTGCCCACTGCCCTGGCACCGCCCGGAATCCCCAAGCTTCTGGCAATCCTTCCGTAAGTACTCACCCAACCCCGCGGAATTCCGTGTTCAGCCACGAGAACCCTTTGCTGAAATTCAGAGCACCTTTCGAGAGCAATAATCTCCAGTTCAAAACCAACGGCCTCGCCCTCAAGAAAACGCTGAATGCGCTCACCAAGCTCAGCAATAGCGGGACACGATTGAGGGCTGGCATCAACAAAGGTCATTTGCACAAAATCCTCCACTGCCGTTGCTTCGTTGGGGAGAAACACTCGACGGACCTTTGGCCCTTTATCAGTTTCCTGCCAAACAATGCCAAGTGTGCCAAAGGCAGATGGCAGCAGTGTGAAGAAGGATTTCATCAGGCGGCCACCCCGCCTGGCACGGTGCGGTGTTCGAAGATGTGGCTCTGATAGCCGTTCATCTGGGCGTAGCAGCCAGTGGACAGGCCGGCCAGCCCAGCACCGGTTATTATGAGCGATTTTTCGGTCACTTTTCCTCACTCAGTAGAGTTCCCTAAACAGATGAATGGACATGTGTGGCTCCATTGTCGTCGAGACCGGATAAAAATACCTGTACTTCTGTGGATGTATCGGTAATTCTATCCATAACAATAGCACGGACAAGATACCTCAAGTTTAACACGGAGGGAGCTTTTTGACAAGACGAGTTCCACCACACTCACCCAAAAGGCAAGCCCCCTTCGCCTCATCAGAAGCGAAGGGGGCTTGTTGAGCTCTGAATCTAGGGACAGAAGTTCACCGGCGTATGCTCATCTGTGGTTCCAGTGAAGTGGGTCTATTTGGCATCAGGGACGATTGCTCGAATTGCCTTTTTCGCGGCCTCCACACTATCTTGTGTGGAACCCCGTATGCTAACCTCTATTCTCTCCTCCCTTGAGAACAATTTCTTCACAATCTTGACATTTGCAGTATCGATAGATATGTTGGTACTGGTGTCGGCCATGATCCGATTGATTGTCCCGCTGCCCTCGCCGATCAATAGACCAACTTTGGACTTGGGGATGGTCATGGTTGCCCCGTAGCGATAAACGACTTCTCGGATCATCTGCAGAGCAGCATTCACGTTGTCTTGTGTGGAGCCCCAAACCGTAACTACCCCTCTGTTGCCGATCTCTATACGAGTGTCGGTCTCTCTCTTAATCCGGTCTATCGTTCTCCCGTGTTTTCCAATCAACAAGCCAATCCGAGACTCGGGAATGGTCACAGTGTCCACATGGGGCCGTGATATGCTTAGACCGATCCTCCGCGCATCCTTGTCCAGTGTGATAACAGCAACTGTAACCTTTTGGCCCTTCACTACGGCTTCGGTCATCTCGCTCTTGTGGACCAGGCCTTTCACTCCAGGCTCAAGCTCGACGAAAGCGCCGAAATCCACCAGCCCGACAACGCTGGCTTCTGGCAGTCGAGTTCCGACATGATACTTCAGGAACGGGTCGTTTTCTGGCTTCAGCATGCTCAAGCCGATCTCCTGCTTCTCAAGATCAACTTTGACAACACGAACGTCGACAAGATCGCCGATCTGAACCACATCCTCCGGTTTTTCAGCACCACCCCAGGCCATCTCACTCTTGTGAATCAGGCCTTCTACTCCGGACTCAAGTCCAACGAAAGCGCCGAAACCTGTCAGTCTAAGCACCGTGGCTTGTACCCACGTCCCAATCTCGGGTGCGAGACCCTCAGGCCACATAGTTTCAGCCATGAACTGATTCGAAAAGCGGTACAGGTCATCTATGGCGCGGCGATAGTTCCTGTCTCTGGTCGGCGACTGTAGCTCACTGCGAAGACCGTAGGACATCCGCCCGCTGAAGTACAGTGCACCATTCTCCCAGGACAGACGATCGAATCTACGTTGTACTCCCATAAGAGGCGCAATCTCCTGAGGGAGTTCCGGTAATGCTTTGTGGGACGGCCTATCTGGGAACAAAAGCCGAACTTTGCATGTCTCGCCAACCTGATATGCTTCTGGCGACTTGTAAAGTCCTCGCCCTGCCACGCCTACGACATGGACAATGCCTCGATCGGGTTCACTCCATCCCAGTGTGAGGAAGACTCTCTCTTGGGTGTGGTGGACTTCGCCGACAACAGCGTCGGCTTCGTAAGAGCCTTCTTTGCTTCTCTGTTTCGCGATGATCGTGTTCAGGTGATCTTCTACGAACGGCAGACACGACAGGTATACCCTGCCGCGATCCTCGTCTATAGCTTCCACCATGGCCTGTAATTCTGTGCCGAGCAGAATCTCCTTCACTGCAAATCCGCGTGTGGTGAAGCTCAGGGTTTCCGGTTCCAACAGGACCTCGAGACCCGAAACTTGCTCCCGGACTACCAGCGAGATCAGCCAGTCACCCGGCCGCTCATCGTAGTCAACTGCTACAACAGTGACGGTATCACTGGGGTGATAATGTTCAGCAAATACCTCGAAAGGTTCTCGCTCGGGCACAGGTTGCAATATGACCACTGGTAGTGCAAGGTCATCAAAGTTGTAGTCAATAACCTCCGCAGCCAGAGTTTCGCCAACCTGATAGATCTGGCCTTTTGCCTGCAAACGGCATAAAGGGCTATCAGGCCAGTCCCCGGCGGTGAGGTCCTGAAAGGCTATGGGATCGCGCTTCTTACTGGTGGGAGACGGCGCAGGTTGTGCAGCCTCTACCTCCCCGACGGTCCCGGTGAGCTCGACCTGAGATGATTCGGGCTCCACTTTCCATGTGTCGTCAGCCAGATCAACCCAGGGTGGTACTACATCCTCCTCAGGGTCAGGGACAGGGGCATCCTCCCTAGTCAAAACAGTATCCACCAGTTCTCCGGCCTCGACATCGACCTCATCGATGTCATCGACTGTAACCGCTTCCTCTGCCGCTTCGGGTTCTTCTCCACGAAAGCCTTCCTGGATCTCGCGAGGCTCGGACAGCCGGCGTACGAGTTCTATTTCTACAATCCCATCTGAGGCAATGCGCGCTACCCGACACTCGTAGCGGCTTCCGAGAGGGAATTTCTGATCAAGGAAGAGCCGTGAGTAAGCATGTGTTGAACGTAGATCGCCAGTCTCAGGATCACGCGTCTGAGCAGCGATAAACCGCCCCAGCGCCATCTGTGAATGCCCTGGCTGTTCCAGCCACTCCAGCCACTCAAGCTCGATAAGTGAGAGGTAGGATACATACATGATCGGAGCCGGAGGCAATTCAGGAGAAAGACGCCGTGTGACAGCCCGCTGTTTTCCGCACACAAATGCGTCTACATTCCGTTCGTAGCATACAGAATTTTGATCGACATGGACGGCCATCTCAGCCTGCGGCCCTGCGTCCTCACTGCTCTGCCCATGTCCTTGCAGCCGGTAGACGCAGACTTCCCCGGCACCCGATTCGCTGGTACTACCATGAACACCATCTCGGTGGAACCCTCCATATCTTCGCTCCGGCAAGCAGTACGCGAAGGTAATGTGAATCCGGTCGAGCAGATCGAAATCAATCGGACGCCTTTCCTCTCCCTTTTTGTGACCGGAGAGAGCATCGAGAAGCACTTCCCGTTCTGGTTCGATCTTATTCTTGAATATGCTGTGATTTACGAAGAACGCCTTTGCCCAGGCTTCCCGCTCAGCCCGAAACATTGCAGCATCAACCTCCGCCAACCAGCCATCTGCCAACTCTCCAAGCCCCATCTGGCTCACGAGGCTGTACAGGTCGTCGTATCCCACAGTAGCAGCGGCTGCTTCTCTGAACTTCGCAGCGGCATCGGGACCCAGCGCTTCCTCCATCTCCGATGAGAGCGGTGGCACATAGCGAGGCCATACCTGGCGGAATGCCCATTCCGGGGCTATGGCCTGATCGTCACATTGTGCCTCGGACCAGGCTGTGTACAGTTTGAGACAGAACTCAATGTCATCCCGGCAACCCTTTTTCAAGGCATTCTGGATACGGCTCACCGCCCGGCGAGTTGTGGCGTCCCAATTTCGATCCCAACGTAAAAGATGGCGTAGCCCCCCAACTTTAATCATGGGCAGGAGCGTTGCCATTTCTATCGCGCAGGCGAAGCGATCTGCGACAATCATCAGATTGGCGAGCGTCGGTTCTTCAGCAAAGGTCTGTAGTTCAAGGCCATGCTCTGTCAGATCCCCTTCCTCATCGAGCGCTCCTTTCTCCTGTAGAACTTGTGGTGCGCGCTCCAACTCCTCTGGTGGCGGTTTCTGTATCCAATCGAAGTTGGCGATATCATCAATGCCGGCTGCTTTTGCAGTCAGGACGATCTGCTCCAATGGGGATCTCTGAATCTGTGGCACTGTATACTCAGGGAAGAGTGTGTTGAACTGTTCCTCCGTATACAGACAATACGCTTCGCCGTCCCTGATGCGCCCAGCCCGCCCCCAACGTTGTTTGCAGCCAGCCTGGCTGTGCAGAACCGGAGGCACCTCTTTGGTCTGGCTCTTCGGATCCCACTGTGCCTCGTTGATCAGGCCACTGTCCACGACATAGGCAATGTCTTCCACCGTAAGAGATGTTTCCGCCACATTCGTCGTGACCACCACTCGCCTTCTGCTCGGATCTGGCTTCTTCAACAGCGCTTTGTTCTGCTCCTCCTGTGGCAGCGTCGTATACAGTGGACACACATCCACCGTCCCGGCCAGCTTCTCGTGTCTCTCGACCGCCTGACGGATGTGTGCCACTGCCTGCTGAATCGGTCGCTCGCCTCGAAGAAAGGCCAGGATGTCGCCCGGCTCCTTTTCCTCATCCGCCATCCTTTCCAGAAGCCAGACGACTTTTCCGGCTGTTGCATCGGGCAGGATTTTTCGCAGTTTTGGCATATCACCATAAGGGAGAGATTCGTCCTCGGGACAGAAGAAGGTTTCCACATCGAACTTTCGCTTCTCCTGGAGTTCGATGAGGCAGGCGCAGTCGCGACCGAAGTAGTCCACAAACAGACCTGAATCAATGGTCGCGCTAGAAATGATGAGCTTCATATGCGGGTAGCGAGGCAACAGCTTCTTGAGCAGGCCAAGAATCAGATCAATGTTCAGGCTGCGCTCATGCGCCTCGTCAATCATGATAACGCTCAAATTAGCAATCTGCCCATTGACAATCCAGTTGATCAGTGTACCATCTGTGACGTATACCAGCCTGTTCCGCCAGTCTGAATACGGATTATTGCTATGTCGAAAGCCAATGTCGTAGCCTGATCCCAGACTCGATCCATATAACTCCTTAGCAACATAGGCAGGGATGTTGCGAGTGGCTTGAATACGTGGTTGAGTGACGACGATCTGCCCGTGCCGTGTGAACTGATCTTCGGGCACACCCTTTGGAGGTGCGATCAGACGGTATGGCAAGACGGTGGACTTCCCCGAACCTGTGGGACCTACTACAACAGCGACCTGATGTTCGGGGTCGCGCAACCAATCGAATAATTCTCTGACCTCGGCGTCCGTGATGCCGTACTCCTTAGGATTGAATTTCGACTGTCGCTCAACAGCTTCGTGCTCCCGTGGGGGATGGGAGAGCGCTCCCAACTCACCAAAATGGACGTTGGATGTGTCAGCCGATGCGCGTGGCTTGAGGTCAAAGTAGCCCAGCCCCATCGTTGCGGTCTGGCGGTTGTGAACTTTTCGGCAATCGGCGCAGCGTTCGGGGCGCGAATGGCCGCGCTCCGCCCCTGCCCGATAGGACCAGTCAGAGTAGCCGAACTCTTTGCCACAGTCCTTGCATATAACCGTCCATTCTTTAGCCATCGCGACTCGCTCCTGTCAACTCAATGCCACGGCTGCCCTGGTCGGTAGCCTGTCTTTCGCCGGAAGTAGTAAGGAACCACCTCAAGGGAAGGTGACGAGTCTGCCCTATTCATAAGTTCTTCAACAAGCGCACGATAGAAACCGATCACTGCCGGCTGAAGGCCAGTCTGATAGAGATATATCCTCAGATCGCCTTCGGAGCGCGTTTCTCGCAACTGGTTGCGGGTCTGCAGATAGCAGAACGTATCCGTCTCCGCAAATGTCCGCGATTTCGACACTTGACGGTTTCGGAACCAGGCCATGTCCACATCATGATCCATTTCCAGATGTCGCATGCTCATCAGCGCGACGCGAAGCGGTTGCGAACGACGCAGACCAGCCAGATCTGATTCGGCACGTTGAGGCAGACAATGCAATGGGAATGGTTCTCCCTGGGAACCATCAGTGTAGACAACTTGAATGTACACCGGCCCATCCGTGTCTCTGGGATCTTCATAGACAAAGTCGTGCAGAACCTCCGTGACGACATTGTGAGGCTGATTACTGAAGTTGATTGCCCCTGTCCGGCCCTCACGCACAGCACGGATGGCGCCCTGGACTTGCTCCCTCAAGATGTCACGCAAATCACGTCCTGCGTTGTCCGTGGCTTCCTCCTCCTCAGGGAGTTGAGCCTGATATGCTTCACCGCGGTCTTGTACAGACGCCAATCGGGCTGGCTCACCTGCTGCCACGAACTGGAATGCGTCTTGCAGCTCAACCACACCACAGTCGAACTGACGGGCAAGCTGGAAAAACGCAACCCGCCGCCGCAGGTCAACGTGGTCGGCAACACCAAGTTGCCTGGCGAGATCATAGAATGCAGAGCTATGATCTTCAATCATCTCTGGGGGGAAGAAGGTAGCCCCCAACCGGATTTCGGAGGCTTTGACCGGGGCTTTCTGGATGATAGGGGCCAGCACGTCCAGATAACCTACCTCGAGCGCAACGGCTGGCAGTCGGCGAGCTTCAAGGGCCGCCTTAAATTTTTCGGCGTTGGTGGCGGATGCCATCGGCCAGGAATATGTTGCAGCTTCAATACGCGCACAGCACAGATTGTAGCGTGTGCGCTCGTTGTCCTGGTTCACGCCCTTCCTAATTCGGCGCTCAATGCCCAGGGCATCTTCCACGAAGGAATGAATCGCGATAGAATGATCATTCCAGGAGACGTCCTGTTCCCACACTGCCCTTGGCAGGGCACATAGATAGAACCGTGTTGTGATCATTGTCGTAGAATCCTGCTGCTTGTCAGACGCCTGGATGCGTCTGCGTCTAGAGAGGCGACGGTTTCAGGACAGACCATGACGCCTACCCCTTCAAGAATGGCTGCCGCCAACAGACGGTCTCGCACATCCGGCGGAAGTTCCTCGAAGTCGCGGGGGGTAAGAATGAAGATGTGGGCTGGTAACGACTGCTGTCTGAATGACTCCACCAATTCGCTGGCGACTTTCAGGTCTCGTTGAAAGCGTAGGTTGGAATCGCTTACCTCGCGCGCCCGGACCAGGGCAACTAGGCGGTGACCCGCCGGAACAATCTCTTGACCTTGGCTTTGACCCTTAAGCCAGGGTACGGGTAAATCCTCGTCGCACTGATAGATTTTGGCGTAGAAGCCAGGATCAAATGTGATATCCAGTCGCCTGGTATCGTCTTCCAGGTCAATGGCAACGTCCCCGTCCACGCGCTCACGTCTTGCCAGTTTGCGATCCAGAAAGCCGCCCAGGATGGCCGCCCGCGCATGCAGAATGTCCTGTATGTACAGGTGCCGCTGCTCAGGCAGAGTGTCACCGCTGAAGATGCTATCCGGGCGCTGGCTGCCAAAGACAATGGACTCGACTTCCGGGCGTGTCCACACCCCATGATGCACGACGTAGCAGGCGCGTTCCTGAGAGAGTCTCCCCTGCCTGGACAACGCGACGATTTGATCGCGGAGGTGGGGAGAGAACCCGGTCAAAGCCATGTAGAACTGCCGGGCTTCAGATGGGGTGATACGACCCTCGGCCACATGGTTCAGGTCCACACCCAGACCCCGGGCCAGCCTGCACAGTGCCGCCGGTACTCTGCCACCCTCAACATACTCGGAGAACCTGATCTCCATTGTGCCACCACATTTGTAGGCTTCAGACAGAAGGAACACGCTCGTCATTTTGGCTCCGCTGTCTGGCTCGTATTCAGGAACATCCGATGTGAGACACACATCCACTTCCAGACAGTTGTTCTCCAGAGAATGGCAAACGACGACAAGGCCAATCACCACATCCTGCACACAGAAGCGGTAGGGCCGCCACACGTGGTTACGGGGTAACTTACCGAGCTTCAGATATTCCTCTTCAAATCGCCTGACGTGATACTCCATTGTCTTCAGGCCAGGCTCGCGATATTTCCACTCCGCCAGACGCTCGTAAAGGTAGGTGGAGAAGTTCGGGCTCACCAGCTCTGAGCGCTGTTCGTCCGGTGTAGCGAAAGGATTCCAGATGACAACTTCAGTGTCCTCCTTGAAGGGTTGAGTCTGGCTACAACGCAGGCACGCAAAGCGACCATCATTCAGTTCCTCAATAGGCATCAGGTCCAAGGGAAAATGAGGATTGGTCGCCCGAAGCATTATAAGGGTCTGTACAAGAGAGAGCACACTGTCCCATGGAACAACCAAGCCACAGATGTTGATAGGCCCCGCTGACAGAGCTCCGTATCTTCTCAAGAATTCGCGGTACGAGGCAGGAAAGTGAAGACCTAACGCTCTCTCAATAGCATTGATATCTTCTTCTTGCGCACCGCCAGGGTGTACCGCTGTACTACCCAGTGAACTGATCAAAGCAGAGACAGCATCAATGTCAATATGGTTTACTGACATACAACTCGCTCTCCTTCCCGATAGATCAGCGGAGATCAGTGACCTTTCTCCCCAAATGTGCTAATGCTCGCTCCGACTGCTCAAACTGCCATCTTCACCTTACGTAGTATTCGAGAGGTATACTACCACCTGGTGTCATATCCTTCCACTCAAATGCATCTTGATCCGTCCTGATAAAGAAATGGGCCATTTTGGTTTCTGGATTGATTTGTACGCCAAGCACAGGTACGTTCTCAGGCTGTTTCAGACTTTCGCGGATGATTCCGTCTGCTTTTTTCCCTTGTCCCAGTGCGTGCTCCTGGACACCCTGCAACCATCCGACGCTACCTTGCTTTTGAACTCCCCCGCGCTCCGGGACATTGTAGCCGGGCTTGAGAAGCTGGTCGAAGGGTTTATTCTGTACAGAAGTCTTGACCTCTACCACAACAAGGCGTTGTGATGGATTGTGCATGGCCAAATCCAGGCCCCTGTTGTTGCTCATTTTGGTGAAGTTATAGGCTTTCAGGCCCATCTCGTGAGCAAGGATCACCTTCGCGAATTTCTCGCCAGCTGCCCCACTCACAGTAATATTGGGTGAAGACAGGTCCTTGAGATCAGCCTGAGTGCAATAATTGGAACATGCCATGTTTACACCTCATTTCTCCGCTTGATGTGCTCGCGCCATTCGGCGACGATGTCCAGTTACATTTCTGGGTTCGCCGACCAGAATTTCATTGCCGCAGACGATGATGTCGCCGGTTTCCCGGTCTAGGGTAATGACTAGGTGATCGTCTACCACGATGGCATCCAGGGTAACCATCCTGGGAGCAGGATCACCAGTGAACCGGTTACTATGCAAAAAACAACAAAAGCCGACCCCCTCCTGATCTTGGAGAAAATCGGCCTCCTTGTTGCGTGCTCACCTCCTGCGTTAGCTATCGGCTGCGATGAGAGTAACGATGGCAAAGTATATTGGTCAATGCTTGCTTGCCATTATACTGCAAACGAGTTCGAATGTCAAATGTCTGGACCTGGCGTGGCCTGAAAGCGCTCGTCCTCCTTTAACGGTTACCTGTCAGGTTGAGTGGTTGCTTGGTTTTGGCGACACTGCCTTCCATCAGCAGGTCGAAAAAGATTTCGGCCCACTTGGCTCAAATTCCACTAGACCTCCACGCGCGCCCAGGTGAGAGCCATGGCTCTATCACTGACTCACCCTACCCACCAACCTCTCCCACTCCCGATCCACATTCTCCTGGATAAACTCAATGTCCTCTTCGGTGAGGTGGCTGAAGCGGCCCTGGAGCTTGAGGTACTCCCGCACCGGCACCTCCCGCTTGGGCCAGACGGTGATCGCGTACTTCTCCCCGTTCTCTACCTTGTAGAGGGGGAATACCTTGCTCTCCGCGGCCAAACGCGAGATGCGGATGGAGTAGGCGGGCTCCATCTTCCAGCCAGGCGGACAGGGGGATCAGCGGCGTGTCTCACGCCTGAGTCGCCCCTGCCAGTTGGAACACCAGGCGACGCTCGCCAACCAGAACCTCATTGCCACGCACGATAACGTCACCCATTTCCCGGTCGGGGGTGATGACCAGGTGATCATCTACCACGGTGACTTCCAGATGGAGTGGTTGCCTGGCTTTGGCTGCACTACGTTCCAGCAGCAGGTCTAAAA
>Ga0315545_1005234_pt1 | contig 10472 bp, 8 predicted proteins | sample SalMarSW160210MG_FD_203096 | JGI IMG/M metagenome (GOLD analysis project Ga0315545, IMG submission 203096) | Salt marsh sediment microbial communities from the Plum Island Ecosystem LTER, Massachusetts, United States - Salt Marsh Sediment SW1602-10 ...
CCAGCAATAAAGCCACATTTATCATTGGGGTGATGGGTATCTTCCCCACAGAATCTTCGTAGCTTTCAATAGCACTTTTTCTCATAGTTTAGTATCCTAATCTAACTTTAGAGTTTCTCTTGCTGCCTGCGGCTTATTATTATTTAGGAAAGCCAGAAATTTTATAGAGTTCGATTCAATCTGGGTGAGAATGGTTTTTACTTTATTCATAAAATAATTATAGAATATAGCCGCGGGTATAGCTACAATAATACCTATAGCAGTGGATACAAGAGCTTCAGCTACTCCAGCCATTACCACAGAAGGCCCTCCGGCCCCGGATACGGAGAGGTCATGAAAAGCTCGAATAATACCCATAACTGTTCCCAATAAACCGAGAAGAGGGGCGATGAAACTTATAGTGCTTAACACTGAGTTCTTTCTTTCGAGATAACTTTTTGTTTCGATTAGAGCGCCGTCGAGTAAATCGGAAATATCTTCTCTGGGCAAATCCTTATTTTTTATGCCGACATCTAATATTTCGCCGAGAGGATGATTCGCTGATTTGCATATGAAACTTGCTTCCTGGGTGTTACCTCTTTTAAACGCGTGTTTGACTCTTTCCAAGAGCGCTTTTTCGTCGATTCCTAATTTGCTGTACGCCCAAAGCCTTTCTAGTATTACAGCTAACGCTATTACCGAGAAAATCAAAAGTAAATCTATAGCCCAGCTGTTTTTTAAAAGTTGAAGAAAACTTATTCCTGCCATTAAACACTCCTTTTTTTATTGATTTGTTTGGTATAACAAAAAATCATTTTATTGGTTTTCGGAGCCTTCTTCTTCTATTCTTTCTGTGCTCCCTAATCTTTTATAACACTGGTTTAGATTATGCTTTGCTGTTTCGACGTATTCGCTTGCCGGATATTCCTTTACTATTGTTTTAAACAATTCTATGGCTTTTCCGTATTCTCCCAGATAAAAGTATCCTGAACCCCCGTAAAATAAAGCAAGCGGTGTTCTTTCACTTTCCGGGAAATATTCGATAAATAAATTCGCTTCGTCTACAAGTTTTTCATGATTTTCCGTTTCATCATATATTTTAATAACGTTTACTTGAGCATCTTCCGCGTATTCCGTTTCCGGAAAATCTATAACTACTTTTCGGAATGTTTCTAATGCCAACTCTTTATTTCCTTCTTCATACGAATGAACCGCGATGTTAAATAGAGCCAGAGCCGCTTTGGGATCCGAGGGAAACTCTTTGATAAAGCTTTCAAGCATATCCGGGTTTGCCTGTCCGGCCATATAGTATGCCGAAGAAAGAGATTGTTCTGCCTCGTCCACCAGAGAATCATTAGGATGTATTGAAATAAATTTCTTGAAAGCATCGATTGCTTTTTTGTAGTCCTGCCCGTTGTAGTAATTGTTCCCTAATGTGAGCAGCGCTTCCGCTGCTATTGGGGAATTCGGATATTCATCTATTACTATTTTAAAGTAAGGCGCTGCCATATCATATTTTAGTGCCTGGAAATATGTCATTGCTATTTCATAAGCAGCGTTAGGCGCGATTTCGGATTTAGGATAATTTTTCAGTATATTTTCCCAGGAATCTATTGCCTGTCTGTAATATTCTAAGTTATAATATGATTTTCCGGCGTAAAACATACCTTTTGGTTTTAAAGGATGATCTGAAGAAATCTTACTGATGCTTTCAAAATAATTCAGGGCTTTTTCATATTCTTCTTTGTTATATAGAGCTATTCCGTTGCCGAAGGAGGAATTGATTAGTGAGGTCGTATCCATGGAGTAAGCCGACATAACTTTTGTAAACTGATTTTCTGTTATGTCCAATCTGCCTTCGTGCAGGAGACACCATCCGTATCCCGCTTGTGAGGCGGCAAGAAGATCCGCGTCGCTGTACCGGAATTCACTTATTATTTCCTGGTATAGATTTTTTGCGTTTTCGTACTGATCTGTCTGATAATATGCTTCGGCCAGGTTAAACATGGCTCTGGCTTTCCAGATATCACCTTTTTCACATGCGTCTTTCCGTAGGAGTTCACTTCCCAATGCGATAGTAAGAGTGTAATCTCTTGTTTTATTGTATGTCCTGAGGAGTAAAGCTATCGCAGGACATGTTATATCTGAACCCCAGTAATATCTCAAAATTTTATTTAGATGTTTTTTGGAGGTTAAATAATCTCCTTCTGTAAAAGCTATTCCTCCCGCCAGGTAGTCTCCGAGACCGATCGTTTCTCCCGAGGAATATTTTGAAGACATTTGTTGATAGACTATACGTGCTTGTGTTGTATCTCCCATTCGGAGAAAAACTTGTCCCATTTCAATATTTGCCAGGCTGGCAATTTTCAATTCAGGGTAATTTGAAACTATTTGAGTAAAGGAGCTTAAAGCTTCTTCGTCCCTATCTAATTTTTGTAAACATTTAGCGTGGAGGAAACTGCTGTGAGCGGCGAGAAATATGTCTTTACTCTTCAGGGTGGGTTTTAAGTGTTCTATCGTTTTTAAATAATTTTCCTCGTTGTAATAACAAACAGCTAATTTATAGGAAGCAAATTCCTGTAATTCACTGTATGGATACTTTTCCAGGAAATCAACGTATTTATGTAAGGCTCCGGAATAATTTCCGGAAAAGAATAGTACATCTCCCATGTAATAGGAAGCGTATCGGGCGAGTGGACTTTCCGGATATTCATCGGTCAATTTTTTAAAAGCAGCAAGTGATTTCAGGGGTTTTTTTGTAAAGAAATAGGCTTTTCCTTTGTAAAAAAGCGCTTCTTTCGTTTCTATTCCTTCTAATAATTCCGTCACTTCTTCATAATTTTCCTGTCCAAAAGCAATAATTGCTTTTATAACAGTTGTTTTATCCGCATTTTTATAACCCGGATATTCTGATGTTAATGTGTTGAGACTCACTTCCGCTTCTTCCCAGTTTTCAAGAGCTATATGGCAGGCAGTTATAGAGTAAATGCTTTCAGGGTAGAGATAAGTGCCTCTGGACTCACTGTTGATTTTGTAAAATATCGATAAAGCTTTTTTGTAATTACCGGTATTGTAATAACATTCTCCGATTCTGTATAAAGCTTCGAGTTTGTATTCCCCTAAACCTCCGAGGGATTTCTCGAATTTTACTCTGGCTTTATCGTACTCTCCCGCTTCAAACAGTTCCGTCGCGTCGAGAAATAGTTTGATCGCTTCCGGAGTATCTTCTTTGTACTCTCCCGGAGTAAGGCTTCTTTGCTTTTCTAAATCATCGATCCGTTGAGGAACCATCCCTCTAGCTTCTATTTCTTCGAAACCATCTCCGAAGAAAACTCTATCTTCTGTTATGACCGGTTCCCATTTTTGTACTTTTTCTTCTTTGCCTTCAAAGAAAGGTAATTTAAATGATATAGTACTGTTTATTCTTGGCGAATGGCTTTCCTCTTCTCCGAAAAGAGTACCTTCGAGTTTCGTAGCTGAGAGTTCTGCCTGAAATCTCCCTAAATCAAATTGAATACCTAGATTAATATCCCTTCCGTCGGCTTCCAATAAAATATCCAACCAGTCATTTGCCGAGTATTTAGCTCCAAGAAAAAGCCCGAGTGAGAAGTTTTCATGTTTGTCGGAAAAGAATAAATCCGTGTTAGGTAAATAACTGCGTGGTCCGTAACCCACGTATTTCCCTCTACCTATTCCGGCAGCGAACTCGAACTTTTTACCAAATTTTCTGTTGCCGACAAAGTAAAACGACCAGGCTTCGGGAGGGCGATTTGTATATATCTCGTCCGAGAAAGTCGTGTCCGCGCCCAGAGGAGAAATGTATTTATTGGGTGTTATATTATCTATTCCGAAGGATAATGAGGTAACTTGTGATTTGTAAAGTTGATATGCTAAATCAACCCCAAAGTCGGTTCCGTCAAACCAATTTAAACCGACATTTATTTTACCTTTTGTAAATTCTATTCCGACGTTTGGATCGAATCCGGAATTATCTTCAGACGAAAAAGGATAACTTCCGTTAAAGTTTATAAATAGTCCATCCTGGAAATTTGCTGAAGGGATGTCGATATAAGAATTTCTTTGCAACCTTTGCCCTGTTAAACTTAAGGCAAAACATAAAACTGATAAATATAATATTTTTTTCATTTTTATTCCTAATTATTCATTTAATTTTCATTTTTTTCGTTTAAAGGTGCTTCTCCTTCTTCTGAATCAAATTCTTCTTCTATATAGATGTCTTTTTCAAGCCCTTCCCATTTTTCTTCGATAAGGAACCTCTCTAATGGCCCTTCGGTTTTTATCGTCGCCAATTTTCCGCTTGAAGTATATGTTCTTCCATTTTTTTCGGTTACGATAAATTTATAAAAATAATCACCGTAATGTACAAGTTGTCCGCTATCGTCTCTGCCGTCCCAGTAAAAACGTTGCGGTAATTCTCCAGAGCCTTCATAATGTCTTAGTGCTTCACCCCACTGGTTTTTTACTAAAAGTTCCCATTTTCCAATTTCGTCCTTGGTTCTTACTTCTTTTTCTAACCAGAGAATGTTATTTTCTCCGTCTGTTATCGGAGAAAATACTTCTTTATCCGGATACAGTTTGGCTCTAAAACCTCCGAAGTTAAAGGTTAATGAAAGACTATGGGCAGGGGTTATTATTCCTTCGGATTGGTAATGATTTTGTAAAGCATAATCTATTCTCATGGATTCGTTCCCGATGGGGAAATTAAAGCCTAATCCGTAAGAAAAATAGTCGTTGTCGGCTCCTATTCTTAAAGCAGCAAGGCTGTTTAATTTATATTCGAGCCCTCCGTTTAGTTGGATGTTACTGTTCTCATGCCAACCAATATCGCCTGCCAGTGTTAATTTGTCGTCTAGAACCTTCCAACTTGCTCCACCCTCAAATCTGAGAGGATACTGCTCTCTTTCCGATATTAATGTGAGAGATGGTTTAAGTAAATTTTTTGCGGTTATACCTAAAGAAAATGGTTTTTCCGGGAGGAACATAAAACCAATATCGAGGTCCTGCCCGACCGCGCTCCAGTGAGAAATAGAGTGTTGAAGTATTTTAAGATTAATTCCAAAGGATAAAAAATTTGAAAAATTTGTTGAGTATGATAATATGCCGGCAGTTTCCGATTCTCCGAATTCATCCAAAGGGTTATTGTTTTCATCTCTACCTTCAATATCGCCAATACGAGCCTGAACAAAAGAAAAAGCAAAAGTACCGGATTTCGCCGTTGGAAGGGCATAAGCAAAGTATTCGAGTTTTGTTCCCATAAAAAGGGTACTGTGCATGAATAATAATTCTTGCGGTTTGATTTGTGCTAATCCCGCTGGATTATAATAGGGCGCTGAGGCATCATCGGATAAACCGATTCCACATCTCCCCATACCCATTGTTCTTGCTCCCGCTCCGAAATTTAGAAAATTAGCGCCCGTGTTAGCATTTATTTTCAATGATAAAATAGACAATAATACAATGATTTTTAATAATTTATTGTTTTTAATCATATTTTTTTATCTTATAACGGCTATTTTGCCAGAGTATTGGGCTATCGTCCGAGTTTGATTTGTTGCCTTTATACATACAATATAGGTGCCGGAAAAAACTCTGTTATCGTTGTTGTCTGTTCCGTCCCATTCGATCCTTTGTGCCCCTCCGGTTTGGTCGATTTCCGTATCCCAAACAGGATTTCCGAATTTATCAAATATCATTATAGAGACATGGGCGTTTTCGCTCAGTGAATAGTTGATGAAAGCAGAAGTGTATTCTATTGTAAGCGGATTAGGATATATGTTAATAGAGTCGCTTGTAGCGGTTTGTCTTAATTGACTGATGTTCTCTTTTTTTATTACTTCAAATTTGTTGCTGACGGAAAAATCGTTACTTTCAAATTCTTTACAGTGGAGCATTACAGAATCAGTAATATTGAATATTTTTACCCATCCCTGCCACTTACCTTCAATAATATTGATTATATTTTCATCTTCTCCGCATATTTTTAAGTCGTTGCCGGCTGGCTTTACCGAGAGAGAACAGGCAAAATTGGTACTATCGGAAGTGTAAATAGATATACGAAAACTGTCATCCGGCAATTGCGGTGAAGGTATTGAATCAAAGTTAAAACTTACTGAAAGCGCAAGGATTAGAATATTAATATGTACTTCTCCTTCATATGTTTTTAAGTATACATTCTTTATGCGGCTTGTCAAGGTGGTTTTTTATTTTGGCTACACTCCAAAATTTCGCATTCAAACATTGAAAATCTAGTTTTAACAAGCATTTACAACTAATTTTTTCTTAAAAATGAGTATGGTTACGTAAGAGTCTTGGTTTTTCTCTGTGTTTTCTAAAAGCATGAAATTAAGGGAGTTGTTGAGTTTTGTGTTCTTTGTGTCTCTGTGGTTAATTCTAAGTTAGAATGTTAGGAAGTTAGGAGGTTAGAGAGTTAAAAAAAAGATATAATCATTAAAATCTGCATTAATCTGCGTCCTAATTAGGGGTTGGAATTTAGGGATTAGTAAAAAAAATTGTGTTTTTTGTGTGATTTGTTGTTTCTCTTTGTTTTTAAATTTACAATTTGCAATTTTCAACTTACAATTTACAATTAGACACTAAGAACTGTTGTGTTCATCCGTGTAAATCCGTGGCTAAAAATGGTGGTGTAGAGGCATCTTAATCCTTGACAAAAAGTAATTTAGATGTATTAATTACTACTAATGGATTACGAGAGTTTTTTTGGTTTTAAAGAGAAGCCATTTTCAACTTCTCCTGATGAGAGATTTTACTACGATAGTCCTCAACACTCTAAGGCTTTGCAGAAAATCTATCACGCTGTTGAGAACAGATTGGGTCTTGCGCTGGTTGTTGCCGATATAGGAATGGGAAAAACCACTTTGGCGAGAAGAATACTCAATATGCTTGCTTCAGATGATGAATACGAAGTTTCTCTTCTTGTAATAGTCCATCCTGATATCTCGGCCGGGTGGTTTCTTAAAAAGATTTCAGTGCAATTGGGAGTTGAAAATAGAGCTAATGATAGAGTTGAAATGATTTCGGGGCTTTATAAAAAATTGCAGGAATATAGTGATGAGAATAAAAAAGTGGTTGTTTTGATAGATGAAGGGAATATGCTGAGAGGTAAAGATGCAATGGAAGAAATACGCGGATTGCTTAACATAGAAACTCAATCTCAGCATATGATAAATTTCGTAATTTTCGGTTTGCCGGAAATGGAAGAGAATTTGAAGCAAGACGAGGCGTTATACCAGAGAACTGCTATAAGGACCACTCTTAAACCTCTGGGTTTGGAATCTGTTAAAGCGTATATAAGTCATAGAATAAAGGTTGCCGGCGGAGAATCTTTACCTTTTACCGGTGATTCTTTCGAATTAATACATAAGTATTCAGGAGGGAAGCCTAGAATGATTAATATAATTTGCGAGAATGCTATCCTGGAAGGTTTCCTTGAAAAGAAAACAACAATCGACTCTAATATTATGAAAATCGTATTAGAAGATCTTGCTTTACTGGAGAGTAAATAATGATTGATTTTGTTAAAGGAGAAGGCGGAGGTAACGATTTTGTATTGACTCCTTATGTCGAAGGTTTTAATTATGCTGAGGTCTGTCCCAGAATATTAAAAAGAAGATATGGTATCGGTGGGGACGGGCTTGTAGTTATGGATGGAAAAAAAATGATATTCTATAATCCCGATGGAAGTAATGTTCCCTTTTGCGGTAACGCGATAAGAGTTTTCTTTCGCTTGCTTTACCTTCAAGGCAAAGTCGGAAAGGAAGACGTACTGGAAACGGAAGCCGGTACTGTCAGGCTTATTTATAACGACGATGATACGGTATCAGCTTTAATGCCGGAAATCAGTATTTTAGAGAAAAAAGATAAGGGAGCGATTGTAAGGTGTGGGGTTCCGCATTATGTTATTCCGACGGAGAACGTGGAAGAACTTGATGTCGAGGTGGAAGGCGCCAAACTTTCAAATGCTATTGTCGGCAGAAATAATGTTGATTGGTTCAAAGAAAAGGAAGGTTCCGTTTTTATGCGGGTTTTTGAGAGGGGGGTCGAGGGAGAAACTCTTTCCTGTTCTTCGGGAATTGCCAGTATGTCTTTTTTTGTAATGGAGGAGACCGGAAGGGATAAACTTGAAGTGAAAACGATTGGCGGAGAGTTTGAAACTGTAAGAGAAAGCGAAAGTAAGCTTTGGCTTACAGGAGAGGCAAATATAGTGTTTAAAGGCAGAGTGCCTGAAGGAGAGGATTCTTGGAAAAAGAAAAACCTTTTGGTTTAGGCTTAACCTTCGGAGATGTTCTTCTCGAGCCGGGGTATTCGGAAGTTATTCCTAGTGCTACGGAAGTCAGTAGTAAATTTAGCCGAAATATCAGTCTTTTTCTTCCAATAGCTTCATCGGCTATGGATACTGTGACCGAGGATGAAATGGCTATTGCGGTTGCCCTACAGGGCGGATTGGGCATTATTCATAAGAATCTTTCTATAGAAGAGCAAGCGGCTCAAGTACGGAAAGTTAAAAGATTCGAAAGTGTTCTTATTCCCGATCCTATAACTGTTCTTCCTTCGGTTAGGATAAGAGAAGTCGAAGAACTTATGAGCGTTCACAATATTTCGGGAGTACCTGTTATCGACGGAGATGGGCGTTTGAAAGGGATAATAACTAAAAGTGATTTAATATTCGAGGATGATAAAAATACTAAAGTCAAAGAGGTTATGACTACCAGGGATAAACTGATAACAGGTAAAAAGGGTGTTTCGATAGAACGGGTAAAGGAGCTTTTCAGGCAGCATAAATTCGAGAAATTACCTTTAGTAGATAAGAAAGATAAGCTTGTGGGTTTGATAACTCTCAGAGATATTATAAAAAGAAAGGAGTTTCCCAAAGCCAATATAGATAAAGAAGGTAGGCTATACTGTGGCGCAGCCGTAGGGGTAAGTGACGATACAACAGAACGAGCTAAAGAACTTTTGGACGCGGGAGTGGATTGTCTGGTTGTAGATACTGCTCACGCGCACACGAAGAAAGTATTCGATGTTACTAAGGAATTGCGTAAACTTTGTGATAGTGATTTAGTTGTAGGAAATATTGTTATCGGAGAAGCCGCGAAGGATTTATTGAAATTAGATGTAGATGCTGTCAAAGTTGGAGTGGGACCGGGGTCTATTTGCACGACGAGAGTTATTAGCGGAATAGGAGTTCCGCAATTAACGGCGATCTGTAACGTAGCGAAGGCTGTAAAAGGCAAGGTACCGATAATTGCGGATGGGGGAATTACTTTTTCCGGAGATATAACAAAAGCTCTCGCCGGTGGCGCGGATTCTGTAATGATAGGAGGGCTTCTGGCGGGTACGGATGAAGCTCCGGGAGATTCTATTCTTTTGGAGGGAAGAAGGTTTAAGGTTTACAGGGGTATGGGATCTGTTGACGCGATGGAAGCGGGCAGTAGAGATCGTTATTTTCAGACCGGAAAGTTGGTGCCCGAAGGGGTGGTTTCCAGAGTACCTTATAAGGGTCCTGTCAGTGAAGTTCTTTTTCAACTCGAGGGAGGATTGCGTTCGGGTATGGGATATGTGGGGGCGCGTAATCTTAAGGAACTCAGGAGTAAAGCAAAATTTATTCAGGTTACAAATTCGGGGCTTACCGAAAGTCATCCCCATGATGTTAAGATAATTAAAGAACCGCCAAACTACGAAATTATAAGATAATATTTTTCCGAGGAGGAATAGTGAATAGTATACACGGAACAACAATCCTTGGCGTTAGAAGAGATGGAATTGTCGCTATGGGCAGCGACGGTCAGGTTACTGTCCAGGATACAATAATGAAGGCTAACGCGAAAAAAGTTCAATTGCTAAGAGAAGAAGAAGTGCTTGTCGGTTATGCGGGATCTGTGGCGGACGCGCTTACGTTATGTTCCATGTTCGAGGAGCAAATTAACAAATATCCTAAAAACATTTCGAAAGCTGTAATTGAATTCGCGAAACAGTGGAGAAAGGATAAATATTTGAGAAGATTGGAAGCACTTCTCGGAGTTATGAATGATGAAGAATCTTTTATTCTTTCTGGTAATGGAGAGGTGATACGTCCGGATGATGGTTTGATAGGTATTGGTTCGGGAGGAGGATACGCGATATCAGCAGCCAGGGCATTGCTCAGGCATTCAACTCTTGACGCTCCTTCTATTGTGAAAACTTCCATAAAGCTTGCCTCTGATATTTGTGTTTATACCAATGATAATATTTCGATAGAGGTTATCAATGATGAGAGATAATTTAGAATTAAAACCGAAAGAAATAGTTCAAAAGTTAGCTCGATATATAATCGGTCAGAACGAGGCAAAAAAAGCTGTCGCGATAGCAATAAGAAACCGGTGGCGTAGACAGCAAGTCAGTGACAACATGGAAAAGGAAATATATCCAAATAATATTATAATGATAGGTCCTACAGGTGTTGGGAAGACAGAAGT
>Ga0315545_1005235_pt1 | contig 10472 bp, 7 predicted proteins | sample SalMarSW160210MG_FD_203096 | JGI IMG/M metagenome (GOLD analysis project Ga0315545, IMG submission 203096) | Salt marsh sediment microbial communities from the Plum Island Ecosystem LTER, Massachusetts, United States - Salt Marsh Sediment SW1602-10 ...
GGAGGCAAGCTGGGGCGATAACGCCGCCTGGAAAGACCTGCCGCCCTTCCACCAGAGGATGGCGGTCTTCGAGACGCTGGCCCACCTGGAGATGATGGCGGCGGAAAGCCGCGTGGACAAACTCACGCGCAAGGGCATCATTTACTGGGCGGAGAAGTGATATAATTTAGTCGTGATGAAAAAAATCGGCATCACCACCACCGTGCCGGTGGAAGTCCTACTCGCCGCAGGGTATCAGCCAATCGACCTTAATAACATCCTCGTATCCGCTCCTGACCCCACTAAATATGTTACTATCGCCGAGCGGGACGGTTTTCCGCTTAACTGCTGTACCTGGATTAAAGGCATCTACGGCGTCTGCATGGACAGCGGCATTAACGATGTTCTGTGCGTCACTAATGGCGACTGCACTAATACAATCATGCTTATGGAGGTCTTAAAACTTAAAGGTAAAAATACCATACCCTTCGCTTACCCCGAACGCCCCGATGCAGAACAGATGGACTATGTCCTGGAGAAATTGGCGGCAACCCTCGGCACGACGCTACAAGCCGCAGAGAAAGTTCGGCGTAAGGTAAAGCCGGCGCGCGACCTCGCCCTCAAGCTGGACGAGCTTACATGGAAGGACAATAAGGTCAGCGGCTGGGAGAATAATCTTTGGCTGATTTCAACTTCCGACTTTAACGGTGACTATTTGAAATACCAGAAAGAATTGCAGGAGTTAATCGATAAATCCACGCAGCGCCAGCACTACCCTTCCCAGGAAATCCGGATAGGGTATATCGGGGTGCCGTCCGTCTATGCTAAGGAGTTTTACCCTTACGTTGAAAAACACGGCGCGAGAGTGGTTTTTAACGAGGTGCAGCGCCAGTTCGCCATGCCCGAACCGGGTGGGTCGCTGGCCGAACAGTACACCAATTACACCTACCCTTACTCCATCAACGAGCATATCGCCGATATCAAGTCCGAGCTTAAAAAGAGGCGTATCGACGGGATAATTCATTACGTGCAGGCGTTCTGCCACCGGGGCATCGGGGACATCGTCATGCGCAGCGCGATTAAGGTTCCCATGCTGACGCTGGAAGGCAACGCCGACTTCTTTCTCAACGGGCATGTCAAGACCCGTATCGAGGCTTTCCTGGACATGATAGAGAGGAGAAAAATCTCGCCCAAAGTAGTAAAATAGGTATGTGATTGTTTGACATATATGTATTTATTAGGAGGCTTAATTGAAAACGAGAATCGGCATCAATGGCTTCGGGCGCATCGGGAGACTGACACTAAGGACAATTCTAGAACGCCATAAGAACGAAATAGAAGTCATGGCGGTCAACGACCTTACGGATAGTAAGACCAACGCCCACCTGTTCAAGTGGGACAGCGTTTACGGTCCTTACGCCGGCGAGGTTACGGCAAAAGATAAATCTATTATCGTTGACGACAGGGAAATCCAGGTGCTATCGGAACGCGACCCCGCCGCCATTCCCTGGAAAGATTACGGCGTCGATATCGTCATCGAGTCCACCGGCAAATTCACCGATGCCGATAAGGCCCGGGCGCATACCAAGGGAGGCGCTAAAAAAGTCATTATCTCCGCCCCCGCCAGCAACGAGGATGCCACTATCGTCCTCGGCGTCAACGAGGACACTTACGACCCCAAGAAGCACCAGGTAATCTCCAATGCCTCCTGCACCACCAACGGCATTGCACCGCCGGTCAAGGTGCTGCATCAAAATTTCACAGTCACCAAGGGGCTGATGACCACTATCCACTCCTATACCAACGACCAGGTAATACTGGATATCGTCCACAAGGACATCCGCCGGGCGCGCGCCGCCGCCATCAACATGATACCCACCACCACCGGCGCCGCCAGGTTAGTGGGCAGACTGGTGGAGGGGCTGGAAGGCAAGATTCACGGCCTTGCCATGCGAGTACCCACACCATCGGTATCCGTTATCGACTTCGTCTGCAACACGCAGAAAGAGGTCAGCGTCGAGCAGGTCAACGAGGCGTTCGGGAAAGCCGCCGCAGGCCCGATGAAGGGCATCCTTGAATACTGCGAGGAAAAGCTCGTCAGCATGGACTTCAAGGGCAACCCGCACAGTTCCATCATCGACGCCCCCAGCACCATGGTCATGGACAAAAACATGGTAAAGATACTGGCCTGGTACGATAACGAGTGGGGCTATAGCTGCCGCTTGGGCGACCTAGTTGTTTTCCTGGCAAATAAGGGACTTTAGTGCTTGAGATTATTGATACTTTTCCTGCCTTTTTGAAGTACTGGAAAAAAGCACAAAACCAATCACTGGACGAGCAAATAGAAGGCTGGGAAAAAGTATATATGACTCCCTGGCCGGAGCTTCTGGCCAAGCAGTTAGATAATTACGAAGCGGATAAACTCGACTGGCGTAAAATTGCCCGCGTAAAAGTTTTCCCTCACTTTTCAAAACAAATACCCGCCATGAGGGAAGCGCATAAAAACCTGCTGGAATCCTGTGTGCCCCTTTATGAAAGAGTGCAGCATTTATTCGATTTTAACAGTGATGTTATCGTCGTAATCTATGTGGGAATAGGATGCGGGGCTGGTTGGGTAACACCCTATCGCGATACGCCGGCAATTCTGTTCGGGCTGGAAAATATCGCCGAGTGCGATTGGAGCAACGTATCTGATATACAGGAACTAATCGCCCACGAAGCGGGACACCTTGTTCACCAGTACTGGCGGTCACAAAATGGCAAGTCCGCAGGTTCCGGCCCCTGGTGGCAGCTTTATGAAGAAGGCTTTGCCCAGCGAATTGAGAGTAAAATATGCAGCGAATATACCTGGCACCAGTCAGATGAGTTAATGGACAGCGACTGGCTTGAGTGGTGTCAGCGCCACAAAGGCTGGCTGGCGGCTGAATTTTTAAAAAGGATAGGAGAAGCAAAATCTGTAGCTCCGTTCTTCGGTTCGTGGTTTAATATAAACGGCAAAATTGAAACAGGATATTTCCTCGGGCATGAAGTGATTACAGAACTGGAAAAAAATATCAGTATTAAAGAAATCGCCCTGTTTGACGATATTGAAGGATATTTAAAGCCGATATTAAAACAAATGATGCCATGATATAATAAAAATGTACCATAGTAGCGATTGACATTGTATTGCGGAATTGCGTAAAATGTAACATCGGCTACCTGCAAAGGTGAGTAATGAAATTAGTAGTTGTTGGTTTCGGTCAGTGCGGCGGCAGAATCGCCGATGAATTCGCCCGTTTGAATAAAAGAGCCATGGGATTGCGCAGGCTTAACATCGTCACCGGCGCTTATGCGGTCAATACCGATATCGCCGACCTTAGTGGACTAACAACCATAAAATCTAATTACGACCACCGCATTCTTATCGGCAACAAGAAGACACAGGGACACGGCGTGGGGAAAATCAACGAATTCGGTGTGGAAATCGCCCACGAAGATGCCGATAAAATCATCGAGACAATCAGGACCACCGAGCACTTTTCAGAAACAGATGCGTTCCTGCTCATCGCCGGGGCGGCGGGGGGCACCGGCTCCGGCGCGATAGCCGTATTGACACAGCAGATTAAAGAGCGCTACGTTGATAAACCGGTCTACAATCTCATTGTCCTTCCCTTCGAGCACGAGGTCGCTACCGAGGAAAGGACAGTCTATAACGTGGCCACATGCTTGAAGTCCAGCTATCTGGTGGCGGACGCTATATTCCTGGTGGACAACCAGCGGTACGTAATGAAAGACGCCTCGCTAATGAATAATCTGTCTAGGATAAACACGTTGATTGTCCAGCCGTTCTTCAATCTCCTCTGTGCCGGCGAGGAAAAAAGGACGCGGTATATCGGTGCCAAAATTTTAGACGCCGGAGATATTATACAGACACTGGTAGGCTGGACAACGCTCGGCTACGGGCGTTCGCAGACCAGTATATTCAAGAACCTTTTCAGCGGCCCACGAGACTTTCGCGATAAAGCCTCGGAAACCCAGCGCGGCATCCATGCCCTCGATGAAGCCATTACCGGCCTGTCCATCAAGTGCAATCCACTGGAATCCAAGCGGGCGCTTTATCTCGTCTCTGCCCCGGCCAAGGAAATTAACGTGGACCTTATCAAAGACATGGGCACCTATATCAAAAACATGGCGCCGGAAGCTGTCATCAGGAGCGGTGATTACCCGCGTGAAAAAGGCAATCTCGATGTAACCCTGATTCTCTCGGAGATGAGCGACGTGGAGAAAGTCAGGGGCTACTTCACCAAGGCAATCAATCTCATCGCGGAACTTAAGAAACGCCAGGAAGGTATAGTAAGCACACAGCGAGGGATTGATGTTTCCATTAAGGATATTCCCTCGCTGTTATAGCTCGATTATTCAGTTATAATCTAACTTATAATTCCACAAGATTACTGGTTCGTCGGTAATTTTTTAATTCCTAACCGTCCGAATACCCAATCCTGCTCTTCACCGTAAACACTATCAGTCCGGTGCATTAAAACGTAAGCCGGATTTATTTATCCTTTGGCTATCTTGGAATAAATCTGCCAGGCCTGCTCGATTGTCTCGTCGCGCACCTGCCAGGCTTTCTCAACAGAGTTATCGCGTGTGTTGGCGGCTCTTTCGATAGCGGCTTCATAAGATCTGTTGGCTGCCTGTTCGGCTTTTTTATATTCTTCTTCAGCCTGTCGAACAGCCATTTCACGAGAGCCGGCGGCTGCGGCTATCGCTTCTTCCCGGTCTTTCGACGCTTTAGCAACGGCGTTGGAGTAAGAGCGGTTGCTCTGCTGTTCCGCCCGGCGGTAGGCCTTTGCTACCTGCATTTCATTTTCATGATAAGCCTTGGCTACCTGCCGCTCGGCGTCCATGTAAGCGGCATAAGCCCTCTCGGCCTGACTCATTACTTCGTCAAGGGGGTTAGCAGTGCGTTCTTCTTTCGGCTCTTCAACCTCGGCAGGAGTTACTTCGACATCTTTAGCTTTCTTCTTCTGGGTAGGCACCAGACACCTCCTTATAAAATCATGTATTTTTAAATAGGTTTACTATTCAGATTCTATTCAGTGCAAAGTATATTGCGCACTATTTAAAAAGTCAAGCGAATTTTCCGCACCGCAACAGGTACTCATATCCTTCCCGTTACATGATTTAAATGTCCGCCAATCAAGGCTAATCCGTCTTAATCACCCTCATCTTCTGCTTCTTCTTCATCAGGCTGCAACTTCTTGGCCTCATACATCCTGGAGAGCAGTTCCAGGCGATCGGCTATCTTTTTCTTGGTTTCTTTAGGTGTCTCTTCAGGCAGCTCTCTGGCTTTTTCTTTCTGCGCCTTACTGATTTTAGCCGCTTTATCCGACTTCTTTACGGCTTCCTTGAGAGTATCTATGGCAGCCATGGTATCCTCGACGCCGGATTCCCCGACCTCGCCCATCTTTTCCTTCGCTTTAGCAGTCGTTTTCTTCTCCAGTGCTCCAATTACGGGAGGCGCCTCTTTTTTACGACTCTTCTTCGGAGCCTCTTCCTCGGTTTCTATAGACGTCTCGACCTTATCGACGGCAGCCTCGGCTCGGCTTACGGCATCCTGTAAAGCGGTAAGCGATAAGCCGGCGGCTTCACTGGCAACCCTAGTCGATGTCTCCGTAGCCTCCTTGACGGCTTTAACGGTCCTTTCCGCCGATTCCCTGGACGCCCTGATTAGAGCATCTGTAACTTCACGGGCCGCCTTTACTGCCGCTTCGGCCGTTTCTTTGGTCTCGCGGCTGATCTGTTCCGCCCGGGTGATAGCTACCTGGATTTCTTTTTCAGTAGATTCGGCCAGATTTCTGATAGAGGCAACGGTATTATCCATCGCCTCATGGACGGCGTTCAAAGCCTCTTCGGACGTCTCGCGGGCGGATTTGTTTGTTTCATTTGCAGTCTCCACCGCTTTTTCAGACTCCGATTTTAATGTCTCAATAGCTTCACGCGCCTTACTGGCAGATTCTTCAACGGACGCCTGTGAAGTAGTTATCATTTCTTCAATTCTACTGATTATCTCACGGAACTCCCCGGTGGCGGCTTCGGCCTTTTCTGTGGATTCCTTACCAATTGTTTCAGCCTTAGCAATAGCTTCCTTCGATTCTGCCAACGTTTTTTCAGACGCTTCTTGAGCAGCCTGAATGGCAGCCTGAGCTGCTGCCTCCAGGGCGGCTAAGGTTTTCTTGCCCTCTTCCTGTGCTTGAGTAACTGCTTCCTGTACCGTCTTCACGGACTCATCAGCGGCTTTGGTACTATCGGCGCTGACCTTTTCCGCTTTGGTTATAGCCTCCTGGAATTTCCGGGCGGCTTCATCGGCGTTTTGTTTAGCTTCCTTACTAATGGCCTCGGTGCGTGCAGTAGCTTCCTGTGCCGCCTTAATAGCAGCTTCTGTAGTTGCTTTTGTTTCCTTAGCTACTTCATCAACCCTGTTGACCGTTTCCTGCGAGGCCTGCTTCGCCGCTTCAACCGCCTGCTTGGTCTCCTTGCTGATAGCTTCAACGCGATTCATCGTTTCCTGCGAAGACCGCTGCGATGATTCAGCCACCTCGCGGGCAACCGTGCTGATGGTCTCCGCGCGCTTGGCGGCTTCCTCCGAAGCCCGGGCGGCCACTTCAGCGCTTTCCCGGGTGGACTTGCTGACTTTTTCCGCTTTCAGACTGGTCTCTTTAGCGACTTTATTTGTGGCTTCGGCGGCATCCTTGGCTTCTTTAGCCATTCGTTCTGCCCTTGATGTTGCCTCCCTGGCAGCCTTTACAGAATCTTCGGACGCTTCCTTGACCGCCTTTACCGATGCTTCAGCCATACTCATGGCTTCTTGAGACGTTTCTTTGGCGGACTCCGCCGTTTTCTTGGCTTCGCGGCCTAATTCATCGATACGCGTCAATCCGTTTTGCGACAGCATCATGGCGGACTCGGCGGACTGCATAGCTTCCCGGCTGATTTTCTCCGCCCGGTCGATGGCCTCCCGGAAAGCTTTTTCCATAGCCTCGGTGGTCTGCTGGGGTCGTTTAGCCACCTCTTCGGCTTTCTTGATAGCTTCATTGGCAGCCTGCAGGGTTGCCGCCATGGCTTCCTTGGACTCTTTATTTATTTGTTCCGCCCGGTCAATAGCATCCTGGGCAGCCCTTGCCGCTTCCTCGGCAGCCATTCTGGCTTCCTTACCTATCTGCTCAGCGCGCAAAGCCGCCTCAATAGCGGTCTTGGTGGATTTCCCAGCCGCCTCCTTGGCAACCCGGCTCAAAGCTTCAGCCCTGGCTACCGCCTTTTCAAAGTCGGTTATATTATTTTCGACTTCTTCCTGTAATCCCGGAGACATTACCCTGCTTTCTCAAGATATTACCAGTAATCAGCATAGACTATTATATTATCCAAGCGCCACTTTTTCAATCAGCGCAAAATATTTATATTTGTTTTATTTGTATTTTACTGTTTTTGTGATTAAAAAAGTGACGCAATTGCGTAAATAAGGATTGACTTTCTCAAGTCATTGTGTTAAAAATAGCATAACTCCACTGAAAGAGGTGAAAGATGAAATTAGTAGTTCTTGGCCTGGGACAATGCGGCGGTAGAATCGCTGATGAGTTTGCCCGGCTTAATAGTAAAGCCAAATCCCGGCGCGGCATGACCATTATTACCGGCTGTTTTGCCGTAAATACAGATGCTGCCGACTTAAGCGGACTATCCAGCATCAGTAAAGACCACCGCCACCGCATCCTTATCGGCGCCCGCAAAACCGGCGGTCATGGTGTGGGTAAAATCAACGAACTGGGTGCAGAGATAGCCAAAGAAGATTCCGATAAAATTATCGAGAATCTCCGCAATACCAAGAAATTCTTCGAGACCGATGCCTTCCTGCTCATTGCCGGGACGGCCGGCGGCACCGGTTCCGGCGCTATTTCCGTGATTACCCAGCACCTTAAAGAACGTTATATTGACAAGCCAGTATGGAATCTGCTGGTCCTGCCTTTTGAACATGAAGAGTCCACCGAAGAGCGTACGGTATTCAATGTCGCCACCTGTCTCAAGTCCTGCTATTCGGTGGCCGATGCCGTTTTCCTGGTAGATAATCAGAGATACGTGAGGAAAGACTCCTCTCTCCATTCCAACCTTTCCAAGATAAACGCCATGATAGCTGACCCGTTCTATAATATGCTCTGCGCCGGCGAAGAGAAAAAGTCCAAGTACATCGGCGCCAAGCTCCTTGATGCCGGCGATATTATCCAGACCGTAGTTGGCTGGACGGTTATCGGCTACGGCAAGACCACCGCGCCGCTGTTCAAACTGCCGGAGCTTCGGAGCGACTTCCGTAAGAAGGGCGCTGAAATCCAGAAGGGCATCCAGGCGATGGATGAAGCTATCAGCGAATTATCATTGAAATGCAATCCCGCCGATTCGCGCCGGGCCTTATACCTGGTCTCCGGGCCGGCCAAGGAAATGAACATGGACATGATTAAGGAAATCGGCGACTACATGAGAGACATCGCGCCGGAGGCCATCATCCGCAACGGCGACTACCCGCGGGAAAGAGGCGTGGTGGATGTCACCGTGCTGCTCTCCGAGTTAAGCGACGTTGAAAAAGTCCGCGACTACTACCTGCGCTCCACCGACCTTATCCCCGAGTTCAAGAAGCGTCAGGAGGAAACCGAGGACAAGCTTAAAGCGCTGGATGACGTATCTAAGGATATACCGTCGCTGCTTTAAGAAATCGTTTGTGATAGCGTCATTAAAGGGGGGTTAAAAAAGCCCCCCTTTTCTTTTTTAATAACAACAAAATGTTATCTAAAAACTCGGCTTTTTCGCTTGGGTAATAAGGCGTTTTGGGGTATAATGAATCCGTAATGGCTTCACAGGTATTCTACCGCAAATGGCGTCCGCAATCTCTGGGAGAAATCCTCGGGCAGGAGCACGTCACTAAGACGCTGTTGAACGCCCTGGCGAATGAAAAAGTATCCCATGCCTATCTCTTCTGCGGCCCGCGTGGCACCGGCAAGACAACTACCGCCCGCGCACTCGCCAAGGCGGTTAACTGCCTCACCAATGGCAAGGGCGATTCCTGCAACACCTGCGAGATGTGCCAGTCCATCGCCGAGGGCAGGGCGCTCGACGTTATCGAAGTGGACGCCGCCAGCAATACGGGCGTGGATGACATCCGCAACCTGCGGGAAAAGGTGAACTACGCCCCTAACCAGGCGCGTAAAAAGGTCTATATCATCGATGAAGTCCACATGTTGAGCACCAGCGCCTCCAATGCCCTGCTGAAAACGCTGGAAGAGCCGCCGCCGCACGCTATCTTTATACTGGCGACCACCGAAGCGCATAAACTCCTGCCGACCATCCTCTCTCGCTGCCAGCGGTTCGATTTTCATCGCTATTCGCTGGACGATATGTTAAAAGTACTTTCCCGCGTCTGCGAGGGTGAAGGCATTACCGCCGAGCCGGAAGCGCTTAAGCTAATCTCCAGGGCGGCAACGGGCAGCCTGCGGGACGCGCTTAACCTGTTACAGCAGCTAAACACTTCCTATGGCAATGACATCAAGCTCCAGCATGCGCAGGCACTACTGGGCATTTCCGGCGACCAGCGTTCCCGGGAACTGGTCGGCCATATCATCGCCAAGGACGCCACCGCCGGAATTAACACCCTGAACAATGTCAATAACGACGGACTGGACCTACGGCAGTTCCACAGGGAAGTAGTTGACTTTTTGCGACTGTTGCTGCTGGTCAAGACCGGCTCCGGCGAGTCGTTGGAACTGACCGCCGAGGATATCAAAGAGCTTAAGGAATTGGCTAATAAAGCCTCACTTTCGCAAATCTTGAAAGCCGTCAAGCGCTTCGGACAGCTTGAATTGAACCTGAATAATTATTCCACCCTCCCGCTGGAGCTTGCAATCGTCGATGCTACCCTACCGGACGAAGAAGTCCGGGCAGAGCCCGTCCGTAAAGCAGCGCCCGAACCGGCCGCTAAAAAAACGGCGGCGCCTAAAGCCTCACCGCCTCCCCCCGAACCTGAACCGGCCCGCGCGGAGGAGAAAAAAGCCCCTGTCACAGAGCCTGGGCCAGAATCTAGTCCCACTGTAGCCAAAACAGAGTCTCCACCAAAATCTAGCCCTCCTGAAGCAGAGGTTCCGTCAGAACCTGAACCGAAGAAGGTTGATGACACCCCTCCTGTGAACGGCGGCACTATCGAGCAACTACAGGCGCAATGGAGCAAAATTATCAATGATTCACCTGATGGCCTAGCTCGGACTCCTGCAGCTGCATTACTGCGTAGCGGTTCCCGTCCTACGGAAATCCAGGGCGATATTATCGTTTTAACATTTAAATACGAGTCTCATAAAAAGAATATGGAAAAGATAGAAAATCAGAAGATGGCCGAAAAAATCGTCAGCAGCTTCATGGGCCGTCCCTGCAAGGTGCGCTGTGTTTACGAGCACGAAAACAACCACCTGGTAAAA
>Ga0315545_1005238_pt1 | contig 10470 bp, 6 predicted proteins | sample SalMarSW160210MG_FD_203096 | JGI IMG/M metagenome (GOLD analysis project Ga0315545, IMG submission 203096) | Salt marsh sediment microbial communities from the Plum Island Ecosystem LTER, Massachusetts, United States - Salt Marsh Sediment SW1602-10 ...
TGTGCAGAACTAACGACACAAATTATTATCGCATCACGACTAAAATATATTGAAGGACCAAAAGCAGAAACAATATTATCAAACATCGAGGTAATCAGTAAAATGACAATGAGTTTGATCAAGAAACTAAATGCCAGCGACTAAATACTAACGACAAAACCAATGCGTGACTTCGGTAAGGTAAAACGAATCGTCATAAAGATCGGCACTAACATCCTGACAAAAGATGAAGGCGTCGATACAGCATACGTCCGCCGAATTACCGATCAGATAAGCTCATTAGTGTCAACCGGCAGGCAAATCGTAATAGTGACATCCGGTGCTATAGGCATGGGAGCAGGCCAGCTAAACGTGACAGGCAGGGTACGCGACATAAAAATGCGACAGGCCTGCGCAGCTATAGGCCAGCCCCTTTTAATGGCGGAATACCGAAAGGCATTTCTGCGTCACGGCATCAGTGTTGCGCAAGTTCTGCTCACTGCGATAGTACTAAATAACAGAAAGACATATCTGAACCTTCGCAACTCTGTGGAACAATTGCTTAAGCTTGGTGTCGTTCCCATCCTGAACGAAAACGATAGCGTAAGCACAGACGAAATCGGCTCGGCTTTTGGTGATAATGACAAGCTAAGTGCCCTCGTAGCGAGCAAGATTGACGCGGACCTTCTGATTATGCTCAGCGATATCGATGCCCTTTATGACAAGAACCCACAGAAATTTTCCGATGCCGGGCCGATTCATACCGTGTTCGAGATAACCAGTGACATCGTTCGCAGTGCCGGCGGCAAAGGCAGCACTCATGCCACCGGTGGAATGAAGACGAAACTCGAAGCTGCTAAAATAGCCTCTAATGCCGGCTGTCGGATTGTGCTTGTAAACGGCAGGATTAAAAATGTCATTGAGCGAATCATGGCAGGCGAAGAGATCGGCACGGTTTTTATGCCCAAGCGAAAGCTCAGCAATCGAGCAAGATGGATTCTCAATAGTGCTACAGCAGGCATTATTAAAATCGATGAAGGCGCGATGCAGGCACTTCGCGATCGTAAAAGTCTTTTACCCAGCGGCGTAGTTTCGGTTGAAGGCACGTTTGAAGCTGGAGCTGTTGTTATGCTTAATGATAACGCAAAGGCTGTAACGAATCTGAGCAGTTCACAACTAAACGCTCTTGCCGGCAAACATAGCTCCGAGATTCGTAAAATCCTCGGCCCAAAACATCGTGACGTCGTCGCAATACCAGAAGACATCATCTTCATTGATTATTGATAAATGATTATTGATTATTGTAATAGCCATAGAGGATACAGAGAAATCAAACACAAATTCAAACAGAATAATGCGGATTTTATTTACCACCAACAAGACCAGCTAAGGTTTCTATGGCTTTTTAATTGATATGAGGGTAGAATATTCTTATGAAATACAAGTTCACCGACTATTTCTAGTGCCATTTCTATTAAATAAGTTACAGTTTTATAGTTATGTCATTCCTGCGAAACCTGTCCTGAGCGTAGCCGAAGGAGCAGGAATCAACTCCATTATTTCTGGATTCCGCATCAAGTGCGGAATGACAAAAAGTGAAAGTTTCTTTTTAGAAACGGCACTAGCAATTAATTCGTTTACTTATTCTCTTGTGATTTGTAACTTGTGACCCGTGCCCCGAACGACGAGCGACGAAATTTTCTTTGCCTACAATTTATTTTTCTGCTATTTTGTGTCGTAAAAGCAAGAAACAAACGTGGCGGAACTCTCTAAGTTGGCAGGAATAGGACGCGAATTATTGGTCAGAAAAAATGAGCTCAAAAATAGAGAGCTAACCTGCATTTTTCACACTGTTTTAATTTGATGCTCAATGTGTACAATAACAGTCTGTAATTCAGTTCACATTACTTTTTTATTTTTTCATCGCCCAACCTCCAAAGCCAGATTCATTGGTATCGATGAGACCTCTGGGTTTGTGGTGGTGAGAAGTGCGGGCTAACCACATTGGTGGCTGCGTTCTCTTAAAAGACGGCGCTGTAAAGTTCATCCGCACAGAAGAAGAATTAGCACAGCTTCAATGGAAATAGGAAGCTAACATATCTTTAATGTGCTCGGCGTATCATTTTTCTTGCCCTTTCTTTTACGATTTGCTACCATAGCTATATATAAATGCGGTTTATATTGGAGGGCCTTATAATGAGTGCACTTCGCATATTCAAAGCTTGGTATCATTCTGTAGCAATTTTTTCTATTATCGCCTCATCCGCCGATGCGGCTGAATTCGCTGGTGGAACGGGCGAGCCTAATGACCCATACCAAATCGCTACAGCCCAGCAGCTTATCTCAATCGGCTCGGACCCCAACCTTCTGGATAAGCACTTCGTACTTATCAATGACATCGACCTGGATCCCAACCTGCCGGGCGGGCAGGTCTTTACCAGCGCCGTGATTGCACCATATAAAGGTATACAAGATCCAATGCATGAACATCTGATACATCCTCCTGAGGGAACCACATTCACTGGCCATTTTGATGGTAATAGTAACAAAATTAGGAACTTGACCATTCACGGCACATCGGACTATCTTGGCTTATTCGGCAGAATTGGGGCGTCTGGTTGGGTCCACGACTTGGGTGTGGAAAACACATTCATCGTAGCGGCAGATGGTTCTCGTTACCTCGGTGGGCTAGCGGGATACATTCAGGAAAGTAAAATCACAAATTGCTATGTGACCGGCCGTGTCGTCGGTGGAACAAACACTATGTATATCGGTGGGCTTGTTGGATTCGTTTGGCAAAGCAAGATCACCTATTGCTTTGCAACAAGCGATGTTTATAGCGGGGACAATAGTGAGAATCTCGGAGTTATGGTAGGAGGCAATGGGGGCGACATCATCAATTGTTATGCCAGTGGTAATATAGTCGGTGGATATGGTTGTAAGCGCCTCGGAGGCTTGGTCGGACTCAACGGTCCCACTATCCATCAGGGGGGGTCTAATGTCCTTTCGGCTGGTCTTATCATTCATTGCTACGAGAACGGCACAGTTTCTAGTGGTAATGAAAGTAACAATCTTGGCGGGCTTGTGGGAGATAATTATGAATCTGACATTATTAGCAGCTTTTGGGATATTGAGGCTAGTGGAATGTCTGAAAGTGCCGGAGGGACGGGTGTGACCACAGTCGAGATGCAGAACGCACAGACATATCTGAATGCAGGCTGGGATTTAGTTGGCGAGCGCGGAAATGGCACTGCAGATCTATGGCAAGTGCCCGAAACCGGTGGATATCCGGAACTGACGGCATTTTCTGAATCATATCAGCCACATTTACTGGAAGGTACCGGGACGCCGGAGGATCCATACGAAATAGCAACTGCCGAAGACCTTGGAGCTATATGCCATTATGATAGGTCGGCCTGTTACATCTTAGTGGCCGATATCGATCTCAACGACATCACATGGACGACCGCACCTATAGCAGATTTTGACGGTACGTTAAACGGTGCTGATTTCGTAGTATCCAACTTGACGATCCAGGGAGAAGTTCATTTGGGTCTGTTCGACACCTTGGACACACGTGCCAAGGTTATGAACCTCAGGATCGAGGATGCCAATATCTCAGGTGGGAACAATGCAGAATGTGTCGGTGTCTTGTCGGGATGGAATCAGGGTAGCATCACAAATTGCTTTACCAACGGTAATGTTACTGGCTACGACTGTGTCGGCGGGCTTGTAGGATATAACAGTAAGCATGGCTCGATCCACAACTGCTATGGCACCGGCAATATTTCCAGTGGGGACTATGGTAGGGGGAACGTAGGCGGCTTGGTCGGTCTCAACATAGGCATGATAACCGATAGCCGTACCTATGGCGAGGTAGATGGCACCGATTGTCTCGGGGGCTTAGTTGGAACGAACGTTGGCAAAATTTCCAACTGCTATGCCAGCGGTGAGGTGACAGGTTATGACTATCTCGGTGGCCTGGTTGGTAACAACTATAATGGAACGATTGTAAATTCTTACGCTACCGTGAGTGTTTTTAGTAGGGAGCTAAATCTGGCTGTGGGTGGCCTCGTTGGAAACAATGATGGAGGTACGATTGTAAAATGCTACGCCGCTGGCAGTCTTGTCGTGGACGGACACAGTTGGTGGTATTACGGCGGCTTAGTGGGAGTCAATTACAATAGTGCGATAATAACCGATTGCTTCTGGGATGTTGAAGCCAGCGGCTTATCTGAAAGTGCTGGAGGTACAGGCCTGAGTACTGCACAGATGCAAACCGCTGCGACATTTCTGGATGCTGGTTGGGACTTCGTGGATGAAACGGATAACGGCACCGATGATATATGGAAGATGCCTCCCTGGACAGGGTATCCCCTTCTCGCCTGGCAGGAGGTCGAGATGCCAGCTCCAGCACCCATTGCGCACTGGGCTTTTGACGAAGGCTCCGGAGACATTGCAACCGATTCGGCAGGTGACAATCACGGAACAATATATAATCCAGAATGGGCCGAAGGCAAGATAAATGGGGCCTTGCAGTTCAACGGATTCAACACCTACGTGGATTGCGGTGATAGTGATGTATTGGGGCCTGAGCAGATGACCTTAGCTATGTGGCTTGAACCTGGCCACATGGGCGGCATGCGGTACATCCTGTCTCGGGCAAATAAAAGTACCGATGACATTGACTACACCCTGACCATCTATTTAACAAGTCAGGTGGAGTTTACCGTGGGACAACTCAATACGGCCCCTGTTTCCGTGCTTTCCAACTCAACTACTCCCTTGAACGAATGGTCTCACGTGGCGGTGAACATGGATGGTTCTGAATTGTCAGTCTACATCAACGGCAATTTGGATGTTTCTGCCAACTATGCCGAAAGAGGCCCTCGGCAAGGTCACCGGCTGGTGCTCAGTTCCTATCAAGGCAGCACACGCTTCTACTTTGGAAAACTCGATGATGTAAGGATCTATGACACAGCTTTATCCGAGGATGATATTGAGGCACTCTATACAGATGGTTTGCAATAACGCAATGGGCTGGTCATTTGCTTAACGTTATAGCGGATAAGTCCTGTATTGTGCACATCGCTCGAAGCCCTTTACATTTTACTTCTCGCCAGCTAATCTATCACATATCTTTGGGTCGATTCGTAAAACCATTATAGCCTGTATCAAAGATACGCTACTTGCTTAGTAACTCAGACTGACCGTTTTTATTGTCATGCTGAGCCGAAAGGCGAAGCATCCGGCTTTAGCAAAAGAAAATCCATATTTTCTCTGGCCAGATTCTTCGCTTCACTTCGTTTCGCTCAGAATGACGAGGCGATATATGTCTTTGCAAATTAATACGCCTGAGGCGTATAAAAGACTTATCAATAATAATGTTAGTAAATCGGTCAGTTTGAGTAAGTAATAGTCGTTTGCAGACAGCAGTAAGCCAAAGGCTAATGAAAAGAAGACGGCATGAATCATAGTAATCTTGTCGAGACAGAAAATCTTACTAAGGTCTACGCCTCCGGCAAGATTAAGGTTGTTGCGCTTGAGAATGTGAATCTGTCGGTCGAGCCAGGCGAATTTCTGGGTGTTACAGGGCCTTCTGGCTCGGGCAAATCGACACTTATGAATCTCTTAGGCGGATTGGATACTCCATCTGCTGGCCGTATCAGGGTCCAGGGCAGGTTCATCTCAGAATTGAATAAGTATGAGCTGGCCCTTTACAGGCGCCATCAGGTCGGCATGATATTTCAATCGTTCAACATCATTTCGTCGTACACCGCTCTTGAAAATGTAGCCTTTCCATTGCTTTTTGCTGGTGTACCTAAGAAAAACAGAAATCAGCGGGCTGCGGAAATTTTAACAGTGGTTGGGCTTTCGGCCCGCAAAGACCACCGGCCATCTGAGCTTTCCGGCGGTGAGCAGCAAAGGGTTGCAATTGCACGCGCGCTAATAAATCAGCCGAAAATCCTGCTTGCGGATGAACCGACCGGTAACCTGGACAGCGGAACCTCGGCGCAAATAGTCCAGACACTTGCTAACTTGAACAAGAATCACCATCTAACCGTGATTATGATCTCGCATGAGGAGTCTCTGCAACAAAAGTTTGCAGATCGTGTCATTCGGCTCTGTGACGGGAAGATTGTCGAAGAGCAATAGATAAACCACAACAGCAATGAGAATATCTGACTACATCGAACAGTCTTTTTCAAATCTTTGGAAGAAGAAGCTCCGTACGTTTCTGACAACGTGTGGAGTGGCGATCGGAATTGGGGCGCTCGTTTCTATGATCTCCTTCGGCAAAGGCATCCAGAAGAATATCACTGATACCTTCACCGAGCTTGAACTGTTCAACTACATTACCGTCTCATCCGCGTCCGGCGAAGACCAGATGGCGGAGCACTCAGACGAATCCGAGAAAAAAGAAAACCAAGCTGAGCCAATTCATGTCCTTAATGAAGAATTCATTCAGAAAGTCACCAAAATAAATGGCGTTCAATCAGCTTTTCCCGAAATACGCTTTCCAGCCCTTATTCGATTTGAACAAGAGGAGAAGTTTAGCTTAGTCCAGGTTTTGCCGTCGAATGTTTGTCGATCTGAACTCGTGAAGTTAAGAGCAGGTAAGTCGTATGAGTCGGATCAGCAAGATTCCTTGATTGTAAGCGATTCTTTTCTTCACAGCATGAAGATCAAAGAGCCGGAAGCGGTAATCGGCCAAACGATTGAGATATCTACCTTGACTTTTGACTTGAGCCTCTTTGATCTCACGAATGCTGTATCTGTCTTGCAGGGCACTAAGCTTCCATTTTCCAAACAGAGTTACACCTTCACTATTGTCGGCGTTGCTGAGCGGATGGGATTCGCAGGTCCAATGCCACTTCGCAGCGATGTCTTCATTCCGCCTGCTGCATCTGAGAAAATGGAAAAACTCTCGCTGACGAGCATCTGGGATTTCTTTCAGACCCTTGAGCAAACTAAGGGATACTCAGCAGTGAACGTCAGGCTTCGTTCTGCTAAATACATTGAACCTGTTAAGGCGCAGATAGAGGATTGGGGCTTTAAGACCTTCGCCCTCGTAGATCAGCTACATGAGATCAAAACCGGATTCATCTTCATGGACATGTTTCTATTCGCGGTGGGGATGATAGCCATCACCGTCGCTTCGCTTGGGATTATCAACACTATGGTAATGTCCATTCTGGAAAGATACAGAGACATAGGAATTATGAAAGCTGTTGGAGCCACTGATAAAGACGTGAAAAGGATATTTTTCTTTGAATCCGGAGCGATCGGGTTTTGGGGCGGTGTTTTCGGCCTTGCTTTGGGATGGGTGGTGAGCATAGTCATTAATCTGGTAATCAACTATTTTCTGGCAAAACAAGGGGTTCCTTACGTGAATTACTTTAGCTTTCCCTGGTGGCTTTGTCTTGGAGCGATTGCTTTTTCTATACTTATCAGCTTGGCGGCAGGTATCTATCCTGCATCGCGGGCAGCTCGCGTCGATCCTGTTGTCGCACTGAGACACGATTGAGCCTGTCATCTTCACAGTCCCTTCTCGTTCTGTAACACTGGAAAACACAGAAACAGGACTGCGTAACGGTCACAATCATGTGTCTTCTCATAGTGTTCTTAATTCATCTGCAATCATTGGTCAGGCCAAGCCTGCCAAAATGGCACAAAACGCACAATCACCAAATCAGTGATATTGCCATCGAAAACCCTAAGTCCCCGCTATGGCACAGCTTATCGACACTCAGAGCTATATGGACTCAACTGGCACGCTTTTTGCGAAAAATCAATAATAAGTTATGCTCTCTGTATATACGACAGTAGATGTGCTTTTGCATAAATACCGACTTCAATGCCATGTAAAAGCGAAAGGAACATTATTATGGCTAAGATAATTGGAATAGATTTGGGAACGACAAACTCTGTTGTGGCTGTTATGGAAGGCTCGTCGCCGAAGGTTTTAATCAATTCCTCTGGCTCCCGGCTGACGCCCTCAGTGGTCGGCTTTACCGACAAGGGCGAAAGGCTTGTAGGCCAGATTGCCCGCCATCAGCAGGTCACAAATCCGGAATATACCGTATTCTCCATAAAGCGTTTCATGGGCCGGCGGCACAATGAAGTCGCCGCCGAAGAGAAGATCGTACCTTACAAGATTGTGGGTGGACCTGACGAGCTGGTCAAAGTCGAAGTCCGCGGCAAGCAGTACACCCCACCTGAGGTTTCAGCTATGGTGCTACAGGATTTAAAGAAAACCGCCGAGGACTATCTGGGGGAACAGATCACCAGAGCTGTCATAACCGTCCCCGCTTACTTTAATGATTCGCAGCGTCAGGCAACTAAAGACGCCGGCAAGGTTGCGGGACTGGAGGTCGAGCGCATCATAAATGAACCGACCGCTGCCGCACTGGCTTACGGATTGGAGAGGAAAAAGAACGAAAAGGTAGCCGTATTCGACTTCGGAGGCGGAACATTCGATATCTCAATACTCGATATCGGTGATAACGTCTTTGAGGTCCTAAGCACTAATGGCGACACACACCTTGGTGGTGACGACCTGGACGCGGTGCTGATAAATCACTTAGCAGATGAATTCAAGAAGACCGAAGGTATCGACCTGCGCAAGGATTCAATGGCCCATCAACGGCTCAAAGAAGCCGCTGAAAAGGCAAAGTGTGAACTGAGTTCGCAACTGGAAGCCACGGTCAATCTGCCCTTTATCACGGCAGATTCCTCCGGACCGAAGCATCTGCAGATTACAATCACTCGCAGCAAGTTTGAATCACTGGTAGAACCTATTCTGGAACGGCTCAAAGAACCGTGCCGCAAGGCAATAGCTGACGCAAAAGTCTCAGCCGGCGATATCGCTGAAGTTCTGCTCGTTGGAGGCTCAACAAGAATCCCAAAGGTCCAGCAGATCGTTAAAGAGATATTCGACAAGGAGCCGAACAGAAGCATCAATCCTGATGAAGTTGTAGCTCTTGGTGCCGCTATTCAAGGCGCAGTCCTCGCTGGCGATGCAGGTGTCAAGGACATCCTTCTGCTGGATGTAACTCCGCTTTCTCTCGGAGTTGAGACTTTAGGTGGAGTTATGACCAGACTGATTGAACACAACACCACAATCCCCACCAGCAAGAAGGAGATTTTCTCGACCGCTGCGGATAGTCAAACTACTGTTGACATCCACGTTCTGCAGGGCGAGCGTGAATTCGCCAGGGACAATCGCACGCTCGGCAGGTTCCAGCTTACGGATATTCCGCCAGCTCCACGCGGTATTCCGCAGATCGAAGTCGCGTTCGACATCGACGCAAATGGTATCTTGAACGTCTCAGCCAAAGATTTAGGTACCGGAAAACAGCAGTCTATCGTTATCAAATCCAGCTCAGGACTGAGCGAGGACGAGATTGAAAAGATGACCAAAGAGGCTGAGGCCCATGCTGCTGAGGACAAGAGGAAAAGAGAAGTTGTGGACCTGAAAAATCAGTCTGACCAATTAATCTATTCAACTGAAAAGACACTCAAAGAGCATGGGGATAAAGTCTCTGGCGAGACACGCGGTAAAATCGAAAGTGCGGTAAACAATCTAAAAGAAGCTGTAAAGGCAGACAATCCCGATGCAATAAAAAAAGCCATTGAGAACCTCAGTGAAGCCAGCCAGGAACTCGGCAAGGTGCTGTACGAAGAGGCAGCTAAAAAACAAGCTGCATCTGCTGCATCCAGCCAGGCCGAACATACGCCACCGCCGGAAGGTGAGGTCAAGAGGAAAGGCGGCGACGATGTCATAGACGCCGAATTCGAGGCCAAGGATAACTAACGCAAGCACACAACTGCCAAAAGAAGGAATAACTTACGTCTGATTGGGCCGGATTTAGTTTATAGACCTTGCGTTTTAGGTAAATCCGCCGAACGTACACAATTCTCGATGAGGTATATTCAATACCCTACGGATATACAACTCTTATTCAGGATTGTGTTAAGAGGCTTTTTTGGTGCGTTTGTACAAAGATGTTCGGCTTTTTAAGCCCGGTAAGTACCGTTCTTAAGTTGCGTAACCTTTTCTAATGATGTTACGAATCCGCTATTTCTAATAGGCTTTTATCACTGTGTATCGTCACAGGATATCCTTCCAATTCTGTACTCTTATAGAAGGCGCACATTAAGAAAAAAGCCACTTCCAATGTAGATAGAAAGAGCCGAGAAGTTACGAAACGCGCCCGGCAGGACTCGAACCGAGGCCATAAATTCACAAAAACAAGTAAATAAAGCACTTACAAAATCACTCCAAAACAACCTGCCTGAAAACTTGGCGTCGATAATCCAAAAATACCCACGTTTAGCGGAAATTATCGAAGCTTGGCCACAACTGAAAGAAAAACAAAAGAGTGCTATTTATGGAATTTTAACTGAAAGGATTCAAACATGAGATCGAAGCCAAAGCCGCGAATCGAGACTTCGGCATTTAGCTCTGGGTCTGCTGTAAAAAACGCA
>Ga0315545_1005241_pt1 | contig 10466 bp, 12 predicted proteins | sample SalMarSW160210MG_FD_203096 | JGI IMG/M metagenome (GOLD analysis project Ga0315545, IMG submission 203096) | Salt marsh sediment microbial communities from the Plum Island Ecosystem LTER, Massachusetts, United States - Salt Marsh Sediment SW1602-10 ...
AAAGGGTGAAACCTTTTTGGGTGGGTGGGTATGGGAAATGAAACTTACGTTATAAGGGGATTGGGAAATGATATAAAAGGGGGTGGGGTTGATACTAATTATGCTATAATATTAACTGGAGGCTAATTACTGGAATCATTAGAAGTGGCCCGAACGGCGGTAGAAGCCGCCGCCGACAAGCAGGCAGTAGATATTCTTCTGCTGGATGCCCGCAAGGTGTGCAGCTTTACCGATTATTTCGTGATATGCAGCGGCGAGTCCGACCGGCAGATTTCAGCCATCTACGATGAAATCGGGCACCGGCTTAAAAGCGAGGGCGTCCTGCCTTACCACCATGAAGGGACTATAGACTCCGGCTGGCTCCTGCTTGACTTTGGCGATACCATCGTCCATATCTTTGCCCCCTTCGAGCGTGAGTTCTACCAGCTGGACGAGCTGTGGAGCAAGGCTACGCCGGTACTGCGGATTCAGTAGCCGAAAAGCTCGTCCGGGGAGAAAAAGAGCTCGATTTCCGTCTCGGCGGTGGCGGTTGAATCCGAGCCGTGAATGCAGTTCTCCCCGATGCTCAGGCCGAAATCGCCCCTTATGGTGCCCTTTTCCGCCTTGGCCGGGTCGGTGGCCCCCATCGCCTTTCTGATGGCCTCCACCGCCCTCTCGCCCTCAAAGACACAGGCGACTATCGGGGCGGAGCTGATATAGTCCACCAGGTCGTTGTAGAAGGGCTTGTCCCTGTGGACGGCGTAGTGGCGTTGGGCCAGTGCTTTATCCGGGTGGAGTATCTTGAGCGCCACCAGCTTCATCCCCAGCTTCTCCAGCCGGGCGATGATTGTTCCCGCCAGGTTTCTCTGCATAGCGTCCGGTTTGATTAAAACTAGTGTGCGTTCCATTTAAACTCCTCTAGAGGATAATATTTTACGGGGTGGTTTGGCAAGTTTTTTTAAAGGTGGGATTGGCCTGATTTTTTTGAGTACGTTCTGTGTCCCACCCACCCGCCCGAAAGAGGTGAAACCTCTATCAGCTCCTTTTTGAGAGTGGGGAAGATAATATCTCCCACATTGGGGGTGGGGCAAAAAGGGCTTTAGCCCTACCATAAGGGTGGCGGGTGGGAAAAGATAAAAATGGGGGGAGGGGAAGCCAAGTTATAGAAGCGCAGCTTATATGGGCGGGTGGGTATGGGAAGAAATACGTTATTTGGAATGGCTTGGTTCTTCTTCCTCCTGGCTGATGGTGAACAGGGTGGCCGTGCTATCGGCTACCGGAGTACCGTCCTTGAGGTGCATCTCGGCTTCAGTCTCAAGCAGCCGCCTCGTTTTCTTGGTGACACGGGCGGTGATAACCAGGTGCTCGCCTACCCGGACGGGGCGCCGGAAACGGGTCTGCATCTTGGCGGTCAGGCTGCTTACCCCGGCAAAGAGGGCGGCGTAGCTCATCGCCTCGTCAAGGATGCAGCCGACGATGCCGCCGTGGATTACCCCCGACCAGCCCTGGTGCGATTCGCCGGGGGTGAACTCGGTCCTGACTCCCTTGCCTTCCTGAGTAAACTTTAATTTCAGGCCGATGGGGTTTTTCTGCCCGCAGGCAAAGCACATTTCAAAGTTCTTGTCGATGTCAATCGATAATTTAGGCCAGTTTATCATTTTTCTCTCCGTCCTTAGTATTAGCGGTGCCGGCGCCGGGTGATGGCCGGGCGCCTGAGATAGAGGGGCTGCAGGGTGGCGGGGCTGTCATAGTCTTCCGCCTTTAACCTCTCTTTGGCCAGCTCTGCCAGCAGGCTGGCGCGGCGGGGTTTGTCCGGGGCGATGACCGCTTTACCCTTAAGCTTTTTCTTGAGTTCATCGGCGATTACGGGCACATACTCCCCGCAGAACAGGGTTTTACCCTTTATTTCTGAGTCTAAGGCGTCAACCGTGGTTATGTGCTCGGGGGCAAGCTGTTGCCAGTTGTTACCTTTATTCTGGTAGAGGGCGGTGGCAATCTCGCCCCGGCCGGCGTTAAAGATGGGGCAGATGGGCAGCTCTGTTTCGGCGTGCTGGCAGGCTTCCAGCTCCAGGCTGCTGATGCCGATGATGGGGATATCAAGGCTGAAGGCCAGCCCTTTGGCCGTGCTCAATCCCACCCGCAGACCGTTAAAGCTCCCCGGGCCTTTAGCCACCAGAACACAGCCTATTGATTTAAGCCCTACCCCGGCCTCATTGAGCAATTGAGTCAGGCGGGGCAAAAGCTCGATGCTGTGGTTCTGCCCGCAGCGCCAGGTTGCCTCGGCCAGCGTCCTGCCGTTCTGCACCAGCGCCAGGCTGGCGCTATCGGTTGAAGTGTCCATTGCCAGTAACATCATTTCAGCTTGGCCACCAGCTCGCGGTAGCGTTTTCCGCTGGCTTTCGGTTTAAGGCGGCGGCTGCTATCGGAGACATAGCTCATTTCAACCAGCAGGTGCTCTGGCGGCAGCAGGCTCAAGCCCTTGTCCGCCCACTCCACCACCGAGACGCCCTGGCCGTAGAAATAGTCGTCCAGGCCGAGGTCGGCAATCTCCTCCAGATTGTCCAGGCGGTAGAAGTCGATGTGATAGAGCGGCAGGCGGCCGTAAAGCTCCCTGACCAGGACGAAAGAGGGGCTGGCAGCATACTCTTTTATATCCAGCCCGCGGGCGATGCCCTGTGTGAGGCAGGTCTTACCCGCCCCCAGCTTGCCCACCAGCAGGAAGGTATCGCCGGGTTGGGCCAGTTGGCCGAGGCGGGCGCCGAAGTCCTGCGTCTCCTCCGGGCTGTGGCTTATTATCTCCGTCTGGCTCATCGGCTGGTAAAGTGCTCCCAGCCCGCCCTGCCCGGTTCAAGCGGCTTGCCTGAGCGGTCGACCACGGTTACTCCCTGGCCGGCGGTGATTTCGCCGATGGCCGATATCGGGCAGGAGGCAGCCTTTTTTACTCTGGCTATAACTTCCGCTTTGGCGGTAAATAGCAGCTCGTAGTCCTCACCCCCGGTTAAGGCTAATTCCAGGGCTTTATCGCCGAAGGCGGCTTTGACCAGAGGCTCCACGGGCACGCGGTTAGCATCTATACGGGCGCCGACCTTACTTGCCTTGCCTATCTGGCTCAGGTCGGCGACCAGCCCGTCGCTGATGTCAATGGCCGTTTTCACCCCCTGCTCTAATAGCAGTTGCCCTTCGGCGAGGCGGGGGCTGGGCTTAAAGAAGGCCTGCCTGAAGCGGGCGGCGGCTTTTGGTTCGAATTTTAGCTTTTTGGTCAGCATCTCCAGCCCGGCGGCGGCTGCCCCCAGATGGCCGGTAACGGCTATAAGCTCTCCCGGTTTGGCCGAGGAGCGGGTGAGTAGCTGCTTTTGGGGATTACTGCCCAGAACGGTAACATTGATAATTACCATGGGGGCACTGCTTATATCGCCGCCGACTATGGTTACTTTGTATTGTTTGGCCAGCTCCAGCAGGCCGGTGTAGAGGGCGGTGACATCGTCCACCTCGGTTTCGGGAGGCAGGGCTAAAGACACCAGGGCGTAGCGGGGGGCGCCGCCCATGGCGGCGATGTCGCTCAGGTTGACCGCCAGCGCCTTCCAGCCCAGCTCCGGCCAGGGGACTATGCCTGGGGGATAGTGGACACCTTGAATAAAGGAATCGACGGTGGCCAGCTGTATCGAGGCGTCGCCCTTCCAGGCGGCGGCATCATCGCCGATGCCGATTAAGAGCCGCTCGTCCTGCCCGACAGCCATTTTGGCCAGCCGGTCAATCAGCCCGAACTCACCCAAATCGGAGACCTTCATGGCAAAATTATAGCACGCCCCTATTTGGGGTCACAAGGTGAGGGGGTATAGCCTGGTTTTTAGAGTTTGTTCTGCTTCCCACCCTCCCGCCCTCATAAGCTGCGCTTATAAAACTTTCTCGCCCCTCCCCAATTGGGGTGGGGGAAAAAGAAAAACATCACTCCGATGGGGTGGGGTAAAAAGGGCTTTAGCCCTACCATAAGGGTGGTGGGTGGGAAAAGATATAAAACGGGGAGGGGGAAAGAAGGACTAAGCTCTAGCCATACGGCGGAAAAATTGCTATATTATATAGTGTAAATGCGCTGTGCTATTGTTGCCGATATCCATGCCAACCTGGCCGCTTTTATGGCGGTATTGGTTGATATCAAGCAGCAGGGGGAGGTGGAGGAGATATGGTGCCTGGGGGACATCGTCGGCTACGGGCCGGAGCCTCACCGGTGCCTTGAGCTCCTGCGCCAGACCAACCATATCTGTGTGGCCGGAAACCACGACCTGGCCGCCATCGGCGAAATCGATACCAATCAGTTCAATCCCGACGCTGTCACCGCTATCCACTGGACATCAAGGCAGTTGACCCCGCACGATGTGCTCTATATCAAGGAGCTGCCCCTGGTCATGGAGAGGGACGACTTTACCCTGGTGCACGGCAGCCCCCGGGAGCCTGTTTGGGAATATATCCTTTCCATAAGCTCCGCCAGTGAGAATTTCGCCTACTTCAGGTCAAAGTATTGCCTGGTATGTCATTCCCATGTGCCGGCGGTGTTTAAGCTGGGCAAGGGCGGTTGCTCCTTCAGCAGATTCTTGCCCGAGAGCGCGGTGGGGCTGGGTGAGGAGCGGTTGATTATCAATCCCGGTTCGGTGGGGCAGCCTAGAGACGGCGACCCCAGGGCCAGCTACGCTATCTATGACAGCGAGGTCGGCCAGGTCAGGCTCTACCGCGTCCTCTATGATATTACCGCTACTCAGGCCAGGATGGTGGAGGAGAGGCTGCCCATCAGGCTGGTGGCCCGCCTGAGTCATGGTAACTAGACGGCCCGGGTGGCATCCACTGTTGTTGACATGAAGCGCGTTTAAACGATAAACTTATTCGGTTGTCCTAAAAACCGCAAGTCTATTAATTCTTAGGAGGAGGTGATTGGTCTAAAGGTGAATTGTTGGTTTCTATTCTTCGGATTTATCAGCAGATAGTGAGGTGTGAACATTATGGCAAAAGTACCCAATAAAATTGAAACATGGCAGATGGTAGAGCCGGGCAAGCTGGAGCAGAAGAGCATCGATGTCCCCAAGCTTAAAGACGGTGAGGTGCTGGTTGAGATTGCCGGCTGCGGCGTCTGCCATACTGACCTGGGCTATTTCTATGACGGCGTGCCCACGGTTAACAAACCGCCGCTTACACTGGGACATGAAATCAGCGGCACGGTAATCGCCGGTGAGAAGGACTGGGTGGGTAAGGAGGTAATTATCCCGGCGGTGATGCCCTGCAATAACTGCCCTATCTGCGCCGCCGGCCGGGGCAACCGCTGCCTGGCCCAGAAGATGCCCGGCAATAGCATGGAAATCTACGGCGGCTTTTCCAGCCACATCGTGGTGCCAGCTGAGGACTTATGCGTAGTGCCGGATAGGAAGGGCGTGCCCCTTTCCCACTTCGCCGTCATTGCCGATGCCGTGACCTCGCCATACCAGGCAGCGATGAGGGCCGGGGTCAAGCCCGGTGATTTGACCATCGTCGTCGGGGTTACCGGCGGGCTGGGGGTATACGCCGCCCAGATCTGTAAGGCACTGGGGGCCAAAGAGGTCATCGGTATCGCCCGCAACCCGAAGAAGTTGAAAAGGGCGCTGGAATACGGCGCTACCCATGTCATCAGCTCGGTGGATAAGAGCCCCCGCGACATCAGGGACGAGTTCCGCGCCTACTGCAAGGAGAAAGGCGTGCCTTCTAACTACGGCTGGAAGATTTTCGAGTGGACCGGCACCGCTGAAGGCCAGGCCATCGGGCTGGAGTTGCTCTCCTTCATCGGCAAGTTGCTAATCTGCGGCTTCGGCATGCAGAAGAACGAGTATTCCCTCTCCCGGTTGATGGCCTTCGACGCCGATATCCTGGGCTCCTGGGGCTGCCTGCCCAAGTACTACCCCGAGGTCCTTGATCTGGTGCTCAAGGGCAAGATAGAGGTGGAGTCCTTTATCGAGACCAGGCCGATGAGCCAGATACAGCAGGCATTCGAGCAGGCCCACAAGGGGGGGCTGCTTAAGAGAATAATACTGACCCCTGACTTTTAAAAATAAAGCAAAAAGGAGGATATAAATGTCATTAGATTGGGTACCCAGAGAAGGTGGTATCAAAGACCACAACATCTGGGGTATGGAGCATTTCGGCACCGAGCCGCCCTGCACCATGTATGAGGAAAAACCGATAATCGACCCCAGCGGCAAGCCGGTGGAGGGGCTTTACAGCGCCTGGATTACCCTCAACAACCCCGCCCAGTACAACTCCTACACCACCGAGATGGTTAAGGGCGTTATCGCCGGTTTCCACCGGGCGCAGATGAACCGTGGTGTGGTGGCGGTGGTCTTTACCGGCGCCGGCCACAACGCTTTCTGCACCGGCGGCAACACCAAGGAATATTCGGAGTATTATTCCACCAAGCCGACCGAGTACGGCCAGTACATGGACCTCTTCAACGGCATGGTCGATTCCATCCTGATGTGCCAGAAACCGGTCATCCGGCGCATTAACGGCATGAGTGTCGCCGGCGGCCAGGAAATCGGCGGCGCCTGCGACATAGCCGTGGCTTCCGACCTGGCTATCTTCGGGCAGGCCGGCCCCAGGCACGGCTCGGCGCCGGTGGGCGGCTCTTCCGACTTCCTGCCCTGGGCCCTGACCATAGAGGACGCCATGTGGAACTGCATCTCCTGCGAGATGTGGAGCGCCTACAAGATGGCCCGCAAGAACTACCTGAGCAAGGTGGTGCCGGTTCTCAAGCAGGGCGACAAGTTCATACGCAACCCGCAGGTCTTTACTGACACCTATGTTAAAGACGGCGAGATTGTCTACGGCGAGTTCCTTACCGGCGAGGCGGGTAAGAAAGCCCGTGAGCTGGTCAAGTCCCTCGAGGTTGACCTGACCCCCCTGGATAACGAGGTCAACAAGATACTCTGGACCTTCACCAACCTCTTCGAGGGCTGCCTGATGAAGTCAATCATCGGCGTCCGCGAGAAGAAGAAGTTCTTCTGGGATATGAACAAGAACGACCACCGCTACTGGCTGGCGGTCAACATGACCGGCGAGGCCTTCCTGGGCTTCGGCGCCTTCAACACCAAGAAGATAACCGGCAAGGACACCATCGACTTCCTCAAGTACCGCCAGTTGATTGCCCAGGGGTCTCCCGTGGACGAGGAGCTTTTCGAGGCCGTTCTGGGCAAACCCCTGCCAAAAGAATAAAAACAGACCGGATTGTTATGAGAAGCCCCGGGCTAACCTCCGGGGCTTTCTTTTTTGGCTTGACAAAGAAGTGGGCACAGTTTAGCATTTTATTGAGGTCGTGCTAGACGGGGAGCCAGCGGTGCCCTGAACTCGCAATCCGCTATAGCGGGGTTGAATTCCTGCTTGAGGCCTTTGTCTGGCGGGACTACCCGGGTTAAGTGGTGTTGAAGGCCGGGTCCTGCGCGGCAGAGCGCTATGAACTCCGTCAGATCTGAGAGGAAGCAGCGGTAAATAGAAGCCCTGGGTGCCGCAGGGTTACCTGGCTGGAGCCGGCTGGCTTCGGGCAAGCTGCGGGGCGGGGTCGAGGGCGGGTGCACGGCCTCATTAATTCTGTATGAATAACCCGACGAGGGGTAGCTCAGGTTCACTCCTAGTTCAGACTAAAAGGCGGCTGCGCCAGTCCGGCCTTAGAGCCAGAAAGGGACTGGGGCAGCACTTCCTGGTTGATGAGGAGGTGCTGGAGGTTATCACTTCCGCGGCTGAAATCAGCCCCGACGATATTATTGTGGAGGTGGGGCCGGGGCTGGGCATCCTCACCGGGGAGCTGGCCCGGAGAGCCGGTGGGGTAATAGCCATCGAGCTGGATGACAGGCTGGCGGCTCTGCTAAAGAAGACGCTGGCTTCTTTTGAAAATGTGACCATTATCAACGACGATGTGCTTAATATCGAGCCGGGGGAATTATTAAAGGGGCGCAAAGGCCCTGTTTACAAGGTGGTGGCCAACCTGCCTTACTATATAACCTCGCCCGTCCTGCGCCATTTCCTGGACACTGTGGTTAAGCCCAAAATGATGATTGTCATGGTGCAGAAAGAGGTTGCCGAAGCCATTGTTGCCAAGCCCGGCGATATGAGTATCCTGAGCGTCAGCGTCCAGTTCTACGGCAGGCCGGAGATAATAAGCTACGTGCCGGCGCGGTCTTTTTACCCGGCGCCGGAGGTCGATTCGGCGCTGCTGCGCATCGGCCTCTATCCCCAGCCGGCGGTGGCGGTGGACGAGGGGGGCTATTTTGAGCTGGTGCGGGCCGGTTTTGCCGCCCCCCGCAAGCAGATAGGCAACTCCCTGTCCCAGGGGCTGGGGCTGCCTAAAGACGGGGTTTTACCCCTTTTTGAGAAAGCAGAGATAGACTGGCAGCGGCGGGCGGAGACACTGACCCTGGAGGAGTGGGCCCGGCTGTGGCGGGTTTTTGAGGAGAAAAGAGATGCCCGATATTAAGGCGCTGGCCAAGATTAACCTGACCCTTGAGGTTTTGGCTGAGCGTCCCGACGGCTTTCACGAGATACGCAGCGTCATCCAGACGATAGACCTCTATGACACTCTACGTTTCCGCTCCAACCGCCAGCTGCGCTTCAGCTACGACGATTTGCGCTTCCGCTCCAACCCCCAGCTACGCTTCATCTGCGATAACCCCGACTTCATCGCCGAAGAAAGCCTGGTATCGAAGGCGGCCGCCCTGCTCCAGGAAACCAGCGGCTCATCCCAGGGGGCGACCATAGAGATTAAAAAGCGCATCCCGATGGTGGCCGGGCTGGGGGGGGACTCAAGCGACGCCGCCGCTGTCTTAAGCGGGCTTAATAAACTCTGGAACCTGCGCCTGTCACCGGTGGAGCTGGCCGAGCTTGCCTCCAAGCTGGGTTCCGACGTGTCCTTCTTTCTCTACGGGGGCACGGCGCTGATGGAGGGAAGGGGGGAGAAGTTAAAGGCGCTGCCGCCGCTGCCCCGGAGGTGGGTGGTGCTGCTGGTGCCGCCGTTTTCCCGGCCAACCGAGAAAACGGCCAAGCTCTATGCCAGCCTTAAGCCCTGCCACTATACCGATGGCCAGATTACGGAAAAGCTGATAAAGACGCTGAACGAGCGGCGGGGCTTTAAGCCGTCGCTGCTTTTTAATGCCTTTGAGAATGTCGCTTTTGAGATCTTTCCCAAGCTTAAGCTATATAGAGACCACTTTGTCAAGCTGGGCGCTTACCAGGTACACCTGGCCGGCTCGGGGCCGGCGCTGTTTACCCTGATGGAGGATAAGGTGCAGGCCGAGAACCTCTACGCCCGCTGTCAGCTGCAGAACCTGGAATCCTATCTGGCGGAGACAATTTAATCTCCGGGGTGGGTAGAAGGCAGCGGCTATTTGGGATAAAATACGCTTAGGGGGTTGAAGTGGCGGTAAGCATAGTCCTGGCTGTAGTTATCGGCTATCTGCTGGGTTCTGTCCCCTGCGCCTATATTGCCGCCCGTCTGGCCAAGGGGGTGGATATCAGGCGGGTGGGCGGCGGCAATGTGGGGGCGCTGAACGTCATGCGGGAGATAGGGACTGTTGCCGGCCTGGCTGTCTTCCTGGCCGATGTGGCTAAAGGCTCGCTGGCGGTGCTGGTTGCCCAGTGGCTGGGTGTCCCCCTGCTGTGGGTTTTCGCCGCTGGTTTTGCGGCGGCGGTGGGCCACAGCTGGCCGGTCTGGCTGAAGTTCAGGGGGGGACAGGGGCTGGCTACCGCCATGGGTGTGCTGGTCGTTCTGGCTCCCATTGAGTTTGCTATTAGCTTCGCTGTAATAGCCATAGTTGTCCTCCTTACCAGTAATGTCAGGTTCGGGGCGGTGGTGGGGCTGGTCCTTCTCCCCCTGATTATCTGGCTTTTCGGCGGGGAGTTGAGCCTGATTATCTTTTCCATAGTCCTGCTCCTGTTTTGCGTTCTGAAGGCGCTGACCAGGATCAGGGCCGACTTTGCCAGCCCCGAAGGCAGGCGAAGCTTTATCATTGACCGGCAGTATAAGCCGTGGCAGAAGAAAAGGTAATTAACTGACTCAACCCTATCTTTTAGCCAGCCACCCCTTGATTACCTCTTCTTCGTCATGGCGGGTGGCTATCTTGCCGTTCAACTTGGCCTGGTGGAGCAGCTCCAGTATCTCCTTTATCTGGGGGCCGGGGGCAATGCCCAGCTCGATTAAATCGTCGCCGGTGAGTGATACCTGAACGTCTTTGAGCCGGTTGAGGAAGAGGTGAATGGCCTGGCCGGCCACCGCCGACTGGGTGACCAGTGAGTTCGCCTCTAGAGCGGCGGGGGAGAAATCGTGGAGAAGGTTATAGATGGTGCTGGGCGAGATGCCGGGGGTGGACAGCGAGCGCATCTTGTTCTTGACGGCGATGGTATCCCTTAGGGTCTTGGCCGACAGCCTGGGCAGGTTGAGGCGCGATATTAATTGTTCGGTTTCCTCAATGGTGAGGGGGTAGGCC
>Ga0315545_1005244_pt1 | contig 10463 bp, 9 predicted proteins | sample SalMarSW160210MG_FD_203096 | JGI IMG/M metagenome (GOLD analysis project Ga0315545, IMG submission 203096) | Salt marsh sediment microbial communities from the Plum Island Ecosystem LTER, Massachusetts, United States - Salt Marsh Sediment SW1602-10 ...
ATAGGTTTATGCATAATAATATTTTCAAGTCGTTTCGTAGCTTGGATATGGGGCTGGTCTGTACCATTGTTGGATAAATTTAACAAATCTCTTAATATACCGGAAGGAAAGTCAGCTATTCCTAATTGGCAACGCACATTCTCAATATGGGCATTAAGAGTCTTTGGATCAATTGTTTGTGGTGGTGCGTTAGCCATGCTTATAACCTATTTTGTACAGCGTTAAAGGTTAAAGATAGATATTCCGTTATTTTTGTTATACCCTTTATTATCTTTTCCCACCCGCCACCCTTAAGGTAGGGCTTTCAGCCCTTTTTACCCCTCCCCCAACGGGTTTTTCTCCCCTCATGTTGAAGCCTTGAGCGCCATCAGCTATAATCACAGGGTAACGTATCTTGATTTTCTTTAGGAGATAAGTTTGCTTAAAAGTCATAGCTGTGGTGAGTTGAGGAAGAAAGCCATCGGTGCCGAAGTTACGCTGGCGGGCTGGGTTGACCGCCGCCGCGACCACGGCGGGCTTATTTTTATTGACCTGCGCGATAGAGAGGGCATAACCCAGGTCGTCTTTGACCCGGAGAAATCAGCCGACTGCCACAAGACAGCCAGCAAGATGCGCGGCGAATACGTAATCCAGGTCAGCGGCGAGGTCTCCCCCCGCCCCAAGGGAACGGAAAACCCCAAATTGCCTACCGGCGATATAGAGGTCATCGCCCACAGCGCCGCCATACTTAATACATCCAAGACACCGCCCTTCTATATAAATGAAGAGGTAGAGGTGGACGAGGCTCTTCGCCTCAAGTACCGCTATTTAGATTTACGCCGCCCCCGGATGAGGCGGAACCTGGCCCTCCGCCACCGGGTCATCAAGTTCATTCGTGATTTTATGGATTCTCACGGCTTTATTGATATTGAAACGCCCATTCTGACCAAGAGCACCCCGGAGGGGGCGCGCGATTATTTAGTGCCCAGCCGCGTTCAAGCCGGCAAGTTCTACGCCCTGCCCCAGTCCCCCCAGCAGATGAAGCAGCTGCTGATGGTGGCCGGCGTGGAGAAGTATTTTCAGATTGCCCGGTGCTTCCGCGACGAGGACACCCGCGCCGACCGCCAGCCCGAGTTCACCCAGCTTGACCTGGAGATGAGCTTTATTGAAGTGGACGATATCCTCAGGCTTATGGAAGAGTTATTCACGGCGCTGGTTAAGGCAATTAAGCCGGAAATGAAGGTGCTCAAGCCCTTTCCCCGTCTCAGCTTCGCCGAGGCTATGGAGCGATACGGCACGGACAAGCCCGACCTCAGGTTTGGCATGGAGCTGGCAGACCTGACCGAGATTGCCGTACAGTCCGATTTCGCCGTTTTCAGGGACGTTATCGCTAAAGGGGGCAGGGTCAAGGGCATCTGCGCCCCCGGCTGCGCCGGTTACAGCCGCAGCCAGCTCAATGAGTTAAATAAATTTGTGCAGGAGCTCGGCGCCGCCGGTTTATTAACGATGTCGCTGGGAACTGAGGGCGGTGATTTAAAAGATTTAACTATGGAAGAGGTAAAATCGGTAGCCGCCCGTTTTATGACTTTAGAGCAGGTCGGGCAGATGGCGCAGCTTCTGGGGGCAAAGCGGGGAGACCTTTTGCTCATCGTTGCCGGCAATAAAATGTTGGCTGATACGGTTCTCGGTGAGCTGCGCCGGCATATGGGGCACCGGCTTAATCTGGCCGCCCCCGATTTGTTCGCCTTCGCCTTCATACAGGACTTCCCCCTGCTCAGGTGGGATGAAGAGGCCAGGCGCTGGGACTCGGAGCACCACCCCTTTACCGCCCCTCAAGAGGAGGACATACCCCTGATGGAAAGCGCCCCGGAAAAGGTGCGGGGCAAGCACTACGATGTCGTCGGCAACGGCTACGAGCTGGGCGGCGGCAGCATCAGGATTCACACCGGTGAACTGCAGAGAAAGATATTTAGATTACTGGGATATAAAGATAAAGAGATAGACGCCCGCTTCGGCCACATGCTGGAGGCGTTTGAGTACGGGGCGCCCCCCCACGGCGGCATTGCCCTCGGCCTCGACCGCATTATCATGCTGCTGGCGGGGGAGGAGACCATCCGTGAGGTTATCGCCTTCCCCAAGAACCAGGCTGCCGTTGACCTTACCTTCGATGCCCCCTCGTCGGTCAGCGAGCAGCAGCTGGCGGAGCTGCATCTGCGTCTCAGAGAGGAAAGATGAAAATAACCAGAGAGAAAGAAGAAGACAGACAGGTATTTCTGCGCATTGAGCTGGAACAGCCCGAGGTAGACAAAGCCCTGGAGCAGACTTACCACCGGTTAGTCAAGAAAGCCAGTATCCCCGGCTTCCGCCAGGGGAAGGCGCCGCGGGAGGTGCTGGAGCGCTATATCGGCAGGGAAGGCCTCCTCGAAGACGCCATAGATAACCTGCTCCCCGAGGTCTACGAGCAGGCGCTCAAGGAAGAGAAGATTGAGGCTATCGCCAACCCCCGGATTGAGGTCGTCGAGAGAGAGCCGGTGGTCTTTACGGCGGTGGTGCCGCTGGAACCCACCGTTGAACTCGGCAAATACCGGGGCATCAAGCTCAAGCCGGAAAAGGCGGAGGTAACCGGCGAAGAGGTAGACGCCGTCATAGAACAGCTCCGCCGCCAGAACGGCACCTGGGAGCCGGCAGAACGTCCGGTAGCCTTTGAAGACCTTATAACTATGGATGTAGAAAGCACGGTGGAGGATAAGCCCTTTATCAAACAGCAGGGAGCCCAGTATCAGGTTAAACAAAATCAGCCCCTCCCAACCCCGGACTTCGCCGACCAGCTGATAGGCATGAAGGTCGGTGAGGAGAAAGAGTTTAAACTCAAGCTTCCCCAGGACTATTCCCAGCCGGAGCTGGCGGGCAAGGAAGCCAGTTTCAAGGTAAAAGTCAGCGAGGTAAAGCAGCAGCATCTGCCCAGGCTGGATAAGGAATTCGCCAAGCTGGTCAGCCCCGATTTAAAGACAATGGCTGCTCTCAAGAAACGGCTCGCCTCTAACCTCACTATACAGGCGGAGCAGAAGGCCAGGGAGGTGTTTGAGGAAAAGGTACTCGACGCCGTGGTTGACTTAAGCCAGGTGGAGTTCCCGCCGGTGCTGGTTGAGTCGGAACTGGAACGCCTCGTGGAACAGCAGGCGCGGTGGATGCAGGAAAGCGGCCTTAAGCTGGAGGAGTACTTAAGCCGGATTAACAAGACGGAAGAAGAACTGCGCAAAGAGATGCGCCCCGTCGCCGCCAAGCGGGTGACCCGCTCACTGGTGCTGGGTAAGGTGGCTGAGGCGGAGAAAATTGAGGTCACTGACGACGAGATAACCGCCGAACTGGAAAAGCTGGCGAAGGGTTCTGATAACAAGGCGGAGATAAAAGAAAGAATGAGCTTGCCTCAGGTTCGAGGCTCAATGGAGCAGATGCTGGCTACCCAGAAAACGGTACAGCGGCTGGTGGAGATAGCCAAGGGTTCTAAAAATGCCCCCGCAAAGTAACCCCCGGGTGGTAAAAAGCATCTGCCGGATGTGCTCCAGCTGCTGCGGCATAGATGCCCATGCGGAGGAGGGGCGGCTGGTAAAGGTGACTCCGATGAAGGAGCACCCGGTCAACAGGCTTTGTGTCAGGTCGCAGGCGATACCGGATTTATTATATTCGCCCCAGCGCATTACTCACCCCATGAGGAAGGTAAACGGGGCGTGGCATCAAATCTCCTGGGATGAAGCCCTTGATGTTATCTCCGAAAAGCTGGCCGGGATAAAGGAGCATTATGGGGCCAAAGCCATGCTGGTGTATCTGGGCGAGCCCACGGTAGGCACGGAAGTGCCGAAAATGGCCGCCAGATTCTGCAGCCTGTACGGAACACCTAACTATACCTCGGGGGCTTCCATATGCTTTGCCGCCCGGGCAATAGGGCACGGCCTGTCGATAAGCCGGCGGATGATGCCCCTGCTGCCGAGCTATACCAGTACCCGGTGTGTAGTAGTCTGGGGACATAACCCTCAGCAGACCAACATAGGTGAGGAGGCGGATATCCTGACTTCTCAAAAGCGGGGAGCCAAGCTGATTGTGGTTGACCCCAGGGCTACCCCGCTGGCAAAACGGGCCGACCTTCATATTCAGGTCAGACCCGGCACCGATTGTGCCCTGGCGCTGGGCCTGCTTAATGTGATTATTACCAAAGGCTTATACGATAGGGATTTCGTCGGGCGCTGGACACTCGGCTTTGATAAGCTGGCCGAGCACGTCAGGGAATACAGCCCTGAGGTGGTGGAAAAGATTACCTGGGTTCCGGCTGATACAGTCAGGCAGTTCGCCCGCCTGTACGCAGAGAACAGACCGGCAGCTATCAGTCAGGATGTGGCACTAGACCACTGTGTTCATGGCGTGCAGACCAGCCGGGCTATTTCAATCTTGGTCGCCGTTACCGGCAACCTTGATATCGTTGGGGGGAATGTCTATAACCCTCCATTGAGGCAGGCCGCCGTTAGAATAAAGGGGAGCGCTTCCATTGATGAGGCTATTGGCGCCCGGTACCCAATATTTGGCCGGTTTATCGGTAATACAACAGCCATGCCTGCCGCCGAGGCCATAATTACGGAAAAGCCCTATCCGGTTAAGGCTATGATAATTCAGGCGGCCAACCCGGCCTTAACCTGGCCCGATAGCAATAAGGTCAGGCAGGCGCTGGAAAAGCTTGATTTGCTGGTGGTCTCCGATATGTTTATGACCGAGACGGCCAAGCTGGCCGATATCTTCCTGCCCGCCGCCAGCTTAATGGAAGGTAGAAGCATCACGGACTATTCCACCAAGGGGATGCCGCTGATTGCCTTGAGTAACAGGGTAGTTGAGGCTCCGGTTGACTGTCTGGAGGACTGGCGGTTATGGGCTGAACTGGGTAAAAAAATGGGCTACGCCTACTATTTTCCCTGGCGGAACGCCGATGAGCTTTTTAACTTCCTGCTGGAGCCCTCGGGGGTAACCCTGGAGCAGCTGGAGCAAAACCCCGGCGGCATACTGTATCACCCGCTTGACCGCCAGCGAAAATATGAACAGGAAGGGTTTGGTACCCCGTCGGGGAAGGTAGAAATATTCTCTCGGACATTGGCGGAACACGGCTATGACCCCCTGCCAACTTTTACCCCCCCTGATAACCTCTCTGAGCGCTATCCCTTCACCCTGATTACCGGCAGCAGGACAATTGCCTTTAGCCAGTCCCGGCATAGAAATATCCCCAGGCTGCGCAAGCTCGTGCCCGAGCCGGTGGTGGAAATTAACCCGGAACCAGCCGGGAAGCTGGGCATCACCAGCGGAGAGACGGTGGCGCTGGAATCCCCCAGGGGCAGCATCACCCTTAAGGCTGTGGTCACCCCTGATATTCATCCCGGGGTCTTAAGCATACAGCACGGCTGGGAGGAGGCCAACGCTAATACCCTGACCGCTAATGAACCGCATGACCCTATTTCCGGTTACCCCGCGTTTAAGGCCATACCCTGTCGGGTGCGAAAAATCGGTGAATAAGTTATAATTATTTAGATGTATCTATAAAAAGTAAGCGGGAGAAGAGAAATGAATGTCCAACCGAGCAATGTTATACCCGGCGTGGTTGAGAGCGGGCCCAGAGGCGATAGATTCTGGGATATATACTCGCTGCTGTTAAAAGAGCGCATAGTTATGCTGTTCACGCCGATTGTTGACCAGGTGGCCAATGTTGTCATCGCCCAGCTTCTCTACTTGGAGCGGGAGGACCCGGACAAGGACATCAGCATGTATATTCAGAGTCCCGGCGGGGTTATCAGCTCCGGTCTGGCCATTTACGATACCATGCAGCTTATCCGTCCCGAAGTGTCAACTATCTGTGTCGGGATGGCCGCCAGCATGGCTACCGTGCTCCTCTGTGCCGGCGCCAAGGGCAAGCGCTACGCTCTGCCCAACGCTACCATACACCTGCACCAGGCGGTTGGCGGCGCTCAGGGGCAGGCGGCCGATATCGTGATTGCGGCGCGCGAGATTGCCCGGCAGCAGGATATACTCAAGGACCTTATCGTCAAACATACCGGCCAGCCGCTGGAGAAGGTGACCCATGATACCGACCGTGACTTCTACCTTAACGCGGAGCAGGCGGTTGAGTACGGCATTGTTGATGAGGTCCTGGCCAAGCCCAAGCCCAAGGACAAAGAGAAGTAGCTAAAGCTTTTTATGATAGAGCTGGCGGTAGCGCCGGGTCAGTTCGCTCAAGGTGGGCAGGCCCTGTCTGGCCCCCGTCTTACTGATGGAGAACCGGGCGGTGATATCACCCAGCCGCCCGCATTCGGCTAAGTCCCTGTCATTAACCACCCCGTATAGAAATGCGGCGGCAAAGGCATCGCCGGCGCCGGTGGTGTCTTTACCCTCCCCCGCCCCAGCCTCGATGACGTATTCATTTTCGGCGTCCCGGATATAGCCGCTGGCGGTGGTATCCTTTATCTTAGCCCCTTTACCCAGGGTAACGGCTACTATCCGGCAACCGGCTTGCAGGCACTTTGCCGCTCCCCCGATAACCCCCTCGCCGGTCAGCTGCTTTATCTCATCTTGATTGATAAACAGTATATAGCTTCGGCGCAGTATCGGCGCAAGGGACTGGAAGCCTTTAGCGGCGTAAAGCGCGCCGGGAGCAAAGCTTAGCCTGACCGAATCATCCAGCCTGTCCACCAGTTCCAGCGACATCTTGAACTGCTTATCATTAGCGAAAGAAGAGAGGTGTAATATCCTGGCTCTGTTTATATAGCCCAGGTCTATATCTTTAATGTTTAGCAGGCTGTTGGCGCCGGGCAGGACATAGAGGGAGCGTTTGCCTTTGCCGTCGCTTAAACATATTACCGAGCCGGTTCGGGCTTTGGCTTTGACCTTTATTCGGCCGGTGTCCACCCCAACCGCTTCGAAGTCCCGGAGCAGTATCCTGCCCTCGGTGTCGTCGCCGGCGGCGCCGCTAAAGCCGGCGCTTATCCCCAGCTTCCCCAGCCCGTAGATGGTGTTGGCCGCCGAGCCGCCGGGAAAGACCTCCGCCGCCTCTACCACCGCCTCGCCGTCATCCAGGATGCGGGCTACCCTATATATATGGTCTATATTTAGCGCACCCACCCCGACTATTTGAATAGAATTCATTTGAACCCCGCCCCCAATTATATCTTTTCCCGCCCACCACCCTTAAGGTAGGGCTAAAGCCCTTTTTACCCCACCCCCTAAGAAGAAATTGATAGAAGTATCACCTCTATAGGGCGGGAGGGTGGGAAGCATAACTTGCTCTAAAAATTGGACCAGACCTCTCTCACCCCAGGTTGCCGGCTTCCTCCCTTACCAGTTGCCTGAATTGCTTATGCACCTCAATGATATCATCTATATCTTTATTTTTTCGGCCCGCCAGCCAGTGGAAATAGTTCGTGTCCTCCCTGCCCCGATATTTTTCCTTATATTTCACCACCCGCTCCGTCCAGCCCCGCTTTTTCTTCTGCCAGGCCTCCAGCGCCGGCTGCAGGTCGCTGATGTGGGTGGAGGCCAGGCTCATGGTGGCGTAGGGGAGGGCGTACTCGTTGGCATTAAAGGCGATTGCCAGCCCTTTGGCCTCCTCCACCGCCTGGAGCATCCTGAAATCGGTTATGCTGTCGCCGATGACCACCCAGTTGGACAGGGGCTCGTCGTATTTATCGGCGAATTTATTTAAGGCGGCTACCTTGCGCCGCCCCCCCACCGGCCTCACCTCCCTTATGGCTTTGCCCAGCTCGGTGGCAGGCAGCTTCTCCCGGAAAAATTTGTCCAGGCTACGTAAGATTTTTTCGTCATCGTCAACCGGCTTCATGGTCAGTATGTCCTCTTCCACCTCTTGCATCAGCTTCTTTTCCTCCGGGCTTAGGGTTGCCCGGAATTTATCCAGCGGAAAGGCGGTGCAGGCGACGTTATGGGCGTAGATGTCCAGCTTTTGGGTTATGCGCATGGCGTACTGCTCGTAGCTGGTGCTTATGCAGAATATCTTCCAGCCGCTGGACTGCAGCCAGGAAATGAGCTTTTCGGCGCCGCCGGTTAAGCTGGCTTCAGTTGCCAGTTCGGCGATGTTGTCCCCGGAGATATTGTGCAGTATCAGGAAGGGCACGATGAGCGCCAGGGTGTCCCCAGGCTCGTAGTCCTTCCTTTCCTCCAGTGTCAGAAGGTCGTCGTAGCGGCTGATGACCTCAAAGATTTTACTGCCGTTGGGGAAGAGCTTCATCAGTTCATAGGCGTTATCCTGTGGTGATAGTGGTCCTTCCAGGTCAAAGCAGATAAGGTTTGCCATTAGATTTTACCCCTCCCCCATTTATATCTTATCCCGCCCGCCGCCCTTTTATGGAAACGGGCTAAACTCCCCTTTTTCCCTATCCTTTTTTAAGCAGCTTATCAATCTCGCAGGTTAGATTATACCCCTTAATGACCCGGCCGTCAGCACCGATAACTTTTCCCTTCCTTATCCTGACTTTACCCCGGCTGAACGCCTTCAGGGTAGATATTATCAGGGGAAACTCACGGGCCAGACCCTGCCTGCGGATGAGCTTGAACAGGCGGTTGCTTTCCCCCTGGCTCTGCTTGATTTCCTCGGAGGACTTACCCTCTATTTCCCGCCAGTATTTATCAAACGGCTCGCCCCGGACGGAAAAGGTGCAGTAGGCTGCCGGCGGCCCCTCGTCCAGCTCCGGCGTCACCAGGTGCATCATCACGCCGGTCTCTTTAGCTTTAGTTTCAATCAGCTGCCAGATTACCTCCTGCCAGCTGCCTTTTGGCCCACCCGGAGCCGCCGGGTGGAGGTTAATCATATCGTATTTACGGCACATCTCCTCGCCGACGATGAGCATGTAGCCGGCCAGGACGTTCAGGTCGGCGTCGAATTCTTTCAACCGCTTCATCACCTCGCGGTCGTAATCAGGCCGCCACCCCTCCCCCCGACCGGCTTTAAAATTATGTGAGGAAAAGGAAACGAGGGGCAGCCCGTAGCTTTTAACCAGTCTATGAAACAGGTCGCTCTGTTTTGATTCGCCGGGCTCGCGGTTGCAGAAGACGAAGGCAATCTCGGCCTGGACTTCGCCCAGGGCTATGCTCCGCTGCGCCACGGTAAGCAGGTCCCGGGCGGCTTTATCCCGCCCGGTGGAAAACCAGCCCAGTTTCTGTACCGGCTTTATCTTAGACATCGCTTTTTCAGCTTGTTCCAGATACTGGCGAAGTGGATGAAGGGGTTGGTGGTGTGCCCGTGGATTATGCCCCTGGCCAGGGCTTCGAGGAAGTCGTCTTTCCCCTTGAACTCGGGCATTTCGATGTAGGCGTTGCCTATCTCACGGAGGGTGTGGGCGTCGCTGCCGGCGCCCTGGACTATGCCGTGTTTTTTGGCGAAGGCGCGGGCTTTAGCCGATTGCTGCGGGGGCAGGGAGCGGGCGTTGAATACCTCGATGATGTCAATCTGGTCGGCGATTTCCTCTATTATGTGATTGCGCAGCGCCGACTGGCGGTAGATGTCAAAGGGGTGGGGGACGTTGACCAGCCCGTCCTGGGCTTTGATGCGGGATATGGTCTCGGCCACCGATAGCCCGCTGGGTATGGTCTCTTTGAGGAACATGCCCATAATTTCGCCGTGGGTAGTCAGTATTTCCTCGGCGACTATTATAGTAAAGGGGGCCGTTTCCTTCAGCTTCAGCGCTCCTTCGGCGGTGCCGTGGTCGGCGATGGCAACGCAGTCTATCCCCTTCTCGATACAGCGGCCGGCTATCCTGTCCAGGGGCGTGCCGCAGTCCAGAGAATATTCGGTATGAACATGAAGGTCGGCTTTCAGCAATTTGGCTCTAGCTTACCCTCTCCAGGTACACGCCGGTGCGGGTGTCAACCTTAATAATATCCCCGTTATTGATAAACATGGGAACCTGTATGGTGATGCCGGTCTCCATCTTGGCCGGCTTGTTGCCGGCGGTGGCGGTGTCCCCCTTGTAGCCGGGCCCGGTCTCGGCCACCTCCAGCTCGACGGTAATGGGCAGCTCCACCCCCACCAGCTCCCCCTTGTAGCTTGTCACCTCCAGGGACATCCCCTCTTTCAGGTAGTTAAGGGTGTCGCCCAGCTGGCCGGAGTCGATGGGTATCTGCTCAAAGGTCTCCTGGTCCATAAAATAATAGGCGTTGCCGTCGTTATAGATGTACTGCATGCTGCGGGATTCCAGGCGGGCCCGGGTAAACTTTTCGCTGGCCTGGAAGGAGCGGTCTATGTTATGGCCGCTGCGTATATCGCGCAGTTTAAGCCTCACCGTGGCGCTGCCACGCCCTACCTTGATGTGCTGGTAGTCCACCACCTGGTACAGCTTGTCGTCCAGCTCTATGGTAATCCCTTTTCTCAGTTCTCCGCTGTCAATCATCCTGTTCTCCGCAGTCTTATTTTCTGGCTTTTGAGATTTCCCTTATTTTGCCCGCTT
>Ga0315545_1005247_pt1 | contig 10457 bp, 10 predicted proteins | sample SalMarSW160210MG_FD_203096 | JGI IMG/M metagenome (GOLD analysis project Ga0315545, IMG submission 203096) | Salt marsh sediment microbial communities from the Plum Island Ecosystem LTER, Massachusetts, United States - Salt Marsh Sediment SW1602-10 ...
GCTCAAGGACTGTCAGGAACGCCTCGACCACCCGTGGATCGAACTGCGTCCCCGCGTTTCTCCTCAATTCCCAGCACGCCTCCCCCTGTGGAAGGGCTAGACGGTACGGACGATCGGAGGTCATAGCGTCGTAGGAGTCGACAACCGCGATGATCCGCGCCTCGATCGGAATATCTTCCCCCTTCAACCGGTTGGGATAACCGCTCCCGTCGTGGCGCTCATGATGGGCAAGGACAAGCTTCGCCGCATCGGCCAAGAACTCCTTATCGGCAAGCATCTGCTCCCCATAGATAGGGTGCTTGCGCATCTCCTCCCACTCCTCGTCGGTGAGCGGACCCAGTTTGTTCAATATCTTATCGGGAACCTTCACCTTGCCGATATCGTGGAGATAGGCGGCATATGAGAGAGAGATCAGCTGATCACCGGAAAGGCCCAGACGTTCACCGGTCAGTAGGGCCAAGCGCTCGATGCGGTGGCAGTGTCCCGCGGTTGCCTCGTCCTTCTCCTCGACGGAGAGAGCGATCGCCATCATATCTTGAATCTCCGCCCGCATCAGGTGAAAGCTCGGGGGGGAGGAGACCAGCAGGAGTTCCACATCCTCTTTCACATGGAAGTAAGCGCGTTCCGGAAGGCCATGGTGGTAGAGGTGATCCCCCGCGTGCAGCACGACCCCCTCGCTCCCTTCCTGCTCTTTCAATAGAAGGCTGCCAACGAGTAGATAAATGAACTCAAATCCCTCCCACTCACTGGCAGCATCCAGGTAGAACATCTTCCCCGCCGCGATCCGCTGGCGGGTGACCTCCACTGAGCCTTGTACAACAAGGAGTTCCAGAGTGGTCGAACGTTTCTCGACTGACCTTGTCAGATCCTTTTGCCGGCCAACCGTTAACCCTTTGACCACACAGGCAACCTCCTATCGCAAGTGTTTAGCCACCGCCAACATGAATCGGCGTGGATGACGTGGTCAGACCACCACCAACATGGATCGGACTGGATGAATCGGTAAACCCACGTCCGCCCCCGACATGAATCGGGTCTGCCGAGACAGTCACCGCAATAACGGTAACTAATAGTAGCAACGAAAACAAGAACACTAGAATCCGCTTCATCGACTCTCCCTCCTTTAAGAGATTAATGTACTCTGATTCTACCTACCCGCGGTAGATCTTAGACATAAGACAATCCGGTTATTTTCCAACCGCGCTATCGCACAGACTAACTATATCACGCAAGAACGAACAGCCCGCAAGAAGATGGATGAAGGACGTGGCCCACGGATTGTTGGAAATGAGCTTCGTGTGATCCCATCTTGTTGATGGGTTCTTCCAAGAGTTGTAAGCGTGCTCGCTCACAGAAGTCGACGCGTGCCCGGACTCCGTTGGGAAGGGTGAACATCGGGTGGATGTCACTGACCCGATCTTCGATGGTTCCGGCGGTGTGCCCATGGCGTGCGGTTGCGTGTTCGGCAACGCGGACCGAGAAACCCATCTTCTCCAGGTTCTCCAGCCCACGAGCGAATCGCTTCGGACAAAAGGCGGTCACGGGTGATGCTGGCGAAACGATCCCTATCGTATCACCAGCCCTCAACCGGGAAGGTACGATCACGGGTACCTCCTTAGTCTTTAGACTCCTCTCGAGATACTCCTGTACGTAGCAGTGTCAGCGACAATCTTTCCTATCTCGTTTTCAGCCATTATTCTGTCTTCCACTGTTCTCTGCGTCTTTGCGCCTTTGCGAGAAGCACACGCTTTTTCTCTCGCCCGTTCGTTACACTCACTCAAGCCGCAAAGATCGCCAAGGAATGCTGGTTTTCACTCTTCCGTGTCCCCGAGTCTCCCCCTCCCCCTCGCCTACCCGCCCCCGATTGGCGGGAACAGGGCGACGCGGTCGCCATCGGAGAGGGGGTGATCAAGGGAGCGTGTTGTCCCATTGATAAGGACGAGGTGGATGCCATTCTTCGGGATGCCGAGTGCTTCTACCATCCGCTCGACGGTTGTTCCTTCTCTCAGCTCTAAAGGAAGCGCTTCCCCGGCTTTCAATCCAGGACGGATCCTCTCAAGCGATGCGTGGAGTCTCACCTCAACCCGGTTCATCGGAACGATCGCCTTCTCGTTTCGTGAAGTACCACTTGTAGAGGAGCTGCATATCATCGGGGAAGACGCCTAAGCGATCGCCTGACTTTACTTCTCGCGTGAGCCCGGAGTACTCTCCGTTTAGGAAGATGTTGTTCCCCAGCTCTTCTTCAGGGATGCCGATCCTTTTCAGAATGCCCTCGATTGTCTCTCCTGGTACCACCGGAATACTTACGGTCGAATCGGCTGCAGGGTCGCTCTCTTCGGCGAAACGACGTAATTTCCCGTAGAGGTGCACCGTGATCACAGGATCCTCCTTTCAGGGCTGCTTGAATGATCGCTCATGAGGAACAACGCGGCAGATCAGGATGAGATCTTGGTCTGCCGCATCTCAAGAAGGATTATACGAGTACTCGGTCCAGTTCCTCGTCAGAGAGATCCCACACGGTGTTGTGCGGTGGGAGAGGCTCATTCTTCATAAACTCGGGGAGGCGATCATCGGCCTTCGTGAACCCGGCGGCACGATTGAACGCGAGCTCCATATCGATCACCTCTTTACCGATCCTCCCAACATCATCCGCGTTCCAATCAGTACCAAGGACACCGTTGCACTCTTCGATCATCCCCTCGAACCCGGTCGGGATATCGAGGATGGCAAACGCGATGAACAGGCAGTGACCGGAGGTGTCGATGAACGCGGTCGCGTACTGGAAGTTGCGCGCCATCTCTACCTTGTTTGCGTCGAGCGGGTCAACCTTACCGGAGACTCCCAGGATCTCCGGGGCGATCGTATAGCCGGAGGTGTGGTCGGCCCCCATCGTGCCGATCGCGTACGTTATCCCGATTCCCTTGATCGCACGGGGCTCGTAGGCGGGCATGTTCTGTCCCTTGACGGCTGGGACACGGGTGACGCCGAACGCCCTACCGGCCATGACCGCGCCATTCCCCAGTATTCGTCCGAGGGGGGTTCCTTGACCGATCTCTTCCACGAGTTCGATCGCTCGTTTCCCGTCGCCAAACGCGGCAAGCCCACCGTCCATCGCCACGGCGAGCGTTCCACCGACCTCGATCGTGTCCAGACCGTAATCGTTGCACAGTTGGTTCAGCTCGGCGATCGTGTCCAGGTCGTCGATCCCGCAGTTTGCGCCGAACGCCCAGTCGGATTCGTACTCGATGCACGAGGTGTGCTCGCTCCCATCGGAGCGGTGCCAGGTGTTAGAGCACTTAATTATGCAGCCGGGCGAGCAGGCGTGGTTGTAGAGCTCCTTTCCGGTGCGCTCTTTGTTCCCCGCGAAGATCGCCTCACCAGCGATCTTTGCCGCTCCCTCGAACCGCCCTTCGCGGAAGTTGCGCGTGGGCAGGCCCCCTACCTCGTTGATGATGTTCACCAACACCGCCGTGCCGTACGTATTGAGCCCGCCCTTCGGCTTGGTAATGTCGTGCGCCAGCAACGCATCGGCAAGCTTCTTCCGCCCCTGGTCGAACAGTTCTTGATTTACGATCTCCACTCCCGGGGCGTCGGTGTCATCGACGACGATGAACTTCAATCCCTTGCTCCCGAGAACAGCGCCCAATCCACCACGTCCCGAGTAGCGGCTCGGGCGACCCTCAAGGTCGTTGAAAGCGACTCCAGCAGCAGTCATAAGCCGTTCTCCGGCGACGCCGATCCCCATTATCGCTACCTTCTGTTTTCCCCCATGTTCCTCGAACAGTGGGGGATAGACCTCGGAGAGCTTCTTCCCTGCGAATCGATCGGCAGATTCGAAGGTCGCTCCCTCTTTATCGATCTTGAGCGTCAAGAGTGATCCCTTCTCCGTGGAGACACCCTCGATGATGATCGCCTTGATCCCGAGACGGGCGAGCTTTTGGCTGAACCATGTGCCAGCGTTCGACTCCTTGATCGTACCTGTTAAGGGCGATTTTGCCCCGACGGAGATACGCGCGGAGGTTGGAGAGACCGTTCCGCTGACGATCCCCGAAGCGATCACTACCTTGTTCTTCGGCCCCAGGGGATGACACGTCGCTGGAATCTCATCGCAGACGATGCTCGATGTTAGCCAGCGCCCGGCCCTCTGCTTGTACTTCTCCGGGACATCCTCGTAGGTGGCAGTCCGATCGGCCATATTAACACGCAAGATTGTTTGCACGGTGACCAACTCCTTTTTTGAAATAAGATCTTCCCTCTCTCTACAGCGTTCACTATAGAACAGGTCGCCGTGCCTTGGCAAGTGTGCCTCGGCACGTGTGCCTTGGCACGGAGGAAGGTTGACCGTTTTAGGATGGGGCCGAACAGAAGCTTTCACCGCCGAGAACGCGGAGCACGCAGAGATGCGGAATGGGAACCTTAATGCTTTATCTCAGCGATCTTTGCGCCCTCTGCGGTAAAATGCTTGTAACTACGGTTTGAGCGCGAAGACAAGTATTAGAAAAGAGTTACGCACCAGGCTCCTTAATGCACAAAGATCGTCAGGGCGATCGTCTTCTCCGCGGGTCCGGCCTCCCAGGGGCGGCGATAGGAAAAGGTCAGGATTCCATGCCCTGCTGTGACTGCTCTGTAACGGAAGTAGAACGTCCCTCCCGCGCCCATGAGATCGGAATCGAGGTGGTAATCGAGACCTTGGATCCGTTCTAAGAGGCCGCCAGCGGGTTCCTCCTCGATCTCCCATTCATAGCCGGTCGTCGGATTTCCGGCAAGAGCGATCAGCAAGAGGTCTCCTTCTCTTAGGGCGATTGTTTGACCGTCACTCTCCTCGCCGAACAGCCGGTAGACAAGGAGCTCGATACCGCAGACCGATGCACGAGAGGAGACACGCCCCGATTCGCTCGCCATCCCCGGTAAAACGACCTCGATCTTCGCGCGAAACTCGCCGATGCTAGTATCGATCACCACAGTATAAGCCCCCACCTCGGCCAGTTCGCCAGAAGGGTGAACGAGGTCCACCCGCCCAACCCACTCGTCATACACGATCGGAAGGGTCGTCTGGTCTCCAGTTCCCAAGGAGACGGAATCTCCGTCAACATCGAGCACGCGCAGCCCAGTAATCATCACCGGCTCGCACAGACACGAGCACGGCTCCTCGCGGTCGATCTCCAAAGCCAGGGAAGTCCCCTGCTCGAATACAAACGTCCCGACCGTCGCCCGCACCGGTCCATCCGAGGAAGACGAGGCCGACGCGCTGCTACTCTCAGCGACGACTCCCGTTCCAAAGATCGGCAGCACCAACAACACCATGATCATCCCACGAAGGATTCTCCCGTTCATCGTTATCACCTCAGCTTAACCTACCCGCAGATGGGGAGACGGTTTCATCGCGCGCCAAGAGCCTGCTTCAGGGGGAGGCAGGAATCAAGGACCCTGTGGCAAAATTACAGGGTCCTTGATTTTCATGTAGGGCTTTGATGCATCGAAAGCAAGGTCGCACGCAAGGTATGACGCTACATCCATCTTTTCGTAGCGTCGGAGCTTGTCTCCGACGTTGAGGGGGTTTATTCCCAAAAGAACTCATGTAGCCAGTACGAACAACAAGCTGATTCGCCTTGTGCAGAAGGTGCTGGGCACGCCAATCTATCGGCAACAATGATCTATACCCACATCTTCGACGAGGAGGTGGAGAGCACGCTCAAATCCTTTCGTCAAGCGGCGGTAGCGGTCTAAGAACGCAACATAATCGGCGGTTTTGATAGGATACGTTGCGCGGTTTGCCAACTGGAGGAATCTCAGTCAGGGGCTGAAAGCGCTGAAGACCCGTTAAAAAGGGCTGCCTGTGATCAGGGATAAGCCTAGCAGCCACGCAACACAATACATATTGTGTTGCATAAACTAGTGGCTAGGGTTCAAGTCCCCCAGGCTCCGCGGCCTTGATGTGCTGTCGATCTTGGCCTGTGAGAACCTTGAGTTTCGCATGCCCATCCTCCTCGTCGTAGACGTGAACCAAGGAAGGTTTTCACTTTCTCCCTGGCTCTATTCATGTTAGCTGTTGGCGGTCATAGATCAAGAGGATCCTACCGCAGTTAGAAACCAAGCTTGCGGGGTTGGCACATTGGCACTTTGTAACTGCTCAGCTGGCTGAAGCCACTGTCTGCCTTAGTGCCCCTTCAATTGTGTTCCGGAAATCCTCTCCACGTAGGCCACAGGTCGCCAGTACGCTCATCAATATCGCATGCTTCCCCGCTCCTTTCCAAGAGCGATGGCCGCCGGAGATCTTCCGTTTCACCACGTACGGACGCAGTGCTCGCTCTGCTCGGTTGTTTGTCGCCTCTACTCCAGGGCAAGCAACGTAGTTAAAGAACTCTCCACTGTGTCTGACCAGGCGCTTGGCAATCCGCTGGCAATCCAGATCATTCCACTCTTGCTGGGAGAGATCCACAAGCTCTTGCTCATATTGGAATGCTGTCTCTTCTCGTATTGCAGGAGAAGCCCTCGCTTGTTGCGCGTCAACCCAGCGCGAAGCCCGCTCCCGTATTCGCTTCAGACACGCGTGTAGTCGCTTGCACCTTGGGCAGTAGTAGCGCTCGATCCGGTACTTGGTGACATGGAGCCGGGGTGGAACAAGATCCTCTACATAGCGATCCCGTTCCTCCTGTGGCTCACTTAGCTTTGAACCGCAGTGAGGACAACACTCGAGGGTCAGTTTCCGTTCCTCATTAACGTGAGATGGTATCGCTCTGAACATACCGCGATGGCCTTTCTTGCTTCCCGGCTTCTTTGCCCCTTCCTTCTGCCGCGGGGGCTTCACAAATGGAGGCGGATCATCCTTGTTGCTAATCTGTGCTCTGAGTTCTTTGTTCTCCTTCTGTAGTTTGAGCAGTTAACCTTCCAACCGCGCAAACCTGGCTTTCAATGTCTCGTTCTCATGACGCAGCTCAGCAATTATACCTCGGAGTTCTCGATTCTCCTTTCGGAGGCTTAGATTCTCGTTGCGCAATTCCTCATACGATAAGAACATGACAATCCCAAGGGGAACAGGAGATGAATGTTATGTCTATTACATTCGTTCCCTCTCATGGTGGGCTTTAGTGCACGTGCAGTCCGGTAGCTTGTCCGGTCTACTTCAACCCCCTAGACAGAGGAACGCTTCAGTTGGGTGAATAGTTACCAAAACTGTTTCACAACGAAGGACACGAAGAGCACGAAGGGGTCAGAGGATGAAGCACTTGATCCCGCTCTTAAGCTTGGTGACATTGAAGTTCACCAGGAGTCCGGTTTTCACTCCCACTAGCCACATATAGGTCAGCAACTGCACCTCGTGGATGCCGGCGCACGCCTTTGTCCTCTACCGGTTGCGGATGCTGCAGCTTGAACCGAATTCCATTCTTCGTGTCCTTCGTGCTCTTCGTGGTGAATTCTCTTCGACCTCCGATCTTGCTCCGCAACCGGCATCCATTCCGTGCGAACCGAAATTAGAAGTCACTACCCACTAGAAACGACGAGAAACCTCTTTTATCCTCCGCCGACCGGTGGGAGGATCGTCAGGTGATCGCCATCCCGAAGGGTCGTGTGAAAGCCCTGCTTGAACGATGCGTTTCCTCCGTTGATGAGCGTGTTGATGTACCGGTGTACCTCTCCGCTCGCGGTGAACAGGCGTGAACGAACGTGCGGGTGCCGAGTGACGAGTGAGTGTAGCGCGGCGAGGATATCCGCTCCCTCGGGCAGTGCAAGCGTCAGCTGGGAGGTGTCCAGCTCGTGCTTGAACGAGAAGGAGATCTCTAGGGTGATCTTCATCGTCCTGCGATCAGCCTGCGCGAGATCGCGTTGTGTAGTGGGATGAGTCTGTAGAGTGACTCATCGACCAGGCGGCCGTCGCGTACGCGTAGCTCCCCGTTCACAATTGCCAGGTCCACTCGATCGGCTCCGCAATGGACGAGTGCGGCGAGTGGATCGGCGTGCGCGCCGGCAAACTCGATTCCCGAAAGGTCGAACGCGATCAGGTCGGCCGCCTTCCCCACCTCGATCGAGCCGATCTCCCCTTCGCGATGGAGAACCCTTGCCCCGCCCATCGTCGCTAGGTAGAGTGCCTCGCGCGCGGTGAGGGCGTCGGCTCCGTAGCGAACTCGTTGCAAGAGCATCGTCTGCCGCACCTCGCGGATCATGTTCGAGGTGTCGTTGCTCGCCGAGCCGTCGACACCCAAGCTGACCGTCACTCCTGTCTTCTTCAGCGGGACGACAGGGGCGATCCCCGAACCGAGGGTCATGTTCGAACTCGGGCAGTGGGACATCCCAACCTTGGCCCTCGATAGCTTGTCGATGTCACTATCGTTAAGGTGAACGAGGTGGGCGAACCACACGTCGTTGCGCAGCCAGCCGAGATCCTCCATGTAGTCGACCGGACGAGCTCCGAACTTCTCCAGGCAGAACGCATCCTCATCGGCCGTCTCGGCGAGGTGAGTGTGCAATAGGACTCCGTACTCATCCGCGAGCTTCGTCGTCTCGCGCATCAGCTCGGAGGTGACGGAGAACGGTGAGCAGGGGGCAAGGGCAACCCGGAGCATGGCAAAGGGAGAAGGATCGTGGTAGCGTTCGAGCACCCGCTGGCAGTCTGCGAGGATCTCCTCCTCCGTCTGCACCACGCTGTCCGGTGGGAGCCCACCGTCCTTCTTCGAGAGCGACATCGATCCGCGGGTAGGATGGAAGCGGATCCCACTTAAGAGCCCTCCTTCCACCTCGGCATCGAAGATCCGAGGGACCCCACGTGGAAAGAGATAGAAGTGGTCGGAGGTCGTCGTCGCTCCGGAGAGGAGGAGCTCGCTACAGCCAATGGCCGCACTAGTACGCACGGCCTCGTTGTCGATCCCCTTCCAGCGCTCGTACAGGAAGATGAGCCAGTGGAAGAGCTTCTTGTCCGCTGCGTCAGGAACGTTGCGGAAGAGGGTCTGATACAGGTGATGATGGGTGTTGACGAGCCCCGGGAGGAGGACCTTCCCCTTCCCCTCGATTACCTCGTCGTAAGTGTTTCCGGTCGGATCCTTGCCGAGGGCGACGATCCTGTTCCCTTCCACGAGGACGTAGCCTGCTTCGATCTCGCGTCGTTCATCATCCATCGTCGCGACGAGGTCGAACCCGCGGAGGAGCGTCCGTGTCATTACCTCACCCTTCTCCTAAATCGATCTCTCCGGCCGTTTCGAGGAAGGCCACAAGGAGGGCGATCGCCGCTTTCAGGTCGTCGCGGTGTGACATCTCCACCACCGAGTGGACATAGCGGCTCGGAAGCGACAGGGTAACGACAGCTGCCCCTGCCTGCGCCCGCTGCAGCGCGCCGGCGTCGGTCCCTCCTCGAGGAAGGATCTCCATCTGGTAAGGGATCTTTCGTTTCTCGGCGAGATTTTTCAACGCCCGCACCAGGCCGGTGTGCGAGATGGAGGACGAGTCGGCGAGCTTGATCGCCACTCCCTTCCCCAGTTGTGTGATCTGTTGCGCAGGGGGTACTCCCGGCATCTCCACGGCGAGTGTCGTGTCGAGTGCGATCCCGATCTGCGGGTGCACGGCGAATCCTGCCACCTGCGCCCCGCGCAGGCCGACCTCCTCCTGTGTCGTCCCCACGAAGTAAAGGTCGCAGTTGATCTTCTTGGCGCGCTTGATCGCCTCGATCGCGATGTACAGTCCTGCTCGGTCATCGAGGGCCTTTCCCGAAATGACGTTCTCGCCGACGATGAAATCCTGACGAAGGGTGATCATGTCCCCGAGCGAGACGAGCTCTCTGACGCGGTCTTCGGGGAGGCCGAGATCGACGAACAGGTCCTTCATCTCGGGGAGCTTCTTCCGCTCCTCCTCGGTCATGATATGTATCGCTTTGCTCCCGATGCACCCGATCAGGTCCTCGGTCGCGGTGTGGACGATCACCCGCTGCGCGATCAGCGTCTTCGGGTCGAACCCGCCAAGGGGATGGAGACGCAAGAACCCTGTCTCCTTCTCGATGAAGCTAACGATGAACCCGATCTCGTCCATATGGGCGGCGACCAACACCACCGGTCCTTCACCGTTTTGGTGGGCGATCAGGTTCCCCAACGGATCGATCCTCACCGTATCGACGTGATCGTGAAGCGCATCCTTGACTATCGCTCGGATTTCCTCTTCGTGTCCGGGAATCCCCGCGGCCTCGCTCAAGCGTTTCAGCAGTTCCATGGACCCTCCTTGTATTACGTCTCTTCGATTGTACTGATCGATGGCACGCGGTCAATCGCTTGTCGCCGCCGGCGAGAGCCCGGTATCATAGACGCATGATCCCGCTGCGCGATTACCGAGAGAGTAGGACGTTCCCGATTGTCACCGTCGTGCTGATCATTCTCAACCTGCTGGTCTTCTCCTATGAGCTGACGAAGAGCACTACGGAGACCGAAGTATTAGATGTCGTTGCCTGGCAGGCACACGGGATGAACTTTGCCGACATG
>Ga0315545_1005250_pt1 | contig 10452 bp, 6 predicted proteins | sample SalMarSW160210MG_FD_203096 | JGI IMG/M metagenome (GOLD analysis project Ga0315545, IMG submission 203096) | Salt marsh sediment microbial communities from the Plum Island Ecosystem LTER, Massachusetts, United States - Salt Marsh Sediment SW1602-10 ...
TATGAAGCCAATAGACATGATTATATCTTATTGAAATATAAAGAAATTAAACCGGACACTACTGAGATGGAGTATAATAATGACCACCTCTCAATTAATTAAGCTTAATATACCATTTAAGTGAATTATCATTTCACCAGCCAAAGCGCTCATAGCAATATAAGATTACATGGGAATAAGGATTGTTATCCCTAAAGACTTCCTCGATAGTTTCATATGACTCATGAAAAAGGGGTCTAAGGGGATTTATCGGCAAAACACATAATTTTTTCCACAGGCTCTCGTTGACTCCTAAAGAGGCTTGCCGGTGCTTCTGGATAGGGCGTTCCAATGGCAATGCCTATAACAACTTTCTTTGTTTCAGGTATATGAAGGATTTTTTTTGCGATATAAGGATAATGCATTGATGCAGCCAGGTAGATCGTCCCAAGCCCCTCCTGGACTGCGGCATAACAAATTGTGGTTCCTATGGAGCCAATGTCCAGGCAGGCGTAAGGCTCGTTTAGACCTCCGTCGATGGTAAGGTATATGACCGCCGGTGCGCCGAAGAATCGATACATGTTCAGATAGTGTTCAATGCGGGCCTGTTTGTCTTCTCTGGCAATTCCCATATCTGTAAAAAGGGTTCTTCCGAGTGAGACGTACCTCTCTTTGTGAATCGCGGGATAGTCGACCGGCATGTTTATGTCAGGCCGAGGTCTTATACCTTTTTTTGATTCATCTACAAAGGCCTCGGCAAGAAGCTTTGTCTTCTCCCCATCCGCCACAACGATCTCCCAAGGCTGGATATTTCCCCAGGACGGCGCCCACCGGGCAATTTCAAGAATTTTGATAATCTTCTCACGTGGCACAGGGTCGGGGAGAAACGCCCTTATACTTCTTCTGGAAAGTACTGTATCGTTGAGTTTCATGTCTAACCTCCCAATTATGTTGTGTGCTCAGATCGTAAATAATTTTGCAATCAAATCAATTTATAATTAAGTTTTTATTAAGATGCAACCCCGCAGCCCTAATTTTGGAAATGAATGGCTTTATCGGCGTCACGGATAATGATTGGTGTGCATTCCTCTCTCACCAGCCACTTTAACCTAAAACAGTCCGCCACAAAAACAGCGGGCAAGCCCTCCAGAATAATGGCGGGCAAGCCCTATATCTATTGACAGCCACCCTGAAACCTGATTCTAATAAAACAATCTTTGGTTTAATTACTAAGAGCCAAGGAATATTGGACGACAGAGAGATTCTTCGGCATAGTAGTTTTTTGGCTTGTAATGTGAAAGGTTGTTTGAAAATTCAATGGCAAAATGTTATAGTGATTTTAAGAAGTTACCCAGAACTCATTCCCTTTCCTTCATGGGAGGGAGTGGGGGAGGAAGCTTTTGGGACTTTGGGGACCTTGTTGACCCCGGTTAAATCAATGACAATTTAACTGGGCAGGCTATATTGAATAACTCAAAACGTCAAGTCAATGAAAGAACAAGAGGGAGCGGACAAGACTGACGGCGGGTAAGTCCTCAATCGTAGATTTTCCTTCATGTGCATGATACGGGAATAAACCATGCCCCGTATTCCTCAAGGCACTGCGGTAAAGGGAAGCCAGAAGTGGACCCATAAGCTCATCAATAAAAAGCCTGATCTGCTTACCTCTCTCATCAGAACCCAACTCGATCTTCGAGATACTGATACCATTACATGGCGTTCCCCACTTGCAGAAGATGGGTATACAGAGTATCCTGATGAGGGCTTTTCATAGAGGCTAAGGTCCGGATCAGGGTGATTTTTCTTATAGTTATTCGGCGGGGTGGTATTTGAGGTAAGAATAGGCAAGTGGTATGGGCGAATAGGGCCCGGGAAAACGGTCAGGTATAAATGACAGTGCAATTAAGCAAAACGGAAGAGCGGATTCTGGCGAAGCTGGGTGAGCTGGCACGGCGATATGGCGCGTTGGAAAGCCAGATGAATGATCCGGCAGCAGCGAGCAATCCTAATCGGATGAGCAAGCTGGCGCAGGAATATGGTACGCTTAAGGGGATGGTTGAAGGGTACCGGCATTATCAAAGATTGCAGCTACAACTGGAAGATGCGGAATCGATGATGGCGGAAGAGGGTGCAGAGGCAGACCTGCGGGAGTTGGCAGAGGAGGAAATCGGCCGATTACGGGAGCAAATGAAGGATGCGATTGAAAAGGCCAAAGAAGGGCTGGTAATGTCGAACGATAAGGCCGTTGGTTCTGTAATCATGGAAATCAGGGCAGGGACGGGGGGAGGAGAGGCGGCGCTATTTGTCGGGGATCTGTTTCGAATGTATACGCGGTATTCGGAAAATCGGGGCTGGAAGCTGGAGCCGATGAGTTTTTCGCCGACGGACCTGAGAGGATTCCGGGAAGTTATTATCAGCATTAAGGGCGAGGGGGTCTGGCAGGAGTTGGGTTATGAAGGTGGGGGGCATCGGGTCCAGCGGGTGCCGGAAACGGAGACTCAGGGGCGGATTCACACTTCAGCGGCGACGGTGGCAGTGTTGCCGGAGCCGGAAGAACCGGAAATAGATATCAAACCTGACGAGGTTATCGAGCATGTGGCCCGAGCCAGTGGCCCCGGTGGACAAAATGTGAACAAAGTGAGCTCGGCTATCAAGCTGCAACATATCCCGACAGGTATAACGGTGAGTATGCAGGAGGAAAAAAGCCAGCACAAGAACCGGGCCAAGGCGTGGCGGATTCTGCGTAGCCGGGTGTATGATTATTATGAGCAGAAGAAACGGGCGGAACGCGACTCGGCCCGGAAGAATATGATCGGCTCCGGCGACCGCTCGCAGCGGATTCGGACCTATAATTTCCCACAGAACCGGGTGACCGATCATCGGATCAACCTGAGTCTGCACAGCCTGGACAAAATCATGATGGGGGAGATGGATGAGCTGATTAATGGTCTGATCGACTACGATAAACAGCAGCGACTGGAACATCTCTTTGCTGCCTTGCGGTAACCTCCGGGTTCAGGAAAGGCATTATTAGATACTAAAGAATGTAATTCTGCGGGCCAGAGCGTGAGGTTATCAAGATGATTTTTATATCTTCCCGATGATAATTCGATATGATGTTATTGGTGCGATCTTGTTCGAAGGCGTTTCTCGAAGTAAATGAAAGTACTTCCAGGAGGGCAGGGATTGGCTATGGCAAAGATAATTACCAGCGCACAGAATCCGCTGGTGAAGAGCCTGGTGAGCCTGCGGAAGAAGAAGAGGCTGCGGTTCCAGAAAGGGGTTTTTCTGATTGAGGGGGAGAGGGAATTGCTGCATGCGCTAGCAGGCGGGATTGAGTTTGAGACGATGGTTTTTTGCCGGGAATTGCTGGTGGGCAATGCGGAGTTGAACAGCATGGAATCGTTGGCGGGGAGATTCAGCATCGGCAGCACCGGGGCGGTGGAACTGGTAGAGGTTTCTTCGCGGGCGTACGGGAAAATCGCCTTGCGGGAAAATACCGAGGGGATAGTTGGTGTGGCTAAAATACCGAGGCGGGATATTTATAAATTACAGTTATCAAAGAATCCCTTGGTGCTGGTGGTAGCTGGAGTAGAGAAGCCGGGGAATCTGGGGGCGCTGCTGCGGACGGCGGATGGGGCGGGAGTGGAGGTGTTGATCGTTTGTGGGGGGGAGGTGGATCTGTATAATCCTAACGTAGTACGTTCCAGTTTAGGGGCTTTGTTTACGGTACCGACTTTTCCATTATCCTGGGAGGAAACCGGGCAATGGTTGCAGGAAAACAGGATTCGGATGATTTTTACGAGTCCGGCAGTGGAGAAGGATTATACCAAGGAGGATTATACGGGGGCGGTGGCGATTTTTCTTGGCAGCGAAAAGGAAGGATTGCCGTCAGAATGGTTGCGGAAAAAGAACAGCAAAGTTAAGATTCTCATGCGGGGACAGATGGATTCGCTGAATACTTCATGCAGCGGGGCGATAATCTTATATGAAGCTGTGCGACAGAGGGAACGGAAACGGGGCCAGGAATAAGTAACTACCTATTGTGAGAAAATGGATGGGGTTAATGGTTGGCTCTTTCTATTGGGAAGAAGGTAGGTAGGGTCTAAAGCAACTTATGAACTTAGGGCCAGGTCTTGAATCGTGGATTTTCACCTCTGTGTGAGCTGAGCACATCTTCGTTCTAGAAAAACCACCTGCCCATATAACGCTGATACACGAAATAAAAACGGTGAAAAGGCCACAATCCCTCTTGAAAGAGTCTGGGATGGGCTGGGGAGATCTGAAACCAGGAAGGCATTCTTGGTTGTGAATTTGGGGTCAAACCCGCCATAGACAAGAAAAGGCTGTTGCCCAAACCGTAATCCCTTTGAGCGGTCATTAAAACGTTTTTTGCCAAGAAATCTTGGCGAAGTGGAAGATAAGCGATGTCAACTGTTTGAGGCCTAAAGGCGAGTTTTGACATCGCCTGGAGCGAGCCTTAGATTTGTCAAAAAATGTTTTAGACCCAGTGAAAAGGGATTTCGACAACAGCCTGTTGAAGGCTACCCGGCTCGTTCGAGTGCGGCCACAGCGGGTAGGTTTTTGCCTTCCATCAGGTCAAGAAAGGCTCCACCACCGGTGGAGATATAGGTAATTCTGTGGCTCTCACCAGCCTTGTAAATGGCCACATCCGTGGACCCGCCCCCTGCAATGGTGAGGGCATAGGAATTGGCTACATAGTTCACCATCGCCGAGGTGCCCCGGCTGAAAGCGTCCATTTCAAACACACCCATGGGCCCGTTCCAGATGATGGTTTTCGCGCTGGCCAGAACCTCTGAATAAAGGAGAGAGGTAGCGGGACCGATATCCATGATAAGCCATTCCGGGGGTGTTTCCTGGATGGGGATGATCTTGGTTTCCGCATCAGCATCAAAACGGTCAGCCACTAGGGCATCAACAGGAATGTAGAAACCGGTTCCCTTCTGGATGGCCTTTTTCATAAGGGAACGCGCTTCCCATAAGAGGTCATTTTCAACGAAGGATTTTCCCACCTCATAATCCATGCTTTTCAAAAAGGTGTTGGCCATTGCTCCCCCAATCAAGAATTTGTCAACGAGCTGAAGTAAGTTTTCAAAGGCCCCGAGTTTACTCGAAACCTTAGATCCTCCGATAATCGCTACCAGGGGGCGTGCCGGGTTATTCAGGGCCTGTGCGAAATAGTTGAGCTCGCTCTTCAAGAGAAAGCCCGCGACGCATACCGGAGCAAACTGGGTAATGGCGACAACGGATGCGTTTTCGCGGTGTGCCACCGCAAAAGCGTCGTTCACGTATACCTCACATAAAGAGGCCAGTTCTTTTGCAAAGGCGTTGTCGTTTTCCTGTTCACCGAGATGAAAGCGGAGATTTTCCAGGAGCAGGACATCCCCTTGCTGCATCTTATCTACCATGGCTTTGACCTCGGGGCCGATGCAATCAGGGGCAAATTGAACATCCTTTTGCAAAAGCCGGGAAAGCCGTTTGGCCACTGGCGCTAGACTTAATTCCGGGACTACCTTTCCATCAGGGCGGCCCATATGCGAGGCGACAATCACCTTTGCGTTTTCGTCAAGGGCATAGTTTACGGTGGCAAGAACAGCTCTGATGCGCTTGTCTTCGGTTATGTTTTGGTGCTCATCAAGGGGTACATTCAGATCCACCCTGATGAGCACCTTTTTGCCGGAAATATTAGTATCCTTGATTGTTATCATGATTCCTTCCTCCCGTTTGAACCTCGTTTATTTCTGATAACTTCACCCGTGCGACAGAGGCCTTCATTTCCTTTCAGGGAAGCGTCTGGTGTGCTCCAAAAATCGCCTCCGCCCTGGGGAAGAACTTAGCTCGAGATCCCGCATCACGGGGCATTAAACTGCGTGGCACCAGGCTCTAGGTACACCCATAGCATGTTATCAGCTCTTTCACAACAAGGAAGTTATCTCCAATGAGAGGGGACATCCTGCTATTACTCCTACCCATTCTCCCATGGGGAAAGTTGGGCAAGGGGGCAAACCACCGCTCAGATTACATTATATCATGTTCCCCATGCTGAGGAGTTAAAAAGACAAATACCTCTCGTGCCCATTGTTAATCCAAATCCCGGTCCGCGGTTTACTTGCTCGTGGATAAAGCCCAATGTTTCTGTTTACAATTCTTGATATCTCAAGTCTCCGTATATGAGCAACGACTGGATAGATTTCCATGTAGCCAAAGCACTCGATTATATAGTATAATGAATACTGTCATGGTCCTCTTGCAATGTGGTCAAGTTTGCGGTTCACTTTCCTGGTGCCTTTAAAGGAGGTTGCTTCAACTCTTCATGTTTCCCTTTGGGGTCACCCACCACGGGGCTCCTATGTGTAATGATGAAGCAACCCCTGCCGGGTTGAGGGGGAATTGTTTTAATCGTCTCGAGGATCTGACAAGTCTTCCGATAGGATAAGAGGTAACCCATGAGGTCATTGAGGCTTTGAATCCCTTAATGGTATACGACATGGAGATGCTCAAACACTAATTGCCAAGACTAAGTGACTTTGTGACCAATAACGGATGGGAGTGATTATGAAGAGGCGGAACAAAACCAATCGATTGAGGGCGGCACTAAAGAGAAAAAGTGTCAAAAGGTGTTTGGGAAAATCTAGAGGGCAGAGAAGGTATCCCTCCTGACTCCTGAGATTAGAGGCCAGGGAATTTTTTCCCTAAATCGTAGGTCGCACGTGTAAGGTTTAAACTTTATCCATGATCTAAGGTCTAAAAGATCTGAAATCCCTTATACCTTTCCATGTCTAATTTGAAATCGCCCTCGCTTGTCATATCAAATCCTGCATGTCGAATCTATGACCACCCCTCTCTGAAACTTAAAGGGGTCGGGTCCCAGTTAAATAGGCTGCGCATTTAACGGGATAAATCTTTTTTTGACAATTGTTAGATAGTAAATCGTTCCGGGAAATACTAAATGAAGGGCTTTGTTGGCGTCATGGATAATGATTGGTGTACATTTCTCGCCCAGCAGCCACTTTTACCTAAAACACCCCGCCCGAAACACGGCGGGCAGGCCCTCCAGAGGGACGGCGGGCAGGCATTACTAAATAAGTATTCTTGGCTTCCCATTTTGATGAAATGAAGATGCAGCTCATACCTTTTCTTCTTGCCATAATCACCTACTCCCCAAAGAATTCAGTCAAGATCGCGATCTATTGACAATCGCCCTGAAAACTTTTTCTAACATTTAAGATTGTATACGGAGTGCCGCTCTGCGGCATTCAGGATACAATCAGGTTGAACTGAGCCGCTTCGTATCCGCCTATGGGGATTCAATACAGGGCTTTAAGGCATAGGAGCTTCAAGTATTGCTGAAAGCCATGTGCTTTGAAGGATGAATAGCGTTTTTGCCATAAAAAATGATGGATATTAACCGGTAATTGTCTCATTTCCAGTACCAAGGACAGGCTTTTTTTGCATAAGATACAGGTATCCAATTGACCTATTAGGATCATTTCCAGATCTGAAAGTTGGTATACATCATTCATTCATCAGGGGGGAGCTCTGGTAATTGTTGGTAACAGGACTTCTTTTAAGAGCATTTTCCCCTTGCCACAATGAGGACAGAGCCTGGGATCAATCCCGGTTATACGAGTAAGAAGCTCTTCCCAGGTTGGTTTCTCTCCTTGTTCATGGTCCTCATTTGTTGAAACACCAAGGATCTCTTTGCATGTGAGTAACTTGGTAGTCCGATTTCGATTACTCATTATACCATAATGTCTGATTTTCATGAACTGGTCAGGTAAGATATGAAGGAGAAAGCGGCGAATGAACTCAAAGGCATTAAGAGTCATACGCTTGATCGTGTCACTATCATCTGCATCCCTATACCGTATGGTTACCTGATCACCCTTAAACTTCACAAGCCGGTCATTTGAGAGTGCCACCCGATGAGTGTAGCGGCCTAAATAATCAATCACCGTCTCTGCATTCTTAAAGGGGGGCTTGCAATAGACGACCCACTCGTGTCTGTAAAGATCGGTCACCATTGCCTCGAAAGCAGGTTTTCCTTTTAAATGGGCTATCTTCCCCGGAAATAGGAGTTTCCCTGAATCATGTGCCTCTCTAAGGTATGCAAGGAACTTGCCTCGGAACAATCGTGAGAGAATCTTTACGGGGATAAAAAAGCTCTTCTTGCAGGAGATCCATCGCGTACCATCCAGTGATAGACCCCCTCCAGTGACAATGCAATGTATATGAGGATGATCTATGAGGGTCTGTGTCCAGGTATGTAATAGAGCGATAAAGCCTATCTCTGCTCCCAAGTGAGTTGGATCTTTGGCCAGTTCTTTCAGTGTTTCAGAGACCGCCCTGAAAAGGATAGTGTAGATAACTCTTTGGTTTCGTAAGGCTATGGGTCGTACATCCTGGGGAAGGGTAAAGATTACATGGAAGTAGCTGACAGGGAGCACATCTCTTTTCCTGGCCTCAAGCCATCGTTCTTTATCCAGACACTGGCACTTGGGGCAATGACGGTTGCGACAGGAGTTGTAGGAGATTCGCAGGGCACCACAGCGATCACACTCTTCCACATGACCACCAAGCTCGGAGGTTCTGCAGATCTCAATGGCACGCATGGCACGCAGATGCCTGAGGGGTATTTCCTGAGCATGGGCATCACGATAGGCATCTCCAAAGGCCCGAAAAATATGGGCCACCTCCAATGAGCTTTTCATGGGAAGGTGCCCTATCGAGTCGGTTTCTCAGGATCTTTGAAAAGGTCGATGGGGTTTATAATGCGTGTGAGATCCTTCCTGGTGACATGGAGGTACATGGAGGTGGTATGTATAGTTGTATGTCCCAAGAGACGCTGGATATGGTAGAGATCGGTTCCAGACTCCAAGAGGTGTGTGGCAAAACTGTGTCTGAGGGTGTGGACCGATGCCTTCTTTTTGATCCCTGAGTGATGGAGCGAAGCTTTCAAGGCCCTTTGTACGCTCGAATCTGAGAGAGGCTTCGCCGAGTGTGTGGAAGGAAAAAGCCAGTCAACCGGTCGGTACACGCCCCAGTAGAGACGAAGCAGCTTCAGGGTACGCCTCCCAAGCAGTGTGTAGCGATCCTTGTTGCCTTTACCCTGACGCACCCGTATCGTCATACGCGCACTGTCGATGTCAGCTACCTTGAGCTGGGTCGCCTCATGAAGCCTCAGGCCTCCTGAGTAGATGGTCATCAACACGGCCCGGTGCTTGAGGTTTCGCGTCATCGACAAGACAGAGTTCACTTCTTGCTTGGAGAGCACCACAGGAAGCGTCTTGCTTACCTTACACCTGGGAATCTTAAAGCTGCTCCAGTCTCCTCTGAGTGTAACCTCATAGAGAAACTTCAGGGCACTGTAGGTTTGGTTCATCGTCGACTGTGAAGACTTCTTTTCCTTCAGCAGGTAATAGAGGTAGCCCCGGATTTGCTCATAGCCCAACAACTCCGGTGATCTCTTATAGTGAGCCACAAAGCTCTTCACACAGGCCAGGTAGGTGTCAATCGTTCGGATGCTGAAGTTCTTTAACTCCATATCCATTCTCATTTTCTCTTTTAGCTTTCCCATACCATGTCTCCTTTCTTTATAGAGGTTTCTAATCACCCTATTGTGGCAGAAAAGAGATAAAACCTGGGAGCTGAATCTCTGAAAACGGACAGGAGCCGCCCGAGCCATCTTTAGTGAAAAACGCTATTCAATTGTCAAAGAGCAAGGAGCTTACGCTCATAAAACCACCGCGAAGCGGTTTAGTTCAACATTTACGTATAAGGCAATTTTGCTTACTTTCAATATTCAATATAGTATAGCCTTTCTGATCGTAAAAAAAATGATAAAATTGGAAATCTTAAGGGCGTTCTGCTTTATGGCAAGGATAACAATTTAAGCCACAAATTCTTTTAAGAATTACGAGTCAAAAGCACACCTGGAGCCCTGTCAAAAAATCAAAAGAGTCAAACGGAGACCCCTGCTGATTAAGTTTTAGTGTACTTAACGTGCTGCTGTGGGGCGCGCGCGTTTTTTTGCGCGTCTCTACCAGCAGCTGGTTCGGCGCTCCGCCTATCACGGCGACAGCGCTTCGAGAATCCGCTCCCTGTTCCAGGATGGGTCAACGTAGGGGCAGAAGTATGAGGGGCCGAGATTCTCTCGGTATGCATCCTCGAAGAAACTGTGGGCTTGCCCGTGTAGTTCCTCTGGGATCATCAGAAACGCGACGTTTTCAACACTGAAGGATAATCGACCTACGTGTCGCCATTCGCGCTCCCAATCGAAGATGTACTTATGTTTACTGTACTGACCAGGGGCATCGATCATTGGAGTAAGTCGCCATATAGGTGCACTTGAGTCCCCAAGCGCCGAATCCATAAGCTCCTGCAGCCTTTGCCAGTGAGGCGTCTCCTTCCACGCGTACCAAATCGGACCGCCTCCTCGCGAGATAATAAAGT
>Ga0315545_1005255_pt1 | contig 10447 bp, 10 predicted proteins | sample SalMarSW160210MG_FD_203096 | JGI IMG/M metagenome (GOLD analysis project Ga0315545, IMG submission 203096) | Salt marsh sediment microbial communities from the Plum Island Ecosystem LTER, Massachusetts, United States - Salt Marsh Sediment SW1602-10 ...
GGAATTATTTTAGAGAATTTCAATGCCATTCATATAGGATGCTCGGGCCTTGGAAACCCGTGAAGATTCAGCGTTTTGTGATCGTCTTTCACGAACGCTTACACCCATTTCGCCGCCACTGTACCAGACTGGCGCCGGCTACAACCAAAAGCATCGCAGCGATCTGAACCGGGAGGAGCCGCTCGTCCAGGGTTCCCCAGGCGATGATCGCCGTACCGAGTGGAGTGAGGTTTAGCATCAGGTTTGCCTCAACGGCAGTGAGATGCTGTAACGAGTGGTTGAATAGGAGATAAGCAGTCAGTGTGTTCACCAATGCGAGCCCCAAGATAACCCCCCAAGCAAAGAGGGGCATGTGAGGGATTCCCTCCACAGCACCAGCGAGGATGAGGAGGATCCCGCCGCCGATTCCCAGTGGTAGCGCCGTCAGAATTACATTTGCCACCTGGCGATCGCGGGCGATCTTTCGCCCCAGCACCGGGAACGCGGAGAAGCTGAGGACGGCAACACCGAGAAGACCAACGGCAAGTGGCTCTCCCAGTTTCAACCCCGGCAAGAAAAACAAGACACTTCCTCCGATCGCCACGGTAAGCCCCAGCAACTGGAGGCGATTGGGTCGTTCCTTGAGATGTAGGATTCCTAGTAGCAGCACTGGGATTGGCACCAAGCACAGGACAAGGGACCCGGTGGTTGCTGAAACTGTCTTTAAGGCGAGAAACAGGGCACCGTTTCCGATCGTGTACTGCGCGAGGCCCATGAGGGTGAAGCGTGACCACTGCAGCCGGGTAAGGGGTGTGGAGGATTGCAGGCGTTGCCACATCCAGGGGCAAAGGAAGAGAAAGGCGAGAAAGTAGCGTAGCCCAGCCACGGTGAACGGGCCGGTGTAAGCCAACGCTACCTTCACCCCCACGAACGAGGAAGACCAAATAAGGGCGGTGAGGAGAGCCTCGCCCAGTGGTAACAGTCTACGCCGCAGAAGTGGATTGCCCGCATGCTGTTCCATAGGAAGGACATGATACCAGAAATCACGATTGTTTCCCGCATTCAGAAGAAGGAGTGTTTTCCCGGCTCTCACATTCTCTTTACACAGGCTTCATAAGGGAGGGCGAAGTGTCCGAGTAAGAGGAGGCAAGAGGTTGAGCGAAAGTGAGATAGTAAACAGGGATCGTTTCGGTTTGCGTTTGCGCCGTGGATCGGGTATCTTACTGTAGCGGCTAAACCTGTAACGGGTCAGTTGAACGTTCAATGAAACGAGAGGTTTAGAGCGCAATACCACACCAGGTTGGTAACATTCGAGTGAGAGGGTTGTTAGAGAGGAGCGTTTTGAAGTGGGTGGAACGAGCGGGACGCCTTGCTCGCAAGCATGGGTTGGATCCGCGCGCGTTCCTGTTTCTTGCGCTCCTCGGGTATGTAATGCAAGGCCTTTACTACCTTCCCTGGTTCAAAGGGAAGAGTGTTGACCTAGGCTTTCTTGTCTCTCTCAGGTTCCTGGGGCTGGTAGGTCCGTTTTACATCCTTATCAGAGGCAAGCAAATTGCGGCGGTAGTCAATGTATCACTTGCTGTAAGCTGGACTCTCAACACCGCCTGGCACGTGTGTCATTTTGTCTATCTCTAATGGGATCTCTTCTCAAGTTAACGGATTGATGCCGCAGGGGATGTTCACCTCATGGTGGGTCCGTGCCTCTTCCAAAATTTGCGCCGCCCACCAAATTACGGTTGCCCTCGCCATCGCAAGACACAGTCTGGTAAAGGAAAGGCCGAGGGCTAGAAGAGCCCTATGATCACCCTCCACGAGCGAGCCTAGGATTCTGCAGGGGCCCTGTAGCTTTCCGCGAAGGAGCTCACCGGCTGGAAGTTGGTCCAATCCTGGACAGCCGCGGTCAGCACGCCATCTAATGACGGAGCATGAGAGAAGTAGCTGGGGGGAGCGTGCCTGGATCGCCTGCGAAGATCATGTGGCGGATCTTCTCTTCGTGAGGACCCAACTGCACCCTGGAGAACTCCTCCCGCTTGGAGACGCTCGCACGCCATAGAATCGAGAGATGGAACAAACGGAACAAGGTGTAGTCGAGCCCCGTTACCTGGACAGCACTGTTGTTGACCTTGTTGGGGCACTTTTCTTGCTTATACCACGCATTGGAGAAGTAAGTCTCAAATCGGTTGATAATGCCTTCGCACTCCTTGCAGAGCAACGGTTCCCTTTAGGCTTTCTGGAGGTAGTTGAATCCCCTGGGCACCAGCTTGGCCTCGACGGCGCGATGTTTCTCGTCATAGAGGGGCCTGTATAGGAACTCAGGAATCACATGCGATTGAACTAGCGGTTTCTCTTTCTGGCATAGACGACATACCATTTCGGGCAGCAGACCTCCTCAGTTTCGGTCTAACGATGATTATTGTGCAACTCCGCAATACAGTATGCCGAAGAGTGGCTGGTGTCAATTCTATTCTTCTCATCTCTTGAGATACTAAGAGGAGTCAAGAGACACAGACTCCATCTCAGGCTGCTCCTTGAGGAATCATGGGTTGCTGCACCGGAATTCCCGCGTTCACAAGTATAGGTTCAGAAAAAGGGCTCACTTTATGGGACTGGAGTGCTCCGTAACTGTACCAGATCCGATGTTAGCCCCGTCTCACCGATTCACGAGCGAAGCAACCTCACGGATCACCCAACCATTCGCGGTTAAAGCTCCCTCATGCCCGGCGATATGGGCCTTGATGCAGGCAAATCCCAAGAGATGGGTAGGACGACTAAAAGCCACGTGAGCGACTTTCAGGTTCTCAATATGCCTTGCTTGCCCGAGCTTGTCTTCGGGGTACTTACCTTCGAGAAACGGCAATAGGCGAATCGAATCCCTGGACCTCCAGCACTCTGTCTCCAGGTACAGAGTCGCCGTGTGCGTCTGTCCCTTTACTGAGTGGACAGTCCCTACCTCGATTTCGATGTCGCCATCCCGGAATATGTTGCCTGGCCTGTCTTGTAGCTCAGAGAACTCCACGTTACCACTGGTGAGGAACTCCTCGAGGTGTGGCCCTGCATTCGGATGCCAGGTGTCAATCAGATGCTGGGCGATTGCATCGCGAATCTGTGTGACTGCTTTGTCACGGCGCTCAAGCGAGAGCGCCCACCGTGCCATCATGGTCCGCAGCTGAACATGCAGGTCTTCATTGTTCACTCGAAGCCATGCTAGAAGAGAAGACGGGGTAAGTGGACGATTGGTCTCCGGGTGCCGGATGTCTGCAATCGTCAGTGCTTGGGCCATTCCACGAAGGATTACATCACGGTACACACGCGCTCCCAAGATGGCAACCTGCGTTTGCTCGGCGTGATGCAAGTACGAGAGAAGGTTTGAGAAATGCTTCCTCCCCCGAGTTGCTCGACGGTACTCAGGCCAGTATGAAGGAAGACACAGCTTCCCTTCGTCAGTGCGGTCTCGTCCAACCCATCCGACAGCCTTAAACACTGGGCGTTTCCCATCCGCCAAAGAAAACAAGCCGTGGTGTCGCAGTAGCCGCGCAAAAGCTGGCAAAAGTTGGGTTTCCTCGCCTTCTCCAAAGATTAGCAGATGAGGTGGCAGAGATTTCCGAGTCACATTCGGCTGGAGCGAGATCTGATCGTCGACGCGCACGGTACTGAGGATCTTGGCGATCGATGAGCCATATCGTAGCGTGTCCGAGAAAGTCAATGGTTGCTCTCTGGGCTTCCACTCAACTTCCTTCCGCACATCGAAGTTGTAGATAGCCTGATTCGGATCACCAAGGTGCTGGATGACCGTATTGTCGCAATCGGGGAACGCGGCGTGGAGCATGTCGAATTGGTCAGCGTTCGTGTCCTGCGCCTCATCGACGAAAACGAAGGCAAATCGATGTCGAAACGCTTCCGAGAGACAGGGATTGGCTTGCAAGTACCACAGGGCCAGAGGGAAAGCATCCTGGTAACGCAGATAGCCTTCCTCCAGAAGGCCGTGTTTTGCCGCATGGATGTCATCGTAACTGCTGCTGCTGCCATCCCCGCGCAAGAACGTCTTACCGGTATCCCCACGCATGTAGTGAACAACATCTCCATCGAATCGGAACTGGAGATTTCTCAAGAAGTCTAGCTTCTTCGGACGCTGCTCCTTCCAAGTCAAGCTCTCAAGCTGTCTCCTCAGTTGGTTGTAGATAGCAGGGCTCTTCTCCAGTCCGGAGTCGAAGAAGACTTGTCGCAGGCGCTCTTCATAGAGGTCTTCATCCATTCGAACCTGCCGCTGTCCAAACCGCTCTACATATGCCGGGATCGCCAGGAATTTGTTTGCAAACTCCTGAATCGTCCCAAAAAAGTTGGGATAGCGAAAAAGCACCGCGGACACTGCCCCGGCCCGCTCCTTGATCTGATCGATGGCGACGTTTGTGTGCGTCAAGACGCAAACACCTCGACCATCCGAAAAGGGCATTCGGGTCGCCAGAATCAGGAGCTTTGCAAGTAGCGCTGTCGTCTTACCACTACCTGGACAGGCGACAACATCACAAGATCCCGCGTAGCGAATGAAGCCGCGACGTTCGTCATTGAAATGGTACCCGTCAGGAAGAAGTAGGCGCTCCGTCCATTCAATCTCACGATTCGTTATGTTCATCTGTGGGCGCTTCCGGTAACGATTCTGTCACATGAAGGATGGCCTTAATGAGGTAACCAAGGGACTCGGATTCCAAAAGGGCGTCCCGTAGCTTCTGCCTGTGTGGATATCGAACCAGCCAGGACGCGAATTCTTGGGCGACCACGGCCTTTGATATTCTAGGGCCCAGCATCGCCTTCCCATAGATCTCCCACGCGATCTTCTCTCTGCGACGGTCACAGGTTTCCCAATTGGTCTCCCACGAAGCGATATTCGCTTGCACCCTGGAAGTGACTTCCTTTCTCTTACTCGCTTGTGGTGTGCCTGTTGTCGCGTTTTCCTTCTTCTGCGCCCACAGTACCGCTTGGTAGAATGGCTTTCGAAACCTGGAAAGTGCAATCTCGTATTCCAGGGTCCAGTTAGGTGAGCAAAACCGCCGGACATCGGCGGTGTATCGCTTCGAAAGCGCTACGGTTCTCTCTGCTTTCTTTTTCTCGATAGCGTCTTGGTCCAGAGGGTCTTCTAAGTCCTCGTACCACTCCAACGGCCGCACATCCAGATCTGTCACGACAGCAACTTTGATACCCATACTCTGACCATCTGTCCGAACGAAGATTCGTTCATAGTGCGTAAATGCTGTGCTCCCAATGTTGACTATTGAAACGCCGTACCGATACAGCGGGTGACCGATGATTTCAGCAATTGCCGGGATGAGCAGGTTCTCCGCATCTCCTTCCACAAGGAGAACCCCCCGTGCAAAGAACAGGTTGGCCTTGGTGGTGTCGAGGAAGCGCTGGAGGAACTCGTAGTTCTTTGGGGAAAGCTCAGTGAAGTCTGGTCCCATGGGAAATGCTTTCTCGCCCCGACAGATGACAAGCTTCTTTAGATCGATGCTCGCTCCGAGCGTCGTGCTGTGAGTGGTAAGGAGATACTGGTCTGTACCGCCCCTATTCGCCAGGAAGTGGATCAGACGGAGCTGGGCTTGTGGATAAAGGTGTGCCTCCAACTCCTCAATGAGGGCAAGGCGGAGTCCTTTGGATTCAGGGTCGCGCTGCAGTAGGAGGAGTTCCGCAGCCATGTACAGCAGGTTCAGTGAGCCAAGTCCCGCCGGGTTTCCCGCGAGGACGAGTTCAAGCTTTTGGAGGATGTCAGCGAGATCAGCCCCGGCAATCTTCACTTTTGCAGATGGCCCCTCACCTTCTGCAAAGAACTTCTCCAAGAGGCTGTTGATGGTGTACAGTACGGTGCCGGCTGAACCGCCCGCGTTCTCGTCATCTCCGGGGCGAAAGTGCTCGTCAATGCACTTGTTCGCGGCTCCAATAATCTCCTCGAGAAAGTGGGGCTCTGTGACGCCATGGATAACAGGTTTCTGAAAGAGAGGGTGCGCCTTGAGGATCTGTGCGAAGCGTGATCTTCGCCCAGGCGTCAATTCGTTCTCTGCATCTCTAAGAGGTTTGAGGTAGGTCACTCGAAATCTATCTCGGGCGTCGCCATCTACGCTCATTCCGATCTCATCCGGTCCAGCCCGGAGATCTGTGACAATCCGATCAGCCTTCCATTGAGCGGTGAATCGGACACGTAAGACATACTCCTTTTTGCCATCTACTTCCTCGAACCCCAGCCACTCTAGAAAGGACCCGGCTTCTTCATGACTGAGGCCCCGAAAGATGCACTCAATCTTGAGAGAATCCGCACGGGATGCCCCCACTCCATAGAAATCAGTCTCCTCGAGTCGTACCCACTCCCGGCTTTGAGTGCCAAGCGTATAGCGAATAGCGTCAACTATTGCTGTCTTCCCCGAGTCGTTCTCCCCGATTAGCACATTCAGTCCTGGCTGAAGTTGCAGCGAGAGATCAGGGTCACGTTTGTCGGGACTCTGGCCGTCGGCCCCGTATTTCCGGAAGTTCCAGAGCAGCAGTTCAGAGAGATGCACTTTCTTCTCCCCTTTTCTCGATCAATGCATGGTTGGCCGTATTCCTTGAGGTGTCTTCTTGCTTCGTGGTGTGGCAAAACATGCCGAGTTGTTTGAAGCGGTTGCCGTGTATAGACCTGCAAACGATCACAACGGCGAGGGAGTCAGAGTAATTAAGCATTACAAATTGCCTCCTTGACGATGCGGACTTCCTTATCCATCAGGCCATACAGCCTGTAGACCAACTGGTTAAGAAATCGATCCAGAGCCACTTTTCTACTCATTTAGAAACTCATCTCGTAGGGCCACAAAACGTTTAGTTTGCTGATACAGTCTCTCAACCTCTTCGTAAGAGCGAAAGAAGTACCGATCACGGTGCTGGTAAAAGGGCGATTTGCTGGTTGTCAAGGGTCGGGTAGGTTTCCCCGGTCTAGGGTCACCTACATGTCCCCACCCTTTATGTTGTCTTCCATCTGTTGATTATGCCTCTCACGGCCGATCGACTCCTCCAATGATTCTGGTTGTCTGTCCTCTTCTCTCTTAAAGATTGAGCTGCCAGTTGTAACCCTCCTCTGCCGCTGCCGGTAACTCTCTCCTTTCATTTCGATGAAGTGAGCGTGATGAGTCAAGCGATCCAGTGCCGCGGAGGCCAAGAGGTGGTTGCCGAACACATCTGCCCACTCCTCTGGCGCACGGTTGCTGGTTACGATGATCGGTTTCTGTTCGTACCGCTCGCGGATGATCTCGTAGAGATCCTCAGCTCCACGGGTGGACAACGGCACTAACCCGAAGTCATCTAAAACGAGGACGTCTACCCCAAGTACCCTGCGGTACATGTTGTGGAAACTTCCATCAGCACGCTTGGCATAAAGCTTGGCCAGCAGCTTGTGTACCGGACGGTAGATTACCTTGTATCCTCGCTTGATCGCCTCATACGCCAGTGCCTGGGCAAGGTGGGACTTACCTGTACCGGTGGGGCCAGCAAAGAGCACGTTCTCCCCTTTCTCCACAAAGCGACAGGAAGAAAGCTCGTTTATGAGTGTCCTTTTAATCCTTGGCGCGGCGGAGAAGTCAAACCTGACTAAGGTCTTGCTTTCATCTAACCTTGCCTCAGTTATCCTCCTTGCAAAACGGGTCTGCTCACGCCTGTCTATCTCATCCTCAACAAGCAGGGCAAGGAACTCCGCCGGGGGAAGTGACTGATCGATCGCTTCCTGTGCTCGCTTCTCAAGGGTATGAACCATCCCTCCCAGCCTCAATGCTTTAAGCTTTGGTAACAGTGGATGAGGCTTGATCATCGTAGCTCCTGATAAAAGAAGCTCACAGCGGATCTGGCGTAGCGATAACGTTGATCACTGACCGTGATCCCCATCTCCTCTTCTGATAGTTCGTCCTCCAGTCCCGCGGCAAGGATCGTCTTTACCCGGATGTAACGTGGATCACCATAGTGTAGCGCCCTCTTACAGGCTGCCTCCAGCCTCTGGGTCCCCACCTTTTCCTTGAGGTGCAACAGTGAATGTACACTCGGGAGGCGGTCCTGTACCCTGTCAGCTAGAAGTTCTGCGACCGCTTTTCCACACCACGGACCGACCCTAAGAGCAAGTTGATGACAGACCTCTGGCGTCTTCTCCATCCGCTCACCCTTATGCTCTGGATAGTGGGAAAGGCGGGTCGATCGCCCACCACGCTTGTTTACTACAGGGTGGGTTGTCACAAGCTCTGTTTCGTGGTATATCTCTACTATGCGACATCCGACGTAGACATCGAGTGACTTGCCGATCAGTTTGTAGGGGGCTGAGTAATAGCTACCATTCACTACTACGTGGCAGTCGTGATGGAGCTTCGCCCGGTAGGCGTTGATCTGCTCAAACGGTTGTGTGGGTAATGGCTGAAGGGCGACATGTTCCAGTTTGTTGTAGCGGGCGAGGGGCTTCTCATGGATCGTTCCATGATCCCTCACCCCCGCTACGTCAATCACCCATTTTCTCCCCCTCTCGTTGAGGGTAGGAAGATCAAGGTTCCCTAGATCTTCCCCAGCGATGAAGTTTCGTTTCACGTACTTAACGGCACTCTCGACCTTACCCTTGTGGCGAGGAGTACGAGGTCTGTTTGCGCTCACTACAAACCCATAGTGACGGGCAAGCCTACGGTAGGGAACGCTCAACACCGGGTCAACAAGCTCCCTTGTTAGTACCGCCGCCTTGAGGTTGTCGATCACCACCCGCTGCGGTACCCCATCAAACCACCCAAATGCGTGCTCGTGACAGGTAAGCCAAGTAGACATCTTCTGGTCGAACACAAACTCTACATACAGGTGGCGTGACCAGGAAAGGGTCATCACAAACACCCATGCCTTACGCAGCTTGCCCTTTCTGTCACCACACATCCCTGCGTAACCAAAGTCAACCTGCGCCTCCTCACCCGGGGAACTCTCCACACGACAGTATCCTTGTGGATCTTGCGGCCACAGACGCTGAGCGTATCTCTTCACTGACGAGTAGCTGCCCCTGTAGCCATGATCCTCATGTAACTTCCGCCAGATGACCGTCTTTGCTACCCCGCGGTCAAGGTAAGCTTTAACTACCTCCTTGTATGGTTCCACCGTGCTTACGCACTGCCTCGCCGGTGGTGCCAATCCAAGGACCGCTACCAGCTCGCTTGAAGCAGGCAGTCCTCTGTTCTCCTCCAGAAAGCCGTGTTTATCCGCCAAGTTGCGGTACTTACGGATCGTCTTCTTGGCATGACCCGTGTCACGGTGGATTGCTTCCACTGATTGACCTTTACGTAATCTGTAGATGATCTCTTGTATGTCATTCATGTGTAGTCTCTCCATCTGCACCTCCATGTTTGCTCAACATGGAGGATAATTAGCCGATATCGGGTGGGGACACCAGGTGACCCTTACCCGGGGACACTGGGTGACCCTACCCCGGGGACACCAGGTGACCCTTACCCGGAGATACTAACCCGGCCAATGACACTGGTTTCCGTCTCGAACTTCCGCTTGAGGGTATCCGGTCCCACGATGAAGAACTGCGATTGAAACCTTGATAACTGGTGCATGCGCAATAGTCCTTTGGTCACGTCGGTGCTGTGCTCGACCTCGAAGCAACAAATCGGAAACTCATCTTCAAGCCAGATGACGTCTATCTGACGTGCTGTGTTGAGTATCCGGTTGGTTGTGAAATCAGGAAGGTCTTCCAGGGTTGCCAATTCGCCAATGGTTGTGTCTCGATACGTGGGGCTCTGATTCGCGCTGTAGCTGTCGTAGCCCAGGAGGTTTCCAAGCTCCACCAGCATTCCCTGAACGAGCGAATGCGTGTACTCGTTTCCCTTGGCGGTCTCCAGTTTAGGTGGTCGACCCTTCGGTGGCTTGAATTCGAGGATGGTGTAGTAGTCTGCTTCGCTGATTCGTCTAACGCCGCCCTGGAAATACACGCCGAAATGCTCTTTATTGCCAATGAATTCAAGGCGCTGGATCATGTCGATAACGGGTTTGGGCTCCTCCCAGATGTCAATGTCAGAAAGCTCAAGGTCGTATGCAATTGGCTCAATGTCTACCTTGCGCCACTGCTGGGCCCGGCTTTCCGACGTCCGTTGTAGTTGTGAGGCGATCGTTGCCGTTCCGATGAACCTTTGGCCGCCCTTCCCCGCTTGGTAAAAGACCACTCGGCTCTCCTTGCGAAGCTCCTTTCGGTACGGCGTTCGCTCTCCAATCCCCCATGTGCCAAGGCGCATCAAGCGCTCGTAGATCTGTCGCGCCGGGAGCTTTCCTTGGACGCCTTGCCCCTCGTTGACGATGAAGACAAAGTAGCGCTGCTCGGTCGCCTCCCCACGCGATTGTTCAACTCTCTGTTCCGATTGCCACTCGGCGAGGCTAAACATCCCGCGTCCCGTCTTTGTGAATCGGCTAATTCTCTTGCCCGGAATCTCGGAGTTGATTTCAC
>Ga0315545_1005256_pt1 | contig 10447 bp, 7 predicted proteins | sample SalMarSW160210MG_FD_203096 | JGI IMG/M metagenome (GOLD analysis project Ga0315545, IMG submission 203096) | Salt marsh sediment microbial communities from the Plum Island Ecosystem LTER, Massachusetts, United States - Salt Marsh Sediment SW1602-10 ...
TACAGTTAATGCGCAGACGGTGAAGTATGGCCAAAGACCCAATGCCACGCCGAAACTTGTCGCAACTCCTTTTCCACCTTTGAATTTTAGATATATCGGGAAGACATGTCCAAGAATTGCAGCACATCCTATTAGCAGCCATAACCAGAATCCGGTAGCGGGAGGGGAAGAAGAAAGACGCAATACGAATGGCTGTGCTGCAAGTGTAGGAATCAGACCCTTAAGTACGTCGAGCGTGAAACAAACGTAAGCCCACTTTCGGCCAAGAGCACGCGATACATTTGTAGCGCCAATATTGCCTGAGCCGATTGAGCGTATATTCTTGCCATGGGCTTTAGCGATGAGTAGTCCGAAAGGTATTGATCCAAGTAGATACGCGCCTGCAGTTAGAAACATAAAAGGCAAATAGGTCACTTTAGTCCTTTCCTTTTCATTATAGAATCATATACACTTATTAGCTTTTCGGCAACTCGGTTAATTGAGATCTTATCTTTGAGCTTGTCGGCAATAATCGCATCGGAGGCCCTTCGAATATTGTCGATATCGGAAAAATAGCCGATAGCCTCGGCAAGGGCGGAAGTGTTATTTGGTGAGTCGATAATTTTGCCATGTTTATCATTAACAAATAGGTCTGTTGCGCCGTTGAAGGTGGTGCTGATAACAGGCTTACCTGCCGCCAGGGCTTCGAGGATGAATCGGCTGCATGGGTCATAGAAGGTAGGCAGAACCGCGACGTCGGAAATTGGAAGGAGATTGTGAATGTGCTTGATATGGCCAAGGAAAACAATTTTGTGGTGGATGTTGAAAGCCTTAGCAAGATGACGATATTTTCGTGTTTTGCCTTTTCCGGCGACTATTAAAGAGACGTTGCTTGCAGCCTGATTGTTTGTTATTGCCAAATGCAGAGCCTTTATTAAAGCGGTTAGTCCTTTCAATCGAAAGTTATTAGCTACAAAAAGCAGGAGAAGTGGATTATCCACTTCTTTTAAGCTTAGTTGGCCCAGAATTTGAGTACGAAGCCGCTCAGCAGACTTTGTGTCGGTACGCCTGTTTGTTTTCACACCGTTATGAATAAGAGCTATACGATGTGTATCAGTTTTGTAATGATGCCTGATTTGGTCCGCGACGTACTGTGAAAGAGCGGCAATTACTGGGCCATCGGCATTCTGGCAAAGCCTGCGCTCGGCGTACAGCAGGGCGGATCGATGGAAGTTTATCATAGATGTGAGTCTTTTATAAGATTGTAAGAATTTATTTTCATAGCTTGCAGCATTACGCAGGATTGCCTCAGCGTACGTGCCTCCTCGTGGCTGATATATGTCTGCAAAGTCGAAGGGCAAGACACTATGAATGATATCGTAACGGTTTACGGTCAAATGTTCCTTGAGCACCTTTGCAAACTTGTGATAGGAGGCGCGTTTAACAGAGCTGTTGCAAAGAATATGAGTATTCTTGCCGTTCGTACCGCCGGTTGCTGCCAGCACGTGAACTTCGAGCCCCGCTGAAGATAGGGCTCGAGCAAGTTCGAAAACCGAGCGTTCTGCTCCACCAAGGGCAATATTAGCCCTCTCGATTATTATCGCGACCTTTTTTTTCATTACAGTGCGGTCAGTTATGATTAGCCTCTTTTGTAAAAGGAGTAGGTCTTCCGTGTTTTTTGTCGTGTCGAGCCATGTACTCTGCTTTTCTTTGCACCTTTCGAATGAGTACTTTGTCCGATCTGGTCAAATTTTTCTTGTCGGCATATCGTAAATAGAAACGCAGGCGGTCTGTTCTTGAAAAGTACTTTGCGGGCGCCGAGTAGTGAATTTGTGCAATGTCTTTTACACGAAATCGTTCCTGGCACATTATTGGTTTAAAGGCACGGGCCAAATCTATCAAGTAGAAAGTGTCGTTATTGTTATAGAATATGTGGGAGAAGTAGAGGTCCCTGTGGCGATAGTTTGTTTGGTGAAATTTTCTTACGAATGCGGCTAATTGAGTGATGAAATCCCTTCGCAGTTTTAATCTGTCGGTTGTAGCTGGGCAGTCAAAGTAGTCGGGCAATTTTCGCTCTATTGACTCGGCATTAGGAATTTTCTCACTTATTATAAAACTTCTTTTCTCAAAAAGGACTCCCCATTGCTGGCCGTATGATATGATCTTTGGGGTATCTATACCTGCTGCGCAGAGTTCGTTGTTGGCCCTTACCTCTATGAGAGCGCAACTTGTACGGCTGTGATTTGAAAGCCAGTTTTGAAGTTGGGCTATAATCGGTGGCCTGTTGTAGCGTTTTAGAAATGCCATCGTTGATATTTGTGATCCAGGAAATTCAATCTCAAATTGTAATCGAGTGCGAAATGGCGCAAGGCCAGCTTTGGCCAGGTTCTTGGCGATATTAAAAGAAAAAACGGAGTCGATGGAGGTCAAGCCAAGATTTCTCAGCGGCGTTTCATAGTCCACATCAACGAACATCGACTTTGAAATTTCAACGAATTCTTGCTGGTCTCTGTTTGTAGCTCGTATGCGATTATTGCCGAGCAACTTTTTCGCAGCATCGCAGACCATCTCAACTGTGATTGCCTGCATACAGAAGTGCTCAGATTCTTTACATGTCGGTCTGGTACAGGGACTGCACGGAACATCACCGACAATCTGAATCTCATTTTCATAACCGGTATCTGTCCAGGCGGGATCATTTGGGCCGAAAAGGGTGATGACTTTACGCTTTAGAGCAATAGCTATATGTCGTGGGCCGGTGTCATTTGTTATTACTAGATCAGCGATTGAAAAAAGTGCTTTCAATTCGCCCAGACCGAGTGGCTTTTCTGCTAAGTTTATGAATCGATAATTGCTTAAAGTGCAAACCTGTTTTGCAATCTTTGCTTCCTCAGGATTGGGCGCAGACGAGATAACTATTGTTGCTCTATAGTTATCTATCAGCCAGTCGGCTGTTTTGGCGAATCTGTCAGGCAGCCAGAATTTGCTTGGCCCGTAAGCTCCGCCGGGAACGATTACTATAATCGGCCCCGTACGATTCGTAACTTCCGGCAGCTTGGTTTTGATCTTGTCATATTCCCATGGATCAATCAGCAGTTCAAGGCTTCTATCAAATGTATCAGCGCCCAGCCAGGAGGCGATTGCGAGGTAGTAGTCAACCATAGAAAGGGGTTTGAATTTGCCGTTGGCTAATCTTTGGGGGTAAAGTCTGTCGGTCAGTAAATAGCCGCGACCCTGGCGTGCGTACCCGATGCGATATGGTATACGTGCTAAAAAGACCGTTAGTGCCGATGCGAAGGAGTTTTTCAGAAGAATCGCATGGGTGAAATTGTGCGCTTTTAATTTTTTTGCAAGCGCGAAGAGATTACGGTCGTCCAGATTAAGCCATTGATTGTTAAAGTTGCTTGGTGACAGTACCTGTCGGACCACAGGGTTTGCAAGAAATGTTATTTTGGAGGACTCGAAATGTTTTTGGATCGCTCTTATAGCAGGTATGCTCAAAATAGCATCGCCCATAGGCGAAGGAAGCCAAACTAAAATATTGTCCGTCTTTTCCTGCATATCGAGACTTGCTCAGAAAGATACACATTTCAGTAGTATTACTTACGGCCTTGCATGATATAGAAGGTCAGTGCCATCATCTGAAAAAGAAGGGCGAAGCCCAGCGCGATCAAAACTTTGCCATCCTGTCGGGCCGGGCTCATCAGAAGCCAAATAGCCACGAGCAGACAAAATAAAACAATGATTTGAACGATCCCTGCAATCAATCGCATCACCGAGAATTCGGTAAACATATTTGTTCGCTGCATGCTCTTTAGCTGCTCTAACACACGTTCTAATAACTGTTCGGTTTTACTGTTTGTCATCTCATGTTGATTATGTGTTGCTTGGTCAGATTCTGCTTGCCGGGCTTGTCCAAAGGTTTGTGAGCCGTGTTGAACGGATGGTCGAGTATCTTTTGCTGGTGGGAGTGATTCAGTTGGACTGGTGGCGTTTCTATTTGCTGTGGCTTCGTTATTACTGGTGTGGCGGTGTGATTTTTTTATTATGTTTTTCGCCTCTTTTATGTTCATGGCGGTGTAGTCGGGGTTTGGCTGGTTACTTTGGAGTTTTGTTGCGTCGAGGTGACTACTTATCAGAATGGTCTTGCAGCCAGCTTGCTTACCCGCTTGGATATCACTGTCGCTGTTGCCGATCAACCAGGATTGGCCAAGGTCGAGGTTCATCTCTTTGGCTGCGGTCAGCAGCATACCTGGATTTGGTTTTCTATGGTCGCTTTTTTTGCGATATTTTTGGATAACACCTTCTGGATGATAGGGGCAGTAGTATATCCGGTCTAATTGCGCTCCTTTTTCAGCCAGCATTTGCTTCAAGCGCGCGTGGATTTCGCCGAGCACTTTCTCTGTAACGATTCCCCGAGCTACAGCCGATTGGTTCGAGACGACGATTAGCTTATAGCCCAGTTGCTTTAGTTCTTTTAACGCCTCAGGCACACCCTCCAGTAATTTTAGTTGTTCCGGATCATTGATGTATCCTGGGTCTTCGACCAGCGTGTCGTCACGATCAAGGAATATGGCTTTCTTAGGCATAATTATTCAAATCTGTTTCGGCTGGACTATTCGCAGAAATTCTGCTCAACGAGATCGCATATAATATGGTAGCCGAGTTGATGAATTTCTTGACTCCTCGCCGTAGACTCACTTTGTGCGCACAAACAAATATCGGCAATTTGCTCAAGCTCACTATTGGCTTTTCCCGTGAAAGCTAATACACGAGCACCTTTTTCTTTTGCCAGCATCGCTGCTTTTACCACATTTGTTGAGGTTCCACTCGTAGAAAAAGCCCACAGGATATCACCCTCATTAACTAAAGCTTCGACCTGTCGGGCAAAAACATTCTCATACGTGTAATCGTTGGCAACTGAGGTTAGTACAGAAGTGTCTGTGGATAACGCAATTGCCGGTAGAGCCTTCCGTTCTCTTTTAAATCTGCCTATCAACTCACCGGCAATATGTTGGGCGTCTGCTGCCGAGCCTCCGTTTCCACAAAGGTAAACTGTGCCATCTTGCTTTAGAGCCTCTGTGATTGCCTCGGCGGCAGCCGTGATTATATCAGTGCCACATCTCTGCAATTGGTCAACCAACCTTTTGTGCATTTCTATCGCAGAGGTAATTTGTGTATCCATGGTTTTATTCATCATGTTTTTGTATGCAACGAATTCATTTTATCAATTGTGACAGTTGAACTTTTACCCTCGACAAGTGGTGCGAGGATAACCTTGCCACCATACGATTCAACGAACTCTCGGCCAACAACGCCTTGACCTGCCCAGTCTTCACCTTTGATTAGTACATCGGGCCTGACGTGCTTGATAAGATTGAGCGGATCGGATTCATCGAAGATCGTAATATAGTCCACCGCTTCCATAGCTGCTAATACGGTGGCCCTGTCTTTTTGATTATTTACCGGGCGTTCCGGACCCTTGATAGTTTTGACCGAGTGATCGCTATTTAGGCCGATGACAACTACATTGCCGTGGCGCCTGCAGAAATTCAAGTATTCGACATGCCCCCGGTGTATTACGTCAAAACAGCCGTTTGTGAAAACAATCGTCCGCTTTTGCTTTCGACACACTGCCAGTTCTTCTGCCAGAGTGTCGATGGACTTCAGCTTGTTGTTCTGGTGGATATCTTGTGTGATAAGTTCATTAGTGATCTCGTCTATAGTCACAGTTGCAGCCCCGAATTTTTCCACTTCAATGCCGCCAGCTATATTGGCCAGTTGCACAGCCGTTTTATAATCGTACCCAGCCGCGAGCGTTATCGCCAGCATTGCCAGGACGATATCGCCTGCCCCCGTGACATCGTAAACGCTGCGGGGTTTAGTTGGCACTAATTCGCTTTGCGTTTCTGTTTTTAAGTAGGCGCCCTCTTTGTCGAGTGTGATTACTACAGATGTAAGCATCAAGTCCTTATATAGTTTCTCCGCTGCTTTAGCTGCCGTCTGAACCGTTTGTATCTCGATGCCTGTTACCGTGGAGGCCTCTTTACGATTTGGTGTGATCAACGTGGCCCCCGTATACTTAGTGTAGTCACTCGTTAGCGATGGATCAACGAGGACTTTCTTTTTCGATTGGGTTGCAAGTGATATCATTTCCCTGCAGAGAGATGAGCTGAGCACACCTTTATTATAGTCCTGCAAACAGACGATGTCAACTTTAGCCAATATGTCTTTGTATGCTTGGAGTATCTTATCGTATTGCGCTTCGGAAAGCGGCTCCGTAGATTCTTGGTCCATTCTTATAAGCTGCTGTCGATGCCGGTGCTGAGCTAAGCCGATCAATCGTTGCTTACTTATAGTAGGGCGATCTGATGCCTCAAAGAGGTTTGTTATGTCGGCTGCATTTTCGGAAAGCTTTTGTTTGAGAGTTTTACCATTCTGGTCGTTTCCGATGATGCCGAGACAACAGGGTTTCGCGCCAAACGCAGCGAGATTCGCAGCCACTGAACCTGCTCCCCCACAGCGGTATTCGGTGCCGGTAACATTCAGTACGGGAACGGGTGCCTCCGGACTGATTCGCAGAGCATCGCCATAGACATAAATATCCAGCATGAAATCACCGACTACCAGTACCTTCGGCGAGGCGAGATTTGTGACAATTTTTTGTAGACTTTCAGACATTACGAGACTTTTTATCTCTTGCTATTTTTCAACTTTTCTTTTTAAGATTTTACCGGCCAACGCATCCTCAATCAAGTCTAATAGCTTTCGCTCGCCAGCTAAGAACCTTACCTCGATAGCCAAATACGCCATTTTCGGTGTCTTGTTCTCTTTTAGTGTGTCGAATGGAGTTATCTTGGTCCAGTCTTTTTCTGTTGTCAGGATTAAATCTGCTCCGTAATCGAGGGCCTTTGTGTAGATCGTATTCAGGCAATCGGCTGTGTATTGGTAATGGTCGTCAAAGACTTTACTGCCGATCAGCTCAGCCCCCAAAGCCTTTATGGTCTTTAGAAAAGCTTGTGGATTTCCTATCCCGCAAAAGGCAAATATCTTTTTTTCCTTCAGTTTTTCAAGGCTGATTTCCTCGTCGTTGGCAGCTCTTGCATAGGTCGGTGCGTGGATAGTTCTTGCGATTACAAGATTTGCATTTTGCTTTAGAAGAGTCTCTTCGAGTGTGTTCAGTTCGTTAGGCGTAGCTTGGTCACATCTTGTGATCACAGCCGCATCTGCTCTTTTAAGTGCTGAGATTGGTTCTCGCAGCAGTCCTGCCGGAAGCATTCTTCCATAGCCAAGGGGACAGGTCGCGTCAATCATTACGATATCCAGGTCTCTGTGCAGTCTGCGATGCTGGAATCCGTCATCCATAATTAAAATATCTGCTCCGAATTTGTCTATTGCTAACGTTGCTCCTGCAACGCGGTCCGGATTCACAATAACTTTTGCCATCGGACAGTTTTTGGCCAGAATAGCTGGCTCATCAATTTGCGTATTGCGTATCGCGTATTGCGTATTGCGTTCGTTTTCCGCACGACGCATTCCGCACGACGCATGACGAGTTTTGTAGCCGCGTGTTAGTATCGCACATTTGTAGTTTTGAGTTTTAAGTTTTGAGTTATGAGTTATTTGTTTGTATAGCCAAATAACGAAAGGTGTTTTTCCTGTACCGCCGGTCGTTATGTTACCGACACTGATAACTCGGGCACCAACCTGATATGTCTTCAGAAGTTGCTTGGAATAGAGGTAATTACGCAGCTTAATTGCCCCTGAGTATATTATCTCAGGAATCGTCAACAGCGAGCGCAATACTGCTGCGCCAACATTGGTTTCCGAAGACGAAATCAATTTAGTGTAAGTTTGGCTATTCATCTTCACATCGTTACAACGCGTTGATATGCCGTAAGATTACATCGTTTCGTGACAATAATCAATAGTTGCTCCCATTAGCGTTTTCTGAGGCAACTCGGCTAACTACGTCATTTGCCCAACACTATATGTATAACTTGGAGCTTACTATTAATAAACTTGCAGGTTATAATGTCCGTGCTATGCGAGTTTTAATATATGGTGGTGGTTCGGTTGGACTTGGTATTGCCAGTTGTCTGCTCAAATGCGGAGTCGATGTTGACATTATAGCCAGAGACTATACTGTCCGTTGCTTAAGATCTGAGGGACTTAGCAGGATAGGTATCTTCGGTGACTATTACGCTGGTCCCGAGAGCTTCGGCAGTTATTGCTTGCTCAGTGAAATCGAAGGTAGAAAGTACGACTATATACTTGTATGTACCAAGTCGTTCGATTCTCAGGCAGCAGCACAGGAGCTTTCGCAGAGAAAACTCTTGTTTCATAGAAACACAAAGATTGTGCTGTTTCAAAATGGCTGGGGCAACGCAGAAATTTTTGCCTCTTTTTTTGACACCGTCCGGATTTACAATGCACGTGTTATTACAGGATTCCATAGACCTAAGCCCAACGAGGTCACAATAACTGTACATGCAGATTCCATTCACATCGGTTCTCTCTTCGGCAACGAACTATCATCCGTTGAGAGTTTATGTGACTCCATAGCAAATGGAGACATACCTTGCGAAATAACCGCGGATATCGAAAAAGACCTATGGGCTAAAATGCTTTATAATTGTGCTCTAAATCCATTAGGAGCGATTGTCGATGTTCCTTACGGGGCTTTAGCAGAGAACGAATTTACACGCTCACTAATGAACGCCGTTGTCCGGGAGGCATTTTCAGTTATGACAGAGGCGGGCTATAGCACACACTGGCAGTCGGCAGCCGATTTTCTAAAGGCTTTCTATGATAAGCTCGTGCCGGATACCGCTGAGCATAAGTCATCAACGCTTCAGGACATACTTGCAGGCAAGAGAACCGAAATCGATGCCCTTAACGGAGCTGTTATCAAGCTGGCGGGAAAGTATCAAATGGCCGTTCCATACAACAACGCCATTTACAGTATCATCAAGTTTCTTGAAATCAAACAAAGTGCCTAACCCGAATTTCTCATAGTATTTTACTCTGATGCTCAGTTTGTGGTCGTGAGAAATGCGGGTCACTATCGGATACTCTCTAATCAGCAATGGTACAGTTTTCGGGGGTCACGCCACCGATATATTAGTTGATATTATTGATTTTAAAATTTTTCAGATGAGCTGCGCGATTGTACTACCAACCACAATTCCGACATAGGCTTTTAAAAAACAGGCATAATTTTCCCGGAGAAGGCGATAAACGGCGTTTTTTGTTTTAAAAAAACCTTTAGATTTGTCGAGCATAAAATGTTATATTAATTAGTAAGGAGAAGTTTTCGTTTTTAGTATTTGCTGAAAGTAATATTTTATGCAAATAGTGAATTTTTCCTATGTGTTTTTGCCTGTATTTTCTTGCTCATTTACGAAGTACAACCTGACCTCGGCTTTGGTACCATTGCCTTTCAGTCCAATCAAGCTCATCTTCCTAATACTCTGGGTGTATCTGTGCCTTTATTTCATTCAGGTCGTTCAGTTTAGTCCTTTGGTGCCTAAAAAATACAGGTCGGTTGCGTATGTTCTGACCCTCTTTACCGGACCTATACTCTTGCTGTTGCTACTGGTAGTACATGTGGCAAAAAAATCCTACGATAGTGACGAAGATATCCTTGAGTTAATCAGAGACCAACTGAGGGGCATAATAAGCCGCGTCCGATCCATTAGTTCAAGACATGATGAAGATGAGACGAAGGTAACGTTGCTTGATTCTTCGGGCAGATGTATTGATGAGATATATGGCCACGGCGATGTTGAACACCAGGAAAAGCACATTTTGGACTTAACCGAGCAGATTGTCGCCAATGCTCTTGATCGACGTTCCAGCGATATACTCATTGACCCAACAGACAAATCAACCTACACGATCAGACTCCGAATAGACGGTGTCCTAAGAGCTGTAAAGGAACTTGAGGCAGATATTTGCAAGGCGGTTATAAACAGTATCAAAGCCATCTCAAGTATGGATATCTCCGAAAAGAGACGACCTCAAGACGGTGCCTTCGCAGCCAAAAAAGCTAATACAACCTTTGCTTTTAGGGTGGCAAGCGCCGGTGTTCTCGGTGGGGAAAAGCTATCCATAAGGATACTCAACACAGAAGCAGGCGGCTTTGCACTGGCCGATGTCGGTTTTACCAAAAAGCAGTGCTCAATTATCGGTAATGCCATCAGGAAACCATCCGGCATGCTGTTGATTTGTGGCCCCACAGGCAGCGGCAAGACAACAACACTGTATGCAATGCTTAATCAGATTGATCGGTTCACGCGCAACGTCATTACCGTCGAAGACCCAATCGAATCCGTTCTACCGGAGGCAAGTCAGATTGAGATCAATCCGAAGGCTGATATTACCTTCGCTAAAGCGTTGCGCAGCATTCTAAGGCAGGACCCTGATGTGATTTGTGTCGGAGAAATACGAGATGAGGAGACAGCAG
>Ga0315545_1005258_pt1 | contig 10444 bp, 7 predicted proteins | sample SalMarSW160210MG_FD_203096 | JGI IMG/M metagenome (GOLD analysis project Ga0315545, IMG submission 203096) | Salt marsh sediment microbial communities from the Plum Island Ecosystem LTER, Massachusetts, United States - Salt Marsh Sediment SW1602-10 ...
GTAAAAATTGAACATCCATTGCATTTCCTGTAACGGCATTTCGTAGGTCAAAATCTACCTGTTGGATTTGCCGAGTGAGTTCTTTAGCTTCCCTGTTATTCTTATCCTTGATGATTTGTTCAACTCTTATCCTGTATTCATCAAAATATGCTTCAACCTTATCCATATTTAGATTTTCATCATCATTATTCCCCTTAATCTTCTCAATGAGGTCTTCTAATTCATAGAAAGCGCTCTTAAGTTCTTGCTCAACATCTGACCACTCACTTGATTTCTCCGCACCTTCAAGTTTCAGTAATTCTTTTCTTAATGCATCAAGAATTTTCATTTTGCCATCTGCACTTCCTTTTTCATGTTCCAATTCTTTTTCAAGTGACTCAAGATTTGATAAAGCATCAACATCATTAACCTTTTGTGCAATCATCATTGCCTTTTTGATTTCTTTAGTCAATGTTTTTTCCGTTGGTGGTTCGGTCTGCTTAATGTTAATCTCAAGCTCTTCAGTATGGTCAAGTAATGGAAAATATGCACTGAACTGCATCAATTGTGACCTGTCAACCTTAATTGTGATATCAACATCGCTGCCCTCAGGAAGAAGTGCAGGTATGGATTCTCCAGTAATAATAACTTCATTTATCAAGTTGTTCAAAACTGGATTTGTCCCTTCTGCATCATATTCCCCTTGATAGATTGGAATTCTTATAATATCATTTGGCATCCCCGGTCGTATGGTACTTCTGGTCTTTAATCCATTAATCACTCCTGTTGCTGGAACCTTCTTGGTTTTCTCCAAGCCTTTGACTGGTAGGAATAAGTCCTTATCTTCAAAATGGAAATACTTTGCAATGCCAATGTGATAAGGTAAGACTTGCATTCCATCAAGTCCTCCAATACCTTGTAGAATACAAAATTCAGATGGTTGACACTCTAAAGCATTTCCAGCATCATCATATACAGAAATCCCGAATGAATTAGAGCGCCCTTCAACTAAGAGAACTTCTATAATTGAAGCCTTTTCTCCAATCAGCTTTTTATCACTTGTCCATGCGCCATCAAATCGTTTAAATTCAACGAATATTTTATTAGGCAAAGTCCCGATAGTCTTATTTTTCAGGACTTTCACATTTATCATTTCATCTGTCTCAACTGAAGTGGATTCATACTTTAGTTCTAATTGAAGTTTGGTTTTATCTCTGGATTCCTCCCTAATTTCTTCTGAAACTGATATAGTTGAGGCAAATAAAGCTGCACCCTTAGCCACTACAGTCATTGGGTCAGTGGAAGCATCTACATTTTCGGATATTTGTTCCTTGAGCATCCGCCTCAGTATAGGAGAATATGTCGGACCACCAACCAATACTAAAGCATCGAGTTCTGACCCTGATAAATTGTTTCTTTTCAGTAGACCTTTTGTGATATCGATAGCTTTTTGAAAGATGGGACAGAATACTTTTCCCAATTCTTCCTCAGTCAAGGAGATATCAATTTCAGGCTCTTCTCCATTCTCATCTTCAAAGGGTAATGAACCGAGAGGTGAAACATAATCGATACTGTCCTTAAACGACATCTCAATCTTTATTTCTTCAGCATAGGGTTTTACAGCATCCCTAAGTATTTGTTTTTTCTGGGTATCGTTTATTACACTATCAATGGCAAAATCTTTACTCAGCTTAGGAATAATTAGTTGGTCTACAATTGCTTCATCTAAGTTCTTTCCTCCAAGCCAATTGTCACCATCAGTGTCTTTTACTGAGAGAATACCATCTTCAGCTTTTACTAATGCGACATCAAATGTACCACCACCGAAGTCGAAGACTAACCAGAAACCATCTTTTGATTTTGAGCCAAGTCCATAAGCAGTCGCTGCGGCAACAGGCTCTTGCAATAATTCGACATGTTTAAATCCTGCCATCTTCGCAGCTTTCATTGTGGCTTCAGTCTGAGGATTTAAAAAATTAGCGGGAACAGTTATTACAATTGATGAAAGCGTTTCATCCTGATATGAAGATTTTAGCTTTTTTAAGACCTCTGAAGAAAGTTCTTCAGAGGTAAGTTCTTTTCCGAGATTCGGACACTCTTTGACATCAGTTGTTCCCATCGTTCTTTTGAATTCAAGGAAAGTATTCGTCTTACCTTTGGTAAATGTCGTTAATGCTCTGGCATTGTCAGTTTTTAAAACAGCAATAGCCTTATCTCCTACAAATATGTCCTTTCTTCTATTATAATGGACACAAGAAGGAACTGTATCTTTTTGAGTGTCTGATGATTTATTTATCACGGGAACGCTATTTTCCATTCTAGCAATTGCAGAGTTTGTTGTTCCGAGGTCAATACCATAATCAATTTTGTTTCTCATTGTAATTTTATGTTGAGTTAGATTCCAACAGACACTTCAATTTGAGCAGTCTGAATCATTTTGTCATTGTAGTTAACCTGTGGTATAAGGATTTTTGAGATTATTTCGGAATCCTTCTCAAGGTCTTCATCAGGAATGGAAGTAATTACGATTACATTCATTCCCTGATTATATTTTTTACCTAATAGTTCAGGCATTTCATAGCCATTAGCTGCGAGGTTATCTTTTAATTTGCCCACTGAACGATTCAATTGTTTCAAGCCTTTTGTGCCAGTGTCCATAAGACTTAGATTCCTCTCAATAAGGTTTATTTCACTTGCCAATTTTAATGCTAAAGAGTGGTCTGGCTCTGAATCGGGTTTGTCTTTTGTATCGGAGTTTTGCTTGGCGAGTTGTTGAATATTCATATCCATTAACTCTGTTTGTTTATTAAATTCTTTTACCAGACTCTCTTCTATAGATACCTTGGTTTTGCTAAGCCGCTCAATGATGTCTGATTTATCAGAACTCTGCCTTCTACTTAAGAGTACATAAACTATAACAGATATTAGGATAGCTAATACAACACCAATTATCCCATATTTGAAATTCTTACTAACTGAATCATTAACTGAACTGAGTGATTCATTGACTGATTCGATTTTCTTGTTTGCATTTTCTTCATTACTTGAAATCTCTAATCCTAATTGAGTCGCAGTCTCATAAATGGCATCATTATTTGTCTTAATTCGCCCTGCCAAACTATCGATTGTTGCGTTTGCAGAATTTAGTCTGTAATTGAGTTTCGAAATTTCTTTTGTAAGGGTGCTGTTTTCTGATTGAAGTGATTGAATAGAAGATTTAAGGGGAGCAAGCTCTCGTTCTAAATCATCCGAAGTAAGGGTATCATTTTGAGCAAGTGTACTCGTTCCAAAAAAAAGGAATACGAATAATATTATTTCTCTCATATCTTGATTTGGTTGATTATCTGGTTCAATATTCTGCGAATTAGAGAATTAATAGTTATCTGGTTTTTAAGAACCTTGACAAGTTTTGGTGAAATGATGTAATAACATTTAATGAAGAATCTACCAGCGATATTCTTAGCTAAGATATTATCACGGTAATTTCTTAAAACCAATACCTGAGGATGGTCATAATCACCATAAGCCATAGTAGCAATATAGCACCCACCACCGCTTGAAGACCTCGAAGCTCTTTGGACGGTTCTTCTAAGGTTGTTTAATGCTTGATTCTGTTCATCATATCTTTTACGCATTTCATAGTTCATCTCCAATTCCCCAATAGCAGTCATTGCAGAAACCATGTGTTCACTAATTGTTGGTGGTATTCCCAGTGTTGCGTTCCCACTATTATTAACGTATTCAATCAAACAAGCCAATGAAAGTGAGGCTACATCATACGATAACTTCTGAAATATCTCATTTGAACTTCCAACTATATCTTTAATTTTATCTAATTTAGGCTTGCATTTCTTCACAGTGTCTCTAGCAAGCCTAAATAGGTTAATATTATACTTGATTTCGGTAATGGCATACGGACCGGTCTCAAGCATATCTGAGTAAGGATTAAAAGGCTTATTTTGTGGTTGTTCATTAAATGGCAGGTCTGAATATGGGTCATCATATCCTCTGGGATATCTGCCCTTGAGTTTTAAAGTTTCCGAGGCAAGATTCAGCCTTTCTATTATAAATTCTATATCCTCACCAACCTTGTTATTTAATTCTCTTGCCGGCTTATCATCTATCCACTCCTGAAGGTTTCCGGTATTCTCTTCAATCCTTTGTCTTACAATATTTCCAAAAGCCAATGATTTCGCTTCCTTAAACAATTTCATCGCAGGCTCACTTGGGTCGTATGTTTCATGCTCTCTATAATCATTGAACAACTGAATGCCGCATTGCAGGATTTCTTCTGATACCTTGTCAGAAATGGAAATGAATTGTTGGTTACTTGTGCCAAGCACATTTTTTATTGTACTTAATATAGGACGGGTAGATTTATATAAATCATTTGCAGCAACTATTACATCTTTTTTAGTAGTTTTTCTATGAGTCTTGCAATCAGTAATTAAATTTTCAATTCTCTCAATTGGTTTCTGAATAAATGATTTGAGAAACTCTTCCTTAGCGATGAAGTTTTCTTTATTAAGTAAACCAATGAATTCATCTGTGGATATTCTCTTACTTCGTTCTATTTCTTCATGAATTGCTGAAAGAAACGAAAGTTGGAGTTCCTTTTTACTTATTTTATAAGTTACGTCTGTCGCATTATCAATTAAATCCTTTACAAAATCACTTTCGAGGTACTTTAACTTCAAAATTATCCCTTGTTTAAAGTGTTGGGTGCCATAATTCTCACCAGTGGCACTAATTAGAAGCAGCAATGTTGATAGATTCTGAAATGCAGAGCAATTGCGATTTGTTACTTCTCCTGATGAGGTAAGTTTTGACCATACTTCTATAGCGCTCTCTTCACCAGAATCTTTTAATGAAACGAAAGCAGGTTCATCTGTGATATCATTACCATTGTAGAACCAAAACATAGCAGCATACATCTTATCTTGGTCAAGATTGAGTTTTGATGCTGCTTCGTCAACGCTTTCAATTGTCCTTTCTAATCTACCCAATACAGGAAAGCTGAAATCATCTTGTGGTTCTTGTTCTGCTTCGATAAATTGCTTCAGTCGCTTAATTTGCCTGTTTTGTTCCCTTGCAGTTGCACCAACAAGCAAACCTACGATTCGATAAGGGTTGGCATTAATTATCTTCATTTATTGTCGGCTTAAATATTGATTCCGTTGGCACATCAAGTAAATCACTTAGTTTATTCAGGTTTTTTTTGTTAGGAGTACTTTTCCCTGAGCTCCAATTGCTAACTGTAACTTCAGATACGCCAATCTTTTCAGCAAGCCATTTTTGCTTGAGTCCTCTTGTTTCCAATAAAGATTTTAACGGCATAACTTTAATGAAAATTAAAGTTTTAAGTATCGAATTTAGAATTAATTAGTGGTAATTCAAAGGAATAGAAAGATATACTTAATAATAAACTAAGTATACTAATTTGGGACTTTGTTCAATTTCAGTTTAAACCTAATAAAGTCCAAATAGAGATTATCCTTATTGAAATCTAAAACAAAATCAGCAATATCAAACTTCCCTTCGCATTTACAGAATCTGATTAATTCAGAATCAAATTGCAGGAATTCGCTATAGTATTCTACGATTTCAAATTCATATCCGTATTTGCGATTATAATTCATCCGTTTTATGAACACAAAATACAAAGCCTATGAAAATTGGAATTTACAGCAGAGTCTTAAAAGAAACCAGTGATAACACGAACCAACTTTTAATACTTAGAGAATATTGCCAAAAGATGGAATATGAAATTCATGATGAATATATAGATGTTATATCAGGTAGTTCAAGCAACAAACCAGAATTCAACAGGATGATGCAAGATGCATCAAAACGAAAGTATGATATGCTTTTCTTCTATGCTCTTGACCGTTTAACGAGAGAAGGCACAAGAAAAACAATCCAATATCTCCAAATACTGGATGATTATGGTATTAAGTACAAATCGTATAACGAACAATACTTGGATAGTTCGGGCATCTTTAAAGACGTAATAGTCTCACTTTTAAGCACTTTAGCCATGCAAGAAAGGATTAGGACTGGCGAGAGGGTCAAGGCGGGTTTAGAGAAAAGTCGCAGACTTTATGGTAGAATAGGTGGACGCCCAAAGATTGAAGACGAAACTGTTGAGAAAATAAAACAACTAAAATCATCAGGTTTGAGCATTACGGCTATTTCGAGAGAATTGGGTGTTAGCCGTGGAACAATTTATTCGTACCTTTAATAAATCTCTATTTCTATCCAACTAAAAACAGCATTATGGATGAACAATTAATCACTTGTCCTTATTGCAATGAGAAGTTTCCACTTTCAGAAGCAATGAGGCATGAAATAGAAGAGCAGGTAAACACAGACCACCACAAAAAGTTCAAAGAACTCGAGGAATTGCATAAGCAGCAACTCGAAGCCACAAAAAAAGAAGCCGAATCCAAGGCTTCTGCAAAAGCAAGAGATGAAGCATCGATTGTAATTGAAGACTTGAAAAATCAGGTAAAAGAACTCGCTGATAAATCGGCTGAATTCAATGAAAAAGAATTGAAATTTCTGAAAAGAGAAAGGGAAATAGCAGAAAAAGAAAAGCAGATTGAACTTGAGAAAGAACGTTTCATTAATCGCAAAACGGAAGAATTGCAATCTTCAATACGTGAAAAAGTGGAATCGGAAATCAAAGGACAACTATCTGAAAAAGATTTACAGATAGAACGATTGAAGAAACTCGCTGAGGAATTCAAAAAGAAAGCGGAACAAGGGTCAATGGAGACCCAAGGTGAATCATTTGAACAGGAACTTGAAAAAACTTTACGAGAATGCTTCCCTATTGACGAATTTGAGCCCGTCCCGAAAGGCAAACGAGGTGCTGACATTATTCATAAGGTGAAAACTGACAACCTTAAATATTGTGGAACAATCATATGGGAAGCAAAGAATGCTGCTAATTGGAGTGAAGCATGGGTGTCAAAACTTAAAGATGACCAACGGCAAACTGGTGGCGAGACTGTTGGCATAATAATAAGTAAAGTGTTACCAAAAACAATTAATCGGTTCGGCTTTCAAGACGGTATATGGATATCTGATTATTTGTCTGCGGTTGGTCTGGCTACGGCAATTCGTACAAAGTTTCAAGAACTTCACCAAACGAAGGCAGCAATAGCGGGAAGGTCAAGCATTAAGGATATGATATATGATTATATAACTGGTGCAGATTTTAGGGCACGTATTGAAGCAACGGGGGAAGCCTTGAGAGATTTGAAATCTGACATTGATAAAGAAAGGGCAGCAATGGAAAAGAATTGGGCAAAGCGGGAGAAGCAATTGTTTAGGATAGTCCAGAATATGTCTGGTGTATATGGTGATATGGCAGGTCTTGGGGCAAATCTTCAAAAGGTTCAAACATTGGAACTTGAGTCTGGAGAATCAGAATAATATATACTTAGAGTTTTATCGGTTATGATGATATCAAAATTATATATAAAGAATTTCAGGTCTATTGGCTCAGATGGTTTAATAATTGACTTCAGCACGAATTTATCTGCATTGGTAGGAAAAAATAATGTAGGAAAGAGCAATATACTGGTTGCAATAGATTACCTATTGGGTGGATATTGGATATACGAATCTCGTTTTTGTCTTGAGGATTTCTACCAGAAAAATGTAGAAAACGATATAGGGATATGCGCAATCTTTGATGAACCCCTTGAGCACATTGAAACGGTTGAGGGATGGTATCAACATGAGCAGAAAGTACACGGATTTAAACTGACATATAAAACCTACAAAAGAGATTCAGGGGAAAATAAAAAAGGAGATTTGCATCTTGATTATACTTGTGTTAATGCAAAAGGAGAAGATATAAGGTTGCCCACAATTGCACCAAAAAAAGGAAACAGAAAGGAGTTCTTATCAAGCTTCACTAAAATTTTAAAGGTCACAAGAAAACTAAAAGAGCAAGTAGAAGTTGTGTATATTCCAGTTAATCGTGACATATTAAAATATTCACCATCAAATTCTAAATCACTTCTTGGCACACTTATTAAAGGGATTAGGGAACGATTTAAACAAGATGACCATAAGTATGAAATAAGTAAAGAATTTGCGGAGTTCTTAGGTGTTAATGAAAATGCATCAAGAGATGAGTTGTTTGATGCGTATATGAAAAAGGCGAATGAGACTTTAAAAACAGATGAATTAGTTCAATTATCAGAAAGTCTTGCCAAATATGTTCAAGAGCATCTTGGCAGCGAAAGAACAAAAGATTTAAAATTTGATTTTAAAGTTCAGGATGAATGGGCACAATTCAAATACTTAGACCTGACCATTCTGGATAATAATGTGAACCTCCCTGTTCAAAATTTAGGTAACGGTTTCCAAAGCCTAATAGTAATCTCGATATTCAGAACTTATCTTGAATTAAAAGATATACATCCCATTTTCCTTATAGAAGAGCCAGAAATGTTTCTTCATACTCATGCCAAGAAATACTTTTATTCAGTATTGAACCAATTAGGAGAAAAAGGCAACCAAATTATTTATACAACACATGCCACGGAGTTTGTCGATATACTTAATTCTGAGAGTGTAAAGAGAGTAATAACCGAAAATAATTCCACAAAAATACTTCCTCCTAAACCAATAATATTGGATTTTAAGAAAGATGAGTTACTGAAACTAAACACTGCAATCAACAATGAAAGAGCAGAATTATTCTTTGCAGAAAAAGTGATATTGGTTGAGGGCGAAACTGAAAAAATCGTATTTGATTACTTACTTAAATTGAGAGGTGTAAATCCAAATTTAAATGATATTTCAATTATTGAAACTTCGGGCAAAGGAAATCTGCCGAGATATATCAAACTCCTTGAAAGCATTGAAATACCTTTTGTTGTAGTTTTTGATACTGATATTTTAGAATTAACTGGTGACGAAGAAAGGGATATGAGAATAAATGAAAACAATACGGATGCCGAACAAAAAAATCAAAATATTGAGAACTCGATTTCATCTAAAGATTTGTCGTTTCCAAATTCACCATATTTTGAAGTTGAGGCAGGAATGACTACAAATTTGAACAATAAAATAGATAGTAAGCCTTTAAAGGCGATTGAGTATTTTAATCAAATAGGGAACTATTCTGAAATTGGAAAGAACCTTCCTAAAATAATTGCACCAATAGAAAAAATTCTTGGATAATTATAGTAATTAAGACCTATTATTGACAAAAAATAGCCTCTAAACAATTAGGGGATTCTTTCCCCCCATTTTTTGGATATCGTCCTCCCCTATAAAACCAATATCAAATAACCGTCCGTTTATTTGCAGACTATTTTGGGGGATAAAATATTCTGAGCATTATTATCAGATACAATGAATAAACCGGTTAGAATGAATACAAGGAGGTATGTCTTCATGGCAGATTTTTGTATAACAGACATAAAATTAAATAAAAAGTTGCTTTCAAAACGCATAAAATACTATGGTAAGTAAATACAACAAACCAGACTTTTCTCCTGAATCAAATCCCAGGCGAGCGCATAGTTTATCCTGTATTAGAATGCATTCATGAAGATGTAATAAATATTTAAGATTTAATTGTTTCTATTAATAAGAATTTGATATAAGCTATAACTGTTAGAAATTTTGATAAAATCCATTTCATCCGGCCGGATACGAATTTATTGAATTTATACAGATCGGAATTAAACCAAATTAGCCATCAGAAGCAAAGCTAACTAATGACTAATCCGATTTGATGATAATAGGGTAATGAATCGTTGGGCCAACGGACCACTCTATTATAAAACAGTTATCTTATATGATTTGTAATAATTTTCAGATCCTGTTTTAAAAAATAAATTGAGTACTACTAATAGCGGAATTATATAGTTTATTAATAGTTGGTATTTTTTTCATGTTTATTTTTTTAATGAGTTATAAAAATTCCTTTTTTGTAAATGTTATAATTCGTGCATCCTAAAAGTTAGTTTTACTGAATAGCAATCTTATATATCTTACAGCTATTATCAGATTGTATCCTTAAGTGGTATAAACCTGGAGATATTGATGCTACATTGATTTTTAAAGTATTCCGTGCCTTATTTAACATTTGAATATTCAATGTTTTACCCTGTGTATCCATAAGTTCAATAAATAATTCATTGTTATCAATATCAATTGATTCAATGTAAATTACATCATCAGCAGGAACAGGGTAAATAGTAAACTGATTATCAGAAATACTCTCGATTAATGTTGCTTCCAAAACCTCAATTTCAAATGTATCCGCTATTTCTTCACCGAATAAATCAGTAGCCATCAGAATGGCTTCTGTAATACCGAGATCATTGGAGCCCGGAGTTCCTGAAATATAAATATTCTCCGGAACCATTTCTATATTCAGCCATGCAGGTGCGTCTATTGCTGAAACGGTATATGTAAAAATATCGCCCGGATT
>Ga0315545_1005260_pt1 | contig 10440 bp, 10 predicted proteins | sample SalMarSW160210MG_FD_203096 | JGI IMG/M metagenome (GOLD analysis project Ga0315545, IMG submission 203096) | Salt marsh sediment microbial communities from the Plum Island Ecosystem LTER, Massachusetts, United States - Salt Marsh Sediment SW1602-10 ...
AAAGACCTAACTTCATAGCTAATTGTTAGCAAAATTTTTTTATTTGTCAACGTGCGGCGTTTTTTGAGGGTCTATTTGAGAGAGTCCTACGGTCTATTGCAATCCTGAGCCGGCCGGCCTCGCTGACATTCGCTACGCTCATTCAGGGTGCTCACCGTCTTGCACCCGTTACTATCCACGCGCTCCTTCTTCGTCCCGCAGTAACTATCCCCCGGATGCGCTCGGTTCGGCTTCGAATCCCTTGATGTAACTCAAGCAGAGTGCTTTTCTTTGCTAAAGTGAGACACGTGTATTTTTAGGCTGGCGGACGCGGTCGCAACCAATTCGAACTTTTGGTGAAATAACCGCGCACATTAAAATATTCCCTGTCCACCAACTCTATTTATATCAAAAACTATCCAAAAAAGCAACCCAACTACGCTTGTTGGGAATGTCCTACCAACAAATAGCCAAAAGCTTAAATATCAATAAGAGAACTCTCATGAAAGCTTGTAAGTACGGAGGGAGGTAATCCTATGTTCTGGCCATTTAGCATTTACAGGCTATTACGTCCAGAGGAAAGATACATCTGGGTCCAAGTCCGTATTTTACACGAAACTGATAAGGCTGTATTGGTTGATAACGGCATGAAAACCTGGGTCCCGAAGTCGCTCATACACGGAATAAGACTAAGAAACAATGATTTTGAGATTTATGTCAAAGAAAGTACTATTGGATAATTTCAATTTTTGAACTTACCAACATAGCGTTCAGTTTTTTCGATAATTCTAGAATTATTTCCGGATTTATATTAAATCTATAAAAGTTATACATTAACCTGTAGCAGCGTTATTTATATGTTGCAACCTTAATCAATGAAATTATGTAGCTAATCGTGTAAAAATCTCATTAATCATGTAGAGGTAGATCGTGTAATTAATCGTGTAATTTTGGCGGTAATCATGTAATTCTCACTTAGTTAAATATACTACACTTCTTCCTCTACCTCTCATCTGTATCATTTCTTTATTAACAAGATTATTTAAATCAGTAGATGCTGTCTTATTTCCTACCTTAAATAGTTGTCTATATTCTCTATTAGTGAATACTTTGCTCTCATTTACCATTAGTGTCAAAGCTTTTATCTGACGTACGTTTAACCCTAATTCCTTTAAATCTACCTGCCTTTCCTCAGGCATATTTGATACCAAATCTAGTATTTTATCCCCAGGTCCATAAAAAGTAACCTTAAAGAAATCACCTGGTTGAGATAAAACAGGGAGTCTTAACCCATGTTCTTTCATCAAATCCTTCATTTTAGTGATTCCTGTGCCATAGCGCTCCATGTCCTTCGTCTCGTGGAAAATACTACAGATCTTATCATTTCTTGTCTCGTGCACTCCTTCAAGATTTCTGATATCTAATCCGGGTAAAAGACCTCCAGGGTTATCCACTTCGACACGGTCATCAAATATAGATATTTTGATGGGTGCTCCCCTACGGGTATAGTCGCGGTGAGCAACGGCATTAATAACTGCTTCTCTTATTGCTTCAAATGGATATTCTGGAATATCTATCCTTTTAAACTCTACTATCTTGTTGGCTAGGCGGGTATTTCTTTTAAAGAATATTCCCACCTCATCCAGCATTTTATAGATAGGACCTACTATTTCTTGAGAATCAATAAACTCTAGGCGCGTTGTGCCTTTAAAACGGGCGATCCTTATTTCACTCTGAGGGATGTATTTTTGAGGATTCTTGCCAAAGAAGAGAATAGCTGTGTTAGTTGGTTTCCGTTTCTTATTCTGCACTTTTACAATCTTCAAAGTTTTCATCAAAATTTCTCTAACGGAAATCTTTGGAATATCAACTTTAAGTTTTACTGCTCTATTCTTTAAAAAGTTCTTGACTTCCTTTTCATCTATATCACTATAATCGGCCTCTCGGCAGATGAGGTAATCAAAAGGCATTGTGCTGATTATCCCTTGTTCATCTAAATGCGCAATAAGGCTATTAAAGATTTGATTCTTCAATTCTTCGGTACCCATAAAACGCTTGTAAATATAATCCTCCTTGACAGCTTTTATTAGTCTTCGGAGGTCTTTGTCTCTTTTTGAATCATCGCTTCCCTTTATATAAAATAGAAGTTCCTTTTGCCTTTTGGATTTTAGAAAACACCTAAATTCCCTCTCAGTAGGAGAAAAACCATTCTTGCCTTTGGTCCCATATTCACTACCGATTATGCCAATGTAAATATCGCTGTCATCCACCTCCTTCAGATAGGTCATGGTAGGAGATTTTCCCTTCGCAGGTAATTCCTCAAAAACAAAGACATCAAAAAACTTTTTTAAGACAGCATTGTCAATAATTACCTCTTTTGCTGCCAAGCGTTCTTCTCTAAGTTCCTTCTGATTACCACTGATAAAGACTTTAAGCTTTTTGGTCACCATTACCTGTTCAAACTCCTTAAGTTACAATAATTAAGCATTGTCGCCCCGGATATTATCATTCTTATGCACCACATTTCCAGCATATACGACGTTAAGAGCCTAGGGAGCGACGTCCGCTCCAGAGAGAGGCTACGCTGATCTCCATCACCGTCTATTCAATCTTTAAGATAGAGTAGCATTTGTAATGTTGCTTCAGCTTCCTTGTGGCATCATTATCATCCATATTGATCGTTGCTATTCCTATAACTTTAGTTTCTTACCTTTCTATCAATTCAACTGCAGCTTTCACCTGGGATCCCGTTTCGATCCGCTCATCTACAAGAAGAACTCTCGTTCCAGGTTTAATCGCCCCTTTACGTAATTCGAGAGACTTCATCTGGCCTGTGTAGTCAATAAATCCTATCCCATCACTCACGACAGGTAATTTCCCACCTTTACGAATAAGAACAAAGCCTTTCTTTGAATGAACCGCAACTGCCGTACCGAGGATGAATCCAAGTGCTTCAATTCCAACTACGCAATCAAATTGGTCTTCCTTGAATGGATGTAGCAAGTCGGACACAAGCTGGGTAAATGCATTATAATCTGCGAACAATGGCGTAACATCATACCTCGGGCCATCTGTCTTGGTATCTATTAGATTTCGGTAATTAGTCATAAGAACTCTCGTAAGCAAAGATCGGGCTCACGTGCTACTAGACTACCTCATTAGATTAAATAAGCGGCCAGAACTCGCCACCGCAATGACATTTAAATGATTTGTGAGCACCGCGATCTGTTAGAACAATTGATGCTAACATATTTACAATTGTACCACACCGATCACATTTCCAAGGGCCATTATGTTGTTCACGATTTCTTATTTTCTGTAGATTTATTTTTTCAGCTAATTTTAGTTTTCTAGTTGAAGTACCTTCTCTGATGAATGCCCTAGAATCATATTCATGATAAGGAACTTGAGGTAATCTTTTTGCAGAAATAATTATTAAGAATTTATCTTGAACAGGAATTACTTCAATACTACATATTAATGGTGGTTCAAATTTTTGTCTTATATGCCGTGTTAATGATAATTGCGAGGAATCCAAATTTCCTGGTTCAATTCCAATTATATCATTTGTTGGACTAATTCCAAATATTACTAGTCCTTTTGCATAATCAGAGTTTACCATGCCACATAAGGATTCAAAAGCTTCTTTTTTAAGACTCAGTGATTTTTTGAACTCGGTGGTTTGAGATTCACCTTGTTTTAGCATTTCATTGATATTGTAATTCATTTTATCATTTCAAATCTTCTCATTGATCATTGATTCGATCTTTTATAGGGACAGCGACCATTCATTGATTCTTACTCATAGGGCAATATACCCATATCTCAAAAAAGAAGTTCCTAATGACTTCCCGTCTGAGTAAGATGATTAGGGAAGACCGTTGCCACAGCTCTTGATATTCCTGGCATATCAGAAGTTTATATGCAGCAATTCAACCCTTTCGATAATAATGGTCGCTGTCCCTATTTTTACCAAAATTTGTAGGTCGGGTGGAATTCCCTCCATACCCCCTTCCGTTCGCCGTACCTGTCCGCCACTGACGAAGAAGCGACCCTTTCGGATTGGACGATTTCAAGCTTTTCTTTGGCGGCAAATTCTTTTTTATTTTATTTCATTCCAATATTGAGCAACATAATCTCCAATTCCACTTGGTAGATAGTTTGGGTATATTTTCATAAATTTATTTTTTGCATTTTCAAAAGAATCATTTGGAATACTTTTTAATCGCTTAGCAAGATATAACAAGCCCAGCGTTGGCGATCTAGACTGTCCTTGATCACAATGAATCAAAATTTTCCTTTGATTGCTCCATTTTTCAATAAAATCAAGAATTTTAATAAATGTATCAATTCCGCTCCAATTATAAAGATGGGCCGCCCCATCAACCCAATTTAAGGAAAGCCTATTCTCTTTTTCAAAAAAGATATAGTTAGGATGATTTTTATTAGGTTTGTTTGTCGTCTTATTCCATCCAAAAAGTTGATAATGAATGGTTTGGGTAGCGTGAACAAAAGCCCAATCTTGACCATTTGTTTGAGCGAGGTCGCTTGCTGTGCCGATAAATACATTGGTGTCTGGAAGTTGAATCATGGTAATACAATACTATAATTTCTTAAAAAAGAGTTTAATGATTACGGAAATTTTTTTTAGTATTAAAATGCAGTTCTGTACTGAAAATATATGTTTTTTTCGATTCATTAAAAATTTTTCTGAATTTCTTATCAAAGAACCGAGATAATTCAGTATTGTTTACTAATGTAAGGTCGTTCGGTAAACTGTAGTCGTTGTAGTCCCGTATGCTAACCTTGTTATCTTTGGCTATAAAAATACCGGAATTTCCGTACGCGACCTCGTATCCCGTAGAATTGTCTTTGCATTGGCTGTCTTTTGCTCCTCGCCATTTCAGAAATTCAGCAAAAAGAGCCGGCTCTTTGTCAGTATATTTTTGCGACTCCCCAGAATATCCTTTAACCATAATAAAGCTAAACCGATAGGCTTCCGCGACCAAAAATAACATCTTTAGCGGTATATACACATACCTTAGTGACTGGAAAGACCCGATTTTAGTTACAAAAAATATTTCTCTAAATCCTGAATTGGTTAATGCTTTCTCCAGTTTTGGCTTGAAGAAATAGAAATGGAACTTATCTGTAGGCGCATTTATTAACCCATTCTCGTAATCAAAAATAATCAGGTTTACATGATCAAGGCCGTCAACATATTTGCTGACCTTCTTATTTTTATTTTTAATTAACTTTGAAACTTTATCTACATATTTATCTATATTAGGCTGCTCCTGAAGGATACCCCTGATCTTTCGCTGAGATTTTCTCTTGTCGCCTGGAATAAGAGTAAGTTCTTTGACTCCTAACGAGGTAATATCATCTTTGTGTTTATATTCTCCCTTGCTTATTATTTCACTAACGTAGCCGGGAATATTAATAATTCTTGCGCGTGATTCAGAAAAATAAAATTCTGTTACCTCAACTCCGAATTCTGGCCCGTCGAATTTATGCTTTAACTTGAAATCTGGTTCTTCATCTGGAGTAATTGACGCAAACGATTCATCAGAGTACACCAGATCTAAAATCGCCCTTTCTCTTTTCTTTTTCTCGTCGGGGGTTTTAGTGGACATTTTCAATCGTTTTGATTTCCTCTGTTATGAGCCTATAAAGTTTATAAACTTCTTGATCAATTTCTTTTTCAATTTTTTCAATTTCATTTTTAAGATTATGCCATTTATCGTTATTTACTGAAGTGTTGCGATAATCTTGATAAAGCTTCGTTGCTTTTTTTACAAGTAAAGCTATTTCATTCTGTGTTTTCTCGTCGGGTTTTATTAAGGAAATATTTAACAACGCCCCCTTATCAATCTGCAATAAATCGCCCAGCTCTTTTCCTTTATTTTTTAGCCAGAAATACGAAAGACGCGAATTCAAGAGCCCTGTTAAAAACTTCAAATTGATTCTATCGGTTTTAATAAAATTCATCGCTCGTGAACTATAATACTCTTCTTTCGTGTAAAGAAAGCCTGGGAAGGAAGTTCTCGTTTTTCCCGCAACTTTCGGCATCAACAGGGACAGCAACCATTTATTGGTTCTTACTCATAGGACAATATACCCATATCTTCAAGAAGGAGTTCCTAATAATTTCTCCTCTGAACAACATGATGAGGAAAACCTGTTGCCACAGCTCTTAATATTCGTGGCATGTCAAAAGTTTACGTGTAGCAACTTAATTCGTGAATAATAATGGTCGCCGTCCCTATTTTTTATGTGGGCGAGCGCCAAAAGACACAAGCTCTTTTGCGGCTTACCCAAAGTGGTAATTAAACCTTGATTTTTCTATAGGTCTCGTCAATATTTTCCTGTAGTTCAATTGTCAATCTAATAACTTTTGCCACTTTCATATAATGGTTAATTTCGTCAAGAGAGAGTTTTCTACCTTTTCTGTCCTTCAGATATTTCTCCATCACCTGATAAGCTCCTATTCGATAGTTCCAAACTTCTTTTGATATGCCCTCAAAATACTGCTCCTTGTTTATAAAAACTCTCTGACTTCCTTCATTATAGAAAACCTTCCCCACCGTATTGGAACCGCCTTTTGGAAAGCCTATCTTGGTCTCCTCAAGAACGGGAGCTTTAAGCAAGTGGAGCTCAACTAGTTCTTTCCCAAAATTGCTTAATTCCTTGAACAATTCAATATTTGGAGGTAATGGAATCCTCGGAAAATCTATTTTGAGAAATTCCTCATAGCGCTTTCGGTAAGTGGGACAGTAAAGGACAGCATAGATGTAATAGAAAATTTCCTCTGGGGTTGGCTCTGAGCCAAACAATTCCTTTATGGCTTGTAAAAATTTGGGAGTGAAATTTAATGTACGATTTCTTTTACATTTTCCATAGTCAAATAACTTCCCAGGGAAGTTTTCTTGGTAAATGTGAAGCGGCATAATATAAGTTCTTTCTTTAGTTCTAGCAGATACGAGCTCTCTATTGGCTAAACACTCTGAAACAAACACATGCATGAACGGTCCCCTTGCAAGTGTTCGTACTAATGCTAAGCCCAAATTTTCTTCTAGTAAATTCTTCATGAAGGGCAACCTAGGTCTATCTATTAAAGCTGGTTCATAACAAATATATCTAATATCAAAAGGTCTATAAGCAAAGGGATAAATCTTATTTTGGGGATTCTGACCTTTAACCTTTTGCCTAGTTCTTGACAATTTCCATGTTCTAGTGTCTTTTAGCTTTAAGCTATGACTAACGAGTTCGTCGGGCAGATCACCCGTCACAATTCTAAGTCTCTGGACTATCTCTTCTCTTTTGAATCCAACCACAAAATGATCTCGATGCGTCGTAATCCCACTTGACCACTTACAGAAAATATCCGTTACTTTCCAGAACTTCTCATACTCAGATTGCAATGCAAAATCCTTTGGGACAAAGAAACAGTAAGGGGCAACAGGTTTAAGTTCTTGCCAACTGGTTGTTTGCACATCATTCCTAAAAAGATATGTATATTTCTTCTCTCTTAGTCCCCAGAGATCAGCATAATAACCCTTTTTCTCTTTAGGTGATTTTTCCAATTTCACATAGAGAACAATGGCAACCCCTTGCTGGATGTCAAAGACATTCTCATCTTTGCCGCCTTCGGGCGTCTTCTCACCGATTCTTGAAGAGCCGTGAAGATTCAAAATGTATATTTCATCAAAGGTCTCCAGAATTTTTCTTCTCATCCCTCGATGGATTACACCAGAAAGATAGGAGTTATTGGTAATAAACCCCAAGATTCCTTTACCTGCTTGGGCTATCTTCCAGTGGGCAAATCGAATGAACTTTATGTAATCATCCGAAAGCGGCTGAATATTCCGCTCACCTCTCACATCTTCTTTATAATCACTCATCAAGTCTTCAATAAACTCTGACTTATTTTCTGAACTAACTGAATAGGGAGGATTGCCAAGGACAGCCAGAATTGGAACTTTTTCCTTTATTCTCTTTGCTTCCTGAGCTTCTTTGGTAAGGTCAATTAGAAAACTTGTTTGCTTTGGGTCTTTCATTTCAAGGGTATTCGTCAGGTAAAACTGAAACCGTTTACCCTCTTTGAATCGATAACCCATATCCTCCAAAACCATAGAAACCTTAAAATGTCCCACAGTATATGGGGCCACAAGAATCTCAAAAGCGTGGAAATGCGGCAATATATGTTCTTCTATGTAAGATGTAATGAGTCCTTCTTTCTTCTTTTCTTCTAACTCCTTCTGGATCTGCTTAATTGCCTGGACTACAAATGTAAGAGTTCCCGCCGCTGGATCAAGAAGAGTAACATCACTTGTGGCAAGTCCTTCACTTTTTCCAAATTTTTCTTTCAAAAGCTTATGAATGGACCTAACAATGTACGAAACCACAGGCAAGGGAGTATAATAGACCCCTAATCGTTGCCTCTCCTCCGGATTATAAGTAGCAAGAAAGGTCTCATAAAAATGAATTACAGGGTCTTCCTCCCATCGAGTCGTCTTGAACTCCTTTAATATTGATGAAATGTCTGCTTTTTCAAGTATCTGGCTTATATCATCCACAATCCAAGTCAGAGATTCAGGAAAATGAGGTCCTGTCATAGAATAGAATATCTCTTTGAGTAAAGGCAGGCTTTCAGGAATGAATTTCCAAGCAGTTTCTCTCTTGAATCCATTTTGGACTTTTATTCTTGCAGCAAAAAGACCATACGTAATAGTCTGGGCATAAAGGTCGGCAAATCTCTCCTTTGTCAAAGTCTCTATAAGTTCTTCCCGAAAAGCTTTGTAATATCTTGTTACTTCCTCATTTTCCCGTGAAAGCTCTTCTTGTAGGATGTGCTCAAGAAATCTAGTTCGTTTTGCAAGTTCAATAGAGAGGTCGGATGATTTCTGAATCTTGGGTGTGGAAAAAGAGAAGAATTTTTGTAGTAATTCATGAAATAAATCTAACTTTTCGGGAACGGGAGGATACTTCACTCTCTGCAAGGTAAACTGGCGACCTACTTCCACATTATCTATAGGGTTGCCATATCTATATAGCCTGAACTCTAAAAAATTGGTCAAAATAAAGTTTGGTAAAGAATTTCGGTATCTCTTGAGTTGCTCGGAGTCCTCGATTTCTCTGAGGTTAGCATCTGGTGATTTGGCTTCGATGTATCCAACAATCTCGCCATTCTTACCAATGCGAAAATCAGGGATTCCCGCTTCTGTCTTTTTGGGTAGAACAAGAACACTTGCTTCCGCTTGCATCTGGAAAAGTTTAGAACACTCTTCAACCAGACTCTTAAGTGATGAATAGAAGCTTTCCTCTCTAAAATCACCGCCTAAGTAAATTTTATGGATTTCCTTGAAGTAAATTGCGAGAGTATTCTCTAACCTAGTTCTTTTTGGTTTCTTCATAATCTTTCTACCTTATTTTACTCAATTATAACATTTGGCGAGGAAATCTCTTAGCACCGAGGATCTTCTGGCCGATATTATATTATTAGAAGATATGACAAAATTATGCTCCATAAGATTTTCGAAATCAAAACCTCTAAGACCCTTAGTTAAAGCTGATTCGATTGTTTCCATCTTCGGTCAAAATTTTCGACTAAGGCTTCAACGATGTTTTTGTTTGCATCTTTTCTTAAGGTTATAGCAAAAGACTCTTTCCCTCCCAAATCTTTGATACTATGTCCTAAAACAACTAAAAACTCAGATGAGACTATATATCTGTCATGAATGTCTTTGTGTGGATAATTCCTAAACTCTATGTTCGGATTTTCTGACTTAAAATCCCGAAGTTCGCGTAAAAAGCGATCTCGTTCCTCATTTCTAAGACTTCCTAGTTTGGTCAAAAATTTAACAGTTCTATTTTTTACATCTTTCAAGACATCTAAGGTCCTTTCGCCACAATAAGGATCAACAATTCTCAAGTCACCTTTGAGTTTATCTAAAACGTTTTTTGCTAAAAATCTTTTACTGGTGAATCGCTTATTTGGTTCAAAGTAAAATAGTTCTATAGATCCTTCTCTTGCGTGAGAGATTAAGTGATCTTTTCCTGGTTTCATAATCTCAAAATAGACCTCTCCTCCTTCCTTACGAGTATGAATTCTAGTTCCTGCTCTATTAAGAGAATAAGTAATAGATTTTGCATTAGTGCTAATCTCTTTAACATCGGTTATGATTGAAGCTATCTGCTCAGCACTTAGTTTTCGTATTCCTAGTTTCTTCTTTGCGACCCACAGAACCCACAAAGCCATGTCAATGCGATTCTGATACACATTGAAATCCGGAAAATCTGATGTGTCTATGTTTTTAAACTCCTTAATAACATTTATAGATGTACAATGAAAATTAACCCGCTATCGCCACTGAAAATTGACCCCCCTGGGTAAAATGATACCCTCCCGGAATAGAAAGTTCCAGGAGGTGAAAGGGGGAATGATTACAATGGGGCAGT
>Ga0315545_1005262_pt1 | contig 10438 bp, 5 predicted proteins | sample SalMarSW160210MG_FD_203096 | JGI IMG/M metagenome (GOLD analysis project Ga0315545, IMG submission 203096) | Salt marsh sediment microbial communities from the Plum Island Ecosystem LTER, Massachusetts, United States - Salt Marsh Sediment SW1602-10 ...
CATGTACAAGATATACACTTGTCTTAAGCTTACGAACATGTCTAAAGAAAAAGCACGCCCACTGCCTACTCGTCTTGCATTCCCTGTCTTTTGTGTCCAGTAGTAAAAAATACCATTTCGGATTAGGAAGTTTCTACAATTGAGCTGTGTAATTTTGGGGATAGCTTTTTTGTATCTTTGCTTAGTTAGCTGAGGATTTCCTTGATATTGGTAAGCATATCGTCTGGGTCGGCTGACTTTGAAATAAAACCATCAGCGCCAAGTTGAGTCGCTTTATCCTGGGTCTGCTCAGGCGGAAAAGCAGAGAGAAATACTATGTGAATTGACATTGTTGTTGCAGATGCCCTCAACTCTGCAAAAACAGTATAGCCGCTTTTAGCTGAAACTCTTATATCGAAAATAGTCAGATTAGCCTTTTCCTGATGTGCGAGTTCTACGGTCTAAGCCCCATTATGAGCAGTTATTACCTGACAGCCATTTGACCTTATCCTCATACCAAGGATTTTGACTACCCTTGGCTCGTCATTGGCAATCAATATCGTTTTTGCCATTCTATTCAGCTCTGACATTAGCTCATATCAGCAGTTAAAACTTCCATATGCCGCTATATCTCCATCACCGGCCTTACATTAATAATCGGCCAATCTTTCTCAAATTTTGCCTGCAGCAACTTCTGCTATAAAGTCTCTTTCTGCCTCTTCCTTGTTAAGTCCCATCTGGCGGATTCTTCTGGCAAAGCCGCTCATCAGGTTCTCTACATCCTTAAACGGCCCTATGATATCTACTCCCGATTCTTCGGTTATTTCAAATTCCATCAAATCCCTCTTGTGCATCGAACCCCTTTCTTTCAACGCACTTATAAGCCTGTGCATCCGGCCTCCCAATTCCACATATTTGAGAATGATAATATTGTCACTGATGGTGGAAAGGTGCGTTTCGGCTATTTCAGTTACTCCTAAAATCTGGGAAGTGGTATTAGTAAAAACTGAGGTAACATTGTGACTTTTCAAAAAGGCGTTCAGGGCAATTACGAATGTCCGGAATTTCCGCTCGTTATAAATCCTCTGAATGTCCGAAATCGAATCAAAGACAACTCTCTTTACCTTTTTAGCTATGACCAGGTCCTGGATCATCTGCAAATATTGCTCTGCCCTCAGGTCTTCAGGATAGTGGCAAAGCAACTCCACAATTCCATTATCCACATATTTTTTTAAGTCCCAGCCAAAGGATGCGGCATTCCTGCATAACTGGTCAGGACTTTCCTCAAATTCAATGAAAAGCGATTTCTCTCCGCGTTTGGCTCCCTCCATAATAAAATGTAATGTGGTAACCGTTTTTCCCGAACCTGAGGCACCTGTAACCAAGGTAGTGGAACTCTTATATATCCCACCGTAAAGCATATCATCCAATCCTTTGATTCCGATGGATATTTTTTGCGAAAATCCTTTTCCTCTTAGCTCTGTCCTGGGTCTGGGATAAATGTTCATTCCTCGAACACTTACAAGTAAAGGAGCCTCTTCGGAATCGTGGGATAAACCGCGGAATTTGAGGATTTCAATGGTTCGTTCCCTTTCTCCATGTGAATTCAGACGGTTATGCAGAAGTATCACGTTGTCAGAAACGAATTCCTCAACGCCGTAACGGCTGATTTGTTTGTCTTCGACTGGTCTTTCTGCTGTCATGATACATGTTACATTGCTTTCTTTGAGGTTGGCAGCAAGCTTGTGTAACTCCCGCCGGATAACGCCCGAATCCTGATAATGTGTGAAAAGAGCCGATACTGAATCAATCGCAACCCTTTTGGCCTTGACCTTCTTTATCGCATGCTCAATCCTTGCCAGGAAGGCTCCCAGGTCATATTGGCCAGTTTCAACCTTATCTACCTCATCCGGAGAGGCATCTACAAAAGCCCACTTGTTTTCTTTAACGAGCTTTTCTGTATTCCAGCCAAACGTCTTTGTATTCCTGATGATATCTGTCGGGGTTTCTTCGAAGGTTACAAATACTCCGTTCTCGCCACACTCTGTAATCCCTTTATAGAGAAACTGAGCGGAAAACACAGTCTTGCCCGAACCGGTTGTTCCACTGATAAGGGTAGTTCTGCCTTTGGGTATCCCACCATGAGAGATTTCATCGAATCCGGGAATCCCGGAAACAACTTTTAATAATTTCTTTGCCATTTTTATCTCCTTCTATTTGGTAGTTAGGTCAAGACCTAATAACACTTTCTCTCTATCCGACAAATCACCAATAATCTTTCTAACCGGCGGGGGTAGAGCTTTCACTAATGCGGGAGTAGCCAGAATCTTGTCTTCCTCAGCCAATTGTGGATTCTTTAAGACATCGATGACCTCCAAATCGTAGAGGTTATTTAATTCATTTTTGAGGATATCCTTCACATTCTCAATCGCCTTTACGGAACTGGCTGTCTTGTTTGTAACATAAAGTTTTAGAATGTATTTTGTCGCCATCTCTAATCGCTCTTGTTTAGTTTAAACATACTATAGATTGACACAGATTACTTCAAACGTAGATCGTCCCTGTTCATCTTGCACAAAGTCAGGATTTTTCGTTGCTGGCCGCGTCAGGCGAGGTAGACGTCTTATGCAGTGTTGCCTTTACGAGCCACTACGTTTTTTCAGTTGGCAGTTGTCCAGCCGCTTCTTTAGCCATCATAAAAAACCCCCAATATCGTTCGTTCATTTTTGTCGGTCTATCAATACTCTTACATAAGAAAAAATTGCTGCATTCAGCAAAATTTCCCCCATTAGAAAAAACACCGAGAGGTTCGCCTAACTGCATCATGTCCGATAAGAAAATCGATAAGCATCTGTAATCCGCCAAATAGATTCGGCTAAACCCACTTTAAAAACTTGACGACATAAAAAAAGACAAAGATGTGTTTCTAAGTCGATGAACCGTTTAAATCTTGGGGGTATATTGAACATACTGGGGGTTTTTATGAGTCCCGGACGGAGAAAAAATCTGCTTGGCGAGTCATCTGCAACGGTACATACCTGCGCCGAAAAGAAAATATTCGTTAAAGGTAAAGGCACTTCAAAAGAAAAAATAAAAAAAGGCACAAATAAAATACTTATTATTGATGACGAAGAAGATACCGTCATGATGGTCAAAATGTATCTTGAGCATCATCGTTATGAAATTATAACTGCTGGCGATGGTCAGGAAGGGCTCGAGAAGGCAAAAACCGAAAAACCGGATTTAATCGTGCTGGACTTGATGTTGCCAAAGATAGATGGTTATAAGGTTTGCGGGCTGCTTAAGAAAGATTCAAGATACGCGAAAATCCCTGTAATAATGTTTACGGCAAAAGCGCAGGAGAAAGATATAAAGCTCGGCCAAGAAGTCGGCGCTGATGCATATATAACCAAGCCATTAGAACCAGAAGTCTTGCTTTTAAAAATTGAAGAACTCATAGGAAAGTAGTGCGCACGATGGCAATAGAGTGTTTTTAACCGATGGAACAAAAAATTTTGTGCTGAAATCGCAAGAGTGATACGAACTGAAATGACAGGGAACAAAACAATGACAAAAACCCATATTCTGCTTGTTGATGACGAGCCTGATTTTTGCAGATTCACAGCTCTCGGTTTACAGAAGCTGGGCTACAACGTGTTGACCGCCCATGATGGAAAAAAGGCTCTTGATTTAATCCGAGAAAACAAGCCAGATATAGTGTTAATGGATATCGGACTTAAAGGACAAATCGATGGTGTTAAAGTTGCCGGACAAATATACTCGCGTTGGCAGATTCCGGTCGTGTATCTTACAGGCCGTACAGATGATGAAACACTGAAACGGGCTAAAGCGACTGGGCCGTTCGGCTATGTGATTAAGCCGGTCGACTATACAGAACTAAAAACCACTATCGAAATAGCTCTCTATAAAGCCAAAACGGAAAGCAAACTAAAAGAGTTAAACAAACAATTAAAGCAAGTCAATCAAAGGCTTAAGGACTTCGCACATATAGTGTCGCACGACTTAAAAACTCCCTTGCGCGGGCTCAGGAGATTGGTGGAATGGATATCAACCAATTTTGCAAACAAAATGGATAGAAATGATAGAAACCAGATAAATTTGCTTATGACCCGAATTGACCGAATGTACAGCTTAATAAATGGTGTGCTACAATACTCAATTGTCGGTAATGTTGAGGAAGAAAGAGTTCGGGTAAATCTAAATGAGCTTATTCAGGATGTTATAGACATGGTTGCTCCGCCGGAACAAATTATGATTTCGGTTGAGAGAAAACTGCCTATTATCGAGTGTGAAAGAACAAGCATTATGCAGGTGTTCCAAAATCTTCTTAGCAACGCCGTCAAATATATGGATAAACCACAAGGCCGAATAAATGTCGGTTATTCTGAAGATGAAAACTTTTGGAAGTTTAGTATTGCTGATAATGGCCCTGGAATCGAAGAAAAGTACTTTGAGAAAATCTTTGAGATGTTCCAGACATTGACGCCAAAGGATCACTCTGAAAGTATAGGCATCGGTCTTTCGACGGTTAAAAAAATTGTGGAAATGTACGGTGGCCAAGTTTGGGTAGAATCAAAAATCGGTGAAGGCAGCACATTCTTCTTTACATTACCAAAGCAAGAAAAAAAGATTACTGGTGCAAAACTTCAAGCCATTGTTGTTTCCTGAAGGTGATATGGAAACTGAGGCAAGAGAAATAACTCATTTTGACGCGGATAGAAACCTGATAAAGGTCCTGCTGGCCGAAGATGACGCAGTTGACGCCCTATTAGTAAAGCGAATTTTGGCCAAACCTTCAGAGCATGTCAAGTTTGCAGTTGAATTAGTCGGAAGTGTGTCAGCAGCAATTGATTGCCTCAACAGTAAAAGATATGATGTTGTGCTGCTTGATATGGATCTTCCTGACAGCAGCGGAATTGAAACGGTCCAGAAGGTTTGCGAAGCTACGGACGTGCCTGTCGTAGTGTTGACCGAGACAGATTATGAGGAAATCGGAATCTCTGCCATAAGAAGCGGTGCATCCGACTATTTATGTAAGGATATTCCGTTAAATGCCTTACTGGCTCGGGCAATCATTTATGCCTTGGAACGCAAGAAAGTAACCGACGCACTCGCTCAGAGCGAGAGCAAGTTCAGGACGTTGGTCGGGCATCTCCCCAAGAAAATATTTATTAAGGATAAAAACTCTGTCTATCTATTCTCCAACCGAAACTATGCCCAGGACCTAAAGATTACGCCCGAGGAGATAATAGGCAAGACTGATTATGACTTCTACCCCGGAGAATTGGCCGACAAATACCGCACCGATGATAAAAGGATAATTGAAACGGGAAAAACAGAAGACATTGAAGAAAAATACATCGAGAGCGGCGAAGAGAAATGGGTCCATACTATCAAAACCCCTTATAAAGATGCCAAAGGTAATATTATAGGTGTGCTGGAAATCTTTCGCGATATCACCGAGAAGAAGAGGATAGAGGAGGCTATTAAGAACGAGGAAAACAAGTTTCGGACCCTGTTAGATGCTATTGAACATGGAGTGACTATCCAGGATAAAGATTATAACATCATCTATCAAAACACTATATTAAAGGACACGTTTGGTGATGGCATAGGAAAAAAATGTTACCAGGTTTATGAAGGCAAGGATAAAATTTGCGAAGGATGCCCCGTACAATTGGCGTGGAAGGATGGTAAATCGCATACTTCTCTGAGAGAGGTGGTCTTGCCGTCAGGTGAGATTACATTCTGGGAAAACGTAGCCAGTCCAATGAAAGATGCTGGCGGAAAGATTGTCGCGTGCATCGAAGTTGCTAAAAACATCACCGATCGCAAAAAAACCGAGGATGAAGTCAAAGCTCTAAATCAACAATTAGAGTTCATTTTAGGGGCCACAAAAACAGGTCTCAACATTATTGATTCAGAGTCCAATATACGATTTGTCGATCCAGAGTGGAAAAAGGAATATGGCGATCCGACTGGCAAGAAGTGTTATGAATACTATATGGACCGAAGCGAAGTATGCCACGGCTGTGGAATTCTAAAGGCTCTCGAGACAAAGACAATCACTGTTACTGAAGAGGTTCTGGTTAAGGAGAACAATAGACCTATTCAGGTAACAGCCATACCATTTCAGAACGAAAACGGGGAGTGGCTGGTTGCCGGAGTTTATGTCGATATCAGCGAAAGGGAAAAAAAAGAGAAATTGATATTGGACACAAACCGTCAGCTACAGGAAGCCTCTCAAGAACTTCTTAATGCGAAACTCGACCTTGAGAGAAAAAACAAGAAGTTGGAGAACATTCACAAAGACTTGGAAAGGCGAGTTGAAGAACGCACAGAAGAACTCTCAAAAGCCAACGAGTACCTGAAAGAAGAAATTTCCAGACGCAAGCAGATAGAAGAAAAACTGCAGGCTAGCGAAGAAAACCTCCGCAAGGTTATAGTCACAAGCCCCGATGGCATCGTTATTATCGACGGAGAGGGAATAGTGCGGTTTGTCAACCCGGCTGCAGAATCTCTTTTTGGCCGTAAAGCAGAAAAAATTGTAGGCGAACTATTTGGACTCCCTCTTATGAGAGGCGAAGTAACGGAGATTGATATTGTCAACCATGGCGGCGGACCAGGAATTGCTGAAATGAGGGTGGTGGAAACAGAGTGGAATGGTCAAAATGCCTACCTGGCATTGCTTCAAGATGTCACTGAGCGCAAGTTAGCGGAGGTAAAGCTCAAAGAGGCAAACGAGAAACTAAAGGAGTATAATCAGCTAAAAGATGAATTTGTCTCAACCGCTTCCCATGAATTGCGTACACCGCTTTCGACGATTCAGAGCGCAATACGGCTTATCCTCGATGAAATACCAGGCAGTATAGTCGAGAAACAAAGGAATGTTTTAGATAGGGCTATGGTGAATGTAAAAAGGCTTGGCAAGATTGTTAATTCTATGCTGAGCATTTCCAAAATAGAGTCCGGCAGGTTGGAATTGCAAAAGGCGATTATAAATATTTGTGACCTCATCGAGAGTACGGTTTCCGATTACCAGTCTCTCGCCCAGGATAAGGGCATTCACCTTGATTGCGAAGTCCCCGACGAGGGTGTCAACATCTGCCTTGATCCGGATAGGATTGAAGAAGTCCTAACCAATCTCCTTTCCAACAGCCTCAAGTTTACCCCTGAGGGGGGTCGGGTTAAGGTAATCTGTGTGGAGCGAGATGGGGAAATTCTGGTCTCAGTCCAGGATTCAGGTGTGGGAATCGCAAAAGAAGATATCCCCAGGTTATTTAATAAGTTTACTCAATTCGGCAGAAAAGCTGGCCCAGGAGAAAAAGGTACAGGTTTAGGTCTTGCGATTGTAAAGAAATTAGTCGATATGCATGATGGCAGAATCGAGGTTGAAAGTAAACCGAACAAGGGCACAACCTTTACTATAACTTTACCGTCAACTACTAAAGCTCCAGCAGAGGATTTATCAGCAGAAACAGATGAACTTATAGAAAACACTCTTGCCAATAATTAAATCCGTACAAGATATGAGAAATATAAATGGGTGAGAAGAAAATTCTAATTTTTGATGATGAAAAGGTTTTGTTGTTTGTACTTGAGTTGACCGCAAGATGATATTCCTTTATTGCCGCGTGTTTGCTTATTTTTTATTTTGTTAAAAGAAGTATCGGGTGTAGATAAAAAAAGCTGCTCATTGCCAAGTCAACATTATCACTTCTTCCAGCCTGTCTAAGCTATTGAAGTTACATAAGCCATCGGAGGCATTTTCATATATCGTACGCTGCGAAACTCCCTGAATCTTTTTTGCCTCAATATACTCTGAAACCATTTGTTCCCAACCAGATGGTGCCCTCTAATTCAGTTCCACAAACGTCTTCTTCACTGAGGTCTCCTGTAATACTGGTTGGGCGCACCGGGCGTGGGAACACTGCCGGCAACCTGCGCCCCGCTGTCATGCGCCCGGGTCAATACAGTGGTAAGGGTGATGCCGGTGCCGGAGACCTGTGCACCCACCGCGTGCGCAAAAGTGAGCGGCGAGGTGACTGTGATTGTGTCGCCGCCAGGGACCCCTCTGCGGCCGCCAAATCCGCGGCGGCGACTAGTGATGGAGTCGACAACCGCCGTCTCACGGTTCGCGCCACTGTCAATGGTAATGGTCTGCCCGGCGCTAAAGCCTGCCGCAATGGCGACAGGGATAACGGTCGCCCCCACGTCGGTGGCAGTATTCACCGTGGTGCCGCCTGCCGTGCCAACCGTCGCGATGATGGCGGTCTCGCTGTTCGCGTCCGTATCAATAATAATCGTCTGGCCGGCGCCAAAGTCTGCCACGCTGGCGACTTTGATATTCTTCGCGTTGGCGGCCGAAGCTACCGACAGGGTGGTACCGGTCTGCAACAGGAAATCGCGGCAGTTCGTATCGGTGTCGGAGCCGTCCGGGAAGCGGCCCGCGCTCCTATTGGGCGTGCCGGAGGCCGGACCGCCCCGCCTGCCAAAGCCACCGCGGCCAGCGCCGGGCGCAGGCACGCTGCAGCCACTCTGCCCTGCTCCGGATGCGGCTTGGTAACCCTCGGCAGCCCATGGGTCGACGAGGCCGCCGTAGTTGAGGCTGTCGACGACCAAGCCAGCGGCGTCACGCAGCACCATATTGCCGGCGTTGGAGAGAGCGGGACCCCCGAACCACTGGTTGGGCTTCTGCGTTCCCTGGTAGCCAGCGGTCGTGACCTTTTCGTCATGCACAACCGCGTTTATCTCGTGGTCCTTGTCCAGGGCTTTGTCGAGCGTGATGCCGGTGCCGAGCGGCAGGACGGGCTCGTTGCTCGAGTGGTCAAAGGCCGTCGCCGGCTCAAAGCTAATCCCCGTTCCCCTAACGCTGAAGGGCATGTTGGACGCGTGGTTGAACTTCAGCGGTTCGGCCAGGTCGAGGCCCGTGCCCGTATCCGAATCTCTTAAGGGACCACCGAAGGTGCTACGAACCGACTGCGTGCCGACTTTCGTAACGGTGACGGTCTCGATCCCATATCCGACGCTGTCGATGTCCAACCTGATCTTGTCACCGACTGAAATATTGGCTACGGATGATACCTTGATGTTGGTGTCGCCGGCTTTCGCGTCCGCTGACAGCCAGGCTTGCGTGCCCGGCTTGCCGACTTCGATTACTGTGACCACCTCGTATTTTTCCACGGTGTTTGCGACGGTGGGGTAAGTCGCGCCGTAGCCAATGGCCATCTTCTGGCCGACCTCAAAGCCGGCCACGCTCGTGACAGGTATGTTGGTCGAGCCGGCGGGAATCGTTATCACCGGACCGTCGGGGAGGGGTTGCCACACCGTCGTAGGGCCACCGGATCTGCCTGGACGGCGTCCATCGGACGACGCAGCCCGCGCTGCTGTCCCGACGCTTGCGATCTTGCGGGTTTCAACGGCGGAGCCGGTGTCGATTTCAATCGTATCACCGACCGACATGCCGTCTATGCTTCTGACGTAGATAGTTGTATCTCCCTTTTTCGCTGGGACCTCCAGCCCGGAGTTGGAGAGGCCGAGCAGGTAAAAGCCGCGAGCCGCGAGCTTCGTACCGGCCAGTATCTTCAACGACGAAAAGATGGGCTGCTGGGTCGGGTGCTGGGTCAGGGTCCAGTTGGAGATATTGACGGCACTGTCGCCGGCATTGTAGAGTTCGATGAACGAGTTCGTCGAGTTGGCCGGAGTACCGGAGCTAATAGCGAACTCGTTGATATTGATCGGGCTGACGTTCCGCACCTTTTCGATCGCGATCTCGGATTGCCTCTGGCCGCTCGTCGAGTTCGTCCACGAGACGTTGCCGACCAGGTCGCCGTTGAAGGCCGCCGGCCCAGAGGTGACCTTGAAGGTCGCGCTCACGGTCGCACCCGGCGCGACCGGGGCAGTGAACGTCTTTGACGTCTCGGTGGTGCCGGAGACCACGGAGGTCCACCCCGTGGGCACGGAAATACTCAACTTGACGCCCGCCGCGGGCGCTCCAGTGGTATTGGTGAACGTCACGGTGGTGTCCTGCGCCGAATTCGGTGAGAACGTCTGGAGTCCCGGCGGGGTGGCGGTTGCCGACGCCGGCGCCAGGCTCAGCCGCTGCACGTCGTACTTGGCAGCCACAACGTTGGCCTGCACCTTCTGGTTGGTCTCCTGCGTCGGGAAAGTGCCTGGGGCCGTCATCGCACCTTCATAGAAGGTGCCCTGCGAGCCGTTGCTGTTGTCGCCGCCGTTGCCCAGGAGGATGGCTCCCTGCTTGCGCATCGGGTCATAGGTGGCGTTAACACGCGGTCCGTCAAACATAACTTGCAGGTCGCCCTTCTGCGAGTCGCCGCCCATGGTTCTCCAGTGGTGCGGTTCGCCGTCGGCCGTGGCGGTCACGAACCGCCAGGTGATGCTCGGCAGGTCTGCGCAGAATTTGGATCCATCCGGGTTG
>Ga0315545_1005265_pt1 | contig 10430 bp, 10 predicted proteins | sample SalMarSW160210MG_FD_203096 | JGI IMG/M metagenome (GOLD analysis project Ga0315545, IMG submission 203096) | Salt marsh sediment microbial communities from the Plum Island Ecosystem LTER, Massachusetts, United States - Salt Marsh Sediment SW1602-10 ...
CAGGTTCTCTGTTATCTGGCGACTGGGGACTTCCGCCGAATTCTGGAGCAACATGCGAGACGGGGACCCAGGGGGTGGGAGTTCCTCCGTCGGAGCCTTGGCTCGCCGCTGTTCCACGGCCACTGTCAGTAAGACCAGCAGTATACCACCGATAAAGGCGTAGACTGCAATCCCCAACCACAAGGGCACAATGGGGTCAGAATAGACATACCAAGGTATCCCGGCAAAGATAACGGTAAACAGGCCGAGTACGAAAACCAACGAACCGAAGAGCCGAAGAATCTTCATGGTTTACCCCCTTTCACAATTTAATCTCCTTATTAAGCCGCCTCACCATTTTTACATTTTTCCCCTGTTAAGAAACGAATAAGGGTATGATAGCTACCACGATAACGGCGGCAAACCCCAACCCAACCAGAACCCACCACCGGCCCAGCCCGCTGAAATGCCGGGCAATCTGCTTCCAATTCAGCACTATATGGACAATAACAAGAACACCAAAAATACAGGCATTGATGACGTGAGGCGGGTAAAAAAACGTATTGGCGGGAGGGAAGAGCTTCTGTATGCCGCTTATCAACATGGCTAAACCGAAGATAACCATAGCAATGGCGATGCCACGCTTCATAGAAACCTCCTAACTGGTTAGTTAGTAGAGTATCCTGTGCTTCAGCCGATAAGTCAATCCCCCCATACCACCCTGCCGTCCAGGATGGTCATCTCCACCCGTGTATCTTTAATCTGCTCCGGCGGCGTTTTTAAGGGGTCGGCGCTCAAGACCACCATATCCGCCAGCCGGCCCGGAGCTATAGCGCCCTTTATATCCTCCTCAAACGAGGCATAAGCGGCATTAGTCGTATACATCGCCAGCCCCTGCCGCGGTGAGACGGCTTCTTCAGCTAACACCTCCTGCCCCGTTTCCGCCCGCCGGGTGACGGCGGCGTATATTCCTATTAATGGATTATCCGATGCCACCGGCGCATCCGAGCTGCCGGCAACTATCAGCCCAGCGTCAAGGAAAGACTTAATCCGGTAGAGCCACTTTTGACGTTCGGGGGGAACGGTGGCTATATATCTCTCCCCGCTGTAGTAGATAAACGGCGGCTGGGTGACCACCATAGCTTTAAGTTTCTTTAACCGCCCCAGTAATTGAGGCGGGCACTCGGAAAGGTGCTCCAGGCGGTGCCGCCGCCCCGCCACAGACGACTTGCCGGCGATACATTCCAGGGCAGTGATAGCCGCCTCCACCGTGGACGGCTCGATGCAGTGGATAGCCAGCTGAAAGCCCGCCCGGTGGCTTTCTAATGCCTGCCGGTTTAACTCATCCTGCGGCGGCTGCAGCCGTCCCGTGGTCTCATTTATAATTATCTTTACCCCGCCCAGCCGCAGCTGCTCATCGCCCGAGCCGGAGGCCAGACCTCTCTCCTGAAACTGGGGCAGGGCGTCAAAGCCAGAAATCATAGATACCCGGCTCTTGAGCGCGCCGCTATCTTTAAACCCCTGTAATGTCTGCCAGCGGGCATAATCGTTATTAGCCGAAGCCTCCTGCAGCGAGGTGATGCCCATAGATAGATAGTGGCGGTTGGCTAAAGCTATGCCCTCGGCCAGCTCCTCATCGGATAGAGGCGGCAGCACCTGCTGCCGGATATAACCCACCATATCAAAAAGGAGGCCGCTGGGCTCTCCGCTGTCGAGCTCCCTATCGATAACCGCCCCCGGCGGCTCCGGCGCCTCTCTGGTAATACCCGCCATTGACAGCGCCAGGCTGTTGAGGACACAGGCGTGCAGCGAGCGGTGGGCCAGCACCACCGGGTGCTCCGGCGCCGCCTCGTCTAAATCGCGGCGGTTGGGGTGGCGCTTCTCGGCTAAACAGAACTCGTTGTAATCGCTGGCGGTAATCCAGTTGCCGGCCGGAATATCCCGGGCGCGCTTACGGACAGCCGCCTTGATGTCGGCGATAGAGCTAACCCCAGGCGGGCTGAGGTCGATGCCAGCCAGCTTTCTGATGAAGGCGAAGATATGGCAGTGGGCGTCGTTGAAGCCGGGAACTACGGTCTTGCCCTGGCAGTCGATTATTTTAGTCTCTGCACCCCTCACCTCCCCCAGCCGGTCGCTACCGCCAACCAGTAATATCTTATCACCCCTGATGGCCACCAGCCCGGCAGTGGGCTGGGACGGATTCATGGTGATTACATTGGCGTTAGTCAGAATAAGGTCAGCTGGCATTCTTTATCTACCCCTCCCCCATTTATATCTTTTCCCACCCGCCACCCTTAAGGAAGGGCTAAAGCCCTTTTTACCCCTCCCCATTTTAACGGTTCTCTTTCTTCCCATACCCACCCGCCCAAAAGGGCTGTGCCCTCTTATACTCTCTCTCCCTACCCCCCAGAGGAGGGGGAAATTATCCCCTTCCCCCCAAGCGGGAGAGATATTACCTCCCCTCCCTTAAGGGAGTTTTAGAGGTCTAACCTCTATAGGGCGGGAGGGTGGGAAACAAAACACCCTCTAAAAACCGGCTGATTCCCCCTTTTGACCGCATAGCTACAGAGTAGTATACTACTGGCAACCTCAAAGCAACAACCAATGAACTGGCAGAAGATAACCGAAAAGCTGGTCTCCTGGGTAAGAGACAAAGTCGTGACTGCCGGGAGCAAGGGGGTGGTGGCAGGCTTAAGCGGCGGGCTGGACTCCTCGGTGGCGGCGGTGCTCTGTCACCACGCCTTCCCCCGGAACATGCTGGCGCTGATTTTACCCTGCCACAGCAGCGATGAGGACATTTTGCACGCCCAATTACTGGCCGAACAGTTCTCTATCCCGGCCAAGACGGTGGCCCTCGACGAAACTTATGACACCATGCTCAAGGCGCTGCCCGATGACAGGGCCGCCGCCGAAGTCAGCCGTCTGGCTAAAGCCAACCTCAAAGCCAGATTGAGAATGCTCACCCTTTATTATTTCGCCAACCGGCTAAACTATCTGGTGGTCGGCTCAAGCAACCGGGACGAGCTTACCCTGGGCTACTTTACCAAGTACGGCGATGGCGGGGTGGATATCCAGCCGCTGGGCAACCTGCTCAAAGGGCAGGTAAGGGAACTGGCCCAATTTCTGGGCGTCCCCCGCCCCATCATCAACAAGCCCCCCTCAGCTGGCTTATGGGAGGGGCAGACCGATGAAGAGGAGCTTGGGCTGGGTTATGACGAACTTGACCATTATTTGGCTTCTGGTGAAGCCTCAGGGGCTCTTAAAAAAAGGCTTGAGTCAATGATAGCCACTAATCGGCATAAGCGCCAGCCGCCGCCAATAGCCGAACTTTAGGCCAATTCAAGCCAGCCCCAGGGTACCAGGACGAAGATAACTCCTTGTTTTGGCAGGGTATCTGTGCTATGATTTTGGTGAGGCGAATATGACCACGGAGAAAGTTAAGGCGCTGGAGTTAGCCATCAGCCAGATAGAGAAGCGCTTTGGCAAAGGCTCAGTGATGAAGCTGGGGGAAACCCCGCCCACCAAGGTAAAGGCTATTCCCAGCGGCTCACTGGCACTGGACCTGGCATTAGGTATAGGTGGCATCCCCAGAGGACGGATTACCGAAATCTTCGGTCCCGAATCGTCGGGGAAAACCACCCTGGCCCAACATATAATCGCTGAAGCGCAAAAACTGGGAGGCACGGTTGCCTATATTGACGCCGAGCATGCTCTGGACCCCGACTATGCAGCCAACTGCGGGGTCAATGTTGATGACCTGCTCATCTCTCAACCCGATACCGGTGAGCAGGCCCTTGAAATCACCGAAGCCCTGGTCAGGAGCGGGGCGGTTGATGTTATCGTAATTGACAGTGTAGCGGCACTGGTACCCCAGGCTGAGATTGAAGGCGAGATGGGCGATGCCCATGTCGGCCTGCAGGCCCGCCTGATGTCCCAGGCACTGAGGAAGCTGGCGGCCGCTATCGGCAAGTCGGGCACAGCGGTAATATTCATCAACCAGCTAAGAGAAAAGGTTGGTATCATCTTTGGTAATCCCGAGGTGACACCGGGGGGCAGGGCTCTCAAATTCTACAGCTCGGTAAGGATAGACCTGCGGCGTGTTGAGGCCATCAAGCAGGGAGACAAAACTATAGGTAATCTTGTCAGGGCCAAGGTGGTTAAAAACAAGACTGCCCCCCCCTTCCGAATTGCTCAGTTTGACATCATGTTTGACCACGGCATAAGCAAGGAGGGCAATATCTTAGACCTTGGTGTAGAGCTGGGGCTGGTAAAAAAGAGCGGCGCTTTCTTCTCCTATGGTGACATTCGTCTGGGGCAAGGCAGGGAAAATTCCAAACACTACCTGAGCCAAAATCCCGAGTCTGCCCAGGAGATTGAGCAGCAGGTTAGAGCCACAGCCAACACCGACCATAATAATTCTGCTTAACACCACTCTAAACGGAACAGGTTAATAAGCGGATAATTAAGGCTGGGGCTTTAAGCTTCGGCCTTTTGTTTTGGAAAGGGACTGGATGAAAAAGGTCACCGCCGTCCGTAGTGGCAAGCGAGGCAAGCGGGTTAATATATACTTAAACGAAAAGTTTGCCTTCAGCCTGGAAGCCGAGGTAGCCCTCAAAGAGGGCTTAAAGGCAGAAAAGGCGCTCTCTGAAAACGAGATTGAGGCGCTAAAAAAAGCCGACCTCTTCCAGCGCTGCCTCAACGCCGCCTTCCACTTCCTCAGCTACCGCCCGCGCAGCCAGGCCGAAATAAGACAGCGCCTGGGTAAGCGCGGCTTTGACGGCGATAACGTGGCGGCGGTACTGGCCAGGCTAAAGGAACGGGGGCTGGTGGACGACCTGGCCTTTGCCCAATTCTGGAAAGACAACCGGGATTCATTTAGTCCCCGCAGCCAGTGGCTCACCCGGCTGGAACTCAGGCAAAAAGGGGTGCCCGCAGAAATCATTGACCGGGTAGCCGCTGAAGTTGACGACCAAGACTGTGCCTACCGGGCGGCTGTAGCTAAAGCCCGCCGTCTCTCCACGGCTGACTACCAAAACTTTAGCCGGAGTTTAGGCCAATTTCTCAAACGCCGCGGTTTTGGCTACGGGTTGATAAAGCCAACGGTGGAACGGGTGTGGCAGGAGCGTGGGGTGGAATGTAATAGTGAAATGTAATAAGTGAAAGGGGGGAGAAAATGGGAATAGAACCAATTTTTTTAGCCGTTTTCATTAGCAGTTTCGTTATTGGCGTAGTATTCGGTGGTATGGCCACTTTCTTCATCAGGAGGATGGGGGTCAACCGCCAGCTCAGAATCGCCCAGCGAAAAGCGGCCAAGGTACTGGCCGAGGCCAACCTAGAGCACAAGAAAACCCTTGACGAAGCCAAAAAAGAAGCCGACAAAATCAAGGCCGGCGCCGATGCCGAATATAAAGAACGGCGGGGGGAACTACAGCGCCAGGAAAACCGCGTTTCGCAAAAGCAGGAGACGCTGGAGCACAAGATAGAAGGCGTGGAGCAACGTGAGCGCAATCTGACCAACAGGGAAAAGGAGATGGAGTCCATCCGCAGCGGCCTGGAGGATATCAGGGACAAGCAGATAAAGCAGCTGGAGCTGATTTCGGGCATGTCCACCGAAGAGGCCAAGCAAAACCTGCTGGACGCCGTAGAGACCGAGCTTAAGGATGAGCACTCGCGGCGCATCCGGGAGTGGGAGACCAAGCTAAAAGAGGAAGCCGATAAGAAATCTCAGGATATTCTGGCCATAGCCATCCAGCGCAGCGCCTCGGATGTGGTATCGGAAACCACGGTAGCCACCGTGCCCCTGCCCAGTGACGAAATGAAGGGCCGGCTCATCGGCCGGGAGGGGCGCAATATCCGGGCCCTGGAACAGGCCACCGGGGTTGACCTGATAGTTGACGATACCCCGGAAGCGGTGACCCTCTCCAGCTTCGACCCGGTACGGCGGGAGATAGCCCGCCTGGCTTTAACCAAGCTCATCCTGGACGGCCGCATCCACCCCGCCCGCATCGAGGAGGTGGTAAACAAGACCAAGGAGGAGGTAGACGCGGCTATGTTCGCCGCCGGAGAGCAGGCCGCCTACCAGGCAGGGGTGCAGGCACTGCGCCCCGAGCTAATCAAGCTGCTGGGCCGCCTCAAGTACCGCACCAGCTACGGGCAGAACGTGTTAAACCACTCCATTGAAACCGCCCACCTGGCCGGCATGATTGCCGGGGAGCTGGGGGCCAATGTGGCTATAGCCAAAAAAGCGGGGCTGCTCCACGATATCGGCAAAGCGGTAGACCGGGAGGTGGAAGGCGCCCACGCCCCCCTCGGCGCCGAGCTGGTCAAGCAATGGGACAAGTCCCCGGAGGTTGTCCAGGGCATCGCCGAACACCACTTCGAAACCGACTCTATCAGCATCTGGGGCTTCATCGTCGCCGCCGCCGATGCCATCAGCGGCGCCCGCCCCGGCGCCCGGCGCGAGTCTCTGGAACACTACCTCAAACGGCTGAAGGCGCTGGAAGACATCTCCAACAGCTTCAATGGGGTGGAAAAATCCTACGCCATTCAGGCCGGCCGTGAGGTCCGCATCCTGGTCAAGCCCGAAGAGATTGACGACCTGGGGGCGATGAGGCTGGCCCGGGACATCGTCAAGAAGATTGAAGATAGCCTGCAGTACCCGGGGCAGATAAAGGTCACCGTGCTCAGGGAAACCAGGGCGGTGGACTATGCTAAATAACTCCCCGTGAAACCTTCGCTTCGCTCGTTTTCACGGGAGCCCCGGGGCCTGAAATAACAAACCTGGGCAATTAGAAAGGAAAGCCAAGTGCTGATACTGGCCATAGGCGATGTAATCGGTAAGCCGGGCAGGAAGGCTTTAAGCCAGCTTTTACCCGGCCTCCGCCGGCAATACGGCCTGGACCTGATTATAGTCAACGGCGAAAACGCCGCCGGCGGCATCGGGCTGACCCTGGCTACGGCCCGGGAGATGCTCAATGCCGGCGCCGACGTGCTGACCTCGGGTAACCACATCTGGATGCACCGGGAAATTTACCCATACCTGGATAGCGACATGCCCATCCTGCGCCCGTTAAACTACCCCACCGGCGTGCCGGGCCGGGGGCATTTAGTCATTGGCAAGGTAGCCGTGGTCAATCTAATCGGCCGGGTCTTCATCGGCGATTTTGATAACCCCTTCCACGCCGTAGACAAACTGCTGGCCGAGCTAGAGCAAAAAATTATCATCGTTGACTTCCACGCCGAGGCCACCTCGGAAAAGGTAGCCCTGGGAAGGTATCTGGACGGGCGGGTCAGCGCCGTGCTCGGCACCCACACCCACGTCGGCACCACCGACGCCCAGGTTCTCCCCGGCGGCACCGCCTACGTCAGCGATATCGGCATGACCGGCCCCCTGGACTCGGTCATCGGTGACGACGCCGATGCGGCCATCGCCCGCTTCCTGACCAGTATGCCCCACCGCCTGTCGGTGGGCAAGGGCAAAACCGCCCTTAACGGCATACTGGTAGAGGTGGACGGCGATACCGGCAGGGCGCTGAGCATAGAGCGAATCTACCGGGAGGTAGAATAAGCGGTGGGCCAGGCCGACCTCCACATCCACTCCACCGCCTCCGACGGCCGGCTCACCCCGGCCGAGGTGGTAAAGGAGGCGGCCAGGCGAGGCTTAAAATTCATGTCCCTTACTGACCACGATACCGTCGACGGGATTGCCGAAGCTTTAGCGGCGGTACAAAGCTTTCCCGGGCTAAAGCTGATACCCGGTATTGAAATCAGCACCGATATTCCCCAGGGCGAAGCCCACGTCCTCGGCTATTTTATAGACTATGCCAGCCGGCAACTGCTGGAAAAGCTGGAACAGTTCCGCAACTCACGGTTAAACCGTGCCCGGGGGATGGTGGTCAAGCTGGATAAACTGGGCGTCCACCTGGACTGGCAGCGAATTGAGCAGATAGCCGGCTCAAGCGTTATGGGACGTCCCCATATCGCCCGGGCCATGCTGGAAAAGGGCTATATAGACTCTTTTAAGCAGGCCTTCACCGACTATATCGGCCACGACGGCCCCGCCTACTTAGAGCGGGACAAGCTCACCCCCGCCGAGGCGGTGGCGCTAATCATCAAAGCCCGGGGACTGGCGGTGCTGGCCCACCCCTTCACCGTCAACGAGCCGGAGGCGCTGATTATAGAACTAAAGGCGGCCGGCCTGGCCGGCATAGAAACCTATTACAACAACTACACCGCTGAAGATATCAGCCGTCTGGTCAGCTTAGCCCAGGAACATAACCTTATTGCCACCGGCGGCAGCGACTATCACGGCATAGACTCCAGCGAGACAGCTATCGGCGGCATTGATTTACCGCTGGCATCGGTGGAAAAACTCATAGCTAAAGCCAGAAAGATAAACCCGGAGCTTAATTTTTAAGGGGGGCTTATGGCTATTGCCTTTATCCTGCTGCTGGTAGGCGCCTACCTTCTGGGCTCAATGCCCACCGCCTATATCATCGGGCGGTGGCGGCGGGGGATAGATATCCGGCGCTACGGCAGCGGCAATGTCGGCGCCTCCAATCTGGTCAGGTTAAAGGCCGGATGGCTGGCCACTGTGGTCACTATCGCTGATCTGGGCAAGGGGATGCTGGCCATATGGGCGGCCCAGGCCGCCGGCCTGAGCATCGCCCAGCAGGCAGCGGTAGGCCTGGCCGCCGTTATCGGCCACAACTGGCCGGTATTTCTGCGCTTCAACGGCGGCCGGGGGGTGTTAACCACTGTGGGCGTCGCCTTTTTCCTGCCCCTGGCCAACGGCCCGCTGGTGCCCTGGCCACTGATTATCTCTCTCTCCCTGGCCGCAATCTTTGTCTTCGGCTTCCACAACCTGCCGGTAGGCACCATCGCCGGCATGGCCGCCCTGCCTCTGGTCAGCTGGCTGGCTGGTGAGCCGCTGGCGCTGACCCTTGGCTTTTTAGCCATGTTTTTTGTGATGGTTATCCGGCGGCTGACGGCGCCCAAATCCTCGCTAACCGCCTCGGTAAAAACCGGGGAGCTTATAGTCAACCGCCTGCTCTTTGACCGGGATATAAGAGACAAGGAAGCCTGGATATACCGCAAACCGGCCGAAAAAGAGGAGAAGGGGTGACCCCCGGATGAAATGCGCCTATCATCCTGATGTAGAAACCAATTTAAGGTGCGGCAAGTGCGATAAGCCGATATGCCCCAAGTGCATGGTGCAGACACCGGTGGGCGCCCGCTGCCGCGACTGCGCCGGGCTGGATAAACTGCCCACCTTCAGCGTTTCCACCAGATATTATTTAATCGCCGCCGGGACGGCGCTGGGCATAGGCTTAGCCTGCGGGGCGGCCTGGGGGCTGATAGAGTGGGGGGTGGGCAGGATGGGATTTATCTTTTCCCTCAACCTGCTGCTGGCGGCGGCAGCGGGCTACGCCATCGGGGAGGTGACCAGCCTGGCGGTCAACCGCAAGCGGGGCACGGGACTGGCCGTGGTCGGCGGTATAGCCGTCGCCATAAGCTACGCCGTCACCCTTTTCTTCCCCGGTGGGCTTCCCATTGGAATATTTAGTATAATTTATCATATAATAGCAGTGGGACTGGGTATCTTTCTGGCCGTTACCCGGCTGCGCTAGGAATTTTTCAAGTCCGGTTGGACCTAGATAGGAGATACTATGTCAGCGGATATCTTTATGCCAGGAACGCCTCTCTTTTACGCACTGTTCTGGGGAGTATTCTTAATTACCCTGGGGATTTTCGCCTACCGCATCAGGCAGCTATGGCAGTACATGTTCCTGGGGCAGAAGGAAACCGGTTCTAAAGGCCTGCTCAGACAGACATGGGATACGATAGTATATGTCATCAGCCAGCTCTGCCAGCTCAAGAACTTCCGGATTAAGGACTGGGCGCCGCTGGGCCACGCCCTGATGGTATGGGGCTTCTTTGTCTCCATCATTTTCTATTTCTTTTTCATAATCCTTACCGAAGGCCTGGGCCTGATAGCGCTGGAAGAGACCCAGTTTTACTTCTATTCGGTCTGGGTAATGGACTTCTTTGCGGTATTTATTTTCGTAGGCGCCGCCTGGGGTATTATCCGGCGCTATATAATCAGGCCGGAACGGCTCCAGGGGGAGCAGACCGTCGAGGCCATGATTATCCTGCTGTCCGTGCTCGTCCACCCGATAACCCACATATTTGAAATAGGCTCCAAGATTGCCCTGGGGCACCCGCCGGCGGGGCTGGGGCATACCCTGCTGCCCCCGGTGAGCGCCTGGGTCAGCAACCTGTTCACCGCCGGTGCCGGCACCGAGGCCTGGTATCTGGGCTTCCTCTGGGCGCACTGGCTGACCGTGGTCATCGTCCTGGTAATCATCCCCTACACCAGGTACCTGCACATCATCGCCTCCATATTCAACGGCATACTGCGCAACCGGCCCCGCACTGTCCTCAAGCCCATT
>Ga0315545_1005266_pt1 | contig 10429 bp, 8 predicted proteins | sample SalMarSW160210MG_FD_203096 | JGI IMG/M metagenome (GOLD analysis project Ga0315545, IMG submission 203096) | Salt marsh sediment microbial communities from the Plum Island Ecosystem LTER, Massachusetts, United States - Salt Marsh Sediment SW1602-10 ...
ATCCCCGGCCTTCGTATTCTCTTTCTTGATCGTATTCTTCGCCCTTTGCAGCACGGCCTATTCTCAGGTGGAAGCCTTCGACGCCCCTCCCGCCCCAGCTACGAATGTAGTGCTAAAAGATGCTCCCGACGACGAAGGTGGCGCTATAACGATTCTCTGGACACTTTCAGCGGATGACGCTGGCGGAGCGTTGGACGTCATTGGCTATGATGTGCGTCGCTCAAAATCGCCTGCCGGCCCGTTCGAGACCGTTAAGTCAATGCCAAGGGGCTCTTCTGAAGCTGCGGACGAGACCGACCTCGAGAAGGACGTCAACTACTTCTATCAGGTTGTGGTCAAGGATGCCAAGGGTGAGAATCCCTCCGCTGTGGTAGGGCCGGTACAGGCGAAGGTTCAGTGGTTCAATCTCGGTCGCACGAACACTCTCATCGTAACAGCAATCTATATAGCTCTTCTCCTGTATTTCATTCTTCACGCCAAAAAGGGAACCAATCTCTTCATTCGCAGACTGGCCGGGCTCGACGCGCTTGACGAGGCTGTTGGTCGGGCAACTGAAATGGGCAAGCCGATTCTTTACGTCCCCGGTATCAGCGGTATCAGCGATGTTGCCACAATAGCGTCGATTAACATCCTGTCGGGCGTTGCGAGGACAGTGGCCGAATACAATACTAGGGTAATCGTGCCCAACTACGACCCGATCGTGATGACCGTGGCCCAGGAAGTAGTCAGAGAGGGCTTCCTGGCAGCTGGCAAGCCCGACGCCTACAACGAGCAGGATGTGTTTTACGTTACGACCAACCAGTTCGCGTTCGTCGCGGCCGTTGATGGGATCATGGTCCGCGAGAGGCCAGCGACGAACCTATTCATTGGCATGTTCTTCGCAGAATCGCTAATTTTGGCGGAGACCGGCGCATCGACCGGCGCAATCCAGATAGCCGGCACCGACGCGGTCGCCCAGCTGCCGTTCTTCATAGCCGCGTGCGATTACACACTCATCGGTGAGGAGCTCTACGCGGCGAGCGCTTACCTCAGCCGTGCTCCGTTGCTTATGGGCAGCCTCAAGGGACAGGACTGGATGAAGATATTTCTTATTGGCTGCATCCTGATTGGCATTGTTACGCTCTTGTTTGACTATGAAGGCTTCAAGAATCTGTTTGAGACACCATTGATGATTTTTAGGCAGTAGCGTGTTTTGGCGGGCTTGTGGGTTGCATAGGACTTCAGATTCGACATGATGAGAAGACAGCTTCCTCTCATAATCTGCTTCGTTGCTGGCATGGTCATGTTGGCGCAGAACTTTATCCCTCCACTAACGTGGATATATCAGCAAGCGATCGCCTGGGCAAGGATCATAGCGAGTATTGCGCTCTTCATAGGCCTGATAAGCCTCGTCCGCGTGCATACTACCAAGTTGAAGCGAAAGGTCGCGGGTTCGCAATATAGCTATGTAACGCTTTTCGCTCTGTGTTACATGATGCTCGCCGGACTCCTGACTCGCTATCACTTCTTTGTTTGGCTGCATGACAAGAGCGACGCTGGCTCGACAGGCGATTACATTGTCTCGGTATTCGAGAACGCATTCAACTTCCAGGAGTTATTCCTGAATATTCAGATCCCTATTCAGGCTACGATGTTCTCCCTATTGGCGTTCTTTATCGCCTCGGCGGCGTTCCGCGCCTTTAAGGCGAGAACGTTTGAGGCGACGCTGCTCCTGATCGCGGCGACGATAGTCATGCTCGGCCGCGTGCCGCTCGGCCAGATGATTCCGGGCATATCAGAGATCACAACCTGGATTCTCGAAGTACCGAACACAGCCGCAAAACGCGGAATAATGATTGGCGTCGGCCTGGGCATGAGCTCAACAGCATTGAAGATCATGCTCGGGATCGAGCGGACTTATCTGGGCATGAAGGACTAGGTGAGGCAGCGATGAGTTTTCTGCGTTTTTTGCTCAGGATGGACAGGCGGCTCGTTTTCGTCCTCGTTGCGCTTGCTGTTGTAACGCCCTTGATAATGCCGCTCAATTTGCCGATTGAGGTCACCCAGCCAGTACGGCAACTGCACACCGCAATAGACCGGCTTGCGGCCAGGAGCCGTCCTGTTATCGTCTCAGTGGATTATGACCCATCGACCGTGCCCGAGCTTATGCCGATGACGCTCGCGGTCCTCAGACACTGCTTCAGCAAGGAGATACCGGTTATCGTAACAACTATGCTCCCCGCCGGCGCAGGGCTTGCAAGAGACGCCATGGAGACCGTTGGCAGAGAGTATCCCAATCTGTCCTATGGGACGGATTACGTATATATGGGCTACAAACCTGGCTATATGCTGGTCATGCTCGGAATCGGTGAGGACTTTCATCAGACATATCCCTCGGACGGGTTCGGGACCCCAAGCTCTGAGCTGCCGATCCTCAAGAACGTGAAGAACTACGATGATATAGCTATGGTGGTTGATTTCACCGGCACGCAGGCTTATGAAATATGGATCATGTTTGCCCACCAAAAATACGGATGCAAGGTCGGCGCAGGAGTTACCGCTGTCATGGCAAGTGATGCGTATCCTTATCTGAACGCGGGACAGCTGGAAGGCTTGCTTGGTGGGCTCAGCGGGGCCGCTGAATACGAGAAGCTCATCGACAAGCCGGGAGATGCTACCGTCGGAATGGACGCCCAATCGGTCGTTCATATCCTGGTCATCATCCTGATCATTCTCGGCAACGTCGCCTACTTCGCTACGAGGCGCGAGGGCCATACGACTCAAACTGCCGCTCGGCAACGGGGAGGCAGAGAGTAACGTGACAGGAATCGAGCTCTTCTGGGCCTGGGTTGCCGCATTTCTCACGCTGAGTATCTACTCATTCCTATACAGGGACAATCCCTTCTATAAGTTCGCCGAGCATCTCGTCGTCGGCGTCTCTGTCGGTTACATCTTCACGATCAACTGGTTCCAGGGCTTGCACCCCTATCTGTTTGACCCGCTGGCAGATTCCGGGGACAACCCAATCAACCTGCTCCGACTCATACCCCTTTTCCTGGGCCTGCTATTCCTGCTCAGAATCAGCCGAAAATACAACTGGCTGAGCCGTTTCACGATCGCCCTTCTAATGGGGATAAACTGCGGAGTGGCGATTCCCTACACGATTGAGACCAGGATCATCCAGCAGACCAAAGCCTCGATGATAAACCTCATTGACCAGCCGAGTTTCTGGGCAGGTTTCTGCAGCGTTCTGATTCTCATTGGCACGGTCTCCACTCTCATCTTCTTCTTCTTCTCGAAGGAGCACAAGGGTGTTCTCGGGGGCACAGCAAGGGTCGGTATCGTCTTCCTGATGGTCGGCTTTGGCGCGTCGTTTGGCTACACCGTCATGGCCCGTGTATCACTCCTGATCGGCCGCCTGAACTTCCTTATCAACGACTGGGCTAAAGGAACCTGGGGCTTCATCTTCGGATAGCTGTTGATCCATCGCCCCGCCCGCTGGTTTACGTGCCATTGTTCCCTCGCGGGAATGGACGCGCTTCGATGTCGTAGGGGCGGCTCACGAGCCGCCCGTCACGTCAATGCAATGCAATCTAAAGACATTCTCGATACGGCGATCAATTTGAAAGGGCGGGTCTGAGACCACGCCCCTACACTTGTCTCGTCGGTGTGCTAATATCTCTGTGTTCTTAGCACGTAAAGGATTGAGAGAATGCAGGAAGCCTTTGCCAAACGAAAAGCCGCATACATAGACCTATCAAATGGGAGGATCGAGGCGCGGCAGATTCCTGAACAGGCGCGGCGGATGCTGCTCGGCGGGCGAGGCGTCAACATGCTTGCGCTGCTAAAATACGCGCCGGCTCATCTCGAGCCGCTCTCGCCTGAGGCGCCGCTTATTGTGGGTAACGGCCTTCTATCCGGCATCCCGGGCATCTGTCTTGCGAGAACGTCTGTTTCAGGCATCTCACCCGAATCGGGACTGCTGGGCGATTCCAACGTCGGCGGGCACTTCTGCGCCGCGATGCGCCGGACCAGTTTTGATCTGCTGGTGATTACCGGCGAGTTCGAGAGCCCCAGCATAATCGTCATTGACGGCGACGCGGTCTCCTTTGAGGACGGCGCCTGGCTGTGGGGCAGGGATGCGTTCGCGGCGCACGACGCGCTCAAGTCCTGGTTTGGGACGGATGCTGAGGCGCTTGTCATTGGCCCGGCCGGGGAGAACCTGATCCGCTTCTCACAGGTGCGAGCAGGTGGGCGGCACGCGGCGTCGAGGACAGGCCTCGGCTGCGTCATGGGCGCGAAACGCATCAAAGCCATCGTTGCCAGGGGAATGAAACGGGACATGATGGCCGACCTCTTCGACCGTGACGCGTTTGCACGGCTGACGAGGCGCCTGCACAAGGTAGTGTCGAGCGTTGACGTTGTGAGGCATCTCGCCAAACGCGGCACGCCATTCTTGTACGACGTGCACAGCCGCATGGGACTGATAAGAACCAAGAACGCCACGTCCGAGCCGCTCGATGGGGGCAACGCGCTTCGCAGCGCGAGGCTCGTTGAAAGGTATTACGTGGGCCGGTCGGGCTGCTTTTCGTGTCCCGTCCGATGTCAGCACAGCTACAGGATACCCGACGGCAAGTACGCCGGCATCCAGGGACCCGGCATCGAATACGGCACGCTCGGCACAATCGGCCCTGTCCTCGGAATCGCCGACCTCGACGCTGTCCTCGCAATCAATCACAGGCTCAACCGCCTCGGCATCGACTCCTGCACGACCGGCAACCTCATCGCCGCAGCAATCGAGCTCTTTCAAGGCGGTGTCATAACCGAGAAGGACACGGGCGGACTGCGCCTCAGCTGGGGCGACGCGGACATGGTCATGCAACTTGCCGACCTTATCGCCAGAAAAGAGGGCATCGGGGCGCTTCTCGCGGAAGGCGCCAGCGCATTGTGCGAGCGATTCGGCGACTCTGCGGAGAATGCGACGATCTGGTCGAAGAAACTGCCGCAGTCGGACCCGGTTGATGTTCGCGGCCACAAGGGCTTTGCGCTCGGTATCGCGACGGCCACACGAGGCGCTGACCATCTGCGGTCGCGGCCCACGCTTGAGGCGCTGAACCTGAATAGCAAACGGCTGAAAGAGATGTTTGGCGTCGATGTGTCCCCAGACCCGGCGTCATATAAGGGGAAGGCGGAGATGGTTCGCCACACCGAGTCCCTCTTCGCGGTCTCCGACGCGGTCGGGATATGCAGGTTTGTCGTCAAGTTCAACAGCCCTGACCTGTTGGGCTTTGAGGAATTGGCCGAATACATCAGCGCCGCCACCGGGCTGGACCTCAGCCCGGCGGACCTCGAGATAATCGGCCAGCGGATCAACACAATTGAGCGGTTTTGGCTTGCCAAACGCACCAACGGCGAGAATCTCGACGGCCTCCCGAAGCGCTACTCGGAGCCGATGCCCGCCGGCCGCTTTAAGGGCCAACGCATCGAACAGCGCGAGTTTCGAGCAGCCCTGTCCCACTTCTATGAGATATCGGGCCTCGACCCGGCGACCGGCGCCCCCCTCGAAAGCACGCTTAGCAAGCTCGGCATAGACGATTCGCTGCTGGAGCTGGCGTGAGCAATTAGCTCTTGAGGCTGTCCCATAAGTTGATTCTGGAGGTGTAGGGGCGCGGTCTTTGACCCGCCCGTTCTAATTGATTGGCGCATCGATGGTGCAGGATTTAACGAATTGACAGACACGGGCGGGTCTGAGACCACGCCCCTACAGCCTAATTCCGACGATTATGTCGCGAATGAAGACGATGCTCGTTGATCTTGAAAACTAGCCGAATCTGATGTATTATTATCGTGTGACTGCACAGCGAAATCCTCACCAGCCGACTTATTGGACAGTCTCTCTTCTTGGGTGGGAGCATCTCGCACCTGCGGCCAGCCCGACGCTCCGACAGAGCCTCAAATCCCCCAAGGACGCCAATCGCTACGTTGCTTGTAGAGGGAGGCAACACGAACCCGGACGCACAGGTTTCATTCTGTTGATTATCAAGCGTTGGTCGGGTTTGACTTTGGTATCTTTCAGTGATTTGGCTTGTTGTCCTAACGTAATTCGTTGACAGGCTACTCTCGTTGAATATAATCTGCCCGTAAAATGAAGGCAGTTACCCTCAACAACAAGACAGTTTGAAGGAGGCAAGAAAATGAAGTTCAACAAGTTGTTTATTCCTGGTCCGACTGAGGTCCGCAAGGACGTTCTGGAGCGAATGGCCTTGCCCTTGATCGGCCACCGGGGCGCCGATTTTGCGGAGTTCTTCAGCAATCTTACGCCGAAGCTGAAGATGCTTTTGGCCACGGAGGGTTATGTCTTTGTCTCAACCTCAGCATCCACCGGAGTCATGGAAGGCGCGATCCTAAACTGCGTCGATAAGCGCTGTCTGAACGTAACTTGCGGGGCGTTTGGCGAGCGTTGGCACCAGGTAACGAAGGCCTGCGGCCGCGAGGCGGACATCTTACCGTCCGAGGAATGGGGCAAGGCGAACCGCGTCGAGGATGTTGATAAGGCGCTTTCAACGGGCAAATACGACGCAATGACGATGCAGGTCAACGAGACCAGCACCGGCGTCATGAATGACTACTACGCGTTCGGGGAGATGATGAAAAAATACCCGGACGTGATGTTCCTCGTTGATGCAGTTAGCGCGATGGCGGCGGTCGAGATCAACGTCGATGAGCTGGGCATGGACGTGTGCCTCGCCGGCGTGCAGAAGGCCTTTGCGGTGCCGCCGGGCATTACGGTTTTCTCGGTCTCAGAAAAGGCGATGGAGAAGTCTAGCAAGGCGCAGCGGAAGGGCTATTACTTCGACTTTGAGGTCTTCAAGAAGTATCTAGAGAAGGGCCAGACGCCGACCACGCCGGCCGTGAGCCTGCTCTACGCACTCGACTACAAGATGGACCAGATGTTTGAGGAGGGCCTGGAGAACAGATACCAGCGGCACGTCCAGATGGCGGAATACGCTAGGGCATGGGCCAAGGACCGGTTCGACACGTTCGCCGAGGAAGGCTACCAGTCGGTAACACTGACGACGGTCCGCAACTCCCGCGCGATCTCGGTCGCTGACCTCTCCACGTTCCTTGCGGACAAATATGCACTCCAGTTGGCCAACGGCTACGGTAAATTGAAAGAGAAAACCTTCAGGATCGCACACATGGGTGATCTGACGCTCGATGAGATCAAGGACCTGCTGAGCAGGATTGACGAATACCTAGGAGTATAGACGGGCTAATTGCCCCAACCACTGGACGCAAACCATCTGAAATAAGCGGAGGTGATAATATGACTCGTGTCTTAGTCTGCGACCCCGTAGCGAAAGAGGCGGTCCAGAAGATGCAGAAGGGCGGCCTCACGGTTGACGTGAAGACCGACATGGCGCCCGAGGAGCTCGTTTCGACGATAGTTGATTACGACGCTGTGATCGTCCGCAGCGCGACGAAGGTTACGAGGGAAGTCATTGAGGCCGGCAAGAAACTGAAGGTTATCGCCCGTGGCGGCGTCGGGCTCGACAACATCGACCTCGATGCGGCGAAGGCCGAGGGAAAGACCGTTATCAACACCCCGGCGGCGAGCTCAGTCTCGGTGGCCGAACTTGCGATGGCGCACATGCTCGCTATCTCGAGGTTCATCCCTCAGGCCAGCGCCACGATGGCTGCCGGAAAATGGGAGAAGAAAAAGTACAAAGGCGTGGAGCTCTATAAAAAGACGCTCGGTGTCATCGGAGTCGGCAGAATCGGGCGAGAAGTTACCAAGCGGGCGCTTGGCTTCGAGATGACGGTCATCGCATACGATCCATATATAACGCAGGACATGCTCGGCGACCTTCCGGTGAAAATCGTCAGCCTGGACGAGCTGCTCCAGCAATCCGACTACATCACGCTACACATGCCGCACAACGACGAGACGCATTACCTTCTGGCCGAAGCGGAATTCGCCAAGATGAAGGATGGCGTGCGCATCGTCAACTGCGCCCGCGGCGGCCTGCTCGACGAGACCGCCCTCTACGACGCCATCAAGGACGGGCATGTCGCCGGCGCCGCCCTGGATGTCTTCGAGAACGAGCCTGTCAAGGGTAATGAGTTCACGTCGCTGCCCAACGTGTCGCTCACGCCGCACATCGGCGCCTCGACCAGCGACGGCCAGTTCCGCGTAGGGATGGAGGTTGCCGAGAAGCTGCTGGAGCTTCTGGGCTGAGCATTTGCGGTTGGTATTAAGGACGGTTGGAGAACTGATTCCTTGCAGGCTGTTCGGCCCGATATCCGTTGACGAGGAAGCAAGATTGATGTCTTGGCCTGTTGTCTTGAGTTCCCTGAGAGGGAACCACAACAGTAGCCGTGGGTGTCAACCCACGGATTCTGGCCCGAACGGAATATATCCGACCCTGAAGCGGTCGAACAACCTGACAAGGGTCCTTATCTGTTCAGCTTCGATCCGTGGGTTGACACCCACGGCTACTCACGTTAATCCCCTTCGGGGATCGGGGCATTGACACCAACCAAAGCGCCTGTATCCCCCGCAGGAAGACTCCCGTTCCGGGGTCTCTCAGTTTGAAGAAGCGTCTGCCCTGGGACCAGTATTTCATGCAGATAGCCCGGCTGATGGCGGAGCGGTCAACCTGCCTCAGAAGGCAAGTTGGCGCGGTCATCGTCAGGGACAAGCGAATCCTCGCGACGGGCTATAACGGCGCCCCGACCGGCATGAAGCACTGTGCCGAGGTCGGCTGCCTCCGCGAGAAGCTCAACGTCCCGTCCGGCAAGATGCACGAGCTTTGCAGGGGCCTCCACGCCGAGCAAAACGCCATCATCCAGGCCGCAATGTTTGGCGTGTCAATCAAGGACGCCGAGATATACTGCACCAACGTCCCTTGTATAATCTGCGCCAAGATGCTAATAAACGCTGGTATCGGCAAACGCATTTACTACCAGGATGGCTATCCGGATGAACTCGCACTTGAGATGCTTCAAGAAGCGGGGATGCAGCTGATCCGCATCCCGTTCAACGAGGCAAAGGGCGGCGAGAATGGAGACCAATAGCGACGCCACGAAGATGAGAATCGCGCATCTGGGCCTGTTGACTGGCCTGTTGCTGGCCGTATTCCTAACGCTATCCTGCGCCTCGACCAACGAGGTTGTCCTTGACGACGAGGAGTTGTTCCTCCTTGCCAGCAAGAAACTGGAGACGAGCCGGGAGGCGGGCTTGGTCCGGGCTATCGGGCGCCCCAAGAAGCGGAAGGAGGCGGTCGAGCTCCTCGACCAGCTGCTCGACAAGTATCCCGAAAGTCCCCATGCGAAGCACGTGCAGATGCTGCTGGCCGACCTCTGGTTCGATGATGAGAAATTCGAGGAGGCCGAGGCGGAATATACCGTGTTCCTGAGATTCTACCCTTCCGATGACGGGGCGGAAAGGGCGCAGTTTCGGCAGCTGCTGACGCATCAACGGCGGATAGGAACCTACGACCGCGATCAGTCATTCACTCACAAAACGCTCGCTCTGTGCAAAGTCTACCGGACCAGGTATCCGGGCGGGGGGTTCACGCCGAACATCGCCGTGATTGAGCGCGAGTCGCTTGCGATGCTCGCCGAGCACGAGTTCTACGTCGGACGGCTCTATTACCGTCGGCGCGAGTATGCCGCTGCAACGTCGCGACTTGAAGGCATCATTCGCGACTTTCCGGACTCCGAGGCCGCCTGCAAGGCACTCCTTTTGCTGGCAAAGCTCGACGCCAAACTCGAACGACCCGCCGACGCCATCGAGAAGCTCCAGCGCCTCATCGAGGAATACCCCGGCTGCGACGCTAACGCGAAGGCCAAGAGCCTACTGAAAGACCTCACGTCGTAGAGCAGGCGGCGTTTGCCACCGCGAATGGCGTTTTCGTCGGGCCACGTGAGGCCTGACAGAGGCCTGTCCGGGGATCGGCCAGAAGGCGACATTCCTGCCGCTGTCCTCGCATTCGCCGTACGGTGAACCCCTCCATCACCCCTCGACCGTATCAGGCGTGCTCTCAGATCACGTCACTACGATGAATTCCTTTTGTCCGTTTCTCCCCTCTCGTCCGCCGTAGCCTTGGCGAAGGAAGGTTTCCTTTTGTCCCCCTCCGACTTTGGACTTCGAGCACGAACGTGCGCCCTAATCGGAGGCGAGCTCGGCACGTGCGAGCCGTCCCAGTTCGCCCGCAGGTGAAAAAAGCTACGGGAGCCGAGGCTCTCGGCTGGAGGCGAGCTCGGCACGTGCGAGCCGTCAAAGTTCGCCCGCGGGTGAAAAGAGCTATGGGAGCGGAGGCTCTCCGTCGAATGTGAACGGCGCGGTTGCGATGTCGGTTATCATGTTGAACGTGCCTTGCTCGAACATGGCCGTCATCCAGGTGTAATCGCCCCCATAGAAATCCGGCGGGAAATCGTATATCAG
>Ga0315545_1005267_pt1 | contig 10427 bp, 7 predicted proteins | sample SalMarSW160210MG_FD_203096 | JGI IMG/M metagenome (GOLD analysis project Ga0315545, IMG submission 203096) | Salt marsh sediment microbial communities from the Plum Island Ecosystem LTER, Massachusetts, United States - Salt Marsh Sediment SW1602-10 ...
ATGAACATTCCCAAAAGCACGAAAATAGAAAGATACAAAATTGACGGCAGGACAACAGCAAGGATTCTTGGCCACTCACTGCTTCCGATGACAATAACACTGGAAGAAGTCAAAATGATAAGATTCAGTATCAGGCCTATAATTAGAGGTATACCCAGCGTGAACATCGCGCCAAAGTATTTTCCCAGCAGAACTTTATACCTTGGAATTGAACCTGATAATATCAGGCGCAGCGTACCGGCTTCTTTTTCTCCGCAGAAGCTGTCATAGGTCAAAAGCAAAGCCGTAAAACTTAGGATAACGGAAATTATGAAAACCCAGTCTATATTAATGAAGTGGGGAAGAAGAAAGCTGGTTCGACTTTTTACCTCGGGATGCTCTATCTCAAATATGTTTATCTTAAACAAGTTGGGAAGTGACTGTTCGAACCCATCTGCGCAAAATCTGAGTGTCTCAGGTTTTTTCCAGATTGACTGCTTGTGGAAGGCTAAATCACTAAGGCTTCCCGCGCATTTGCGGAACGCCGAAGCATTTTTGTTTGTTTCATTCCGGTAATCATTTAACTCTTGCCTGTATTGGCTCACAAACAAAAAACCACTGACTGCAAACAGCAAAATTATCAAAAGCAGTGACAGGACAAAACGCAAGCTCAAGAGATTTTCCAACATTTCTTTTTGTATAATCCGGCGAATCATGCTCGTAGCTCTAACTATCACTAAAATTGAAACTTATCAGTTTTTTTCCTTACAATACCTCATCTCACATCGTATCGTAAAAACGACACAAAAGACGCTGCAAAGAAGACCAGGTTGAATAGTACAAGCAGGCCAATATCCCAGATGGCCAATTTTAGAGATTGGCCGAGGGCAAGGTCTTGCTCCTGAAACTTCGGCACGCTGTCGAAGCTTACCGGTTTCTTAGAAATAACTCCCCATTTGCTTATTGCTTGACCGTGGTCACAGAGCAGATGAAGACTTTCAGGGTCTTCGGCGTCTTTGCCGCGGACATACTCCTTCAGGTCTTGCTGATATCTCTTGACTTGTTGGTATAAACTTTTGAATCGAGTGATACCGGTGCCGGCAATGGCTTCAGAGGCGCATTGATAGAGCACCGTTGGCGAGAACCGGGTGTAATACCGCCCAAAAATTAGTGGGGCCATCATCTTGTTGAGATGGTCCTCGTAAACTTGATTCCGTGCTTCTGTCCGTGCATTAACCAACCGAGCTGTCCCTGGAGGATTCTCGACGATGTTGGAACCAAAAGAACCTGCGTTCTTGCCAAATTTCCCGGAAGCGGCATCGTCCAGATTCTGTTTATCCACTTCAGCTAACCTCCTCTGCAATTCTGCCTGAGTGGGACTTTCGCAGGCCGCATCAGAGATAATTCTCCCAAAGCTTGGTATCAAAATTACCAGTCCCACCCATACAAGCAAAAGAATGACCATACTGTTGGCTGAGTGTGCGGTTCGACTGGAGACAAACATCCCTAACAACACGAAAATAGAAAGAAACAGTAAGGACAACAGAATAATCGTGAATATTTTAAGCCAATCACCAGAGCTTATAATGACGTCCCTGGAAGAAATTACAATAAGCAGATTAACCAACAGACCCAGAAGAAGAGGTATCCCCAAAGTGAGCATCACACCGATGTATTTACCCAGGAGTATTTTATGTCTGTGAATCGATGACGCTAACATCAGACGAAGCGTGCCCGCTTCTTTCTCACCGCAGATAGTGTCATAAGTAAAAATCAATGCTATGAAACTAAGAATCAGTGAAGTGATAAACCCCAGGTCTATATCGCTAAAGCGGCCAAGGTCAAAATTACCCTGCCTCCTTACCTGAGGGATATACATCGAAAAGACATTGAATCTAAAGGAATTAGGGAAATATTTCTCAAAACCCTCCGTGCAAAGGGCCAACGACTTTGGTTTCCTATAGACCGTTTGTTGATAACGGGCTACGTCACATAGTCGATTCGTTTGTTCGCTCAGACTCGAAAGGTTTTCATTTGTGTCTTTCCAGTAGTCCTGCGACTCCTGCCTATATTTGGCTGCGAACACGAAGCCGGCGGCTGCAAACAGCGAAATGGCTAAGAGCAGTGACAGACTAAAACGCAGACTCAGGAGGTTCTCTAAAATTTCCCTGTATATAATTTGACGAATCATATGCCTCTCCGGGATTAACTTAAATTTTGCTTAGCATAATTACCAATTCACCTTACGTCATATTTTAGAAATGCCACAAAGGATAATGTGAAAAAAAGGGCATTGATAAAGAGAAGTAACATTACGCGAGAGATGGACCTGCTGAGAGTACTTGCGAGACTTTCAGGCCCACAGATAAACTGAGGCAAATCCCGCAAGCTAAGGGAAGGAGTTTGCTCGAGCTTTTGGTCATACCATTTTTTGACCTCTTCAAAAAATTTGTCAGCATGTGTCTTTTCAATTCGGTCCATCTCTTTTACCATTGCCAAGTGATCTGCTTCCTTACCCGGTGTGAAATAAGCCGGTGAAGAGAAGCTTTCTGTTTTGGAACGGATGTACTCTATAGCTTCATCTGTATGCAACTTGACCCGGTTTCTGAAGTGTTCAAAGTTCGCCAAATCGGTACCGGTCAAAGCCGACATTAGACTTTCGTAGAGTGTGACAGGAGAGATTTGTGCGATAGTGTGTGCAAGGTATTTCTGTTTGATCAGCCTATCAAGATATTGTTGCTGCAGTTCAAATATTTTATCTGCATATTTGATTCTAACCGGTTCAGAGAGCGTGTACTTTTTCCGGTAATCATCCATAAGAGGTTTTTCACACATTAAAATAAAATAATTCCCAAAAGCTCCGAACGCACCGGCTTGACTGCCCCCAGTTCTAAGTGTCTTAGTCAAGTCGTCGATTTTGTTGTTACGTTCTTGCATAAGTGCTTTCACTTGGGCAGCCATTTTTTCCCTGGATTCGGTGGGCCGAAGGTAATTGGCCAGATAAACGCTTCCATTGGGAATCACTACTACGAAGACGACCCAGATGAATAATCCAAGCACCAGGGAAATGCTGGATCTGCTCATCAGGCAGGAGAATAGCAGGCCGATGTTATACATTGCTGAGATAAAAATTAGCGAGGCAAGATATATCAATCCGATGCGTATCCAATCCGCTCCGGCCAGACTAACCATCGGGAAAAACTGGAGTATTAACAGCCCAATGATAAATGCGCTTGTGACAGGAATAATTAAGGTCACCAGCCCCGCCAGCAGCTTGCCCAATAGCACCTCATGGCGAGCCGTCCTATTTGCCAATACCAGCCTCAATGTCCCACGTTCCCTTTCGCCCGATATCGTATCATAAGCAACCAAAAGTGCTAAAATACTCATTACAACTTTTACAATCAGCATTACGTCCAGCGTGGGGAAGGCAGAAAGAAATGGATTGCTCACTCCCGAGGCCATACTTATCTCAGGAACACCACCCAATTCTACTTTTGCAGATTTGCTTAATTGCTTCTCCAGTCCCTCGCTAAAGACCGACAGGACATTCGGCGGTCGATAAACAGTAGGCGTAATATTCTTGTAAACCTTGACCTTTCGAAGCTCGGCCTCATTGGCAGCCACGTTCTCATTGTAGTCTTTCAATCTCTGCTGATAGTCACCAACCAGAATTGGCATAAAGACAGTTATCAGGACCACACAAACTATTGTCCCCACCGCGAACTTGAAGGTCATCAGGTTCAGTAGGAACTCCTTTTTAGCTATATTCCAGACCATGTCGGATTTTCCTCCTTTATTATCTTACATCGTATTTCAGAAAAGCCAGAAAAGACAAACTGAAAAACAGCATATTGGTCAAGACCAGTATTACTATATCGAAAAGACAACTCCTGATACTATCGATGATATTCCTGGATTTGTAGGCAAATCCCGGCAAATCACTCAGGTCCAGAGATTGGCTCCTTTCTTCAATTTTATCCGTAAATCTTTTCAGCGGCTCGTGATGCTCCGTGAGGAAGCCAACGAGAGAGTCATTGCCAGATGCTTTTTTTGCCCGGGCAACAGCTTCCAAATAGTTCTGAACAAGCCTCGTATATTCTTCAATGTCCTCCTTGCCGGCGGTGCTGAAGTAAGATATTGAGGAAAAATTATCCGTCTTAGAACGAATATACTGGCTGATTGCATTTCGGTATGTTATTGCCTGCTCCATGAAATCCTCAAAACTATTCAGGTCTGTTCCGGATAAAACAGACATTATGTGTCCATACGAAGCAATGGGCGAGCAACGTGAAATGTTGTCGGCGAATGACTTTTGGCGGACTAATTTACGGAAATACTCTCTGTTCACTTTCCAAACCTTCTCAGCGTGTTTTTCTCGAAGCGGGTCTCTATACATAAGGAGCTGTTGAAAGCGCTGCATTCCACTTTGGGTGCAAACATTGATATACCATGCGCCATAAGCTCCGTGTCCGTAAAACACATCTTCGGCCGGCGGCGGGAGCGTCTTTTTAAATTCGTTGTACTTTCTGTCAAATTCAGCCTCCAGTGCTGCTACTTGTTTATCTGTTTTTGCTGCTGGTTCAGGGGCACAAAACTCTCTGGCCAAGGATACACTGATGTTAGGAATAAGAATTGCAAGGATTATCCAGAACAACAACACGAACATCAACGAGGTGGTTGACTTCTTCGTTAAGCAGGAGCATAGCAGGCCAAAGTTATAAAGCGCCGAGATGCAAATCAACGATACAACATACATCATAATAAGCGCTACCCAATCGGACCCGCTTAGGTTTATGTTTGGCGACAAGCGAAAGATCAGCAAGACAACGATAAACGCCATCGTGATGGGTATGACTAATGTTGTCATTCCTGCCAAAAGTTTTCCGGTCAGCACTTGATGTCGAGCTACTGTCCCCGAAAGGATTAGTTTGAGCGTCCCCTGCTCCCTTTCACCTGATACCGTATCATATGCGATCAGCAGAGCCAAAATGCTTAGCACTATCTCAAAATTCAAAGAGATATCCAGCGTTGGGAAAATGACAAGCAGCGGGTTTTTTCTGCATACTCACTTTTTATTTCAGGTACGCTGTCGACATCAATTTTTACCGCATTGCCAAGCCGTTTTTCCAAACCTTCACTAAAAATGGACAACACTTCAGGCCGACGGTAGATGATAGGTTTGATGTTCCTGTAAACTCTGGCCTTTCTAAGCTCGGCTGCATCAGCCGCCACTGCCTGGTTATAGTTTTCCAACCTTTGCTGATAGTCCTTTAGCAGGACAGACGCAAACACGGCCATGAAAACTACGCAGAGTATCGTTCCCACCGCGAACTTAAACGTCATCAGGTTCAGCAGAAACTCTTTTTTGGCGATTTTCCAGATCATATCGTATTTTTTTTCTTATCGTACGTCGTATCTCATGAATCCCGCAAACGCCGCCGCAAAAAAAACCATATTAAACAAAACGAGTATCCCCCAGTAAGGCAGGACCGCATCCAATTTGTCTCTTAATGGCTCCTCTTTGAACACAAAGCGCGGGCGGTCACTGACATCCAGAAAAGAATTTGTCTCAAACGTCGGGTCTTTTTTCATCGCTTGCTGCGTTTTTTTCTCCAGATACGAATAAAACATGTTGTAATATTCTGAGGCAATCTGTTTAGAGTAATCTAAATTGCGCAGGCCGGTTCCCGTCAGATCTGTCGCAAGATAAATATAATTCGCATAAGGGGAAATACACGCAAGGTTTTTGGCAATCTTTGTTTGAGCGGTGGCCTTTGTAGTCAAATCTTTTCGAAGCTGTTCGGCTTTTTCTCTTTGAATACGATTGGCCTCACTCCATGCCTGATTGATCTGCTCCCGAAAAGCATCTACCATGGCCTTAAATTGTGGATCGGCAGCCGCTCGCTGTTGTGTTGCTTTTCGATTCTCGGGACTGCATTCACCCCAGAGCCCGCCAAATTCCAGCGATTCAAATTCAGAATAAATGACGCCATACCGAGCGGCAAATTTTTTAAGTACTTCTCTCGAAAACTCCCTTCCCAATTCGTCACGCTCAGTGTCAAGAAGATGATTGACCTGCCTTTCAATTTTGTTCACGGAGGGAATACGATAAAGCTGGGCTGAAATGTAAGGACTGATATTTGGGATTACCAGAATCAGCAATACCCAGAGGAAAAGGCAGGTCAGGATTGATGTAGAAGAATATCGAGAAAATGTGGAAACCATAAGCCCTAACAGATAAAACAATGAAATGAAGGTAACGGAAGCTGCTATTAATAGAGAAAACTCTGCCCATGCTGAACTATCCCATTGGATAGCCGGATTTATGGAGATATAAAGCGCCCCGGCGAGAAGCGACAAAATAAACGGGATGAGCAGACTGGCGGTACCGCCAATGAATTTGGCCAAAAGTATTTTTGCTCTTGGTATGGAATTAGATATCAATAATCTTAAAGTCCCCCGCTGGCGCTCTCTGGTTATAGCGTCGTAAGAAAATAACATCGCCAACAAACTCATAATAATCGTCACAATAAATAAGAAATCAAGCGGAGGAAAAAGGACAGGCAATGGATTATCATCAAAAGAACCCAAATTCGCTTCTCTCGGAATCCCGATGATTAACGGCCGAAACTGTTCCGGAGGCTTCTGTGGAGTAATCATCCCACCCATACGATTAGTATGAGCGTATTTGCTCAAGAATTCATCCTGTAGATTTATACGAAGATTGTAATCGGCCATTTCCTGCTGGTAATCATGGGTTAGAACCATAACACAAGCGATAGTAATTATTACGCATAAAATAACCCCGACGATAAATCGTAAATTAAGGATATTGCTGAAAAATTCTCTGGAAATGATTGCACTTAACATAAGTCTCTCCTTTGGTTGTTTCTAATCTAAAATTACCGCACATCGTATTTTAAAAAAGCTACATACGCAGAGACGAAAAAAAGCATGTTGAACAAAATAAGAATCATAAGATTAGCCAGCCCTCCAAAACCAAATACCTCCTTGATTGAACTGCGATGAAAATTGAAAGTTGGTAAATCATCTTGCTGCTTATTCCATACAAGATCCTTATACAGCAAGACGGCCTTCTTTAATCTGCGCTCCTCTGATATACCTGTTCCCATCAGGTCAGTTGCCAGACAGGTGAAAGCAGCAGCGGGTGAAAATCGGGTAATATTTTGAGACACTGAGACTAACCGATCGAAACGGTTGCGGTAATCGGCAATAAGCTTATCGTTTTCTGAGTTAATGGATCCCACTACTTCGCGGTAATTCTTCTCTCGATTAATTCTCTCGAAAACCTCCTTAATCCAAATTTGCGAACGTTTTACCTCAAGCTGCTGAACCGTCGGAATCTGGACAAGCTGGCGGGCCAGAATATTGCCAAGATTCGGAATGAAGAAGACCAACATTGCCCAAAGGAACAAAGAAATAATCAGCGATGAAGAAGAATGATGCGTGAGGCAGGAAATCAACAATCCTAAAGAGAAAAAAACTGCCAAATAGAGCACGCTGCTAAAGAGAAACATGCCCAGTTTTGCCCAATTCTCTCCATCCATCTGTACCAGAGGAGACATAGTCACCAAGATAGTGCTTAAAAGTACAGCGATAAAAAAAGGAACAACGAAACTGGTAAATCCGCCAATCCATTTCCCTATAACCAGAATCGGTCTTTTCATGCTGTTGCTCAAGGTTTGTCGCAGTGTCCCCACTTCTTTTTCACCCGAAACCATATCGAAAGCAAAGAGCATCGCGCAAAGGGCCAGTATGACTTTAACAACATACAGCAGGTCAGGTGTGGTAAACAACCTGAAAAGATTGTTCACCGATTCCTGTTTGCTGCCAACCCTGATTTGTCCACCGAATCCTATTTCATAGGAGCGGCATAAATTCTCGTCCAGCCCTTTGGCAAAAATAGACAGTGGAGTGGGTGGAATAATCGCAATGGCCTCATTGGATTTCGGCTGCAAAACCCCATAATTCTCCAAGGCCAGACAGTAATCCCGATACATAACGAATATGCTGACAAGAATCAATATCGTGGAGAGAATAATTATGATTGAAAACTTGTAACTGAGAAGGTTATTAAGTATTTCTTTTCTGATTATTGACTTAAGCATGGTCTTTCCTTTAATAACTTTTTAAAATCGATAACTCCCTGTGGTTTGCCACAGGGTAAATTTTCCCTATTGAAATTCTTACATACCCAGCAATTTGCTGCAGGGTGGCTCATTTCACAATTTAATGGACCGGTAGTCCCGACTGTTGAAAATTCAAACAATCGTCCCGGCTTCCACAATTGTTACTTCAGCTTATTAACCAGCCTTTTTCATCATACAGTCTCGGCTGCCTGCATCTCGTGCATGTAGATTTCCTCGAGGTCTGCGTGCTTGAAGTCCTGCTTCTTTCGGATGGCAACCAGGCGTCCCTGCTTCATAATGCCCACCCTATCCGCTATGAGCTTGGCCCTGAATATATCATGGGTAGTCATCAAGATAGCCTTGCCCCGCTCCCTTAATAGCCGCAATTGAGCCAGGAATTCCTGGGCGCTTGTGGGGTCCAGCCCACTGGTTGGCTCATCCATCAGGATAGCCGGGGGGTCTTTGAGCAGCGCGATAGCAATACCCAGCTTTTGGCGCATGCCTTTGGAGAAATGCTTGAGCCGCATCCTTAGCGCCTTTTCCGGCAAACCCACGGTGCGCATCACATCATCATAATCCTTCTTTTTGAGGCCTGTTTTTCCTGCCAGCTCTGCGAAGAAGGCCAGATTCTGTCTTGCTGTAAACATCCCATAAAGCTGAACATTCTCGGAGACGTAGGAAACATACTTTTTGGCCTCCAGTGGAAACTTGTTACAGTCATGGCCGTTGATAAAGGCCGAGCCGCTGGTTGGGGGGATAAAATCCAGCAGGATGTTGATGGTGGTCGTCTTGCCCGCACCATTTGCGCCCAGCAGACAAAAAATCTCGCCCTGCTCGACCTTATAAGTGACATGGTCCAGGGCCAGAACGCCGTCCTCATACCTTTTTGTCAATTCTTCAATCTCAATCATTTTTTGGTCCTTTCGTTAAAAGTTAATATTCGTTGAATTTTTTGAGCATTTTTATTAGCGCACGTCATATTTTCTAAACCTTAGAAAAGCTGCGATGAAAAACAGAATATTGAAAAGAAAAAGCAAGAGTATATCCGCCCAACCAGCCTGCAAAGCTTCTGCCAAAGTTTGATACTGATAATGCATTTCAGGAATAGAAGCCTTGGAATCGTCAAACCCATCTATAGAATCGATAGTAGTCGCCGTTCCCATGCCTACTCCACCATAGGTTATGGTAACAAAATTGTCATAAACGCTTCTCTTGACTTCATCCTGATATCTCTGCGCATTTTCATCGAAGTTTTCCGGTTCCGTTACACCTGTGCCTGACAATTCAGAAAGCAGATACGTGTAACAACTAACAGGCGAAATCCTCGATAAATTCATCGCTATTGAGGCCTGCACATTTCTCTTATTCTTGTAGTCTTGTTCGATTTGTCTGACCACATTGGCTGTACGCTTTTGGCACTCTTCATTAAGATTAAGCAGTGAAAGTTCTCTTTCAAATTGAGCATAGACTTTTTTATCAGCAGCGCTCCGAGGGCGACTTGAGATTCCTCCTCCCAAAGGTACCCCGTATGCTGTTCGGCACCTGTCAAACAGCTCCCGTCTTTTCTGCTCAAATTCTTCTTTAACATCTTCACTGGCGATTTGCTTGTGAAGGCTTATGATACTTTGAGATTCGATCGGATAAATAATCTCAGCTATCATAGGGCTGACTTTGGGAATGGCCAGGACTAATATCATATAAACAAGTAGAATCATCACAATGGAGGTCAGAGAATTATGGGTCAATGTTGAAACGAAAACCCCCAAACTGACCATCGCAAGAAGGAATAAAAAAGTGACAAATAAGATGATTAGCAAAGATGGATAGACTTGTGGTGAGACTATTGATACATTGGGTGAGGCATCCAAGATTAGCAAGGCAAATAAGAGCGAAATAAGAAATGGGATGAGAATCACAACATAGTTACCCACAATCTTAGCCAGGAGAATTTGCCCGCGTGGGATAGAATTTGCAATCGTCAAACGCAGCGTGCCTTTCTCTTTCTCACCAGAGATGCTATTGAAGGTAAAGATTAGTGCAGCCAGGGATACAATAAAACTCACATTGAAAAGAAAATCCGCTTTTCCAAAGAGAAGTGACTGTGGGTTGTCGTTACCAGGCTCCTTGGCCGCACAAAAAAGACCGGAGCGCGAAGTAACAGCTTTGTTCGGCATGAAAGGATCGAGACCCAATGCGAACATGCTCAACATCGACGGGGGTCTAAATCCCTGTGCTTGTACATTGTAGGATACATTCTTTCCGTAATGCTGCCAATACATCTGGTGCTCTCTTTGG
>Ga0315545_1005268_pt1 | contig 10427 bp, 8 predicted proteins | sample SalMarSW160210MG_FD_203096 | JGI IMG/M metagenome (GOLD analysis project Ga0315545, IMG submission 203096) | Salt marsh sediment microbial communities from the Plum Island Ecosystem LTER, Massachusetts, United States - Salt Marsh Sediment SW1602-10 ...
AGTATATATCCCGACAGTCTGGCATTGAAGTCAAGATAGTAAGGAAAGTGCCGCTCATAAAAAGGTGTAAACAGGGCAAAGGCATAGAACAGGCCCATCAAAGCCGCGAAACCAGCGAGAAACAAAAACACCGCGTACCGCCTGCGCCAGTCGGCTACAGTCGCATCTGCGGGTTTTTTCTCCTGCCGCCTGGTTTTCTTAAAGAAGCCGGCTGCCTGTGACTTGTAAGGTTTTCGTTTATTTTGGTGTCTGTGCACAGAGACCCTCTTACGAGTTGGTGTTATGACCCTTGCGTCTCTCGCTTCAGTGACTGATGGACTTTCTCCTTGTCCCTTACGCTATTAATCACAACAATTTTTTACGACCCAGCAGCTGCAACCTACTCTTATGCTGGCACAGGTCTTAATCTTCGTTGAATCACAATCGCTCCCAGCACCAACAGAAGCATCGCCATAATAATCAAACCCCACTCGGAAACAGTAGGAATCCCTTTTTCTACAACCGCAACAGCACCATCTCCTGCAACTCCTTCACTGCTTGAGTTCAGCACCTCCATGTGGATTATTACTGTAGAATCCTCAGAAAGCGAAAAGTTTTGAGGGGAAAAAGTAACAGACCAACCATCTGTACCACTTGTATCGGTACCAAGCAAACTATTTGTTATGACACCCGCGTTTGTATGCGTAAGGTAAAAAGAAATATGATCGACGACCCCACAAGGGTCGTCGATATTAGCATTTACCATATAGGATGCGCCGGATGGTTTTATATTTGGCAAGAAACCCTCTCCCTCGATACTCGCACTTTTAGGTTTTGGTTTCAAACATAACTCAAGACAAGTCTTCAATGCCAATTTGGCACCTTCTATGCAGTCTTTTAAAATTTCTTTTTCTTCTTCCTTTGACCATTCATTCTTACATTCCCTCAAATGCCTGCGATAGGTCTGAAAACAGTCCTCTGTGCATTGGTCCCCCAAGAGGGTTCCGACAGACACACCTAGTATGCCTGCCGTAGTCAGAATTAACATAATAATTATTCTTTTCACTTTACACCTCATTTCAATGTTTCCTTTGTCAATCAAATACGGTTGATTGCTTAAAAGCTTTCTTGTATCTTTTGGGTTTTAGCTGCACAAATACCACGAAAGCGTAAAGGGATGCTCACGTTTTTTAGGCAATTTAAATACGCTCATATCTTTCTCCTTTCCTGTGAAATATTTTTTGTGAGAGAGCCATGTTTTGTAGAGGTAGGGTTTGTCTGGTAACAGAAAGAAAGATTTCCCTCCTCGCTTTATTAATGGCGAATATCGAGGTGTTTACAAGACAGATTTTTTGAAATTTTTACACTATTTTTCTCAATTATAGTCACTCAAATACCTTTAATGATTCGTGGGTAGCGGTTTTTTGTGAAAATAGAGTTGGAACTTGTACGTTGTTGATTTTGGTTGTGTTGTTTAGGGCAGGTTAAAGAAGATTCTGCTCGTGGTGGTTATGATTTGTGCAAAATCGGCCAAATCCATCCCCTTCAATTCAGCCAGAAACCTTGCTGTATGGACCATAAGGGCAGGCTCGTTTATCTTTTGCTTTCGCATCGGCTCCGGCGACATATACGGGCAATCCGTCTCGAGCATTAATCTGTCCAGCGGCACTACCTCGGCGGCCCGGCAGGTTTTCTTGGCATTTTTGAAAGTAACTACGCCGGTAAAGGAAATGTAATATCCTCTGTCTAAAACTATCTTTGCCTGCTCAACCGAGCCGCTAAAGCAGTGAAAGACCACCTTTTTAACATCTCTGAATTGCTGCAAAATCTCAATAGTTTCGTCGAAGGCCTTTCTGCAATGGATAATTACCGGCAGATTAAGTTCAACGGCGATTTTCAGATGCTCGGCGAACACTCTTGTTTGGTCTTCGTGGAGTGAAAAATTGTAATGATAATCAAGGCCCGTCTCGCCAATGGCAACTACTTTGTCGTGTTGTGCGAGTTCTCGCAGTTCCTTAAGTGTATCTGGCGTTACAGTTTTGGCATCGTGCGGGTGAATCGCAACTGCTGCATATATGTTTTCAAACTTTTCGGCAAGCTGTACTACTTTTCGATTATGTTCCGGGTCGGTTCCAACGGTTATCCAGCCGGTAACATCGGCGTCTCGACTGCGCGCAATTACTGCATCAATATCCCGCGCTAAGTCATCAAAAGTCAAATGGCAATGAGTATCAATCAGCTCCATTGTTTATATTCTGCACATTTTATTTTGGTGCTTCTTTAGCTAAGGTTATTAACAATAGAATATCTGAGCAAAATTGCAATACAATCTGTGAAAATTTCTCCGTTCTTAACGAGAAATTCTCTCAATTTAAAGTTGCCGGATGAGTGGTTCCCGGATTATTGCCGAGAGGGACGTAAACAGTCTTGTTCTGCCATAGCTTTAGTAGTAACATAACCGAAAAGAAGCTATGGGTCAGGAGATAAAATGCGGCAGAACGTTGAGGAGTCAGCACAAAGGATTATGAGCGGTGGCGGTGATAGCCTTTTGAAGCGGCCAGGCTCCGAAATAAAACTGCTGGTAATTTTGCTTCTCATCGTATGCACTGCTGTTCTTGTAGTACACTGGCCGGTATTGTGGGCCCAGGCTCTGTCGATAGACGACGAGGATTATCTAACAGAGAACTTATTAGTTCAGAATCCCGGTTGGGAATCGGCCTATCGTTTTCTTGCCGAGGTATTAGAACCATCTACTGTAGGTGGGTACTATCAACCGCTGACAATGATTTCACTAATGGTCGATTATGCTATTGGGGGCAGAGTTGATAACCTTATGCCTTTTCACCGCACTTCTCTTGTCTTGCATATGACTAACACCGCCCTGGTGGTTGTGCTGCTTTATCTTTTGTTCGGTAGTGCATGGGTGGCGGCAGGAGTTGGTTTGCTGTTTGGGCTTCATCCTATGACGGTAGAGCCTATTCCCTGGGTTGGTGAGCGTAAAACACTGTTGGCCGCGTTCTTTGCTTTGTGTTGTTTGATTCTTTACGTACGTTATACGCGCAATAAGAACTGGAGACTATATTTTTTTGGCCTGTTAATGTACGTGCTTGCTTTAATGTCCAAGCCGACCAGTGTAGCGTTGCCTGCCTTGATGCTTTTAATGGACTGTTGGCCGCTGAAGCGTTTAAGCTGGCGTACAGTTTTGGAGAAAACCCCCTTTTTTGGGGTTGGTGTCATCTTCGCCGTCATAACCTATGTTTCACAAAGCCGGACTGCGGCGGTAGTAATGCCGGGTGGATATAACCTTGGACGCATTGTATTGATCCTTTGCCACAATATTATTTTCTACTTGTACAAGATAGTTTGGCCGGTGAATTTGTCATCGCACTATCCGTATCCGCAGCCGTTGGGATTGTCAGACCCAATGATATTGGCTGGTGTCATCGGCACGTACATATTGATTGTTTTGTTGTTGATTTCTCTGCGATGGACACCCGTTTTATTGGTGGGTTGGCTGTTTTTCTTTGTGGCAATTCTGCCCACAATGCAGATTATAGGCTTCAGTAATGTCATTGCCTCGGACAAGTTTGCCTATCTGCCATCGATAGGTCTTCTGATGGTATTGGCATCGTTCTTGAGTTGGTACTGCTACGCCGGTAGTAAGGATAAAGCTGTGAGGCGGTGTGCCATTGTGGCAATAATGGTGTTGATGTTAGCTTCTGCTGAGGCGGTTGCCACCCGGCGATACCTGACGTACTGGCGTGATACGGTGAGTTTGTTTAAACATATGATAACGCTGGCCCCGGATGCTGCACCGCTACATAACAATTTGGGCATTGCACTTAAGTCCCAGGGCAAGCTTGAGGAGGCGGTCAGTCATTACAAGCGGGCACTGGAGATTGAGCCGGACTCTTTCCGAACGCACGACAATCTGGGTATAGTCCTTTTCATGCAGGGTAAATTAGATGAGGGGATTAGTCACTTTCGGCAATCGCTGCAGCTTAGGCCTACTTCTGCCAGTACACACTACAACTTGGGCAGGGCACTTCAATTTCAGGGCAAGCTTGAGGAGGCGATAGAACACTATCGTCAGGCACTACAGCTGAAACCCGACTTTGCTGATGTTCATATTAATCTGGGTATAGCGCTTAAGTACCAGGGCAAGCTTGAGGAGGCGATAGAACACTATCGTCAGGCACTACAGATAAGCCCCAATTTTGCGTTGGCACATAACAACCTGGGCTATGCTTTAGCGGAACAGGGCAAACTTGAGGAGGCGATTCGCCACTATCATCAGGCACTTCGGATTGAAGCGAATTATGCCAAAGCGCACAACAACTTGGGTAATGCCCTCTGCAGGATAGGTCAATTAGAAGAAGGGATTCAACATTATCGTCAGGCGCTTCAGATCGAGCCCGACTTTTTTACGGTACACTACAACCTCGGGCGAGCGCTGGTAAGCACAAATAAATATGATGAGGCACTGAAGCATTTTCGAGAAGCGATGCGTCTTCGGCCGGACTGGCCGGCGCCATTGGAAGCTATAGCAAGGATTTTGGTAACTCGCTCAGAGCCGGAGGAGCGTGATGTGAGTCAGGCAATTGAACTCGGTGAACGTGCAGCCGCATTGAGCAGATATCAGGACGCGAAAGTCCTTGATACATTGGCAGAGGCATACGCAGCGGCGGGGCGATTTGACCGGGCGGTGGAAACCGCACAGGCGGCACTGGCTTTGGCAACTGCCCGCCGGGTTGACAAACTGGCCGACCATATTCGCAATCGACTGGAGTTCTATAAACGGGCAAAGCCTTAGTCGTGGGATTTGAGCTAAGGTGTAAATGCGTTTTCGTAGTGTTTTGTCCGGACACGGCCTTTTTCGGGAAGAACCACTGTAACCACATCGAACCTGCACGGCCTTTCTTCGATTTTGTGTGACGAAAGAAAATATCGTGCGGCCCTGAGCATCCTGACTTGTTTGCCGGGTGTAACCGACCGCTCGGCCTCGACAAAGCTTTCGTCGCTCCGGGTCTTTACCTCAACGAATACGACCGAGCCTTCTTCATCAGCCATAACAAGGTCGATTTCCCCGCCCTTACAGGAGAAGTTGCGTGCCAGTGTCCTAAGGCCCCTGCCGCGTAAAAGCCGCTCGACGCATCTTTCTCCCCATCGGCCGAGGCGTTTCCCGTCCGCTAACAGCCTCTTTCTATGCCAGGCGCGGCCAAACAACTTATGTGCCCCTCGTCATTTGGAAACGGTATGTTTACTGTGTTTAGCTGACAATCTTACCGACTTACCCGTACGTCCGCGCAGAAAATACAGCTTCGCTCGTCTTTTCTTGCCGCTGCGTACCGGCCTTATGTCGACAACGCTGGGCGAGTGAAGTGGAAAGATTCGCTCCACTCCCTCGTCGTTTACGATACGCCTGACCGTGAAGTTTTCATTAATCCCCCGGCCGCGACGACCGATTACCGTCCCTGTAAAAATCTGAGTGCGTTCCTTGTCGGCCTCTTTTATCCTGCAGTGGACATCGACGGTGTCGCCAACCTCGAAATACGGGATATTATCCTTTAATTTCTTTCTTTCAACTGCGTCTAATAGTTCTGTATTCACCTGTACAGCTCCTTTTTATTCAGTCCCTGTAGTTCATAGTTTATAGTTAATTGCTTTTACGCTAAACTTTTTTGTCCTGCAAATTATCCAGTAAATCGGGCCGGCGGTTTCTGGTTCTCTCGAGTGCGTTTTGGCGCCGCCATTCTGCGATTTTCTTGTGGTTCCCGTTTAGTAGTACCTGCGGCACTTTCATATCTCGAAAAACCTCCGGCCGAGTGTACTGCGGGTATTCCAATCCGCCGTCGTTGGACTCGCCGAACGAATCGTTCCTGGCGGATTCCTCGTCGCCGAGCACACCCGACAACAATCTTACCACTGCGTCAACGATTACCATTGTTGCAAGCTCGCCGCCGCTCAAGACGTAATCGCCGACGGATATTTCCTCTGCACCCAGACCGATGCGAATCCGCTCGTCGAACCCTTCGTATCGGCCCGCTATGAGTACAAGCCGGCTGACCTTACTCAGCTCTACCGCCTTTGCCTGGTTGAACTTCTCTCCCTGTGGCGACAGCAATATGGACCGGGCCGGTTCCGGATACTGCTTTATGACCTGCTCGAAGCAGTCAAAGACCGGCTGGCACATCATAACCATCCCGGCCCCTCCGCCGTATGGTTTATCGTCAACCTTCCTGTACTTATCCGAAGTAAAGTCTCGTATATTCCAAAGAGCTATCTGAACTATCCCTTTTTCCTGAGCCCTTTTCAATATCGAATGGCTCAGAGGTGATTCGAACATCTCGGGGAAAAGCGTAAGAATATCGATTCTCATCAGGCTTTCCGGCAGTAAGCAGCGCCGAGCTTAAACGTGCACCGACCCGGCGACGATACAGTCCCCGGTTTATGTGCTCTTTGCCTCGGTTGAGCTTGCGGCTTCTTCTGCGGCCTTCTGGGCGGCCAGTTTCTCAGCCTTGGTAAAAGTTACGCCCTTCTTGCGAGCGGCAATTTTAGCCCTCGTCCTGCGGGTGGTTTTCTGTTCGGCGTACTTGTTCTTTATGCCGCTTCGCAGCAGTATTTGCGAAACCGTATCGCTTGGAATTGCGCCGCGGCTAAGCCAGTACTCGATACGCTCGCGTTTTAGCGCCACCTGCCTGGCGGGGTCCTTTTCTATTGGAAAACACCTATATATACAGAATCGCGATGGAATTGCCAGCTTTTTTCGGCAAAAAACGCGAAAAATTCGAGGCCACAGACGCATGAATAAATGCCTTGCAAGGACTACAAACCACCGTTAAGCTCAGTGCCGAAGCGGAAACAGGGCAGGAAAGAAGCAAATATGCCCGGCCTGCCGATGCGGCTGGAGCGAAAAAAGGTATAAACTTCTGAAAAAATAGCCATAGAGAAAGGAGCCTTTTATGAACGTCATCAGAGATATAAAAATACCGGGAGCAATCGCGATTTACGTCGAGCCGGGCCGGATGCTTCTGGAAGCTATAACGGAAATCGCCAATGAGATTAAAAACGGCGTCGTTATCTCCGGCATCGGGACCCTTAAGAGCTGTAAGCTTCACTGTATCACCGGCACTTCCTTCCCGCCGGCGGAAGAATTTATAAACTTAGAGGATGAGCCGCTGGAATTGGTTTCTCTGCAGGGCATAATTGCCGACGGCAAGCCGCACCTGCATGCCGTCGTTTCGAGGGGCTTTAAGCAGAATTACTCCGGCCACCTCGAGGATTCATCCGAGGTACTTTATTTGGCCGAGATTCTGCTCATACCATTTGAAAACAAAAAACTAACCAGACGTCTCAATCCTGAGCTGGGCGTTAGCGTGCTTCAAGAAGCCGATTGAAGCTATAAGCTTCTCAACAAGCAAACCAGTACTGGAGCAAAGCTGTCCTTATATCATTGGTGGTTTACTGAGCAGGGGACAGTTCTGCGGCAAATCAGCGATTTTCTATATTAAAACCCATTTTTGAAAAAAATTCGAAAAAAAATGGAACAGTGATAGCACTTAGCGCATCCTGCATAATGAGAAGTATCCGGCTTTGAGAGGAGCGGAAGTCACTCTTTCCAGGCTTTAATGGTTTTTGGACAAATTTTCTTGAAATTAAATGGATAGTCTGATAAAATCAATTCAAATACCGGTATATCCTGTCAATTCAGTAAGACCACGAACTTGGCAAGGTAGAAACCCTTTTTACCGACAAGCACAGGCAAAGGAGTAAAAATGAACAGAAAGATAGTCATTGTAAATCTCATTATTTTAGTATGTTTGGGCCTGGCCAATCCGGTTCTCGGGACGGAAGTCAGCTATTATCTCGAAGAATTAGGCGGCGGGCAGTGGGTTTACAACTATACCCTCACGAATAACACACTTGGCCAGCCCATCGAGCAGTTTATTGTCTGGTTCGAGGCCGAGAATTACGAGAACCTCTCTATCGTCTCGGCTCCTGAAATAGGATACGAGTGGTACCAGGATACGGTTGAACCCGACCCCATCTGGCTTGATGACGGTGCTTATCGTGCATTAGCCTATTATGACGGGATATTGCCGGGCGACTCGGAGACCGGCTTTGCAGTCAGGTTTACGTACCTCGATGAGGGCGTGCCGGGACCTCAGGAGTTTGACATTGTTGACCCGGTCGAATACGTCAGCCTCGAGTGGGGTCTGACATACGAAGGACTTTGGGTCGATGTTAACGCGGCGGGCAGTCCTGAGCAATTGGGGACGTTTGAGGAGCCTTTTGCGACGATTCAACAGGGAATTGATGCCGTGAGTAACGGCGGTGCGATAACCGTCAGGCCCGGGACGTACGTTGAGAATGTTGACTTTGCCGGCAAAGAGGTAACCCTCAGGAGCACAAACCCGTACGACTGGGACATCGTAAACAGCACAATAATCGACGGGGATAAAGACGGCAGTTGCGTGGTATTTGACAACAATGAAGGCCCGGACAGCGTCTTAGCGGGTCTAACATTGACCAACGGCTCGGGTACTGAAGTGGATTATTCCTCACTGAATGACTACGCGGGAGGCGGAGTTCTTTGTATGAATAGCTCGCCGACAATCCTGAACTGTATAATCACCAGAAATCGGCCTTCTGACACATTACCCCACCATGGGAGCGGAATTGCCTTGATTGGTAACTGCCAGGCGTTAATTGCCGATTGCTTCATCGTTGAAAATACCAGTTATGGACGTGGCGGCGGTATCTTAGCGTTCAGTGAACCGGCCACCTCGGGCACCAGTGAAATTATAAACTGTACTATTGTTAATAATGAAAACAGCGGAAGTGAATGGGACTATTATGATGTTGATGGCGTCTTCAGCAGAATAACGATCAATAACACCATTATAAATGGCGGAAACCGTAGTCTGTTAGTGGTGGATGCAAATCTGGTATCTTATTGCTCGATATCAAAAGGATATATTACTGAGGATCCGGATTTGGAGCCGTACCAGTATGATTTTAGCTCGATAAATGGAAATACCAGCGCCTGGCCGAGATTTATTCGGCTTCCCGGCGAATGCCTTGCGAGAGACCCATATACGCACGTGTGTATTGATTACGTTCCGGGAGATTATCACCTAAGGCCGGATTCGCCCTGCCGAAATGTTGGTGACCCGGAGTATGTACCGCTGGTGGGACAAACCGACTTTGACGGTCAGCCGAGGATAATGACTGGTCGGATTGATATTGGCGCCGATGAGCTGCCGCCCGGGATAGTAGTTACCAGACCGGTGGGCGGAGAAGTATGGGTCGCGGGTAGCGAGCATCTGGTCGAGTGGCAAAGCTATGACGTCAATGGCCTGATTGATATTTCCTGGAGCATCGACAATGGACAAGGCTGGACGCCGGCTGAGGTCAACGCGGCAAATACGGGCAGCTATCTCTGGACCCTGCCGAGTGTCGATTCGAATCAGTGTGTGGTTTCCGTAACGGCCTCTGAGGTGGTGCCGTATATCGAATATATTCAGAGCGAGGGGAACTTTACAATTCATCCCAGCCCTCCGGGCATGCCGGTAACGTCTGACTGGGAAACGGAAAGTCAAAACTTTAAGCGGACCGGCTTGAGTGAAAGTTCCGGGCCGATTCTCGGGTGTATCAAATGGACCTACGAGACAGACGGGCCGGTAACTGCAAGCATTGCTCTCGGCGCAAACGGCCGGGCTCATATTGCCTGCGAGGACGGCAATATCTATACCGTTAGCCCACAGGGGCAGCTTGTGTGGAGTTATGACGTTAATTCGCCGCTGTATTCCTCGCCGAGCGTGGGGGCCGACGGCACTGTTTATGTCGGTGCGGAAAATGGAAAGCTCTACGCAATCGACGTGAACGGCTTGCTGAGGTGGACACATAATACCGGGGGATTTATTTATTCATCGCCTGCCGTCTCGTCTGACGGCAATGTATATTTCGGCTCGACGGATGGACGGCTGTATGCCCTGGGTTCTGACGGCAGTGAGTTGTGGAGTTTCGCAACGGCGGGATTGGGCTGGCTTGACGGCTCGATTATGACCTCGCCCGCGATAGGCGCCGATGGGACGGTTTACATCGGCGGACTTTATGACCCGAATTTGTATGCGCTGGACCCGAATGACGGAAGCATAAAATGGGCCCGCAGCTTCGCGTATCTGCTCGACCCCTGCGACCCCAATTCTGCTTATATGAGTGGAAGAGCCTTTTCTTCACCTCTCGTCGCGAAGGACGGGACGATATACGTGGCGTTGCTTGAAGACCCGAATTTATATGCGATTGACCCGAATAACGGAGAGGTAATCTGGATTACTTATCTGGGTGAACCGAATTTGGAATGCATGAATCCTTATGATTGTTATTATTATGAAAAATACATTATGCCGCCATTCGCGTGGTCTACGCCGGCATTAGGGCCGGAC
>Ga0315545_1005269_pt1 | contig 10426 bp, 9 predicted proteins | sample SalMarSW160210MG_FD_203096 | JGI IMG/M metagenome (GOLD analysis project Ga0315545, IMG submission 203096) | Salt marsh sediment microbial communities from the Plum Island Ecosystem LTER, Massachusetts, United States - Salt Marsh Sediment SW1602-10 ...
TCAGAAGCTGCTGCCAGGCTGTTTCTCTCAGGGATTCAACATACCTGATAATATAGCACAGGTCTTCATTGCTGGGCTGTTGTTTCAGAAGCTGCTGCCAGGCTGTTTCTCTCAGGGATTCAACATACCTGATAATATAGCACAGGTCTTCATTGCTGGGCTGTTGTTTCAGAAGCTGCTGCCCGGCTGTTTCTCTCAGGGATTCAACATACTCAATAATATAGCGCAGGTCTTCATTGCTGGGCTGTTGCAATATTAATTCTTCCCATAATTCATTCGTTCTTTCTCGTTTTGTTTTCATTTTCTATCTCCTTTTCTATCTAATCTTATTTTCTGATTTTACCTTTATTTTGTTGTTAAATTACATATTAATAATATTAATCACTTTATATAAAAAGTCAATCCCTTGCTTCTTTCTTTTCTTTCTGACTTGCCTCGTTAGAATTTAATAATTATTCTTATTATGAAAAACCCTAAAAATTGACTTTAAATTTCTAATGAGGTAAAAAGAAATTGATGGCTAAGAATATTGTTAAAAACCTTCCTCCTCAGAATATTGAAGTAGAAAAATCCCTGCTTGGTTCTTTATTATTGGACAAGAACGCTATTGCCAAAGTAGCTGACTACCTTCAAGCAAAAGATTTCTATAAGCAAAATCATCAGGAAATCTACAAAGCCGTAGTAGAGCTTTTTGAAAGAAGAAACCCAATTGATCTCTTGGCTGTCTCTACCAGACTGAAAGAAAAGAGTCTTTTAGAAGTTATTGGAGGAAACAGCTACTTAACCGAACTTGTTAATACAGTGCCTACTGCAGCTCATATTTCAAACTATGCCAAGATTGTCCAAAGAAAAAGAATATTAAGAGACTTGATTTCAGCCAGTCAGGAAATTGACTCCATGGGCTATAATGAAGAAAAAGATATTGATGAACTGTTAGATCAGGCAGAACAAAAAATATTCAGCATTAACCAAGGAAGTTTAACCCAAAGATTTGTTCCAGTAAAAGATACTTTGGAAAGCGCTTTTGAGAGAATTGACAATCTTTCCAAGCACAAAGGAAATCCTTCTGGAGTTGCAACTGGATTTAGAGATTTAGATAATATTTTAGCTGGGCTTCAAAAATCTGACTTAGTGATCCTGGCTTCAAGGCCTTCTATAGGAAAATCAACCCTAGCCATGAACATTGCAGCCAATGTTGCTATTAAAGAAAAAGTACCGGTAGGAATATTCAGCTTAGAAATGTCCATAGAGCAGGTAGTAGACAGACTGCTTGCCTCTTTAGCCAATGTTGATCTCTGGAAATTAAGAACAGGCAGATTATCAAGCGAGGGAGAAGATAATGACTTTGAAAGAATCCAGCAGGCAATGGCTATGCTTTCTGAAGCACCAATATATGTTGATGACGCTGCTTCTCCTAATGTACTCCAAATGAGAGCTATGGCCAGAAGACTCCAAGCAGAACATGGTTTAGGCTTGATTGTTATTGATTACCTCCAATTAATGGAATCAAGAAATCCTAATGTAAGTATTGTCCAACAAATATCTGAAATATCCAGAGCTCTTAAGGGCTTAGCCAGAGAGCTAAATACCCCTGTTTTAGCTCTTTCCCAGCTTTCCAGGGCTGTGGAGCATAGAACCCCCCAGATACCCAAATTAGCTGATCTCCGTGAATCGGGCGCGCTTGAGCAGGATAGTGACGTAGTGCTTTTGATATACAGGGAGGACAGATACAACCCAGAAACAAGCAGAAAGAACATTGCTGATATTATTATTGCCAAACACAGAAACGGACCAGTGGGCAAGGCTGAGCTCTATTTTGATGACCAGAGAGTCTGTTTTAGAAACCTGGAAAAAGAAGAATATTCAGAATAAAAATGCATCCTAAAACAATTGAAAAACTAATTGAGGTATTATCCAAGCTCCCCACTGTCGGGCCGCGAACAGCTACCCGTTTTGTTTTCTACCTAATCAAGCTTCCCCAGGAAAAGATTGATGAATTAATAGAAGCAATCAAGGAACTAAAAAGCTCAGTAAAAATCTGTTCTTCCTGTTTTAATCCTTTTGAAGATTCGGACCAAAACCTCTGCTCTATTTGTAGAGATGGTTCCCGAGATAAAACTCTGCTCTGCATTGTAGAGAAAGAAACTGATTTAATTACTATTGAAAGAACAAAAAAATACAAAGGTCTTTATCTTATTCTAGGAGGAACAATTAATATCAAGAAAAGAGACGGGATAAGAGTAAAAGAGCTCAAAGAAAAAATAAAGAACAACAAATTCCAAGAAATCATTATTGCTCTTAATCCTACTACTGAAGGAGAAGCCACCCGGCTTTTTATAGAAAGAGAATTAAAACCTTTTAATATTAAAATTACTCATCTAGGAAAAGGCCTGCCAGTAGGAGGAGAAGTAGAATACGCTGATTCTGATACTTTAAGCAGTGCTCTGGAATCAAGAAAATAAAAAAGAAGCCTTTAAGAGGCTTCTTTTTTTTAAAGAAGAAGCAACCTTCTCAAAAGGTCATCCTATTATGGGGTATCTATACGGGATATTATTTTCTTTCAAAAACTCAAGAAACTCTTTAATGAATATCCGTCTGTCCCTCCGTGGACCAACCCTATATCCTTTCACAAATCCATTATCAAAGCATTTAATAACAGTGCTACGAGATAGATGACAGATTACTGCAGCCTCTCCTGTGGTTAAAACGTCCTTATCTTTCTTCTTCATTCTTAAATCCTCCTTATTAATGTACTAAATCGCTATTTCGGTTATCTCAACTTGAGTAAAAGGCTGACGATGCCCTTTTTTAACTTTATACCTGGTTTTAGGCTTGTATTTAAAAACTATTACCTTTTTCTTTTTATCCTGTTTTAAAACCTTGGCCTTAACCTTAGCTCCTTTTACTAAAGTAGTTCCTATTTCCAGCTTTCTATTTTTTTCAACTAATAAAACCTGGCCAAAGACTATTTCTTTGTCTTGTTCAATCTTCTCTATTTCTATTTTATCGCCAGGAGAAACTAAATACTGCTTTCCTCCTGTTTTAATAATCGCAATCATAATTACTGCCTGCCCCATAGTCAAATGCGAAGCATTTGTACTTTGGGGCTAACATATTTATTCTAATAAAGGAGTTTCTATGTCCTCGTTATTTAGTTTTATCTTTGTTTCTTTGTCAGTTATTTTTACCACATCTTTATCTACTTTGGCAAGCTCTTTATGGGCTTTATTATAGGTTGTCACAGTTGTTCCCAAATGATTACCTAATCTCCTCATATACTCGCTGTAAGTCCCCATATGCCTGCCTAAACGCTCTACCTGCTTAATTATCTCTACTGCCTGTTCAGATATTTTCTGGTTTCTTAATCCCTGAAGAACTGTCTGGAGATAAGCCAAGAAAGAAGTGGGAGAAACAATTATTACCTTTTTCTTGCCTGCGTAATAGATAAGATTATTAGTATCTTCAGTAACTGCTCCTACTTTGTTAATCAATAAATCATAGTAAACAGCTTCTGAAGGAATGAACATAAAAGCAAAATCCATTGTATTCTCTTCTGGCTTTACGTATTTAGATGTTTCCTCAATCCTGTTCTTAAGATCAGAGATAAAAGCTGATTCATATCTTTTCTTCTCCTCAGGACCAGCCTGAATTATCCTGTTATAGTTTTCTAGACTGAACTTGGAATCAATAGGAATAATTCTTTTATCAATAAAAACCACTGCATCAACTATCGTCCCGTCTTTAAATGAATACTGCATCTGAAAAGAGCCCGGAGGTAGAACATTCTTTAAAACTGTTTCCAAGTAATATTCCCCTAAAATCCCTCTTTGCTTGGGATTCTTTAATATATCCTGAAGATTTCTTAACTGGTCTGCAAAGCTTATTACCTGCTTATTAGTTTCATCCAAACGAGTCAGTCTTTCAGTAACATCCCTGATAATCTTAGCGCTCTGGCCAAACTGGTTCTGAATAACCTTATTAGATTCAGACAGTTTATTGTCCAAAACCTGGGAAACATGGTTAAGCTGCTGCATTATCAAAGAAGAATCTCCTGCTTTCTTCCTCAATAATAAAATCATTAAACCAATAACAACTACTATTAAAAAAACAATAATTATTTGCTCCATTAAGAGTATATTATAATAAAATTACTAAGAAATCAAGCTATCTAAAGAAGATTTCTGATAAGAGAAAGAAGATATATATAAGCAACAAAACTATGCCCTCTTTCTTGCTTATTCTCTGGTCAGTCCTGACAACCAGTAAGAAGAAAACAGCAGAAACTACCAGAAATATTCTGGCTATAGCAAAAGGAGAAAAGTCTATATTATTAATAGGAGAAATCAAGACTACTATTCCCAGAACAAGAGTAGAACAAACAATAACTGAACCCATTAAGTTACCCAGAATAAGCCAGGTTCTGCCTTTTCTGGCTGAAATAATGCCGAAATAAGTCTCAGGAAGAGTATTAGCCAGACCAACTATCAAAATACCTATTATAGGAATACTAACGCTGAGAACATCAGAAAAAACCTGGACGCTCTGAACTATACCCAAAGAAGCCAGCATAAGAAGAATTAAGGCTATAACTGTTTTGCCTAGAGTCTTAAGAAACTTTTTAAACTCTTTTAATACTTTTGGTTTATCTTTTACCAAAAAAGTTATAAAACCAATCTTCTTCTTTTTTCCATTCTTCTCGTAGACCTTTCTGAATCTTTCCTCCTTGGAAAAGAGCCAGAACATATAGATTGCAAAAGCCAAGAGAAGAATCAAACCGTCTCCCCTTTCTAAATCCCTGTCTAAAATAAGAACTAGAGGAAGCACAGCAATAACAGCAGTAAAAATAGTGCTGGTCTGAACCATCTTACTTCTGACTGGCAAAGCCTTACCTCCAATCAAAATAGCCAAAGCAACTGCCAAGGTCATATCAATTACGTTCCCTCCAACAATCTCTCCAAAAGAAAGTTCTGGTATTTTATGTAAGGCAGAATTAATCCCTACAAAAAGATTAGGTAGAGAACCAGCAAAAGCCATGACAAAGAAAGCAACTACAAACTCACGCCAGCCCAGATACTTAGCCATTTTCATTAAATACTTAACCAGCTTAGCGCTTGACCAGAATAAAACAAAAAAGGAAATAATAAATATGAAAATCCAGATCATGTTATCTTTCTACTAATAAAAAGCCACTTGGTAGCTTCTATTAAGATTAATTCTATCAGACTTAGGACTAAAATAATAATCCACTGAAAATAAGTAAGAGGAACAGTTTTCAAAAGGGCTTGGAAAGGCGGGAGATAAATAGAGCTTACCAATGCTATTACTCCAAATATCCAGGCGTAAACCAAAAACTTATTTGACAAGTGATTAATATGCCAAAGATTCCTTCTTAAGCTCTTACAGGAAAAAACGAAGAATAAGGAATCTAAAGCCAAAGCAGCGAAAATCATTGTTCTGATATGGGCAAGATCATACCCAGAATATTTAAAAAGCCAAAAGAACAATGTTAGTAAAAAGATATCGGTTATAATCCCAATAACAAAAATCAAAGCTTTCATCTCCCGGGTTAAAAGCGAACTCTTCTGGCTTTGAGGTTTTTGCTTCATCAAGTCTTTTTCTTTAGGCTCAAAAGCTAAAGCAATATCAGGCAGACCATCTTCTATAATATTAACCCAAAGAATCTGAGCAGCAGTAATAGGCAGAGGAAAACCAAACAAGAGAGACAAAGCCACTAAGATTGTTTCAGTAAAAGAAGAAGAAAGCAGATAAGTAATTACTTTGCGGATATTATCAATAATAGCTCTGCCTTCTTCTACAGCAGCCACAATAATATTAAACTTATCTGAAAGCAAAACGAGATCAGAAACCTCCTTGGCAACCTCTGTACCAGAACCAATAGCCACTCCGATATCTGCCTTTTTCAAAGCAGGAGCATCATTAATCCCATCTCCAGTCATAGCAATTATCTCTCCTTTGTTCTGCCAGGCCTGGATAATCCTCATTTTGTGCTTAGGTTCAACCCGGGCATAAATCTGGATATCCCCCACTATCTTCTCAAACTGCTTATCTGAAAGCTCATCTAAATCCTTACCTTCCATAATATTCTTTTCTTTTGTATCAAAGCCTAATTCCTGAGCCACTGCCTTGGCTGTCAGCCTATGGTCTCCAGTAACAATAATAGTCCTCATGCCTGCTTCGCGTACAGTCTTGATGGCTTTTTTAACATCTCTTCTAATAGGATCTTTTAACCCTATCATTCCAACGAAAACCACATCAGTAAATAAATCCTTTAGATTATCAATGTTCTTATAAGCTAAAGCAATTACTCTTAAGCCTCTGCCAGTCAAAGCTTCCAACTGTTTTTTAAGCTCATTCTTTGTTTTCCTGTTAAGAAGAATCTCCTGGCCTGAATCTTTGTAGTATTTTGCCATCTCCAGAATCTTTTCAGGAGCGCCTGAAATATATACTACATCCTGTTCTCCTTCAATGCTAAAAGCCTTAGCCAGATATTTATTAACTGCGTTAAAAGGCATATCAGCAATAACTGTCATTTTCTTTTCCAGCTTCTTTCTATTGATACCAGCCTGCATACCGGCTAAAAGTAAGGCTCTGTCTGTAGGTCTGCCCCGAATAATCCATTTCTTTGTTACATCTCCTGGATTTTCAACAAAAGCTTCATTACACATAACAGCTATTTTCAAAACTAAATCTTTTTCATCCTTTGTTGAAATCTCAGCTACCCGCATCTTTCCTTCAGTTAAAGTAGCTGTTTTGTCAGTAGCAATAATAGAAGTGCTTCCCAATGTTTCAGCTGAAGAAAGTTTTCTTACCAAGCCTTTCTTTTTAAGAATCCTCTGCATGCCTAGGGCAAGAATAATTGTCATAGCAATAGGCAGACCTTCTGGAATAGCAGCAACAGCAACAGCAACAGCAGTAATAAACATTTCCAAGAATTCTCCTCCAGTAATTATCCCTTCAACAAAAATACCAACAGAAATAATTAAAACAACAAGCCCGACAATCTTGGAAAAACGAGCCAGCTTTTTCTGCAAAGGAGTTTTTTCTTCTCTGGTTTCTTTTACTAGCTGAGCAACCCTGCCCATTTCAGTACCAAGCCCTGTTGAACTAACTATAGCCCGGGCTTTCCCGTCCTCTACTATTGTCCCCATATAGACCATATTATCCCTGTCTGCTAAAGGAGTTTTCTCTGAAAGAACCTTAATTTTCTTTTCTGCTGGCAGCCATTCCCCGGTCAGAGCCATTTCATTTGTCTTAAGATCAGTAGCTTCAATTATTCTGGCATCAGCAGGAACTTTTTCTCCGGGGCTTAAGACAATAATGTCTCCGGGAACTAATTCTGAAGAATCAACTATTCTCTCATTGCCTCCTCTTATCACTTCAGCTTGAACCTTAACTACTTTTTTTAGTTTATTTAAAGCATCACTGGCTTTGTTCTCTTGGATAAAACCAACAATGCTGTTTAAAAAAATAGCGCCAAAGATAACAATGGCGTCAGCATATTCTTTAAAAACCAAAACAACTATCCCAGCTATAACCAGAATATACATTAAAGGGTTTTTAAATTGTTCTAGAAATATCTTTATCTTGGAAAAGGATTTTTCTCCCGGAAGCAGGTTCTTCCCAAATTCAGCCTGTCTGGATTTCACCTCCTTATCAGTTAATCCTTCTTTCTTATCAGAACCCAACTCTTTCAATGCTTCTTCCCAAGAAATATTATGCCAAGCAATTTCTTTATTCATTCTTCTATTGTATCCCCGCTACCAAAAGTTTTCAACCTTGCTACGGAGCAAGTAAAAAAAGAATAATAAAAAAGCAGATGGGATGGTCATCTGCTTACGGCGTGAGCGAATAGTCGATTAAGGCTAAACCATCCTTAGCCACGCTGCGCTCCCACGGGGAGTCGAACCCCGGTTACATGATTGAGAATCATGCGTCCTAGACCACTAGACGATGGGAGCAGTACTTATATGTTTTACCATAAAATCAATGAATGCTCAATATCTGGGATATCTCAACCAAATTAATATCTTTTATAAGACCAACAGCAATAATAGAAAGGATGAAATATATCTCTTTTCTCTCTAAGGATTCTTTAAACCAGAAAGGCACAATATTGCCTTGGTAATTTATCTTAAAGTTTGTCCCCTGGGAATCAATATCACTTACGTAAAGGTTTGCCTTCTTCTGAAACCCGTAAGTAAGACAGTAAACTGCTTCGTTTTTTAAATCCTTGATTCTTTCTTCATCATAATTCAAAACCAGATAGGCCTGGAGATTCATGCTCTTAATCAATTCTTTTAAATCAGAAACCTGTTTAAGTGTTTCAGCATAATTTATAATTAGAATAGACTGCTTGGATTTTTTTAACAAAGGTTTGATTTTGTTTATTAAAGATAAATCTAATTCAACCAACCTGAAAGTGCCAGGCTCCAGCAATTTATTAATACTATCAAAACACTCCCTAGGAGCAACAATATAAGGCTTGGTAATAAAGTTTATTATTCTTTTAAAAATATTACTCATAATCAGGCGGAATATGATAATAATCTATAATGTATTTAGCTAGTTCCCTGAAAATAGGAAGAGCAGAATATTCAGCTGTATTGGCTTGAGGATTATCAAGCTTTGCCATAATCAAAAACTTGGGATCAAAAGCAGGGCCAAAACCTATAGCACTCTGCCAGGTTTTATTTGAATATCCTTTTTTGTCTATTCCCAGAGCTGACCAGGGAATCTGGGCTGTACCTGTTTTTCCAGCAATATAGTAGCCCGGGATTCTGGCTGATTTGGAATAACCGTTCTCAATTACGCTCACCAGCATAGCTGTCAACTGGGAAGCAGTTTTTAAAGAAATAACTTGTTTAGACTCAGGCTCAACAATGTCTTGTCCAGTAATCTCTTCAACAATATAGGGCTGAACCATTCTGCCCTGATTAGCAATAGCTGAATAAGCCCTGACCAGCTGAAGAGGAGTAATTTCAATACCCTGGCCAAAAGAAGCAGTAGCAAAGTTTATTTCATAGCCTCTTTTAAACATCTTATTTTCAGAGAAGGCTTCCCCTTGAAGATCAATATTAGTCGGCTCAAAGAATCCAAAAGATTCTATATATTGCAGAAAAAGATCATGGCCTACCTGCTTTTCAATAAAAACAGCACCAGTATTAATTGACTTTTCCAGAACCTGAGTCATTGTCTGTTCTCCAAAAACCCTCTTATTGTAGTTTTCAATAGTATATTCCCCTATCTCAACCTTTCCCTTATCAACATAAGTGGTTTTCGGGGTTATCTTTTCCTGGTCTAAGGCTGAAGCCATAGTAATAGGCTTGAATCCCGAACCAGGCTCAAAAAGCTTTTGGACGACCCCGTTCTGGAAAATATCAAAGTCTTCAATATCAGAATAGTTATTAAGATCAAAACCAGGAAAATTAGCCAGAGCCAGTATTTTACCTGAACCAGGATCCATAACAATTATCTGGCCTGATTCAATATTGAGATCTTCTTTAGCTTTTTTTAACAAGTCTTCTGCCATAAACTGGATATTATAATCCAGAGTCAAATAAATATCTGCTCCATTGCCTGTTCCTAAAGAATCTGAAAAAAACGAGCTGATAGAACCCTTCTCTTTTTTCTCTATTGATTCTTCGCCCTGAAGTACGTCGTCATAATACCCCTCTATTCCGTACTGGCCCATCTCATCTCCTCCAAAAAACCCTATAACCTGGGAAGCCATAGAATCCTGGGGATAATTCCTAAAAAGAGCTTCTCCCAGATAAACCCCTTCTAAATCTGTTTTATTAATCTTTTCCTCTTCCTCCTGGCTAAGATTAGACTTAACCTTTTCAAACAAGCTGTCTTTCTCCAACTTCTGAATAAGCATTTCTTTATCTAGATCTAAGATTTCAGAAAGCTCTTGAGCTACTTTTTCTTTTTCTGAAACCTCTTCAGGACAAACAAAGACATACTGGCCCCTTACATTGGTAGCCAAAAGCTCTCCCCCGCTGAAAAAAACATTTCCTCTTTCTCCTTTTACAATGTTAAAGATTGTCTGCTGGCCTTGAGCCAGGGCTTTGTAAAAATCATGTTCCAGTATCTGAACAGAAACTAAGCGGCCAATGATAGCCGCTCCTAATAAGGTAATAAGTATTAAAACCAAATTAATCCTTAGATTCTTCATTTTGCTACAACATGAGTATCTAAGACCTGGATATAGTGCACCTTGCCTGCCTTTTCAAAACCAAGACCTTCCAGAGAATCAACAATATTATCTAAAGACCCTAATTTAGCAGAATTAATTTCTAAAACCTTGTTTTCTTTTGAAAACTCAGAGATTGATTTTTGGTATTGCTGAATAGAGTATCTTTCTGAGATTTCAGCATTAACCTGGTAAAGATAGAAAGCAAAAAAT
>Ga0315545_1005273_pt1 | contig 10424 bp, 15 predicted proteins | sample SalMarSW160210MG_FD_203096 | JGI IMG/M metagenome (GOLD analysis project Ga0315545, IMG submission 203096) | Salt marsh sediment microbial communities from the Plum Island Ecosystem LTER, Massachusetts, United States - Salt Marsh Sediment SW1602-10 ...
TCCCGATTCAAAGCAAGATACCCGTAAAATGTGTCTCGCCCAACAAAGTCCAGGTACACATTGTCCGCATCAAACAAATCCCTCTGCGCTGCGCGTGTCCCAACCATTCAGCTTCTCCTGAACCTGCATGCCTAATACACCAATGAACTGCATACATCTATCGTCCACAGCATAATACCACGTCTGCGCGATTTCTGGAACCGCAAAAACCACTTTTCGGCTGAATTTCTAGAGTTATTATATCATCCTTCAGCCCCATCAGGCATCCAAGCAATCCGACCCGCAACCTGCCGGCACCGCATTCCACCGGCCGTCCGGTTTACGCCATCCCATTCCCTCGCTCGAGGGCGAAGCTCATCGCCTAAACGCGTCGGAATGAGCGTCGGGGCCATCCTCTGACACGCGGTCAAGAATTTTTTTCAATCCAAATGGCCCAAAAACCTCCGGGCCATTCTCCACTTTCGAAATTCTTCTCTCATTTCGTCGTCGGGAAAGCCGTAGGTGCGCCTGGCAAAAAGGCCCAAGCGGCGGCAAAAGCACGGGCCTTTACGCGGAATTCATGGGGGGTGGGGTTATTCTGGGAGCGAAACAGGGAGCGGTGTGTCGTGGCACGACAGAGTGCGTTGCGCCGCCGCGCGTCCGGCAAGATGCCAGATTCGCGGATCGTGCGGCGGCTGGAAAGTCCCAAAACGGTTCAGATGCCCGCGGGCGTGCCGAGAGTCGAGTTGCCGGTGCGCCTACTCCTCGTGAGGGGGGGGTGACGATAGAGGTTCGTGTATTGCTCGGTAAACCCCAAACATCAAGAACAGGAGGACGTCGCAATGGCAAAGACAACAGAGCAACGGAGCCTGCCCCGAGACCTGGCGATCGGCGTAGGAGTAACGCTTGTGGAAGCCACGGAAGACAAGGTCATCCTGGGAATTGACCGGCGAGGGGAACTTGGCATCTCGAAAAGTGGGAAATCCACTGTATTGGCCAGGTTCAGCGGAGGAATCCCAGGAACAGACTTGGGGCTCAATCTCACGCTTTATCGGAAGCATGGCAACAATGCGAAGCCGAAGCACCGAGGCTCTGCGCCCATCGAAGGAGGGAGCACTACCGGCCAGGAGAAAAGGGCATAGAAGCCCTCCGGCCGAATGATGGTGCTGGGCGGGTCGGCAGCAAGAGAGTGGCGGCTCGCCCCCCCCTTCGGGGGTTGAGCCTGCGGGTGGCGGTTCGAAGAGAAGCCGCGTGCCTGTGGTTACGGAGCTCGGCGTGGCCGACGGAACGTCATGTCGGGGTGACTCCGAAGCGAGGCGTATTTCTGGCGCGTGTGGACGAGAGCGCGACGATGGCCGGCGCGGGAGGTTGGCGGAAAGACAAGGAGATTCGCGAGGCACCCGGGCGCCTGGAACAGTGAAGAATCATCTGTCGGAATTCGCAGGCGTCGGAAACAACCAGGCCGACAGGAACAAGATGGCGAAGCGAAATGGAGGAGACGACAATGTCGAACGACGAGATTACATCCGGAAATATCAGCTGCCTGGTGGACAAAATCAACCGGCACCTGGAGAAGAGTGGGCGAAACTACTATCTGATCGGGGTTTTACTCAACGAGTATACGAGAGGCAAAGGACCGGGGCACGAAAGACGATTCGTCAGGAAGATAGCCGAGGACGAGCGGATCAAGTGCTCCAAGTCAATGGTCTATAACTCCTATGCGGTCATGCGGTTCTTTCCGGATTACACCCCCGACGATCCGTTGAGTTTTTCCCACCATGTTGAACTGACACGGTTGGACCATGACTGGGAGAGAAGGGAGTTCAAAAAGAAGGCGATAGAGGAAGGATGGTCAGTAAGGAAATTGGCGGCAAGGGTAAGAGCATACCTTGACGAGACGGCGACAGCGACAGAGAGGCTCAAGAAGTGCCTCGGTTGTCTCAAAAGGAGCTCGGAATTGCTGGAGAGTCTGGAGGGCGACAAGTTCGGGCAGCTGGCTAAGGGTACGGTCGTGGCCGCGGCGGTTGTTGCCAACGCAGCCGAGGAAGTAGTGAAGAAGGCCCGAAGTGTGGCGGACAACGCTCGCGAATATTCCGATAGACTTAGGAAACAATGGGAAGAACAACTTGTTGCCAGGCAAGCCCAAGACCCAAACGCTTCTGGCATCCCGGCGAACGTTGCCCTGGAGTCGTGTGATTACCGTTTGATCGGCGTTCAGAATGACGTGGATTGCAGGGAGATATGGTTTCCAGAAGACAACCCGCAAACCAACCTCCTCAATATCCTCCGAGCCGCGAGGTACCTGCTCGGCCGATTCGGCTGTGCGGGGGTGAGGCTACAGTATCGCGCGGGGGTGTGGGCGACGCACTGGCACATGCGAAAAAGGGTCATCCAGTTTGGCGAAACGTGTCTCGCGGGGCAATTCAGAGAAGGCGGGGAATTCCGGTGTTGGACCTACGACCGGCTGGGGGCAAACCCGGGACTGGGCTACGTCGCGCTCACGGTGATGGAAGAGGTCACGCACGCCGTGGTCCAAAGAGAGGCGGGAATGAGAGTCCGGCCCCATGGGAGAGAGTTTCGCCTAAAACTGCAAGAGATGTACGAGAAGGCTTTTCCAATCGTCATGGCCATACTGCAGGACAACGGTGGGGCTATAGACGAATCGTATGACCAGGGAGAGCAAGGGGGAACTCAGAAGCCAACGGCCAACGCTCAATAAAGGAGACTGAAACAGCATTCGGAGCAATGACCTGGTCACAAAGGGAATCGATGAAGAGCAAGGCGAACAACGTAGGCAGGCTGGTTGAGGACCGCGCCATCCACATGACGGAGCAGCTCGCGTGCTCCCCGCCAGAACACGACGACTGGGAGTTCGTGAGCATGTCCAACTTGGGTGGGGAAGTCAGAATCGAGGCTGTCGCTCTGGGTGGAGAACCGCACTTCTTTCGCATCACGCTCAGCGTTGACCAGGGCAGCCTGAAGACCACGGTTGTGTGTTGTCCGCATGTTGAGAGACTCGTGGAGAAAGTCCTGTGTGGTGAGACGGATAGGGAAGATTCGGGCGCCAGGAAGCGAAAAGCAGGTGCAGCATGCAGAAGGAATTCATGGGAACGCTGATCTTCGCGTACGGAGCGAACGAGAAGAGGAAGAGGCTTCGAGGAACGTTGCGAGCCATGCAACAGATATGCGAGGAAAACGATGCTCGAATAACCGATTTGGCGAAAGGACGAAAGGATGGGCGGCTCGCGATGCGGGTGTCTGTAGAATCGCGATGCCGATTCGAAAGCGACAAAGAGGCTATTTCATGGGGCGAAAGGCTCAAGTCACGGTTGTCAACCGAACTGCCTTCAGGAGGACGGCTGGAACGTTGTTACGTGGGTCGCATTACGACTCGTGAGAAAGAGTTCCTCAGCAGGGTAATGGGAGCAGTTAATGACGCTTATAAGGATTTTCTGGAGAAGGAGGCGAAGGGCTGAGACGTGAAGGGTAGTGGACAATAGGGCTGACGCCGAATGGTTCTGGGAGTAGCGCGGAGAGAGGCGACGAACAGGGATGACAGGCAGTTTAAGTTTTATCAATTTTTGTCAGAGCCCATTACTTATTACTTGGAGAAAGATACTGCTCTGGGGATTTTGTCAGAGCCTATTGACTGGAAAGGGATACTGCTCTGACCGCCGCTCACCCTTGGAAAACGCTTAAGGCACCTCCAGAGTCGGTTAACCATAAGGGTTTTCCGAGCTGAGGCTCACGGGTCTAGCGGTTCGCTTGCTGACTCAAGCGGGATAATTGAAGTTGATAGCTCTTAGGCTCTTAGACGCGAGGTCGAGGGGTCTGCAATGGTTTGAAAGGGGGTACATCACGGAAATGGAAAACGAAATTAAGCAAAGGGTGGGTGACTATCTGGAGCTATTCAACGAAATTAAGGAGAGAGTGGAGGATGAGATAACAGCGAGGGCGATAATGTTTGAAGTGTCGAAAGACAGACGCATGGAAGAAATCAGGGAGGAACAGGAAGCGAGGAACGGAGAACCTGCAACAGCGAAGCAATTGGCGTTCTTGAAGGACCTCGGTATTAGCTTCAGAAAAGGGATAACAAAGCGAGAGGCATCAGAGCTACTGGATGAGGCTCTGGGGAAGGATTGAGGTCCTTCCTCCTCTCTCGAGGAAAATGAAAGTCATAATCGCATCATGTTCATCAGCGGAGGATTCCGCGATGAGGTTAATAAATGAAAGGAGGTTTTAAAGAAAAGAATGTACGAAACAAATAATAGAGGTAGAGGGCTGGAATATAAAGCGGATGCAGAAGCCTACAGCAGAGTTTCGGGCGCAGCTGAGGGCTACAAGGTCGGGCGGTATGTCATGCGGATGCCGGCGCGTGACAGATACGTCAGCCGTGTGCCTATCGAGACGCGAGAGGAAGCAGTAGAGAAATACATCAACGAAACGCTGATTTATGGAAGGCCTCGGGCATGAAGGCACGGGCTACAGTGACAACAAGGAAAACTTCGTTCCATATGGGGGAGGCTGCGGGGGGGAGTGAGGGTTCTCCTCTTCTCCCCTTGTTTGAAAATATCAAGAAAATGAAAGAAACAATTTATCCGAAATCATGGAAGAAAGCGCTGGCGGAAAACCTCGCCGAGATAGTTCGCATATTTCGTGAGCTGTTCGTCGGCCGGGATGATGTGTTCGCGGTTCAGATCCGCAAGGGGAATTCGTGCATCTATCGTCCGATCAGGAGGAAGTTGAGCGACAACGACATCAGGAGGCATCTCCAGGGCAACATCACGATAGCCACCTATCCGCGAAGGGACTCCAAAAGCACGTGGGTGTGCGTGGACATCGACACCAGGGAGAAGAGCGAGGTTGCGAAGGTCCTGACGGAGATGAAGAGGCACGGGATAAGGCCGGTTCTCGAGGATTCGGGCAACAAGGGGTATCACCTTTGGGTGTTCTTCGAGAAAGCCATTCCGAACTGGAAGGCGCGGGCAATTGGTCAAGCAGTCGGGTGCGGCAACGAAATTTTCCCCAAACAAGACTGGGTAGAAAATGGAAGTTACGGGAGCCTGGTCAAAACAGTTCTGGGTACGAACAGAGTCACCGGGCGGTTTTGCGGTTTCGTGGATGAGAATCTTCAACTGGAAACCGATCAGTACTGGCGCCTGCGAAACATAGAGAAGCACGACGGCGATGCGTTATGGCAGAAGGTGGCTCCAAAGGTTCAGGCAGATGACGAAAGGATTTCCGAAGGCGGAACACTTCAAGGCAGGCACGTCGATATCGAGATGATGAAACCGTGCGTAAACGCACTGCTGAGGTCCGGAGTGGAGAGGGGTCGGCGGAATATTGCCGCGCATGTTGTGGCGTGCGAGTGTCGGCGAACAGGGATGAGCGAGGGACAAGCGAGAGTTGTTGTAGGGGCTTTCAACAAGAGGAATCGCCCGCCACTGCCGGGAGGAGAGGTTCGGGCGATCATGAACTCGGCGTTCGCGAAGGGCTACGAGTATGGCTACAATTCAGAAGCTCTTCAGAGCGTCGTGCGGTGCCTGGGCAAAGAAAGGTGTCCGTTTTGGCGGAGGCTGACGAAGAAGAGATAAAGGAGAAAAAAACAGGGCGGCCCCTCAACCGACCTGTCAGGTAGAAACGGCAAGATCGGTTGAGACGGACAGTGGTTTTCCGGGGCAGGCTGTTGCCTGCGACCGCCCTGTTCTGCTCAAGTGTAAAGCAGCCAGGTGTGGAAGGCAAGGGATAGCGTGAGCTGTTCTCATGCAGGTGTGGAGAGATGGCTGGGAAACGCGGGTCAAAACCTCGAAAGGACAAGGAAGGAAAGGGCAAAAGCCCCTGTCAGGCTCAGACTCTTTTCACTGATTGGATTCCGTGTAAGACCGAGCCGGACGGGAGGATCAGGCTTCCCAAGAAAATAAAGATGGTGCTTGAGGAAAACAACATTCAACAGCTCTGAGTCGGGTTCAAACCCAAACAACAAGTCCTGGTTTTCTGTCCCCCGTGTTTCTGGAATGACTGGTTGGAGAAGATGAGAAAGGAGACAGACGAGAGGACATGGAAGGAAATCGAATGCCTCAACATGAAACGACCGCGGAAGGTTGGCTGGGACAACCATGGGAGGATCAAGCCGAAGTTACGCGTACAGGACTACATCGCGGTCGAGGGAGGCTGCGGGGTCATATTTGACGGTCGTGGGAAGTGGTTCGAATTGTTCAGCGAAGCCCGAGTGAGGAGGCTTTTCTGACGGCAGTAGCTCAAAACAGGGAAGCAATCCCGCTCCCGCCCGCTGTGTCCCGAATAAGCCCGGACACTCCCTTGGCTCGGAGCAGGAAGTTAGTGGGAAAATGTAGGTGGTCGAAAAGCGCGAGAGTTGAGTGGTCGAAAACAGGCGTATGGAATTCTCGAACTGTCGGAATAGTGGGAGGCAATCATGCCGTATGGGCCGAAATCCAACGATGTGTGGTCAAAGGTGCTCGTGCTCATGAAATGGTCGGCTCGGCTGCCGTTAGCACTTCTGGCCATTGTGACAGCTGGACTGTGCGCTTGGTCATTTTTCTGGGTCTTGTATAGGGCTGTTCAGTGGCTGTGGAAGCACTTTTTGCGAAATCCGTGGGGGTGAGAGATGCCGAGAGATTTTCGTTTTCCTCAAAATGCTGCTGATGGCGGAGAAGACCGTGGAGCCCAGTTCGCGGGAGGAGTGGGCGGCGGATTCCTCGGACCTGGAAGGATTGTGGAGCAGGTCCAGGTTTATAACCTGCCTTCCGGAAGAATCCGGGAGCTGCGGCAGATTATCGAGACAGTGCGGCACGAGTTCAACAACTTCCGCACAAATTCCCGGATTGAGGCACGACCTCCATATGACTGCTCGTGTGTGCCTGAGAGTATGACGGACATTGCCGAGTGTTCAAATCCTGAGTGCCTCGTGATCGTGTGCTCGAGACATTCGTTCACTTGCCAGGTTTGCGGCAAAGTGCATTGTACCGCCTGCGGGGTGGCTGATGAGTACGGATATTTTCGAATTTGCAGGGCGTGCTATCGGGAGCTTAGCACTCCGTGGATATTCAGGTGGCTGAGGAAGATCATATGGGGGGAAGAATGAGCGGAGGAGGCTATCGGCGAAACATCTACCGAATCGTGACAGGTGATGGAAGGCGGCATTCCCTGCTCGCGGGACTTCAGGGGCAGGAGTATGTTCTTCGCCTCTTCGAGTTGCTACAGACACCAGAGCTTCGACTGGCTGACCATCCTGGGAATATTGCTCTTTTCCAACAGGCGGCTATCAATCCCGAAGACCATTATCTTCGCGAGCTTGTTGAGCAGGTGGTGGAAAACCAGATTGCAGAGTGGGTGACCTCAGGGGATCCATTTTTTGGCAATTACCCTCCGAAAGGCTCATTGACACTGCCTCGAGGAATCCTGGTTGGGGTCATGCCAACAGGCGATCCAATAGTACTGCCTTTCGGAGCGAACGCAGGACACCTTGGCATTCATGGGCCGACAAGGAAGGGCAAGAGCTCTCTTCTACGTTTTACTGTTCCTCAGCTTGTTCGGCTCGGGGCTTGTGTTGTGCTCATGACGCATAAGCCACGGGAGTTTGCGAGCTTGATGGGACTGCGCGCCCTTCGCGAACTGTCTCAGCTACTTTACTGCTACGAAATGATGTTGGCTCTTACAGAGCCTGCCCCGGGTGTGCCCAAAGACAAATGGGCAGTTGACCTGGTTGACCTTCTTGCCAGGAACTACTCGTTGTTTGCCTCGCGGCGTCTTCTTTTGGGGTCTCTCAACAACTTGTATGACAAGAGTCCTCTCGAATCGATAAACCTTGAAAGATGGTGTAACTACCTCCGTGGGTTTGAGACAGGCAGGGGCCTGCGAGAGCAAGGTTATAAGGAGAGTGGTTGGTGGACCTTGCAAACTTTGTACATATCAACAGGCGGCAAGGAGGGCATTTTCGCGTACTCGAGGTCCAACTTCTTGGAAAAGCTGTTTTCTCGTCCTGGATTGACTGTGATTGAGGGGCAAAGCCTGCCGCCAGAGCACTTCTCGTTCTTATCCACGTACATGGTTCGATGGCTCTATATGAAAAGGCTTTATGGAGGGCAGTGATGTTTCTGGAGGTTTACTGGGTCATGGACGATGTCACGCTCGAGGTCAGTAAGCGGGGACAGGGTTCAGGGCAGATGAGTCCCATGGAAGGGATGTTCCCGATGTGCGCTGGGCTGGGAATTAACCTCTGGTATGCGGACCATTGTCCTGGTTCAGAAAGCCCGGTGATTCGTCAGAACACAGCCTCACACATATTTCTCGGCGCCACAGAGGATTCCAGGTTCATCAAAGAGATGCTTCGCTTAACAAAAGAGCACTTTGACAGGCTGGCGGTTTTAATGCCGGGCGAGGAAGTCGCGTTTGTTCCGGGGACATGGCCGGCGGCTGTTTACGGGAAATTCCTCTATGTGCCCGAGGGACATATTAGTGAGGAAGAACGGCTCGAAAGAAAGGACCGGTTTTTTGCGGACGTAGAGGCTATCAAGCCCGGCCAGGTCAAATCAAGAACTGGCCAGGGAGAGAGGCAGAAGCCGAGTGGGGTAAGGCGAGGGCTGAAGCTACTGGGCTTCGGGAGTCACGGTAGGGGTGAAGAACAGCTATTGCCTGAGGACAGGATGGTCCTGGTGATTGTCTCGCACGAATGGGGCATCGGATTGCTGGTTGTTTACAGACGGGCTGGCATGGCTCCGCGAAGGGGCCAACGAGTCGTGCGCCGGATGGAGAGTAAAGGGCTCATCTGGATTCATACGTTTCCTGGAAGGGGGCGCGGCGGGCGGTGACGGGGCGCACCGCCGGCGGATGTTTTTCGATAGGAGTTTCCGGCTCCGCCGGCGGAGAGTTTTTCGATAGGTGTTTTGCGCTGCGGGCGGGCTTTTTAGGAAAGGTTTGATGTGTGATAGCGCATGAGGAAACTGAAAGTGGAAAGTCAAAAAGTTTTGCACGTGCAACCCACGACAACGCAAGGAGTTAGTGACAGACTCCGGGCTGTAAAGCTTGCGCATATAGGACATGCCCATTTTGAGGGCGCGCGCAACTCAAAAACCGCACGAGAACCGGGACTCGCGATGACCGCGAACAAGAGAGAGAGCTGCGCAAGGAGTAGCTACAGCAAGTCAAGAAGACCTCAAGTTCAAGGAGGGAAGAACCATGGCTGAATTCTCGGCGCTCATGGTAGCGGCCATATTCCTGGGAGGCGCACTGGGAATCGGATGGCTCATTGGCACCGCCATCAGGCAACTGCGGGGTCGTGATGCTTCTGCCGACGAAGACAAGCAGAGTTCGAAAGAGCGGCGGGGTGAGAACAAGAGTACCGGTCGCGGGAGGTTGCCGCACGCATGGCGAAAAGGGCGGTTTCCCCCACACGTTCCTGTAGGTCAACCCATGCGGACGCAGGAACGTCAGCAGCCACCCCATCAGAACATCTACCTGTTCTTTGGTCCCCAGGATGGCGTCACAGATTCTGAGAGTCCGGAACGCCGAGAGGGAGGACCAGGGCGAGGAAATCGACCGGGACCATTCAGACCGGAGGACATATTCCCAGGAGGCGGTCGGGGAGGATAAGGACAGTTGGCGAGCTTGTCACCGTCCGAACAGAGACAGAAGAAAGGAATTTCAAAGTCGCGCTTGTGGAGGAAAGAACCATGGTGAAAACACATTTCGACGAAGAACCCGAAAAGCACTTGAGGGAAGGCGGGGTCGAACCCGCGGGAAGCAAATCTGAGACAACGCCGAGTCGCACCGACACGGTCCGCGACCTGACGGCGGACTGGGCGGCCAAGAGGCTGGAAACATTGGAGCTGGAGGCTTCAGTACTGCTACGTATGTCGGCGCTTTTTGACACAGCAGTCTCTGGGCGTTCACAACTTCTCGCGGGTATCGGGAGGACCGACGCGAGGGCCAAGAATCTGGCGCAACGGCTGGAAAGCATCGAGCAGCGCCTCGAGTCGCTGGAGTCAGAAATTCAGAGGGGATGGCAACAGGGGGCGGACATTTCCCGGGCGAGCGCAGTACTCGAGAAGAACCTGCAGCAGGTTCGTTTGCTGGTTGAGCGGACGGCCGACCGGGTGGACAGGTTGTCGAACGAGTTTGTGGAACGGCACGTGGAGGAGCCGTTCCTCAAGGATATCGGCGCCCTCTACCACGCCCTGCGGGAGGCCATGATCAACGAGAGCGACGGGATACGTTCTGTCGCGGAGTATGCCCGTGTGCTGTTGGAATCAAAAGGGGCGTCCCTAATTGAACCTGAACAGGGAGAGCGGTTCAACCCTGTAGAACACCTACCGATCCAGAAGATACCCACTCCTATCAAGACCCTGGAGAGGTGCATTGCCGAGCCGCGCAGGGTCGGGCTGAGATTCAACGGAAGGGTCGTTCAGCCAGCGTTGGTTGCGCTTTAC
>Ga0315545_1005276_pt1 | contig 10421 bp, 7 predicted proteins | sample SalMarSW160210MG_FD_203096 | JGI IMG/M metagenome (GOLD analysis project Ga0315545, IMG submission 203096) | Salt marsh sediment microbial communities from the Plum Island Ecosystem LTER, Massachusetts, United States - Salt Marsh Sediment SW1602-10 ...
TCTGAGAGGCAGGTTGGCATGACGGGCGCATACTGTCATGCCGGACTTGATAAGCCTGCCCCGTACTTGATACGGGGGCATCCAGAGGATTGGCAGGATTTGTATACAACCATTATTTGACTGGATTCCCGGGCCCTGCCCTGGACCCCGATCCAGGGTTCGCCGGAATGACGGACACAGGTTCCGACGCTACGAACGGTCTACGCGTTCCCATCGTTAACGTCGGGCGCAAGACCCGACGCTACGAACGGTCTGACAACTGATTCCTGCTTCTAACTTGATTCCTCAAGGAGCAGCCTGAGATGGGGTCTGTGTCCGTCGTACCGCATGAGCCAAGGGAAGAAGTGACTGTGGAACTTAAACGGAGAGAAACTAGACGAGAGAGTGTGCCTCATAGTACACCGCGGACAGCCAAGGGGTGGGTTAAAAACTAAACGGTGAAAGGGTCAATTTCTAAGCGTTGCCAACAACCTCACCATTTATCTGGATCGGGGCATCCAATACCTATAGCAGAGACTTGCCTAAATCATTCATCTTACGGAATGGTACTCTAGTTATTAATGGTTCTTTTATTTGTATGGACTTAATAGTCCATATATATTATACTGTCTAATATAGTTGGACTATTATCGAAATAAGGTAGAGTCGAAATGAATAAAGAAGAAAATATAGAAAAAATCTTAGGGTTTATGCACTATCTTATGCATTCAATAAGAGTTCAAGATTATCGTCCCTGGGTGCAACTAGAACTGACTAAAGAGCAACTACGGGTAATTTTTCTACTCTTTCACAAAGGACAGTCGTCACCAGGAGAAATTGCTCTAGCCTTCGGTGTGCCAAAGGCGAATGTAACAAGTGTGATTAACCGGCTTGTAAATAAGAGATTAGTAAGTCGATACGAAGATCCCAGTGACCGAAGACGGTATGTCCTTTCGCTTACTGATGAGGGTAAAAGTCACGTAGTGCGACTTAGAGAGATTAGGATTGCCGCCATAACACGAGTACTAGAACGAATGTCCGATGAAGCCTTGGATTCTTTGGTTGAAGGACTTGGGGCGCTAACTAAAACATTGGAAGAGGAAGGACAAGCAAATGGAAGTGATTAAATCAAGAAAGTTGGTGAAAAGATTCGGTAACCTAGAAGCGGTGAAGGATGTTTCCTTTGAAGTAAGGGAGAGGGAGGTATTTGGTCTTCTAGGTCCAAACGGTGCCGGTAAGACAACCATTATTAACATGTTGTGTACGCTACTTACACCCACTGAAGGTGAAGCAACTGTAAATGGTTTCGATGTAGTGAAAGAACGAAATCAGGTCCGGGAATCAATTGGCCTTGTTTTTCAAGAGCCAGCGTTGGATGAATATCTGACGGCAGAACAAAATCTGCGCTTCCATGCATACGCTTATGGCATCCGTAAGGAAATCTTCGAGCAGCGCTTAGAGGAACTGCTGGAAATGATGGAGCTATGGGATAGGCGGAAAGGGAAGATTAGCAAATATTCCGGTGGTATGAAACGGCGATTGGAGATTGTACGTGGACTGCTCCACTGTCCAAAGGTACTTTTTCTAGATGAGCCCAGCTTAGGGCTTGATCCGCAGACTAGACATCGTATCTGGGACTATATATTAGATTTACGAAAACGAGAAGACCTGACTATATTTATGACCACACATTATATGGAAGAAGCCGAGAACTGCGACCGTATTGCCATTATGGACTACGGCCAGCTTGTGGCCCTAGATACCCCGGATAAACTTAAGGATGCTTTTGGCGGCGATGTGATATCTATAAGGACGGAGGATAATGAGGAAGCGATACGCTCACTGAAAGAGCAATATAAGGTTCGGCCGAGCCAACAGAACGATACGGTTAGCTTCACCGTTCACCGTGGTGAGGAATTCTTGCCGGGCTTTGTTTCTAGCTTCTCGCCACATCTTCTTTCTATAGGTCTACGCCGACCTACCCTGGAAGACGTTTTCCTCAGACTCACCGGCCATGCTATTAGAGAGCAGGAAGCAGACTCTTTGCAGCATCTAAGAATAATGAGAAGAATGAGAGGTCATTAAGGACAAATGGCAAAGATATTTCGTTCAATATGGGTTATAGCATATCGGGAGTTTGTGCACTTTATACAGGACCGTTCACGGATGTTTTCCTCATTCAGCATGCCAATTCTATTTCTGGTGATATTTGGTGCCGGCTTTGGCAAACTAATCGGTCAGATGGTGCCGGGGGTAAATTATATACAGTTTATGTATCCGGGTATTCTAGCCATGACGGTGGTGATGACCTCTGTAATGTCCGGGGTATCAATAGTCTGGGACAGGGAGTTTGGTTTCCTTAAGGAGGTGCTGGTTTCACCCTTAAACCGGAGTGGGATACTGGTGGGTAAAGCCGTGGGCGCAGCTGGCATTGCTGTAATGCAGGGCGTAATAATGCTCGCGATAGCTCCCTTTGTGGGCGTTTCTCTTGACTGGGAGATAGTGCTGAGCTTAATACCACTGCTACTTATCCTTTCTAGCTGCCTTTCCGGGCTTGGCCTCTTAATCGGCGCCCGCATGCGTTCTCAGCAAGGTTTCCAGCTTATCATGCAGCTTGTAATCTTCCCTATGATGTTCCTCTCTGGTATCTTTTTTCCGCTAACTGGTATGGCTACCTGGCTTGAGGTGCTTTCTAAAATTAATCCGGTTACCTACGGAATTGATGCCATCCGGCAGGTCTTTTTAGGTAGCAAGGTTGCTGGGGCGATAATATTTGGCCATACAATGAGTATTGTGGAGTCGGCACTACTGGTTATGGGCATAGGCTTTTTATTACTCACCGTGGCTATTTGGGTGTTCAACAAGCAAGAGTAGATAAAACCTGATTTAATGTTCCGTTTTGAACAATATGACGTGGAGTCATGGGGTCTACCATCCATCCAACTGGGGGTCAACATACCAATCAATGGCGTAACCAAGGCAAATTGACCGACGCTATTTTCGGTGCTAAGCTGGTATCCTAAAATACAAACAGTTGACTGCGTAGACTGCGTAGAAGGAATGGCCTTCTGCAAAGCTAAGCAGTCAACAGATTGGAGAGGAACGTATGATCCTTGATGAAGACCGTTTCTTGAAGATCTCTTCAAAGTCTTGCAACCCAAAGTGTCGTTTGGAGGTTTAGGATGAGACACAAACAAGTATTGAGTGTTGTGCTGGTTTTGGGGCTGGCACTTATTGTACCAACTGTGTATACCGAGGGGAATAAGACAGGTCTGTCCGAAACTCAGATCACCATCGACGGTCGTGGGGAAGACTGGGTTGGGCGATCTGTATTGTACGTGGACCCGGCCGGGGATGCCGAAACAGGCTTTCTCGATCTCACAACAGGGTATGCCTTTGTCAACCAGGACGCACTGTATCTGCTAATAGACACAGTGAATCCACGTGCGCCCTTCGTGCAGCTTGCCATATTCATCAAGGCAGACCATAAGTCGCTGTATCTCCAGTGGAACCCAGGACAGGCTCTGGGCGATCTGGCTGACATGACGACAGGCTTTGAATACATCGGCCCGGTAAATCGCTCCAGCTTCGCCTTGGGTCCTGCGCTAGAAGTGCGGATAGATCTACGAGACCTGGGATCTCCTGAACGTGTAAACCTAAACAGGATTACGGTGATGGTAGGTGAGTGCTGCGAACAGCCTGCGTGGCATGAGGCCGATGTGTGGCAACCTACTCGTCCAATACCAGTGGTTGACGAGATTGACGCCCCTTTGAGCCTGCGAACTGAGCGTCCCGGCCACGTGATTATGGCCGCCGGAGATGTCAAAGCCGATTACCTCTACCGCGGCTTCATACAGATCCCAGGGAAGATTGCGTGGGGCCCGGACGGACACCTCTACGTTGCCGATCAGCTGGGTCACCATGTGGTGCGGCTCTCTCCGAATGGGACCATGAGTGATCTAGGGACATGGCGAAACCCCAGCATGTGGAACGACGACGGTCCAAGAGGCATTGCCTTTGATTCAAAGGGAAATCTCTATGTGAACAATCACGCAGGAGGTCTCTATGCCATTGGCCCGGATGGCAGCGCGGAAGCACTGCCGGGCATTCGCGGACAACCAGTAGGCGCCATCACCTTCAGCTCAGACAACGAGCTTTACTACACCGACATGGGTGGAGGCAGGGTATTTAAGATAGGAACGGATGGCCAATCCCAGATCGTCGCACGGGGGATAGAGCGTGCCTTCGATCTGGTATTTGGGCCAAACGGAGTGCTTTACGTGAGTCAACACAGCCTTGATCGAGTGGTAAAAGTGGATACGGTGACCGGCGTCGTCAAACATTTCTTCTCCGATGCAATTAGTGGCTCTCAGATTTACCTTGCAGTAGATAGCGAGGGCGATCTGTGGGTCCGGGGATGCAACACACTCTATCAGCTTGCACCAGATGGCACCCAGAAACCGTTTTATGTTAATGGTAAGAGATACTCCGGTAACGCATTTGAGCTGGACATACAAACACCGGGAGGAATCACCTTTGATGATGAAGGCCGCCTATGGATCACCTCCTATAATTCCAGCATACGATACCTGGAACCACTAATGCCGGGCGAGGACAGCCTAGGGATGACTATGACAGTGATAGCTCCGGGCTTCGCCCCTGGGTTCAATGCAGCAGATTTGGAGATCACTCGTGATGGCACCCTATACGTTTACAACAATAACCCTTCCCCCGGAGAGCTATGGCGGATTAGCCCTGAGGGACAGGTCGAAGTTCTTCTTTACCTCCAGCAACGGGGGAATATTGGCATGGCGCTGGATGATAAAGGGAGACTTTATCTAGGGCTGCTCAACGGAGAGATAGCTTGGCTGGACACTAATGGAGAACTTCGACACTATGCCTGGCTACATTCATCGAGCATGACTTTCGCTGCAGATGGATATCTCTATGCTGTTAGTGGCAAGGGTGATGAACCGAAATCGATTGTGCGCATTCTCGGAAGAGACAATTACAGCACCCTCATTACCCAAATTGATGGCAGGTCACTAGGACCAGAATCCGTATATGTAGATGCTGCGCCCGGTGAGGGATTGTATATTTACGATGAGTCGCATAAGATAATTTACTTTGTTAATTTCGATGGGCGAGCTAATGTCTTTGCGGATATCCCATTGATACACAAGACGTGTGGACCCGCGCCTATGGCAGTGTCACCTGAAGGAGACGTTTTCATTAACGCGAACGCCGCACCATATCCTTATGGTTATTCACTCCTCCGGATTGATCCCGATGGAAACTATGAAACCTATGCCAGAGAAATCTATGGTGACCCCTTGGGAGCAGTTGTCAGTCCTGATGGACGTTGGCTGTACATCGCGGAAAACGGAGCAATTGACAAGATTTACATTACGCGGAGGGACTAACAAGGTTTCCAGGCTAGCGAGTCTTAAGCCGGTAGTCTCCTAGCATTCCTGACACACAAGGGCGACAGGCCAGTTCTTCTTAGAGTTAAGCGGGTTGAACTGATGCAGCTGATCCTAAACGAGCGTGGAAGACGCTATCGGTTGGTAGTGAAGAATACTCTAATGGAGTCTATGTGGGCGATCATAGGACATTCGTCTTGACGTACTTGTAGACATGAAGGCCTATTGAAAAGGTTATCATAGCGACTTTGTGTGTATCGGACGGTTGTTGACACAAGGGAACCTAGGTCACCATTTAGAGAGCTGTCTTCTACTCCAAAACTACTTGGCTCGGCGAAGTCTAGGGGACTGGACATGCAATGTTCATCTGCAAGTACTGTTACCCATAGATCTCCGCGATGGCTGTGAACTCGAGTGACACAGACCTTATCTCAGGCTGCTGCTTGAGGAATCAAGTTAGAAGCAGGTACCGGGTATTAGGTACCAGGTACTAGGTATCAAAAGGAAAGGAAGCTTTTAGCTTTCAGCGGTCAGTCAGCTGCCAGCAAAGGAGGCTATCAGCTATCGATTGTACGTGTTCAGTTCTGGCTCCTTTGTCTTTCACTGTCTTTCGACTCCCGACTCTGGACTCCCGACTATGGACTGGCTTTCTGTTACTCATCACGATTTAGGGGTATGCATTCTCGGAACTCCCCGAGATATGTTGTCTTGCAGGACGCGAGCCCGACGGCCTTTCTCAGCTGTTGACAGACAAATGTCATAGATATAGTATCGCCAATAAGAGCAGTGAAGGTAAGGATGCTTCATTGCGAGTTGAAATGGGAAATCCCGGACTAAAAAAGATGAAAATGAAAGCAGCAAAAAGAATTGAAAAGGTCCAGTTAGTTCTTCCTCCGCCAAGGAGACCAGATACGTGTATAACCAAATTTGCAGGATGGCCTCAGCCTCTTGTGCGCCACGCTCGGCAGATTATCTTCCAGCTGGCTGAGGTGGCCATGTCCAGTGACCTGTTTGCCACTATCCTAGAGGGCCTAATTCGGCTACGTCCGCCAAGGAGACTAGATACGTATATAGCTAAATTTGCAAGATGGCCTCAGCCTCTGGGCATTCTATCTGTAGGGACTTATGTCAAGCATTATAATCCTGGTGTTGAGGTAGAGATTCTTGACGGAAACAATGTCCTGACTCTGGATGAAGTGAAGAGCAGGATTGATGCAGATCTTGTCGGAATATCAGCAACTGCAGTGGGTTATGACCATGCCATTGAAGTAGCTAAGGTTGCGAAGGAAAGAGGTGCAAGAGTAATCTTGGGAGGAGCTGCTGCAACTCCGCTTGCTAGGGAGATCTTAAGATACTATGACTTTGTAGATGCTGTAATCAGATATGATGGTGAGCTCGCTTTCTCAGAGTATGTTGCAGCTGTACCACTAGGTTCAATAGAGAATCTTGTCTATCGCGACAATCATGAGATCAAGGAAAACCCTATAAAATTACCATGTCTTGATGAGCTTCCAGTACCAGACAGGGATCTTCTGGACATGGAAGTGTATTTTAAGAACAGTAAAGATCCAGAGTATCCGATCTGTGATCCATTTAAGAGACCTATGAACATTTATTCCCAGAAAGGATGCATGTGGCGCTCACAAGAAAAGGGTGGTTGTGTATTCTGCTCAGTTCCTTATTATGATCTACGGCTTAGAGAGCCTAAGCTTGTCTGGGATGAGATCTCATCCTTGGTCGAGAAATACCAGACAGATTTCATCTGGGACCCGTCTGATAACCTTGTAGGAGACAAAGAGTGGTTCAAGGCTTTCTGTGCGGCAAAACCAAATGGACTGAAGATCCATTACACCAATTATGTTGATGCCGAAGACATAGATGAGGAGGTTGCTAAGCTGCTTGCTGAGTCTGGCTGTGTTAGTGTCTTTGTTGGTATGGAATCAGGCGATCCTAAAATGTTGGAAAGCATGAATAAGAGAGCAACGCTCGAGGATAATATGAGAGCTATGGAGTTGTTGCAGAAATACAGGATTGGTGTAACAGCTGGTGTTGTAGTTGGAGTACAGGGTGAGAGCAAAGAAAGCCTGAAAAGGACAGTTGAATTTCTAAAGAAACTTACAGAATTTGATAACTTTGACAGGTTTGAGTGGGGGAGCTTGATACCTTTTCCTGGCTCTAAGGCAAACAGAATGCTGCGAGAGCATCCTGATCTTAAGGAGAAATACAAGGATTTTGGCAATGAAAAGTACCTGTTTCAGTTGGTATGCATGATACAGGACTGGAACAGGTATTATTGTGAGATAGACTTCAATGACATTCTGGAATTGCAGGATAGGGTGGTTCAAGAGATCCTGGTGCCTTATGAGATGACCATGTTCCAGAGACGCTCATGGTCTGGCACACCTGCCAAGGTGTTTCGAGTATAGATCAACGGATTTGGGACCAAGAGGTAAATCGACGCACAAGGTATTCCCCATTTAAGGGAAGATGTGTTGCCTCTTTGAGGGTAACCACAGAAATGACACTCTAGGGGGTCTGGGGTCTACCATTGTATTTTACACAGGGCAGGCCCTGTAGAAGTATAAGTACTAAAGTCACTTCACAGGGCAGGCCCTGTAGAAGTATAAGTACTAAAGTCACTTCACAGGGCAAGCCCTGTAGAAGTATAAGTACTAAAGTCACTTCATAGGGCAAGCAGGGCAGGCATGCCCCTGTTGTGTAGAATATCTAGGCGGGTCCGCAGGCCTGCAATAAGGTACTGGTTGGCTGTGAAATGTATTTGCTCACAGCTAACCGGGTGAAATGCTGAGCTGCTGCTTTACCTAGTCTAACGTAAACGGTGGATACTCATCCGTCGTCAGCAGAACCATGTATGCCGCGACTCTCAGGTGCCAGCGGAACACGCCAACCACAAAGTCGAACAGGTTCTTCGGATACCGCCCCGCAAACAGAATCGCAAACCAGGCAATGATCACGACGACAACCGTGGCAACGTCGAGGAACCACAGCGCGATGTAGTGGGGAATAGCCAGGAACCACTTCACCAATGGCATCCACTGGCTGAGCTCCATCTTGACGTTCGGATAGGAAATCCTCAGGTCGACCGCCTGTTCGTCGTCTGTCGACGGATAGATGTCCGTAAGCAGTGCGAGGTAGGCGGCCACTCGGGTCACGAACTTGGCCAGTGCCAGGTTCCAGTCGAACCACCACCGGGGATACTTTCGCTGGAACACGATAAGCAACACCGTGGGCAGGACAACGAACGCCGCGAACCACGGACTCTCGAACTTCCACGGCCCTCCCCACCACACAAATCCGGCTCCGCCTAGGAGTGAGACAACGATCAGGATGGGAATCGCAACAATGGGTCTAAAAAAGGTCGTCAATCTATCTAGATTTCTCTTGGTGTAGCGGATGGATAGGGTTGCCGGATAGTCGACAGACAAGGAGCCATCCTGCTGTGGCACTTGGGGATACGATCGCTTACGTACGGCCATGACAATCATGAACACAGCGACGAGCAGGAACACAATCCCGCCCACAAGCAGGCCGATGGCGATCCCTCGTACCAGAGGGAGCTTTGCCCCCAGTCTCACTTCAGCATTAATCCCCACGGAGCTGTCCTCGTTCATAAGTACAAGGACGAAGCTTCCCTCTTCGATGGTCCACGTCAGTGTCTGCGTCCCAGGGCCATGAACGGAAGTTACCCAGAAGTCCTGAGAGAGGGGATCGGCGGGGAGAATGGCTCCCGCGAAGCGACGGTACTCTAATCGTTCCCCTCGTCGCTGGCTGAACTTGATGTCGGTGATCTCATCGCGGGAAACCCCAGCCAGATAGCCAGCCGTGTCTTCCGCATCGGCAATGCCGATAAAGACACCCTTTCCCGGCTCGTCATTCGTGACTGTTAACCGCATATTCACCAGCCGACTCCAGTCCAGCATCCACGCTACGCCAAGATGGATGTCGGCAGGTTGAGTAGTGATGGCGACCGCGTCTCGGTCAATCTCGATAGGACCAGATGTGTAGAAGTCTTCGGCATCCTTGAACGTGCTCTCCGCCCAAAACAGAACTCCACTGCCAGCTAGAAGGACCAGTGCAACGATCACAAACAGTGACCCGAAGACCAACAGCACTACTCTTCCTCCCTTGATCATCGTACCTCCTAACAGGACTTGTCGATGCGATGTATTCTATCGAAGTCAATTTCCGAAAGCAACCGGAACCTGATCGTTAGTAGTCATCCGAACAAAGCTTAACCATGGATGGACACGGATGAAGAGAGTTTATTGAGTTTATTGAGTTCGTTGGGTTGAAAAGATAGTCGAGAGTCTAGAGCCGGCAGTCGAGAAGCAGTCGACAGCCAAAACCAGTTGAATAGTTAAACTGAAGTTCCCCGCGATTTTGGGCCCAAAATCGGTAGTTAATGCTGATGAAATCGAGCATTGAGCAAGAAAGCGTTTTCGATTTTGTAGACAGTGAAGTGTCCGTTTTAGTTGACATCGAGCCTGACAACCTAGCATACTTGTTGTTGCTGGGATGAGGTTCTAATGCGTTCCTAACCTGTGGAATCTGAGTGTAGACAGAACACTGCAGTATGATTATCGCTCAACTGCCCATGCCAACAAATCTTCCGTCACTTTGCACCCAGGAACTTCACGTTAAATGGGAAAAGCAAACAACCCAAAAGACCAGAGTTGTGCTTGTGTAGCGTCGTAGCTTGTCTGCGACGTTGCCTTTAACGTCGGACACAGGTTCCAACGCTACGAACGGTCTACGTATTGTGGGGATCTGTCTGCCGTAGCATTCTGAGAGGCAGGTTGGAATGACGGGCGCATACTGTCATGCCGGACCTGATAAGCCTGCCCCGTACTTGATACGGGGGCATCCAGAGGATTGGCAGGATTTGTATACAACCATTATTTATCTGGTAGGAGGTAGCCCGCAGGCCACCCCCTCCCAACAGAACGGTACGTACCGGCCAGGTATACCGCTCCTCGATCAGTGACCGAACCGATTAGG
>Ga0315545_1005278_pt1 | contig 10418 bp, 9 predicted proteins | sample SalMarSW160210MG_FD_203096 | JGI IMG/M metagenome (GOLD analysis project Ga0315545, IMG submission 203096) | Salt marsh sediment microbial communities from the Plum Island Ecosystem LTER, Massachusetts, United States - Salt Marsh Sediment SW1602-10 ...
CGCTTCGGCTGTCAATCATCCGGATGACGGCCTGCACGAACAGGATACCGAACTGAACCGTCAGCAGAGCGCTGCCCAGGACCATGACAAAACGGGACGGATAGGTGGGAACGCGGAGTTGGATCCCCTCGAATTCTCTTACGGCCCAGGATTTGACTGCTTCCTCCCAGCCGTAGTAGGCCATGAGAGTGAAGAGTGCCATTCCCAAGAGACTGCCGATGGCGGTAAACAGCGCAGCCACCCGTACGGGCAGGCGCCGGACGAGAACGGTCGTTCGTATATGGCCGTCCTTGCGCAGCGTATAGGTCACTCCCAGGAATACTATGGGCAGGATCGCTGTTTTTACCAGCTCGGTGGTCCCCGGAATCGGCTGGTTGAAAATAAAACGCCCGACGACGTCGCCGAAGATCCAGATCGCCGTAAGGAAGATCAACACCACCGAAATATAGTTCAGCACAACGAGGAGGCCGTCGTACAGGGAACTCAAAAACGCCAATGCTCGCTTCATCCGCTCTCCTAAAGCCTGAGGGACGGCAGGAGCCGTCCCTCAGGCAACTTTATATCTCTGATAGTACCGGCTGTCAATCTAGGCGAATGTTACGGAAACACGTATCCCGCTTCTTCCAGAGCTTTGAGATAGGCCTTCAGGATTTCGCTTCCCGGATAGCCGTTCGCATCGGCCTTGCGGGCGGCCGCCTCGCCGACTTTGGCGTCATACAGGATATGCGCCCAGCGCTGCCTTTCTTTCGCGGAGAGTTCGGTTATGGTGCATCCGGCTTCCCGCATGATCCCGTACGCCTTGTCCAGATCCTCCATCTCCCGCCGATACAGATCCTGGGTGTACTCGTAGCCGACCTCGTCCATGATCTTCTGAACCTCCGCCGGCAGGGAGTTCCAAGTGTCCAGATTGATGGTGAGGTAGCCGTTGACGAAGGATCCGAAGCCAACCTTGGTTACGTAGGGAGCAACCTCGTACACCTTGAAGGTCGTGGCTACGTCCGCCGGGATGGCCCAGCCCTCGTATACCCCGGTGTCGATCGAGGTGTATGCATCCGAGAAGGTGGATTGCACTCCCACCGCCCCGAGCGCCTGAAGCCAGGGGATCATGGATCCACCGTGGGCGATTTTCCGACCCTGAAGATCCTCCAGGGTCTTGATCGGAAAGTTGGTGACCAGTTCGAAGCTGGTGGCCATATTGAACGCCCGGCCCAGCTGCCTCTGGTTGTAGCGGGCGAACACCTCGTCAAAGACCGGGAACTTGTCCATGATCGCTTCGTTTGCCGCCACCACATCCTGCAGGTTGGGGCTGGTGAAGGGCGGCCACCAGTTGAAGTTATGGATCTCCAGTTTGGCCTGCTCGAAAACGTTGTTGGTCAGACCGACATCAGCGGTTCCGCTCTCAACGGCTTCCAGGACCTCCCCCAGCTTGGCCAGGGATCCGCCGTAGTAGCCGTTGCATTCGAGCTCGTACCCGCTGGTTTCCTCCAGGACTCGCCGGGTGATCTCCGGAATGTAGAAATCCTCGATCGCTTTGACCCAGGAGGCGGCCGCGTAGGGATGACCGGCGGTAAACCGCAGTTTGATGACCTTGCGACCCGTGCTCTCCCCAGCCTGACCGCCCGCCCAGAGGGCGTGGCCGGTCAGCAGCACCAGAACGACCGCGATCGCGACGATCAATCCCAATCGCTTCTGCCCGTTTGTTCTTCGCATATTCAGCTCCTTTGTTTATGGAATTTTACTCATCCAACGATGAGCCTTGTCTTCTACCAAAAAGTGATGGTTGCCTGATCGGCTATCGGCTGATCGGCATCGAGTACGCCTTTGGGTACGGATCCCTTGGCACCGTAATAGATCATCGTATTGAGGGTGAGCTTTCCCGTCCGGGAATCGAGAAACATTTCGGTAAAGCCGCCGTAAACATCATCCAATTCCCGGATCAACTCACGAAGGGTTCCCGCGTCCGTCTCGAATTGTTCATTCAGCTTGCTCGTAATCGGATAAACCGCTGCCACATAACGCAATTCCAGCTTTTTCATCCCTTCACCTCGATTCCGTTCGCTTCCAGGTCGGCAATCGTGTCGGTCAGCCCAAGCTCCTCGAGCTTGGGGCGGGTGGGAACACTGCTCTGCGGATCCCAACCATTCGCCGTGTAATATTCGTCGAGCATACCGTCAAGGGTAACCTGATCGATCTTCTTGTAGCCGAAATGAGGAACATCTTCATTGGCCATACGGTACGGCACGTGGTCGTCCTTGCGGGAAAAGCCTTCCCGGACATTGAACAGCCGGTCCATATTCATCAGACGTTCCCCCGTCTTTACGAACTCCTGATAATCGAGCTCGATTCCGGTAGCCGCCTCGAAAAGCTTCCACCACGGACGCAGATCCAGACCCAGGGTGTCCCGGACAAGAAAGACGCAGCTCGGCAGTGCTTCCACGACCGCCCTGCTTATGGTGAACCAGCGTAACAGCTCGCCCTTCTGTTTCGGGTTACGGGTATCAAAGGCCAGCTTCAGATCCAAATCGATGCCGAGCTCGTGCAGTTCCTCCTTGCTGATAATCGAGGGGTTCGGCGGATAGGGCGGATACCAGCGGGTATGATCGGGCCCCACTTCGCTGACCGCGATTCCCAGCCCCACCATCAAAAGATTGCGTTCCGCTATGGCTTCCAGCTCCTGACCTTTTACGGTCAGGCAGTACTTGTAGGAATCCTTCCCGATCCGTTTGGATGCTTCCCAACAGCCCAATGCCAGCAGCTCGCCGAAGCCTTCCTTTCGCACGATCTTGTCCAGCAGATCAATCAGGGCCTGGTGATCGGTCATCCCGAAACGCAGTTCCAGCCCGTCGGTGTCGGCGGTTGTGAGAATGCCTTTTTCGAAGCACTCCATGGCCCAGGAGAGAGTGAAGCCAACGTGGAAGATGTCCAGTCCATACTGATTGCACAATCCTGAGAGGATGAGCATCAAGTCCAGATCGCCGTTGTCGATCGCCGAACCGAGAGCAACCGGTTGACCCGCCCAGTAGTTGCCGCCCGTGAAGCCCGCATTCTCTCCCTTGTCGATCCGGAAATTTTTCTTGCACGCCGGCCAGGGGCAGTTGAAGCAGGATTGGGCACGGCTCACGTAGTCGTTCATGAAGTGTTCCGATGAAATTGCCGCGGCCTTTTCGCTGTCCCACGACATCATCTGGGCATTGTTCGTCATCAGGTTGCCGAGATCGGGAAACAGCCGGGAGAGTACCGGCGCGCCGTAGGTAGACCAGACGGGAGTCCACATGTCGCGGGAGGTACGCAGGTTCAGCAAGCGACGGAATCCCTTGTAGGCATCGATAAAGGCATCATAGTCGTGGGGCTTGATGCCGCCGTGCCCCCGAACCGTGATTGCCTTCAATTTTTTGGCGCCCATGACCTCGCCGCCGCCGGCGCGCCCGCCCGTAGAATCGCGGCCGCTGAAGACCATGGCCGAATGCACCAGGTTTTCACCGGCCGGTCCGATGTAGAGGAACTGCGTATCCGGGTCCGGGAGCTGTTCACGCAGCAGATCATCGGTCTGGTAGGTGGTTTTTCCCCACAGGTGGCCTGCATCCCGAATTTCTACGCGGTCGTCCTCTATAAACAGATAAACCGGCTTGTCCGAACAGCCACGCACGGCGATGTACTCGTAGCCGGCACGCCGCAGTTCCGGCCCAAGGAAGCCCCCGACGCTGCCCTCACCGATACAGCCGCGGGGCGATTTTGTGGCGATAGAGAGACGACCCATGCCGACGGGCAGCCCGTCCATGGGCCCGGTGCCGATGTAGAGTACGTTTTCCGGTCCGTAGGGATCGGTTCCCCGATGGACCTCGTCGTAAAGGAGTCTGCCGGTGACTCCCCGTGCCCCCAGATATTTCCCCGTCCACTCGCGGGGAAGATCCTCCACCCCGATGGCTCCCGTTGACAGATCGACCCGCAGCATCCGTTGTTGTGCGTTGTCCCGAACGTTCACACCACTTCTCCTTCCGCAGATCGCGCTCGCTTCTCACCGGGCCTCCGCCAGGGAAATGGCCATATCCAGGGCGCTACTACCTTGAAAATGCTGTGCGCGCTGCGCGCGGCTTCGTATTCCTGTCGAACTTGAACAGCCCGCTCCTGCTCGGCAAAGATCAAAGCGCCTGTGGGGCAGACGCGCACGCAGGTTGGAGAACCGTCCTCGTATATCGGACGCACGCAACGGCCGTCGCAGTGCACCATTGGCACCGATTTCTCGCCCCCCGGGACCTTGAGCACCCGTATCCGGCCGGACTGGGGACCGAAAATCCCTTTTGAAAGGGAACCGCAGAATGATTCACACAAACGGCAGCCGTTACACAGTTCCTCGACCACATAGATACGTTTCACTGTGGATTCCTCACTCGGCTTCTGTAATAGGTCTGTCTCCATCTTATCAGATCTACTGTGGCACGCAATCGAACAAACGACATCTTTATTCGAAATATGGACAAATGAAAGAATAACCCGTACAATACAGGGCGTGGAAAAAAAGATCAGCGCTTCGATGCAGCAGCATCGGGATGATTTCGGGATCGATCACCGCCTCATCTCCGCCTTCACCCGCACCGGGTTGTGGGACCACGATCCGGCTGTGCATCTGAACATCCACTCCTCCCACCAGATCATCGCCGTGATAAGCGGGATGATCCTGATCGAAGATGGGAAGGAGAAACGTCCCCTGTACCGTAAGATGGCCGCCTTCATTCCCGGTGGGAAGCCCCATCGGGCGACCACGTTGCAGGAAAGTATCGGCGTTCTCTGCCACTCGCTTTTCATCAACCCGGCTCTGATACCCTGGGCGGATGATCGTATTCACCTATTCGAAACCAGCGAGTTGTGTCAGGCTCTGCTCAAAAAGATGAACGAGCACAACCTGGAAGACATCTCCGGAGGAATCATGGGCAGCTGCCTGAATCTGTTCCTAACCCTGCTGCCGAGCGAGCTGGCCAACCACGCCGACAAGATTCGCCTGCCGGAGGCCAAAAGCGAGCGCAATCGTCGCATCGTCGGTTTCCTTCAGGCCAACTACATGAATAAAATCAGACTGGTTCATCTCACCCGCGCGACTGCCCTGTCGGTGCGGCAGATCTGCCGCTGCTTCAAGGCCGAGATGAGGATGAGCGTCATGGAGTATTTGAGGCTGCTCCGCCTGCTCCACGCCTCTCATCACCTCTTCGATCAGCAGAAGAAAGTTATCGACGTGGCCTACGACTGCGGATATGACTCTGTGTCGACATTCTATCAGGAGTTCAAGCGGTATTTCGGGCTCTCCCCCAATCAATTTCGGGATCGAACCGTCGGAGAGCCTGTTTAAGCCTAACCTTTCCGAGCGGTCTAAATCGCGCAGACGGACTGGGACAGCGCCACGATCGGTACGGTGGCGGAGAAGGCCCCGCCTATGTGGGTGCCCCCATCCCCCGCTTCATAGCCCTGCTTCAACGTCGCCATGCGGATTCACGCCGGCTTTCAGCAGCTGCTCCCGTGATTCGTTCATAGAACTCTAGCCCCTCTCTCTCCTGTTGTTCAACGCTGTCCAGATTCGTTCCGGCGTAAGCGGCAGATCCCGTATCCGTACACCTATTGCCTCTTCCACCGCTGCCCCTATGGCCGGGGCGGTGGCCAGGGTTCCCCCTTCGGCCACGCCTTTGGCACCGTACGGTCCCGGCCCATCGGCGTTTTCGATGTGGATGGACATGAACTGTTCGGGGACATCCTTGGTCGTGGGAATTCGATAATCCAAGGCCCCCAGATTCAGGACGCGACCGGATGAGTCCATTACGTAGTGCTCCATGATCGAGTGGCCCAAAGCCTGAACCGCCGCTCCCTCATCCTGCATGGAAACGTGTTGCGGATTAATCGCCTTGCCCACGTCTCCCACAACGATCATTTTGTGGATCCCGATTTCCCCGGTTTCCTGATCTACCTCCACATCAGCAGCTACGGCCACCACCTCGTAAAAGGCGGGTTGACCTCCGAGGGGATGGCCCTTCAGGTATTCATAGCGGGCCGACCCCACTCCGATCACCTCGCCCTTCACTCTGCCGAATCGGTCCTTGAGAAGCTCCAAGAACGAGCGATCCCCCCCGGGCAGATGAATCGTTCCGGGAGAAATCTGAATCGCTTCCGCCGCCGCGCCGTAGCACTCCGCCGCCAGATCCATGAGCTGCCGCTTGACTTCATCGCAGGCATCGATGATGGCGCTTCCCATCACCACGGTGGAGCGGCTGGCCGAGGTCTGAAGATCGAAAGGAACCGCGCTGGTATCGCCCATGGTTACCACGACCTTGTCCGCCGGGATGCCCAATTCCTCCGAGACGATCTGGGTAAACACGGTTCGGGCGCCCTGCCCCATATCAGAGGTACCCGAGTACACGGTCACACTCCCGTCCAGATGCAGACGGACGATCGAGTAGGAGGCCGCCGTAGTGGGTCCGGCTTTCAGACCCATGGCGATACCCCGTCCGCGCCCCTGAGGCAGCGGCTCACCCCATCCTATCTCCTGCGCCGCCCGCTGTAAGACTTCAGCCCAGTCCCCGTCGGCAGGAGGATCCTTGGGCATGAACACCTCCCCTTTCTTGGGAAGATTCTTGAGGCGGATGGCCACCCTGTCGATTCCGAGCTTCCCGGCCGCCGTATCGATTTGAGACTCGACGGCCCAGTTCTCCTGGGGCGCGCCGAACCCCCTGAACGCCGTGCTCGGGGTGGTGTGGGATAAAACGGCCCGGGCCACGATGCGCACGTTCGGCACCCGGTAGGGACCGGCGGCTACGTAGCTGGCCTTGCTTACCACCCGCCCGGCGATGTCGGCATAGGCGCCGATCAGGTAGTTGGACTCGATATCCTGAAAAACCAGGGTCCCGTCGGATCGAAAACCGCTGCGCACCCGCACCTCCGCGGCCGCCCTCCTGACAGCCTGAAAGGACTCCTCCAGGGTGAGCTCCAGTCGAAGGGGTCTGCCCAAACGCAGGGCAATGTAGGCCAGAAGAGGCTCGAACTTCGGGTGCTGTTTGCCGCCGAAGGCGCCGCCCGGATCCGGGGCGATGATCCGCACCCGGGATAGGGGCAGCCCGACAACCGCGGCGATGGTACGCTGCAGCCCGTAGGGAATCTGAATGGCGCTGTATACGGTGATCCCGTCCATGGTGGGTTCGGCCAGAAATGTAAAAGGCTCGATGGCGAACTGAGTTACGATGGGAAACAGGTAGTTGTTTTCGATCACCTCGTCGGCCGTACAGTTATCCACATCCCCCCAGCCGAAGATCCACTCATCCAGTACGTTCGTGTTCTTGAAAGGGCCGTCGGCGCGCAAACCCGGATCCTGAACCAGCTCCGCCGAAGGGTCCAGAGCCTGGGCAACGCTGCAGATCGCCGCCAGCTCCTCGTAGTCCACCTTCACACGGGAGGCCCCCACCGCCGCGGCATGTTCGCTCTCAGCCGTCACGATCGCCACCGGTTCACCGTGAAACTGGGTCGTGCCGACCGCCAGGAGCGGCCTGTCCTGGTAGGCCGGCCCGAAGCGGGGGATCGGCTTGGGCAGATCGTCGGCGGTCAATACAGCCTGGACCCCTTCGACCTTCAGGGCCTCAGAAACGTCGATGCGCCGGATCCGCGCGTGGGCACAGTCCAGGCGGACGAGCTTGGCATGAAGCATGTTCGGCAATTTGACGTCCGCCACGTACACTTGAGTTCCCAGCACGCGCTGCAGGCCGCCGACCCTGTTGATCGACTTGCCGATTATGGACTCTTTCATTTTTCCGCTCCCGCTTCTGCCTCGGCGGCCGCCCGCACCGCCTCCACGATTCTTCCGTAGCCGGTGCAGCGGCACAGATTTCCCGAAAGGCCGTCCCTGATCTCCTCCTCCGTCGGATGCGGCTTGTTCATCAGCAGATAATGGGCAGCCATGATCATACCCGGTGTGCAGAAGCCGCACTGAACGGCGCCCTTGTCCAGGAAAGCCTGCTGAAGCGCGCCGGGTTTTCCCCCTTCGGCCAGACCCTCAATGGTCAGCACCTCGCCGCCGTCGGCCTCCGCGGCTAGTATGATGCAGGAGTTCACGGCCCTGCCGTTCAGAATCACCGTGCAGGCGCCGCACTCCCCCTCTCCGCAGCACTTCTTGGTTCCGATCAGATCCAGGCGATTGCGGAGCATCTCCAATAATGTCTCGTACGCTTCAACCTCCAGCTGGTGAGACCGTCCATTGACCGTGACGGATATCGAAATCGAATTTTTTGACATGTTCTTCATCCTGCCCGGGCCTTCGGCCGGCGCTCTTGAGCCTGCCGCAGCACTCTGCGACCGATGGTGAGCAGCATGGCCTGCCGGTACTCCCGCCCGGATCGTACGTCCGAGATGGGACTGGTTTTTTCGAGCAGCGATCGCAGCAGCTCATCCTGCCTCGATTGTGGCAGCCGCGCGTCGGCCAACTCCCCTGTTTCATCCCTGGCCAAGACGGGGGTGGGAGCGGCCGCTCCGAATACGAAGGTAGTGAAGCCTTGGGCGTCGATCGCGCAGGCCATGTTGATGGTGGCCAGGTCTACCCCCCTCCGCCGGGTGAGACGCCCGAAGGCCGATCCGAAGGGCGGTTGGGGAACGGGGATGTGAACCGCTACGACCAGCTCCGACGGGCCGCAGAGCGTCTTGCCGGGACCGAGGAAGAAATCCTGGAGGGAAACCTCCCGGGCGGCCGTACCGCCTGACGGCATCGACCGGGCGGTCGTACCCCCCCTCCCGACAATCGTGACCGATGCTCCGTATACCATCAATGGCGGAACCGTATCCGCAGCCGGGGAGGCGTTGCAGACGTTGCCCACCAGGGTAGCCCGGTTTCGAATCTGAATCGAGCCCACGATGGAGGCAGCCTCAACCAGTGCGGGATAGGTTGTCTGGATCAGGTCATGGCAAACAAGATCGGCCAGCACGACCCGGGCACCGATGTTCGTCATTCCCCCTTCGATCTCGATGCGGTCTTCGATGTCCCGCACCCGCTTCAGATCCACGACGGCTTCCGGTTCCGCCTGCCCCTTCTGGATGCGCACCATAAGATCCGTGCCGCCCAGCAGCGGCCTGGCCTGCGCCCCGAAGCGCTCCATGATGAACAGAGCCTCCTCCAGGGTATCCGGCCGCAGGTATTGGTAATTTCTCAATCTTTGAGTCCCTTCACCTTCCGGCTCTGGAGAACAAACAGCTCGCCGTTTTCGTAGGCCCACTCGATGTCCTGGGGATACTGAAAGACGGCTTCGATTTTTTTCCCCAACTCCGCAAGCTCGAAAAGCTGCTCGTCATTCAGGGTGCAGTCGGTCACCATGCTGCCGGTCAGCTCGTACTTCTTGCGACCTATCCCCCTTTCCCTGTCTATGCTCACCATGATGTTCTTGTTCTGAACCCGCTTCTCCTTGATCCGGGGCGGCGTTTCCCGGCTGACGATGAAGTAATCAACGATAGCCTCCCCGGAAACCAAAGATTCTCCCAGACCCCAGTTCGATTCGATCATAAACTCGTCCCTGGCCCCGGTGATCGGGTTGGCAGTGAACATCACCCCCGCGACATCCGCGTTGACCATTCTCTGTACGACCGGGGCGATTACTCCCTTGTCCTGGGGGATGTTCTGCTGATGCCGTCTGTACACGGCCCTGGCTGTGAACAGGGAAGCCCAGCAGCGGCGGATATTCTCGATGATCTGCCCCTCCCCTTTGATGAAGTGGTAGGTATCCATCATCCCGGGAAACGAGGATATGGCGCTGTCTTTCACGGCCACGGATGAACGCACCGCGACGAAGGGATCTTCGCCGGAGGGAGATTTCAGGGCCTGAATCTGTTCTTTGATTTCTTTAAGCAAATCCTCCGGAATCTCGGCTTCCGTGATCATCTCACGGATCGCGGCTGTCTTACGCTCCACGTCACTGTACTGGTCGAAGTTCAAGGTTTCGACGATTCCCGTGATCTTGGACATGAGCTCCCGGGCTTCGAACAGGTAATCCAGGGATTTGCCTGTGACGCAAAAACCGCCCGGTACGTTGAAGCCGCCCCGAATCATTTCCCCCAAATTGGCCGCTTTCCCGCCGGTCTCCTGATACTCCTCCTTTGTCATCTCGTCGAGACGCTTGACATACTGCATCGTTTCCTCCAACCGTTTGTATATTCGTTGATCACAAAGGCTCAGCTCGCACCGGATTCAGCAGGCTTGCTTTTTCATATCGCGAACGCTACATTATCGATAATCGATAGCGTAACATCGATACCGAGCAGTGTCAACCGCCGAACACGTTCGGATGCCGGATCCGGTCCGGGGCAAGACAAGAAATAGTACAGGAAAACGAACAGGAGCAGCAATGGAGCCAACGAGTATCTATGAAGTACTGAATCGCCGACTCGAGGAACCGCGGTTGCGGAAG
>Ga0315545_1005279_pt1 | contig 10414 bp, 7 predicted proteins | sample SalMarSW160210MG_FD_203096 | JGI IMG/M metagenome (GOLD analysis project Ga0315545, IMG submission 203096) | Salt marsh sediment microbial communities from the Plum Island Ecosystem LTER, Massachusetts, United States - Salt Marsh Sediment SW1602-10 ...
GTGAGTTGCTATCCAATAGAGAAATCGTAGGTGAAGGGGCACGGATAACTTCTTTGATTCACGATCAACCACTGCCCCTCCGATCTTCACGCAGGCATGATAGAGAAAGCGCTTGATAAAGCCGGAGTCGCTGATCTTCACCCTGATCTTCGAGGCAAGACTTTCCCAGAACCTGGAGGCTGTAACGATAACGGTCGGCCCTATCTCTCGGAAGTCCTCCTCGATTGTCTCCAGAGTCTCGGGAAAGTTCATGACCATTCCGCCTGACAGGGTTATCCCCATACCCCACATCTGGTCGACTATCCATGCCGGTGGAGTAATCGAGATCCAGTTATCTCCAATACCGATCGGGGCGGTTTCAAGCCATTTTCTGGCCATCTCAAGGAAATTTTCATGGGAAATCATGGTGAGCTTTGGAAGGCCGGTAGTGCCGGATGTCATAATCATCAAGGCTGTCTCACCAGGATTTCCCTTATGCAGCTCATCATCGAAGTAATTCGGATTTTTTCTATCGAAATCACTACCGAGCTCGAGAAGCTCTTGAAAGCTCATAAGCCATGGATCATCGGCGTAAGTCCTCATGCCGGTTGGGTCAATATAGATAATCTTTTTGACGAATGAGAGCTCGTCTTTTACCTCAAGCAGCTTATCGACCTGTTCCTGATCTTCGGCGATTACGAACAGGGCTTGAACACGACCGAGACCAAAGGCGAGTTCCTTGGCTACCGCTGAAGTAAAGAGATTGAGAGTCACTGCCCCAAGGGCCTGGGCCCCGAGTTCGGTAAAGAGCCATTCAGAGTGATTGTTGGTGATGATGCCGATATGTTCGCCCCTTCTGAGCCCCAGTGCCGCGAGTCCCAAGGCCACCTTTTTTGTATACCGGAGATAATCATCCCAGGTATATGCCTGCCATATGCCGAAGTTTTTTTCCCGGACCGCTATCCTCTTTGAACCGAAATCCTTGGCCTGTTTCTCCAGCATCCGCGGCAGCGTGAATTGGGTGAGGGTGGATAGGGTGTGCTCGTCGAGACGTTCTATTTTTTCCAATCCTTAACTCCAACTGCTATGAAGTTATAAGAAGTTTATTGAGTTTGTTGGCATGATATTAGAAATTTATATCTTGTCGTGGCCCATTCTATTTAAAAGTATGTCTTACAATAATTCTAATTGATTGGATGATATGGCGCATTTCTTGTGATCTTTGTCTTGACCGGGGTTTTTTGTTCAACGCTGTATTTGCTCCCCTAACGTTAGAAACAATATAATTAACAATTGACTCTGAAGAGTTTTGAGGAGTAAAGACTTCGGACACACCTTTTTCCTTTAGTCTTAATATCTGCTTTTTCGGAATCGTTCCTCCACAAATGACTAAAACGTCGTTCATCCCTTGTTTTCTGAGCAAATCTATCATTTCCTCAATCTGGCTATAGTTGGAGGCATGGCTACTTATTCCGATCGCATCCGCATCTTCCTGAATAGCCGCCTGGACAATCATCTCCGGCGTCTGATAGGTCCCCAGATATACCACTTCAATACCTGCATTTCTGAGAATGGAAGATATAATAACACCGCCAACGCTATGGTCATCAAGGCCGATCATAGAAATAATAACCTTAATTTTTCTTCTTTTATCCATATCCATCGTATCTTATTCTTAATTGAATTGCTCTGCATGGGTGAGATGCAAATCACTTATTCGAAGTTGAAAAGGCACTCAATCATGTTAAACGGGTCATAACTTAAACCCCGGGCCTGCCGAATCACCCCCATTACCTCACCCGCCGTAGCATAGGCCTTTACGGCTTCAATAATGGACGGCATCAGGTTGTATCTGTCCTCCTTCTTTGCATCCTCATACAGCTGCGACAGGCTTTCTTCGATTGGACCCATATTTCTGGTTTTCTTCCATTCTTCCATGCGTCTCGCTATTTTTTCCGAATCCTCAGGTTTAACTTCTTGAATGGGAATCTCGAAGTCTTCCTCAGGCGGAATGACCAACTTGTTCACACCGATAATCACTCGATCTCCGCTTTCTACCTCTCGGTGCCTTGCCCGCATCGCCTCTTCTACCATATCCTTAATGTATCCGTTCTCTACAGCAGCAATCATCCCCCCCATCTCTTCTATCTTGTTCCAAATCTTATAGGCTTCTTCCTCTACCTTGTTGGTGAGGTATTCAACAAAATAGGAGCCAGCCAGGGGATCCACCACATCCGTTACTCCTGTTTCGTCTGCTACGATGTGCTGGGTATTCAGAGACATCCTTGCGGCCAGTGCCGAGGGCTCCGCATGGGCATTATCCAGAGTTGCATTATCAATGGCCGTGCAGCCACCTATGGCTCCGGCAAGGGTTTCTATAGTGGCTCGTACGATATTATTGAGGGGCTGCTGATAGGTCATGGTACGACCCGATGTGTGAACTGCAATGACCATTTGGCAGGATCTATCCTTTTTGGCCTTGAATTTCTCCTTGGCGAGTTTTGCCCACATCCTACGAAATGCTCTTACCTTAGCGATTTCCTCGAAGAAGCGTGTTCCAATACTTGCAAGCTCATAAGGGAGGGTTGCGACATCGTCAAAATCAAGACCCCGCTCGTTTACCAATAAACCGCAAAGCTCGTTGAGCATCGCCAACTCCACTGCAAGGGCCTGGGCATTATTGGCGCCTGCCTCTCGAAAGTGTTGGCTAACGATAGTTGAACGCATCTTTATCTTTTTTCGTATGGCGTATTCTGACGAATCCAGAAACAGCTTTACATTCAGATCCAAAGGCTGGCAGTCGCTCTGTCCGAAACAATTGGCAAAGGGATAACTCATGGCAGCCCCATGAATTTCATTTAGATTCACACCGTTCTTCTCGGCATAGGTAACAATATAGGCCAACTGTAAAGGAGCAGAAGCACATGTGCTCAGAAGAGTTACAGACTGGCCGGTCATGGGAATGCCATCCATAAGCTCCTCGAATTCAAGCAGGGAGCCACCTGGCCATCCCAAGACACCGGCCTCTTTCCTTCCGATGGGATGATCAGCATCGATGGGCATGGCAAAGGTCCTGTCGCAGATAACACACATCCCCCCCCTCTCACCCATCTCCCTGTATTTCTTAAGGACCTTGTTCGTTTCAACAGAACTCCCCAACCCTGCGGTCATTCTCTGGGTCCAAAGCCGGCTTCGATATCCTCTTGGATAATACCCTCTAGTGTAAGGGTATGTTCCGGGATCACTCAGATCCCTCTCGTAATCAAAGCCTTTAATATCTTCCGGCTTGTAGATCGTCTTTATTTGATGCCCGTAATCGGTCTCTCGTTTCACTTCTCCTCCTTTAATCAGTTTCATACTGCTTATATACAAAAGCCAAGACCGACTGTTTTCAATAGATATTTTCTATGACCGCAAATGATTTGCACAACATGTTGTTATTTAAGAGCAAATTAGATTTGTTTGGTTGCCTTAGCAGTATGCAAATCGATCGAAAAAAGCTATGAACTCAAGAAACATAATAAAATCCATAAACCCTATATTTTCACCGCATCTCCCAGGTAAGCCTTGATTACCTGGGGATGATTCTGTACCATATCCGGGGAACCTTCTGTGATCTTCTTGCCGAAATCCAGTACCACAATCCTTTGAGAAATACTCATCACAACCGACATATCGTGCTCTACGAGGATCATAGTCTGGCCCCATCCCTCGTTCAGCTCAACGAGAAACCGAACCATGTCTTCTTTTTCCTCCAGGGTCATGCCCGCGAAGGGTTCATCCAGAAGAAGGAGCTTCGGTTCCAAAGCCAAGGCCCTTCCGAGCTCAACCCTTTTTCGCAAGCCATAGGGCAGAGAACCAACTGGCTTCTTCCTGATCGCCTGCATCTCAAGGAAATCGATCAGTTCCTCTAAGACCTCGCGGTGGCGAACCTCTGCCCTTTTTACCGACGGAGCGTAGACAGAGGCCTTTGCAACCCCATAGTTGGTGTGGATGTGTCTGGCTAACAGCATATTTGAAAGAACGCTGATACCGGGGAAAAGCTCGATATTTTGAAACGTTCTCCCGATGCCGAGCGAGGTGAGGTGATGGGTTGACAGATGAAAAATATCCTGACCGTTGAAGGTCATGGTGCCCTTTTGGGGCCTGTAGTATCCTGTGATGGAATTCAAAAGGCTGGTCTTGCCGGCCCCGTTTGGACCGATGATTGCTAAAAGCTCCCCAGTCTGCACTGACACATCGACATTGTCGAGGGCGACAACACCCCCGAATTGTAACGAGAGGTTCTTCGCCTCCAGATCAGCCCTGTTTTCCTCGGGTTTTCTGGAGGCGAAGATACTCGGCTGACCGCGAAACGCCTTCATGGGTTATCTCTTCAGCAGTTTGATCCGTTCCTTTCCGGGAGTAAAGAAGTTCGTGAGCGGGGTAAAGGTCTGGTCTTCATGAATCTTCACGATCCGTCCGGTAAATGAGGCGCTGTGGTCGTCTTTGGTGTAAGTAATGTTAGGCATAAGGCCGCCGAAATCCTCATCCCTGAAGGTCTCAAGCGCTTGATTGATGGTTTCGCTATCTATCTCACCGAATTTCTCATGGGCCCTCTGGAATGCCTTTACCATGAGCGCACCAACAACAACGCCTTCCCAATACGAGCAGTCAAATTTCTCTACCGTCTTATAGCGATCCCACAGTGTCTCTATGAGCCTCATGCCCGGATTCCCATCAACGGGGAGGCATCCCGGGAACTCCATATACAACCGATCCCGTATCAGGCCTTTGCCTCTGGGGAAGAAATCCGAATCCGTTGAGGTCCAGGTCCCGAAGAAGGGTACGTCTAAATTAACCCTATCCGCGGCTTGAAGGGCCATGATGATGGAGGAGGGAGTGCATTGCATAAAAACGTATTCCGCTCCAGCCTCCTTGAGCCTGAGACATTCGGTGTTGAGATCAAGGCTTTTCGGAGGGAACTGCTCAATGGCGACTATCTTGATTCCGTGTTTTTGAGCGTATTCCTGGCTCGGGTCATGGATGGACTTCCCATAGGCATTGTTGTAAGTCAGGAGTCCTACCTTTGGTGCATCTCTTCCCGTATGGATGGTGCGGATATACTCCAGGACCGCATAACTATCCATGACGTAGCTTCCAAAGGGCAGATAGGCATAGTCTACCGGAGGCTGGAGGATTCCCTGATAGGTGGAATAATTGATGTTAGGGGTTTTGTATTTCTGGATAACCGGCTTGCACATAATGCCTGAGCCCGCGTCCCATGTGGCGATAATGTCCATCTTATCAGAGGTGCAGAATTTCTTCACGAATTTGATTGCCTCGGGAACCTGATAGGCATGGTCGACAACGGTGAGTTCTATCTTGTTGCCTCCAACCCCTCCCTGTGCCTCATTAATGTACCTGATGTAGTCCTGATGGCCTTTGGCATGGGACTGGCCCCAACTGCATATAGGGCCCGTGAGGTTAATGATGGCACCCGCCTTTATTGGTTTTGCCCATAAAGAAGTGCCAATACCAAAACAAATAAACGCACCGACGAGTAAAAAAATAAATACCTTACGCATCACTACACCCCCTTTGTTAAAGGATTATTGGTTAATGCCTTTTAAATCAAGAGCACCCCTAAAGGTAACATCAAGGCCTTCATGTTACCATCATTGGCCGCGGGAAGAAAATAGTGATAGCATCACCTTATTCTTGTTGAATATGATGATTCTAGTAAATTATCATCAAAGATGAAAGAATTGGTGAAAGAAGGGCCCAGAGCAAAAGAGTTTTCAATGGATCGTTTATATGATGGTATCATATAGGTGATGGTAAATAAGATAACTTGACTTTCCTCTAGTTATATTATAGCTATGTAGTAGCTATAAATTTCGATACTACCTATCTATATAAACTAGTTTTGTCAAGAAGAAAAGTAAAAAATTAGTGCAGGAGGTCAAGGGATGCTTTTAGGGGATATTTTAGCACGGAATGCACGGATGTATGGCAACGAGGTTGCCCTTATCGAGCGGGAGCCGGAAAAAAATAGACGCCTTGAGCTCACCTGGAGGCAATTCGATGAACAGGCCAATAGGTTCGCCAATGCCCTGATTTCCAGGGGCATCAGGAAGGGAGACAAGGTGGTACATCTCATGATGAATTGCATCGAGTGGCTTCCCGCATACTTTGGAATCCTGAGGACCGGTGCGTGGGCGGTGCCGTTGAATTTCAGGTTTTCAGCCGATGATATAGGGCTGTGTGCGGGCATTGCCGGGGGCAAGGTCATGATCTTTGGTGAGGAATTCATAGACAGGATCAATGCCATAAGGAGCGATCTTACAACCGTCAGGGATTATCTTTTTGTGGGGCCGGATGAGCTCAGGCCTGATTATGCCGAACAATATGAAGACGTGTTAAGCAACAGCTCACTGGTGGAACCCGAGGTTGCGGTAGACATTAGCGATGAGGCAGGCCTTTATTTCACCTCTGGGACGACCGGCACCCCGAAGCCGATCCTCTTAACCCATAGAAATCTCGAAGCGGCCTGTATCGTCGAAAATCGGGCTCATAATCAGACACATAAAGACATCTTTCTCTGCATTCCGCCGCTTTACCATACCGGCGCGAAGATGCACTGGTTTGGAAGCTTTATCGTTGGTTCAAGGGCTGTCATTCTCAAGGGGGTGAAACCCCGGTGGATACTGGAGGCGATCTCGGAGGAAGGGGTGACTATTGTGTGGCTGCTGGTGCCATGGGCTCAGGATATTCTCATGGCGATAGAGAGCGGGGATGTGCGGCTTTCAGATTACCAGTTAGATCAATGGAGACTGATGCACATCGGTGCCCAGCCGGTACCGCCGAGCCTGATAAAGAACTGGAAAAAGGTGTTCCCTCATCATGACTATGACACGACCTACGGATTAAGCGAGTCCACGGGGCCGGGATGTGTCCATCTCGGGATGGAAAATATGCATAAGGTGGGCGCTATAGGGGTGCCCGGCTTTGACTGGGAGACCCAGATCGTGGATGAAAACAGGAACCCCGTTGCTCAAGGTGAGGTCGGCGAGCTCATGGTAAAGGGACCGGGGGTGATGAAGGAATATTACACGAACCCAGAGGCAACGGCTCAGACCCTCGATCACGGATGGCTTTTGACCGGGGATATGGCCAGGATGGATGAGGATGGTTTTATCTGGTTGGTTGACAGGAAAAAGGATGTGATTATCACCGGAGGCGAGAATATCTTTCCGGTGGAGATCGAGGAGTTTCTCATGAGCAACAGCAAGGTCCAGGATGCCGCGGTTATCGGCATCCCTGATGAGAGGCTCGGCGAGATCGTGTTGACCATCATCAAGGTAAAGCCGGGAAAGGAAATGACCCTGGAAGAGGCGGAGCAATTCTGCGAACAGCTCCCCCGCTACAAGAGGCCCAGGAGGATCGTCTTTGGAGAGGTGCCTCGGAATCCCACCGGTAAGATCGAGAAGCCAAAACTGAGGGAGCTTTACGGAGGAGGGAAGGAGAGCTTTAAGATCGGATAATACGTGTTTTTTTCACCGATAACCCTGAAGCAGTGTTGACGGGTCATTTGCTGGATGCTAGCTATATCCGTTAATCTAAGAGGAGAGAGGGAACATGCACACATTACTTGAAGATTCGACGGGCAAGGAGATGCTGCTCCTGGGAAACGAGGCGATTGTGAGGGGGGCGATCGAGGCGGGCATCGGCCTCGCGAGCTGCTATCCCGGTACGCCGTCATCGGAGATTCCCGACACCTTTTTTACCCTCTACCAGGAGGCTGGATTCTACTTTGAGTATTCCACCAATGAGAAGGTGGCCCTTGAAGTGGCGGCAGGTGCTGCTGTCTCGGGGGTCCGAAGCATCGTTACCATGAAACACGTGGGGATGAATGTCGCATCCGATGCACTCATGACCATGGCCTATCTGGGTGTGAATGCGGGCATGGTGGTGATCAATGCGGATGATCCCTTTCTGTTCTCAAGCCAGAATGAGCAGGATAACCGGTACTACGCACGGTTATCAGGCCTCCCGATGCTCGAGCCCGTGAATGCTCAGGAGATGAAGGACATGACCATAGCCGCCTTTGATATCTCAGAGCAATTGAAGCTGCCTGTTATCATAAGGACTACCACACGGCTCAATCACCTGAGGGGAGCGGTGAAGTTCGGGCCGAAAAGGGAGATGAAGCCCAAGGGTTTCTTTAAGAAGGATCCCTTTCTATACGTGGCCATACCCGCTGTTTCGAGGAAGCTGCACAAGGTGCTTCTGGAGAAATATGATCAGGCGCAGGAGCTCTCGGAGGACTCCCCATATAATCAGCTTATCGGTAGCGGTGCGTGGGGCATTGTGACCAACGGCGTGAGCATGAACTATGTTCAGGATGCGGTGAAGGATCTGGGTATCGCGGAGAAGGTAACGATCCTGAGGCTTGGCTTTTCTCATCCCATGCCCGAGAGGATGATCGAGAAATTCTTGCGTACCGTGGAAAGGGTGCTGGTTGTCGAGGAGCTTGAGCCGGTGATGGAGAATGAGATCAGGTCAATCGCCCAGTCAAAGGGGATAGGGATCCCCATCAAGGGCAAGGGGGACGGCCTTTTTTCGCGGCTCTACGAGTATGATCCGCGGATAGTCCGGCAGGCCATTGCCTCCTATTTCGGTCTCTTCGATACCTCGCCCGTGATGGTGGATACGAGCGAGGTTCCCGAGCTTCCAGGAAGGCCACCCAACCTCTGCGCCGGGTGCCCCCACAGGGCCATGTACTATGCGATAAAACAGGTGTATGGCACTGAGGCCATTTATCCCTCCGATATCGGCTGTTATACCTTGGGCGTACTGCCACCCCTTTCTATGGCCGATATCGTCATATGCATGGGTGCTTCCATTGGATCCTCCTGTGGTTTCGCGGCGGCAACGGGTCAAAAGGTCGTTGCCTTTATCGGCGATTCAACCTTCTTTCATGCGGGCATTCCCGCCCTGATCAACGCTGTGCATAACAAACATAACTTCACCCTGGTCATCCTTGATAATGGAACAACTGCTATGACAGGGCACCAGCCCCATCCCGGGGTCGATACTACTCCCATGGGTGTAGACACGAAAACGCTCTCTATCGAGTCGGTGGTACGGGGTCTCGGCGTTGAGCATGTGGAGGTGGTGAACCCCCTCCAGGTAAAAAAGGCGATCGCCGCTGCACGGGCTGCAAAGGAATACGAGGGCTTCTCGGTGATTATATCAAAGGAGCTTTGCCCGCTTTTCGCCAAGGCTGTCAAGAAGGCCAGAAAGACCAGGCCTTTCTACGTCGATCAGGATAAATGCAAGAAGCATATGGATTGCATCAATCTTTTGGCATGCCCCGCAATGTATATTGACAAGGGCAGGACCATGATAGACGAGGGCCTTTGCATCGGCTGCGCCGTGTGTGCGCAGATATGCCCTGAGAATGCCATCGTCCCATTGAAAAATTGAAGATTGTAAATTGCAGATTGAAATAAAGTGTAATTGTCAATAGTCAATCGAAAATGATCGATTGACAAAGGGGTCATATATGGAGACGAAACGGTTAGTCTTAGTCGGTGTGGGGGGCCAGGGGAATATCCTCGCATCACGGCTTGTGGGAGAGGCGTGTGTGGCAGCAGGGATCCCCGCAGTGGTCAGCGAGATTCATGGAATGGCCCAGCGAGGCGGCATTGTGGAGACAGATGTGGTGATCGGGGATGCAACGAGCCCGATAGTATCCGGGGGTGAGGCCGATGTCTTGATCGGCTTTGAGCCATCTGAGACCTTGAGGGCGCTCAACAAATGCAATGAGAACACGGTGGTCATCACCAATGTGAAACCCCTTCCTCCCTTTACCGTGGCGATTGGACAGGGAACCTATCCCGATATCGATGAGGCCCTTGCTTTGATCAAGGCCAGGGTTCGCTCGCTTATAAGCCTCAATGGCGATGAGCTTGCGGAGAAGGCGGGAAATCTGCTATCCCTCAATATGGTTATGCTCGGGGCATTGATCGGGAGCGGGGTTATTCCCCTGGAGGAAGGCGCGCTCAAGGAGGCGATTGCGAAGTCCACGAAGCAGGCATTCCTGGAATCAAACCTCAAGGCCTTTGATCTCGGCGTTTCAGCCGCGCGAGTCGGATGATCTCGAGCGTCATTTGCCTCCGCAGAAAGGACCACTCGGAAGGGGGCAGGTAAAGAGGCGTCCATTTCCCGTGTCATCTCCGGACCATTTCCATGGGTAAGGATTTTATCCATATCGACGGCATCTTGGTCGATCCGGACATTGCCGGAGCTCGGTTCGTGTGTGATCTGGCTCAGTGTAAGGGCGTGTGCTGCACGCTACGGGGTGAACGAGGTGCACCACTGTTGAAACATGAAATAGGGGAACTTGAAAAGGCTCTGTCAATCGTGAAGGAGTATTTGCCTCGCGACC